>Ga0210408_10002886_pt1 | contig 16284 bp, 28 predicted proteins | sample IncBWH4MmetaG_FD_155471 | JGI IMG/M metagenome (GOLD analysis project Ga0210408, IMG submission 155471) | Forest soil microbial communities from Barre Woods Harvard Forest LTER site, Petersham, Massachusetts, United States - Inc-BW-H-4-M | ecosystem: Environmental > Terrestrial > Soil >...
TGTGGTAAACGATGAGGTCATTCAAGGGAGTTCTCGATGAAGGTAGCCGTTGAGCTGACACCTGATTGTACCCTTCTTTATGGCTAGATCGGATGATCCGCGTAACTCTACCATGACGTACTGCTCGCTTGGCAGGTATAACGACAACGGTAATGGCGCCACGTAGCAGTGCGCCTTGCTCGTTCTCTTGAACAACGCGGAGAACGGCACCTTCAGATGCGCTTTTTCCCCTATGAACAGCCCGACCGTCATCTCTCGCCCTACGCCACCAACGATTCCGAGGGCTTCCGGTGAATCGCTGAGGGTGAATTCGACCTCCCAGATGGTGAACTTCTTCGGCCACGGTAAGCTCCCAGGCTGGGACATATTTGAACGGGATACATGGTGATAGCTCGGCGCAGAGTCGGTGAAAAAATTTATGACCGCCGTACCCTCGTCCCCGCCACCATGTTGTTCTTCCAGGCTAGCAGGAATATCGACAGTGGACCACAACGGTTGCCAAATGGTTTCGAGTCGGACCATTCCTCCGCGGGGGTCGTGCCACGCGGTAAAAAGACATCCACACCCACTCTTTGTAGTATCACCCTGCGGTGGGGGAAATACCGACGGATTCGGGAACTCAGAATAATGCTTGGCGTCGAAACCGGTAATCACTTCTCCTTCGTAAACAGGAGAAGGATCAAGCCCGTCTACCCTATTGTCCTTATGGAGTTTTGCGAATCCTGCTCCAAGCTCTACCTTCTCTCGGTTGGAGTGGGTCAATCTATACCATAAACGGGAGAAAAAGTTTCTGTTTTCGTAGAAAGACTTCATACCGACCTCCTGATGAACCAACGGAGTGCGCGGCGCAGACGTCCTGCTTTCTTCGGCGGCTGGTTGTGCGCCAAGAGAATGAACCGCTCCGGCTTGACGCCGTCGCAGGGGAGGACCGGCGCGATGCGCGCCGGGTCGTTGTCGTCGAAGTAGACGTCGAGCAGGCCGTCCGGGCCGACGCCGACGATCATGCCCTGGGCGCCGATCAGCGGCTTGAAGAACTCGTTGGTCCGGTTGATCTCGACGTCGGCGACCAGGACGCGGTCAAACTTGCGGAAGATCATCGGATGATCAGCCAGACCAATCCGAAGAACCCTAGCATCACCAGCTCCAACGCCGACATCTTGAGAGTTGTCGCTCACTCGTCTTCTCCCTCACCTTCCAGGTCGTCGACTTCGATCTCTTCCTCGTCGTCCTCGCCGGCGTCCATCTTGTCTTGGAGTGTCTCGATAGCATCGCCCAGCTCGGTCAGGAGATCCAAGGCGTCATCGTCAGCCATGTCCTCCGTCAGCTCTTTGAGGAGGTCGAGAATTTTATCCTTCGCGTAGGCGACGGTGATGCGTTTCGGCATAACAGCTCCGTGAAAACGTTTCTACGCGGAGCCTAGGAGCCTGAGAAGATTGTCAACGATCCGTTTTAGCCGCGCATGCCGGACAGATCCAACCGTAATGCATGGTTAGCATCCACCCATGCTCCCTCGCTCGACGAGCGCCTTGAACCGGGCCACCGAAACATTGATCGACTTCACATTGACTGCACGCACACCACCACTCAATCGATGACACACCACGATACCTCCCGTCGATCGGAACATTTTTACTTACTGCAAGCGCCGCCCTCGATCGACGGTAACTTTCAGCACTGCGGCTCATGTCGGCAGCGACTCCACATAGGCGTTCACAGCCTCAATCAGACCCGGGAAGTCCGGGCCTTGGATCGTGTGCCATGCCGCGGTTTCACCCGCCTTGAACCATATCTCCGCCTTGAATCCGGTCGGACAAAGGCAATTCGGTTTTCCTGCCTGGATGCTGATGCGGTCTACGCAAGTGCGCTGGATCGGATTGACTGCGGCGATGCCGTTGGTCTTAGGCGGGTCGAAGGCGAGGGCAACAAGGTTCATCGACACAAGAGACTACTCTTGGAGCAATGCCGCATTATGGCCGCTGCCGCAATGCAGTCGTGCATCGCACCGTGCGCCTCGGGGTTTATGTGCCCGGCTATCTTACAACCGTTCGCTAAGGTCTGCGTCCCTTTGCTGAGCTTGATGCCGTGACGGGTACAGTACTCTCGCAATGACTTCATACTGCACCGCCACTCCCGTATCCGACAGTGGAAAGCGGGGACACACGCTCTAAGCCATTGCTCGTCGAAGCTGACGTTGTGCGCGTAGCAGATGTCACCAGTGAACGGCGCTACGGCTTGAACGAACTTCTCCGCTGCTTGATCCAAAGGTAAGGCTTCGTACTGCGCCCAGTATTCTTCCGTGTAACCGTTAAGGTCGGCGGCTTTCTTCTCTATGATCTTCCCTGGCTGCGGAAGAATACCGAGCGAGTCGGCGTCGAGCACCTTCCACTCGGCATCACAGAACGCCCACCCGATCTCCAAGAGCGAATGGCGCTCTGGTGATAAGCCGCCTGTTTCTACGTCGACGATGAGGTGAGCGATCGTCATTACTCCATCACCTTCGCGATACGAGTTAACATCGCAGGAAGAGCCAGAACGTTTCCAAGCCTTTTCCCCGTAATAAATACATTGTTCTCGTTCTTTACCTCATCCATGACGACATAGATATTTCTAGCTTCTAGATATTTTACTGCGTTTCCTACACGTTTCAGTAGTTCTTCCGGCGTATCGTTGAGCGCCCAGCACACCGTGGCCAAATGAGTGACGGACAAGGGCGATGTACCATTTTCTATTCGAGACCACGTCGATTGCGTGACGCCGATTATTTTTGCCAAATAGCTCTGTTGCTTCTTCCGAGAATTCCGCATTTCGATGATAAGCATGCCGACTATGGCCGCGTAGGTAGTGGCTACGCGAACAGGAGCTGTCTTGGTACGCTTCATTTCTTATTCCGTTTCTGCTTCTTTGTGAGATTTTCTTTGATGATGACGCGGTATTCGGACGACGGAAAGAGCACCTCCATCATCCCGGCGCCGTATATTCCTGGCGGAAGATAGACGGTCTTGCGGCGTGGTTTCATCCACACCCCCTAATATTTTTATCTGGGGCTTTCTCGCCATCCTTTCTACGCCGCGCGCCTTGAGCCGCCCAGTTATTCCACGCCTCGACCGTCACAATGCGAAGCTCGTGATCCGCACGAGAACGATGCCAACTCCATCTTCCTGGAAGATAGATAATACGGTTATCTCCGGTAAAATCCAAAACGTGGCGTATCTCGTATTTACCATCTTTAGCATACGCGGCCCGTAAAACCCAAGTTTCCCCGGATTTAGGAACAACTATCTTAGCTTCGGACTGTAATTGGTACTTACCCCTGGAGCACTTCTGATCTAGCTCCCGGATTTTATCTAAACTGTGTCCTTGAATAATCCAACGTTGGATCGTAGTAAAAGTCGCTACAAGTCCAAATCTTTCTTGGATGTCTCCTGCGGCTAACAGCTCGCCCGTATGAACAAGGCGATGTGTATTCCTCTTGTTCCTAGCGTTGATCCTACGCGGGACTAGGCGAACATTGTCCAGGGAATACGGCCCATTATTGTCTTCTCGATCAATATCTAAACGACCTTTTAACACCTGATCCCACCCAGGGACTTTTTGTATATCATCTAAAAAGTTATACTGATCGTGCCATCGACCGCAGACAGCTATACCTCTACCGCCGTAGTAGGGGTAACCTTTGCTCGCAGTGTTGTAGCATCGGTCGTGCATACTATGCCACCGATTACTCCAGTAACGACGAAGCGGGGAATCTGGTATATGAAGATGACCATCATACCGGTACTTCGCCGCGCACGCTTTACACGACTTAGTTTCTCCTCTGTGCAGACGCATAACCGTGAGAGCTTTCTCTACTCCACAGACACAACGGCAAAGAACGCGCTGAAATCTACCATAATTTTCTACCGGTCTAAGGACCACCCAACGGCCGAAGACCGCACCGTTCACCGGAATCGCGTATTTGGACATCTTATTTTCCGTACCTTCGGCACGGCGCCGGTGTTCCACGGAGCGGCATCCCTTTCGCCCACTCTGGTGGGTCGCACATGATCTGCTCGACCACCTTGCAGGCTTCGCCAGCTTCTGCCTCCGGAACCTCCGGGATCAACTCGTCGTGGACGTGCAACACGATTGGGTATCCTTCGTTCTCCACCCGCAGCATCGCCTGCGCGAGCAGATCCCGACAAGCAGCTTGAACACAGTTTTCGAAGAGCTTGCCCCCAAAAGTTTCATGGCTGACTGTCTTTCCCTTGGCCGCCTGATCGTACGTGATGACGAGACTGTCTTCCCACCCATGGCGAGTACTCGGGGCGAGCCGCGCGTTCATGTAGCACAGCGAACGGCCACTCGGAAGTAACATCTCAACACGGTCGTTGAACGCTTTGAACGAACACCGGCATGCCTCGTAGGATTTCCCAACGGCGCCCATAGCGCGCTTAAACGCACTCTCCATCGCGTACCATCCTTGGACGCATTTCACACGCTTCGCGCGCCACGCCTTGACGATGTCCATCGGATCAACGCCGATCTCGGCGAAGTCGATACCGTAAGAGTAAGCAAACCGGCTCACTGCACCGGAAGATCCGCCGTAAGTACAGGCAAGCTCGCCTATTTTTCCGGCTTGGCGTTTCTTCTTGTCGTTTTTCGTTAGCGACGCATCGCCGTAGATCGTCTGGGCGAGCCTAACGTAGACGTCTGGTCCAAAGCCGTTGTCGTAGTCGATGTGTTCTTTGAGACCAACCCAATCCTCGACCATCCAAAGTGCGTTTCTGGCTTCGATCTGCTCAAAATCACCGGGCAAGAGAACGTGCCCAGGTGCGGGGACGATGATACCGCGGATCAAAGAACCAAGAAGTTGGTACGGCGGCATCATGGCGCCGGACTTCTTGTCGATACACAACTCAGAGAACTTGGCGAGGTCTTTCTCTTCTACGGCGGTGATGGCACCTTTAAGATCGAACGACTCATCAGGTCGCTTGAGGTTCTGTGGCTGCATCCCACGCCCGCCCCAACGGCCGGTGTGCGCGGCGTGTGCCTGCGTCTGGGCTCGAATACGCCCATCACTACTAAGCTGACGTAGAGCTGTTTCTACCTTCGAGAGAGCGGCGCGAGTGACAACGAGACGACTTTCGATAACGCACTGGAGTTCAACCGGGAGTTCGACTTCATCGGCACCATCCAGAACCTGTTCCAAGGTATCCTGGCGCATGTTCGGGAGTTCAAGCCTGTGGCGTTTAAACCATTCGAGGAGGAACTTGTTGCGCGTCAAGTCGGCGCGAGTGATCGCGTCGCCTGGGCTGTTCTGCGCGGTGATGCTCTCGGCCGCTTCGGCGGCCTTCAGCTTGAACACTTCATCGAAAGATCGCAGCGTCTCAGCAAACTGTCGGTCGATGCCCATCCCCCGGTGGTTGATGTTATGGTGCATCGTCAGCACCTCGGCTTCCCAAGGCGGCTTGACATCGATCCCGAAACGATCCGCGATCCCAACGCTTATGTCTGTATCACGGAAATTATAGTTGACGTATCTTTGAACAACAGCCTGGGAAATTACCGGCATGTGCCCTTTTTTATCCGGCTTACACGTCTTCATCATCAGCTTGTAGCCTTCGGTATCTTTCCCCATCCCGAGAAGGTAGGCTCCGGCTGCGTCAGCACCGGCAGGAAGACCGTGCATCAAAGTCAGATCCATCGTGTCGATCCACGCCGCTGGCTCGGGAAGCTTCAGGCAGTAGACCCACATCGATCGTTCGAAATTCATGTGATGGCAGACAAGGGTTATTTTCTGCGACGTCACCATCTCCCTCAAGAACTCGATCCCGTGCTCGTAGATGACGCCTGCGGGCATCACCAACTCGTACTTCTCCATCGTCCAGAAGATCCGGTACCCCTCGACGCAGATCGCGGCACAGATCACCTTGGTCGTCGAGTGCTCGGCGTAGGCGTATGAACCATATTTCTTCAAGTTACAAGCCGACTGCGTCTCGAAGTCGAGGTAGACGGTGAAGTCGGTGCCGTTCTGCGCCTGCGGCACCGACATATCCGAGCGAAACGAGTATGCGATCGCCTCGGTGGTGATGCCGCCGTTGTCGACCACCGCGTCCTTGACGTCTGACGGCGCCACGATGACGGCGTTCGTGAGCGACGGATCGCCGGGGGTGTCGCCAGGTTGCGGGAACAGCTCGCGGTTGACGCGGCGATCCTTGGCGCGGCAGGATTTCCCTGACTCGGCCACCTGGATGTAGAGATCCTTACCGTGCTGCTTGAACTGGAACGCCGCCGGGCACACGAGCCCAAGCATCGATTGCAACTCGGTGTTGAATGGCTCCAGGACGTGGCGGAGATTCTCCTCGTTTTTCTCGACGTCCCCAAGGGTATCAAGCAAAGAGGAACATGCATGCCCGAGTGGTGTACCGGTGCCCCAATGAACCGCTCGCCCACCGCGGCCGACATGTTTTTTCAGATTCGCCGGCGCGTCTTTCGCGTTGCAGATGGCCATCACCAGCTCATGGATCATATCTCGTAACGCGGATCTCTGCTCGGTGATGTCGTGGCCACTTTCGTCGATGACGAGATTGATCCCGAGCCGCCGCATCTTGAGGCCGAAGCTCTCCTGGTCGTCAGGCGGGAAGAAATCGTCGACGGTGTGCGAATAGAACGCACACGCCGCGTCGGTCAGTTCCTTGGTGGTCAGCCACCAACCCTCGACGAACCGCCCGAGGTTGAGATCCCACGACTCCGGTATCTTCTCCAACCGAATCAGATGGACGCGACGACCGAACTGTGTGTCGTTGATGAAGAACTCCGGCATGCGGAGATCGGTCATCACCACCGCCGAGTCCACCGGTGGAGTGTGCTTCCCTTCGTACATCTCATGGAACGTGTGGCCACTTCGATTGAGACGGAGGAAGAACGTCTGGAACCGCTTGTAGTCCAGGGCTTCCTTGGCGAAGTCGTCGAACAAGATCAACCGTGTGGTCTCAAGGCATTCGCCGAACTTGTCGTTGAGATCCTTTTCGTCGATCGGCGTCAAATCCTCGAACTGCTCGCCGAACATGGTCTGCACGACGCTCATGGTCGTCGTCTTCGCGGATCCGCTCGGACCTGTGGCCCAAATCATCGGAACCATGCCCCGACCGCTCTCCGCGCAACCCATGGCGATGATGAGCGCTTGCATGTACCGCAGAGAAATGCCCGGAAAGTAGGCCTCGATTCGATCGCCGGCCTCCTTCATAGAGAGGCGCTTATCTGGATCGATGTAGGAGACGACTTTCTTTTTATCTTTGATCTTCGGCGCGCAAAGAATCTCCCCGGCGCGGGCGATAGCGGGGTTGTGAACGTTATGAATCGGAACGAACAACCGTGGGTGCAACGGTGTCCAACCGGGCAGCGTTCCGTCATGCAAACACGCTGACACGCGTGGGGCGATCGGGTGCTTCACTCCATCGGCGTCAATGTACGACACGCTCGGGAGGAAATCCACCTCTGATGCCTTCAGAGCGCCGGCGACCGAACGGAGCGTGTCGGCATGCAACCAACGCCCGATGCCGCGCACGAAGAAGAATTCACCGAACACCTCTTTGACTCGTGCTGCGGCACCGTGCTTTTGCTTGAGGAGCGCCGAATACAGCGGGTGACGGCACTGCTCGGGAATCTCCGGCGCGAGCGATGCGATCAGATAGTCAGCATGGTGCGCGTGAACCTGATGGTAAACTGCTTCAAGGATTGGCTCGGTGCCAGTGACGCCCGTCACTTCTTGATTGAATTCCCGCCGGATCTGCGCCCACGAACGGAAGCCGTCGCCGAGGCGACCAGCACAGGAATGGCAGTACATCCCGGATTCCATCACGATCACCGGTGTCGGTGAGGTCGACGTATGACCAGGATCGATAATGCAGTACGAATGCTCGACGCGCGAACCGATCGTCAGACCGTTTTGCGACAGCGTCTCATCGATCTCGTCTTGTGTCGCGCCCGCGGCGGAAAATCTCGCCAGGCAAGCGAAGGTCTCATCAGGAATGGTCTCATGAAGTGGTCCACACTTGAGGCCTTTCTGGACCGCCCCTGGATGTCTCGTTCGAGGAACAATCTCAACCGTGCCGCCACAGCTCACTACTACCGGATGCACCGAAAGCTGCGCCATTGCACCGGTGGCCAATTCTTGCGCGGTGAATATGGAAAGTTCGTTTTGCGCGTAGAGGGCGTGCAAGCCGCCGCCCTGTGTTCGCCACCACAACCACGGTGACGGGCTTAGAGCGTAACCAAGCTCATCGACATCATGCTCAGAAGGTTTTTGTTTGTCAGCGCGATGAAAATCGAGGTCAAGGATCGCTAGACGTTCGAGCTGATCTTTGTCCCATTCCAACACAGAATCATCTTTGAGCCCGGTTTGTTTCAGGACCCCGACCACCTGCTGCGGTTCCGTAGTTGTAAGATAGGCGCGGGCATTCGCTGCTGGTTCGTCGATTGCTCGCAGCCGAAGACCGTACGGCTTCGCCGTCTTCGATTCTTCTGCGGCTTTCTCCGCTGCGGCTGAGTCTGAGGCGTTGATCGAAGCCACCCATTGCTGATGGTGCGCGGCGAGAAGATCGAGGTCGTTGGTGGAGAGGTTCGCCGCGGCGGCGATCATCTGCCGCGCCTTCGTCGAGGTGATGAACCAATTCGCTTCGACGAATGTCGTGGCGCCGCCGCCTTCGACTCGAATACGAACGCGATCTGGAAAGCCTTTGTCGGCTGGCGTCAGAGTCGCGGTGCGTCCTCCTGGGAGGACAACGGTGAGCGGTTGAATGTCAGGCACGAGAACCTAGTCGCGAAAAGAAGGTGAAGACTTTTGAGACGCTCGGTTTCGGTGTTCGACATGCCGCCCTTCCAAAAAGGGTTTGGTTTGCCGCCGAGCCCCCGCGACTAGGGAGGACGGCATGTCGAACATCGGAACCGAGCCCAGAGGGCAAAACTCCGGCGACGGTACGATCGAAAAAGATCAGCGCATGTCAAGTTCTCCGGTGATGTCGATCGGTAGGGAGGTGTTCCTACACAACGGGATTCTCGATCGCAAGACCGAGTTTGCGTCTTGTGGTTTTGTTCGGCGCTGACCACTAGTTTCGATCGTTCGAAGCGATCGATATCATTGCATCATGATGCATTTGAAACGGTCTCGCGCTTGCGCGCCGCGATCGTGCCGCGTACGTTCTCGTGGGTGGTTCCACCAGCAGACGCTGGGGCCCGGCGCCGGGAGATGGAACCCGATCGACACAGGCGGGATCGTTTCACCCTTCGCCTGCGCAAAGATGCGCCTAGCCGGATATCGACCCGCCGAGTTTAAACTAGGCCTCTTCGACGAGCCCTGCCTTGACCGGCAGGGCTTTTCGTTGGTGCTGAAATTCGGCGTTGGGGTTTAATCAGCCGGCCATCCCACCGAAATCTCAAAAATCATCTGCGTCAGATTTCAAGGATCTGCGTCACATCTGCGCTGGGCACATAACCTCCTATACAGATCACCACTTACTTCAATATATTCATCTGCGACAACTTTTTAGAGAGAAGTATATGGATATGGGTGACAGGGATAGAGGTGAGGGGGGTCACCTCTATCACCCACCCCACCCGTAGAGTGATCTCTCTTCGAAAAAGTTGTCGCAGATGATCGGCGGACAATTTTTGAGTTGCAACTCTAGAGCACACGTTGATTAACAACTTTCACAAAAATTGTCGCAGAGGCTGACGCAGAGGGCTCTGCGTCAGATTTTTCGTCCTTCGACATTAAAAAAGTTAATCTACTGAAATTTATCACTGTTAACGGTCGAAATCAAACTAACCATCCCAGGTAATTGAAAACCGAAAAACAGAGCCTTCGGTTTGTCGCAGATCATTTTTCGGCGAAAACCAGATATTGAGCCTGAAGCCCCGTTCCCTATTTTTCCCAGCTATGGCGGCCCATAAAATAAACGTCTCGTTTTCCCGTCCGGCGTGGCGGGTAATCGCGCACATTGCGGCGCTCAAAGGAAGAAAACGCGCCAGCATCGTCAGAGACGCTGTGAACTACTGGATTAGCAACGAAATTGAAGTTCGACAGCTCTGTCTCGAATGGGATCCAAGACCCGGAGCTTTTGAAGCCTCCCCACGGCGCCAAAAACAGGAGGCGGTGTACTATTCTACCGCACCCGTCAAGCCCCGAGACCCTAACCCACCGATCAATATCGGGCCGACGTCGCCGTGGTGGGGCACAGGCGAACGCATTGAAGCGGCACGGAAAAAGAAGCAAGAGGAAGCTGCGGCGTTGGAGATGATGACGCCGGAGCGCCCGCCGCGGGTCGACACGCTTCCGATTGCTCAGCCGATCATCAGCGACGAGGAGCATGAGCGCCGCCGTCAGGCCGTGCGCGATTTCAACGCTCAACAGGAGGCTCAGGGTCGAAAGCGTCTGCGCGCCGAGGAAAAAGAGGAAGCAAAGCGCGCACGGCGCCAAGCGCGATTCGCCGAGACGCAGGCCCGCCGCGCTGAGAAGAAAGCCGCTCTTGCGGCCGCGCGTCTGAAGCCATCATCGCCGACTCAGGAAAACGTTTCTATGCCGCCCGAGCCCGAGCGCGAAATACCGCTGTCCACTGCGAAGTTGATGCCGCAGTTCGGCCAAGAGCAGCCGCGGCAGACGACGCTCGACGAAGCGATCGCTGCCACGCTCGACATCGCGAACGACGTTTTGTCAAGCCCGTCTTCGGCGCCTCCGGCCGCCGCACCGTCGAATTCCCTCGGCCGCACCTGGCGCTGGAAACCACCGGCCGAGCGCGTCGAGCCCAAGGTGCCAGAAGAGCCTTTCGACGGATTCTGAAAACGTTTTCACACGTTTTCGACGGCTGATAACTTTTTGCTTGTAGCCGAGTCAGATGGTAGCATAGAGTACCATCATGAGCCCACAGCCGCGCAAATATCTGGTGCTGGTCTACGACAATCGTCCTCTCGGTGGCCGCGACTACGAGATGGAAATTGAAGCCTACGATTGCGAAGACGCAATGAAGATGGTGCAGATCAGTTATCCTCACAAGACCCGTGAGGGAAGCTCGGAAGTGCGACCAGTGTCGGTGCGCGTCAAACCAGTAGAAGTGGAACGACCTGTCGGGTCGTCGCCGATTCTTGGCGCGGAATACACGGGCGAAATCTGCGACGACGTGGACCACTACAAGAATTTCGTAGGAGTGATAAACAAGGCTGTCGACGGGAAACAGAGTATCGCAGACAAACCCGCAAAGAAGTCCGATAGTTATCCAATCGATTATCCGACCTACGCCGACCCAGCATGGTTGAACGAGTTAGCACGCCATGCCGGTGTTCCGCGGCAAGACGGAGTCAGCGAGCCACAGAAAAACGAATCCGCGAACGAGCTTCGTAACAAGGATATGGCCTCCAATCTCGACGATCTTCGTAGCCGATTGATGCTCAATTTGGTGAACGCAGATCGAACGCGGTATCATTTGGAGCCCGTGGTTGATTTCGACGATGTCTCCGCTCAAGACTTGCACATCAACGGCTCTCGTGTCGACGCTATCCTCACTGTGCTCGCCGCCGAGCCTATGAGCGCAGCAGTGAATGAAGCGGTCTGGACGGAATGGTTGCGCCGGCGGGTTTTAGTGGAACAAGGTGCGGTCGACATCAAAGAGTATTCAACCCTCGTTGGCCTCGCGACACTCGCGTGGCGTACTATGCTCAACCAGTGGGGTGCGTCGTGAACGCCATTAAATTGAAACCGTGCCCCTTCTGTGGCGGTCCTGCGGCATTGTGGGCACAGACTCCCATAGCCGACTGGAAAGGTGAGCACGCTACCTGGGTCGTTCGTTGTGAGATGCCCGACAAAGGTGGCTGCGGCATCACCACGCAAGGTCACAAGAGCAATCTCGTGGTCGAAGATCAATGGAACCGGAGGACGCCGTGAGAGGAGAACCAATAATTTTGAACACTTCGAATGAAGCTGCTCAACAGGTGACGGCAATCGGCTGGATGAGCCGAACAGGTCGATTCTACGGCGACGACGAACGAATGGCTCGCTGGGACGGATGCACCCATATTGCCTGTGCTTGCGGTGAACCAGTAGAAAAAACGTGGCTGGCGTGCGACGCTTGTCGACGGATTAAAGATGCGGAACGCTGGAATTCCTTCCCGTTGGTCGAATGGGATGGAGAAACGCCGTTCTTCACGTTCGACTCCGACAATTTTTTCTCCGACGTCGATGCATTTTATGAGTGGTGCCTCGATAATGAGGCCGATCCGTCGAGCGTCCGCTTGGTTTTGGCTAAGCCAAGGAAGTTCGCTGAGGTGGATTCCGAGTATTGGTGTGACGATCTTCCGGAGGACGGAGATTTGCCAGACGACATTGCCGCGGCGGTTGAGCATCTGAACACCGTTATTCGCGCTCATAAGGAGCCAGCCGCCTGGTGGGCTAGCAACAAACGGATAATTTTTAAGGCCGAGGAAAAGTAATGACCGAACCACTCCGCGAACTTATCGCCGACACCGTCATGATCGGTGTCGCCAAGAAGCATTCGAGCATTAAAATTGCCGATGCTATTCTCACGCTTCTCCCCAAGCATACACCGAGCGATAAGATGATGATCTACGTTGTTTCTTTTTACAACGACGGGGGATCCGGTGACCCTGAGTGTGCGTTTTCAACTCGCGAGCTTGCTGAGCGCTACGTAGAGTCCAGAAACAAGACGGAGAAATATCACGATGCGTGGAAAACGTGGTACGTCACAGAGCTGTTGGTCGACGCTGTCGTTGTGAAGGAGCCAAAATGAATGCACCTCTCGATCAGAAGGTCCGAAAGGCATCGAGAACGAATCTCCCCGAACCGTGGAAACGATTCTATCTGCGCTCCAGTTTTCTCGCTAGCGCCGGACGAGTGACTGAGAACGGACAGCCGGCGTACTCTCTCGAAGAGATAGCAAAGTGGATTCACGAAGAACTTGCTGACGCGTACCTGTCTGGTGTGTTGCATGGCGCTCGCGGGTCGAAGCCATGACCGACAACTTCCCTTGTGGCCCTGATAGCTGGAAGACCGCCGAGATCCCTTGGCTGCTCCGCCTGCACGCCCCGCAGTTCGTGTTCCGCGATGCCTGCCGCGCTCACGATGAAGACTACGCCGCCGGCGGCGAGCCGCACGATCGGTTGCTCGCCGACCAGGCGTTCTACGGCAGCATGATCCAATCGATCAATGGACGCCCACCACTATCGAGGCTCTACTTCGGTTTCTTCGCGTGGGTGTACTACCGAGCGGTGCGGCAATACGGGAAGTATCATTTCAGCTACAAAGTCGATACAGCGGAGCGGCCATGAGCGACGACGGTACCCGCGACCTTGTCGACTTCCGCAACCAGACTGGCACGGTTTCCATGTGCCCTTGGTGCAGACAATTGGTGCGTTCGGACGGGGGCCTTTCTCTACCAAATAGAATGGGGATCTATCATAGAGACTGTGCGCGTACAGCGAACGAGATCGACTCACTCCGTCGAGAGGTTGATCGCCTGAAGCTCCTCCTGCTCGGGGAGACGCCGTGATCCAGTCCTATTGCGTTGTCCAGGAAGTGAAGCTCGATTGCTTCGAAGCGGAGGTGAATCGTTTGATCCGAGAAGGATGGGAACCAATTGGTGGCGTCGCGGTGACGACGGAAAATAAATATTCAACCGATCACGGAACGTACTCTCAGGCTCTCGTCAAAAAGGAAGGGTGATGAAACTCTCCCGCCGTCTTTTACTGCCGATCTTCTGGCTTCTCTGGTTGCTTTCTGGCTTCGTGTTAATCGGCATCGGCTATACGACTACGGGCCTCTGCTGGGTTGTTCCCTTGTATGTTTTTACCGCGGTTAAAACCATCCACGAAAGCCGACGTGAGATGCAGTATTTGAAGGACTGGCACCAGAAACAGTTGAAGGAGATCGACGATCGCTACAAGCGTGAGCGTGAGGAATTACAACAGCGAAAAGAGAGATTCTTCACGGCTCTGGATGAGATCAAAGCGAAAGCGAAAGAACAAGGAACGAAGCCATGATTGACCGCATCAAATCCAGCACAATCACTCAAGTCGTCAACGGCTTCGAACGTCGGTTGTCGATGACGCCGCCGTACGATCGCCGTCACACGGATCCAAGTAAGAACTATGGCGTCCATGGCGTGGATCTCCGCCTGCTACTGGTGAAGGACAAGCAGGCGGTGCAGTTCGTCGCTTACCTGCCGGTTTACTTACCCCAGACGTTGGATTTCTGGCAAGGACAGGCGGAGACGGTAAAAACATTTCTCATCAAAGGCATGGGCGCCGACGTTGGCTATCATGCATTGGCGCCGCAGTATGAAGGTCAGTCGTCGATGGCGAATTGCGACGCCACCGGCGGCGCGTGCTACTATGACGGCTCCGGACTGCGCGCGGAGGAATGGTACCAGGAATGGTTGGTCCACGGTAACGACCATATCTGGACGAAGCTTGAAGAGGAATATCTGATGCGGTTTTCCGAGAAAAAGGAGATGCACTCATGAGCGAAGGCTCCCCTCTACGTCGTTTCAGCACCACCGGCCAGGCGCTGCTGTTCTACAAACGCGCTCAGATCACTCGCTGGCTGCCTGTGATGATCGCGGACAAGCGTTGTGTGCTCACTCCGGACGGGGTGATGCCGGACGACCGGGATGACGTGACGACGGTGCAGCCGGGAGTTCGAGCGCCGTGAGAACGTTTCTTCTCCTCCCTGTCTGGGCGCTAACGAAGCTCATCGTACCATTCTTGCCGAAGGATCACCCCTTCCACGAGGATTCGTCGCTGAAGACGTGGAAAACCGACGCAACGGACGAAGCGGTTACCTTCGGCACGCTGTTCTGGCTGTTCGGATCCATGGCGTTGTTTGGCCTGTTCACTCTTTATGTGCGCCGATGACATTGTCACCATTCGTCACCAATTCACAGCGGAAGGATTGCTACCCGGCCTACCAGCGAAGCTGTCTCTCCGATCGTACGTACCTTCGACAACTGCTCCGACAGATGGGGCCTAACTCGACGATCCACGTTGACCGCGATCTGGTGGTGCTTGCCGCGATCGAAGGTGTCAATCGAGAACCATCGATCTCGGGGAGAACCATCGATCGCTTGATCAACGAGATAGCGGCGGAATTTGACTGTACGGCGATCTACAGCGACCAGAAAATGACCTTTGAAAAGATTAAGATGGAGACTAAGACGTGAAGAAAATTACCGGCACCGACATCACCACGCTTCGCGCGAAGATGGCTCTTAATCACACGCAGTTCGCTATGCTCAACGGCGTCCATCACACCACTGCCTGCCGATGGGAGAGCACTCCCTTGGAAGTGGTCAAGTTCGATCCGATGCACCAGCTCATCTTGGAGCACGCGCTCAAGCGGTTCAAGAAAGCGGGCCCGGATCGCGAGTCGTTGGCCCGGCGCATTGGCCAGGCATTGATTGCCGGCGGCACGCTCGCAGGTCTCGCGGTGCTGCTTGACGACCTAACGGTCCAGCCGCAGGAGCCTTCTCATGTGGCCCTTTAGTCCTGGTTGTTTTCGGCACAAGTTCGTTCCGGCCGGAGACCGCTTCATGGGCGTATACCATCTCGTCTGGAAGAAGTGTTCAGTGTGCGGCTTTCGTAAAGGTCACCATCGAAGTGAGCCTTTCCCTCGGTGGATCAAATTGACTGAATTCGACTTTAATCGCCTTGATAAGCTGGCTGAACTCGAAGAGCAGGTGAAGATGAAAAAGGAAACCGCGTGAACCAGTTCATCAAGATTGTCCGTCGCGACCCGAAGACCAAGCAGGAGCGCGTCGAGCGGTTCATCAACCTCGATCACATTGTCACTATAGAGCCTCTGCGTGGAGCCGGGGCTCGCTACGACGCGTGTAAAATTCTTTTCGCTAACAACACCTACTACGACGTGATGATACCTCCGTCACTGATCAACGACGCCTTGTGCGGCGACGTTCAGGTCTACACCATCGTCTACGATATCGAGGTCTGACGTGAGCTGGACCACAGATACCAAATGGTTGAATAGCCTCAAAGCCGGCGATAAAGTTGCGATTGCACGCGACCACGATATGAATGGCTATCACATCTTGGAGGTTAACAAGACCACCAAAACAATCATTGATTGCGGCGTGTACGGAGCATTTAGGCGGAAAGACGGGTATATCCGAGGATCGGTTCACTTTCATCGTAAGTACATCGAGCCTATTACTGATCTTGTCCGAGCAACGAACCGGCGTCTTAGATATCTCCGGCAGTTGAATACCCAAAAGTGGGATAGCTTGC
>Ga0210408_10002887_pt1 | contig 16274 bp, 22 predicted proteins | sample IncBWH4MmetaG_FD_155471 | JGI IMG/M metagenome (GOLD analysis project Ga0210408, IMG submission 155471) | Forest soil microbial communities from Barre Woods Harvard Forest LTER site, Petersham, Massachusetts, United States - Inc-BW-H-4-M | ecosystem: Environmental > Terrestrial > Soil >...
CCGGGGGAATTGGCTGGGTGTAGCCTCCGCTGGGATGGGGATGTTATGCGGCGATCACCTCCTGGGTGCTCTCGGCTGGGGCCTGCGTGGGTGTGGTGCGCAGCTCGCGGCGTAGGCGCTCGATCTCGGCGACGGTCTTGGGGTTCATCTTCACGCCGCGCCAGCCGCGGCTTGTGAGCTCGAGGACGGCCCAGATGAGTGACAGTGTGGAGGACTCGCCGGGGAACCGGCCGATCACCTTCGTGCGTCGGCGGACCTCAACGAACGTTCTCTCCAGCAGGTTTGTGGTCCTGATCCGCTTGCGGTGCTGGGAGGGAAACCGTAGATGGGTGACCACAGGCAGGTCGTTCTCGATGACGGCCATCGCTGACGGGTACGCAGCCCGGTAGTCCTCAATGATGCCCTGCAGTTCCCGGCGGGCCTCGCCTGGTGAGCGGGCCTCATCGAAGAGCTTCCACCAGCGCGTCTTGATCTCCTGGTGGTGGCGCTCGGGGAGCTTCGCGGTGACGTTCCTCAGCGCGTGGACTGTGCAGCGCTGCTCGAGAGCGTCGGGCCAGATCTCTCTGACGGCCTTCCAGATCCCGGGTGCTCCATCGGCGATAACGAGCGCTGGTGAGCGCAGGCCGCGGGCGATCATGTCCCGGGCGAACGCGAGCCAACTGTCGTAGCTCTCACGGCTCCCCAAGGCCAGCCCGAGCAGAATCTTGCAGCCCTCCAGCGTGATCCCCCAGCACACCAGGACACCCTCCGCGGGCTGATCCTCGGGACGCATCTTCAGGTAGATCGCGTCGAGGAACAAGTACACGATGTCGTACTCCTCAAGTCGCCGCTCACACCAGCGGTGGTAGCGCTCCCGGGTGTCCTCACAGATCCGCGAGACCGTGCTCTTGGACGCGATCGGCTCCTCGAAGACCTCCTCCAACGCCGCCTCCACGTCCCCTGGTCGACAGGCCCCGCAAGAAGCTGCTGATCACCAACGACTCCAGGGCGTGCGTGTGGGTCACGCCCTTGCCAAGAACCCGACTCTCGAACCCCAGCTTCCCTGCGTTGCGGACCCTCGGGCGCTCCAGATCCATAGAGCCGCTCGTCGTCTTGATCGTCCTCGGTTCATGCCCGTTACGGTGGCTGACCGTCTCCTCGGCGCGCTGATAGCGGCGGCGGCCGAGGAACTCCGTGACCTCGTCCTCCAGCGCCTGCTGCGAAATCAACCGCGCTCCCAGGCGACCGACGACCTCCACCGGGTCCTGCTCCTAACCGACACCGGCCAGGACCTCATCCAGCTCTTGGCGAAACCTCTCACTCGGGGCTACCTTCTCCATGCGGGCGTACCTCCATCTTCGACTTTGTCAGGGTCAAAGCGGAGGCTACGCCCGCAACCTCAATTCCCCCGGCTCACGGTACGCGACCTGAACTTTGGCTGCCGTGGTCGCTATGTACCACGCTGCCGTCTTTGGGCTTGCGGTTGCTGATCGCCATGCCCAGCGCGTTCATCACGAGCGATGTGGCCTGCTGGCTGTCGATCGACCAGCCCACGACGCTGCGGGAATACGTATCCAGGACAACGAAGCAGTAGAGCTTGCCCTCCCTCGTCGGGTGCTCGGTGATGTCGGTGAGCCACAGCCGGTCGGGAGCGTCAGTCGCGAACTGGCGCAGCACGAGATCGCCGGCAGCCGCACCATCGGTCGCTGGGCCTCGTCGCTTGGCCTTCAAGACCGGGAGTCCTTGCAGCCCCAGGCCGAGCATGATCCTGCGCACGGCCTTGCGGTTCGCGATGATCTCGTGTCCCAGCTACAGCTCGGCTGTGACGCGGCGGGTGCCGTAGGTTCCTTTGGAAGCGTGGTGGATGTCGGCGATCAGGCCGCCCAGGTGCTCGGTGCGCAGCTCGAGCATCGTTGGTGGTCTGCTTTGCCAGTAGAAGAACCCTGACGGCGCGACGCCGAGCATCCTGCAGCAGTGCTTGGCGCTGTGTCCCTGCCCGGCCAGGCTGGCGATCACCGGGTAGATCCTTTTGGGGCCGGGCGATCCTCGCCTTCGCCGAACAACGCCGAGGCCTTGCGCGTCAGCTCCAGCTCCGCTTCGAGCTCCCTGATCCTCGCCCTGGCTTTCGAGAGCTCGCCGTGCTCGTCGCTGCGGGTGCCTGGGCGCTCGCCCAGGTCCACTTCCTCCTGAGCGACCCAGCGATAGATAGTCGCCTCGGAGACCCCGAGATCGCGAGCGATCTTGCTCCCGGCGGCGCCGGCTCGGCACAGCTCGACCGCACGACGACGGAACTCCGGCGGATAGGACTTCGGCATGACAGCTCCTCGCGTTCATGCCGCCCACCCTCTCACAAACCCAGTCCACAAACACGGGACCAGATCACCCGGACCACTCAACGGGGGTCAGGCCATGCTGGCCGCTCAGCGCAACCGACCGCTACAGTGCGGCCCGCTGAGCGAGTGCCCGCGCGGGCTTGACGGGCGTAGCCGCTGCGCCGGCGGCCGTTGTGCTCCCGCACCGCGGGCGATCGCCGCCTCGGTCGCCTTCGCGCCCTCCTTCTTCACGTGGCGCTCCAGGTGCCCGTAGTAGCGCTCGGTCGTGCGAATGTCACCGTGCCCGAGCTGGTCCTGCACGTACTTCAAGGAGTTGCCGCCCGCCAACCACGCCGCCGCCGCGGTGTGCCGCAGAGCGTGCAGCGGCATATCGCACAGGTCCGCGTCCTGCAGCGCCGCCTTGTGCCAGTCGCGCGAGACGGGTCGTGCGATCGAACGGCTTGCCATCGCCGTCGCCCTCCCAGCGCCCCTGGTCGGTCTTGCGGACGCGCACGGGCATCGTGTAGAGCAGCGCGTCCAGCTTGTCGCCGCCGGCCATCGCCGCGCGCTTCTCGACCTGCTCGCGCACCACAGCCGAGAGGCCAGGCCCGATCTCCACCGCGCGGAAGCGATCTGACTTCGTTGAGCCGACCTTCCCCTTCTTGCGCGATCGGTAAACCACGATCACGCCGCCCGAGTCTTCGAGTTCCAGGTCGCCGAGCTGCAGAGCGATCGCCTCGGAAATCCGCAGGCCGCTGCCGATCAGCAGCTCCGCGAGCGGACGGTAAACCAGCGAGATCCGCGCCTACCACCTTCCCGGCCCGGTGCGCGACTACGAGGAGGATCATCTTGTGCCCCTCTCGATCGGCGGGGCACCCAGGAGTCCCGCGAACTTGTGGCCCGAGCCGCGCTATGGCCCCAACAGCGCCGCCCGTAAGGACGAGCTTGAGAGCTGGGCGGCGCGGATGGCTTGCGCGGGGCGCATCGGGCTCGCGCGGTTGCAGCACGCGATGGCCCGCAACTGGACTCTGCTCTACCGCGCTGCCGGCGGCGAGCGTGTCCTGCGCGCCTATCCGCCGGGCACATAGAACCGTCGTAGCGGCGCGCTACGGTTCGAGGGACCGTGAGCGACCGGCGCAGGATCACCCTCGATATCAGGCTCGACGGCCGCGAGGCCGAGAGCGGGACGACGTGCTCGTGGGTTGGCCCTTACATTCTCGCGATCGTGACCGTGCTGCCCGAGCCCGGTCTCGCCTTGGAGGTCAACTCGACATTCGTTGGGCACGAGGGCGTCCCGACGTGCGCAACGCACCTGACGCTCGGCCCCGTCGGGCACGCGCCGTTCATCGTGACCGCCGAGCACGAGCACACAAGTCTCGACCCGATGATCCGAGCGCGGGAGTGCGCCTACGAGCACGTCCAGGCCGTCCTTGAGGCGTTGAAGGGCCTCGGGTATCAGGTCGGCGTCGATGTCGGCGATGGCGCCTTTGTGGAGTTGGAGCGCATCGAGCGCTAGCGCGGGCGAGCCCGCGGTTCCTTTCTGACGATCCGGGGTGCCCGGCTGCGGGTGTCCGGCCCCTCCCTGATGTTCGCACGCTGCGCGTGCGCGATGGTCGGGGATCGGCTCCGCACCGGGCGGGGTCCACGTCTTGAAAGGAACCGCGATGGCACTCCCGAGCGCTTGGCCCTCCCAGCGGCACACCGCCTACGCCGGTATCGGCTCCCGTCGGACTCCGCCGCACATCCTCGATCTCATGCGCCAGGTCGGATCGGCGCTCGCGACCAGGGGTTGGGTGCTGCGGACGGGCATGGCGGGCGGCGCCGACCAGGCTTTCTACCGCGGCGCGAGCGCACACGGCGCGCTTGAGCTCTACCTGCCCTGGCCCGCGTTCGAGGCGAAGGCCCGCATCAGCGGCGGCGCGGAGCAGTTCGTCCTCTCCCAGCCGACCGAGGCCGCGCACGAGTTGGCCGCGAGGTTTCACCCAGCGTGGTCGCGGCTCTCGCGCGCCGTGCGCTCGCTGCACGCGCGAAACGCTCATCAGGTGCTCGGCCCCGACCTGGCGAGCCCGGCGCGCTTTGTATTGTGCTGGACCCCGGATGGCAGTCTCGACGGGCGGGGCCGCAGGGTCGGCGGGACCGGCCAGGCGCTACGCATCGCGCACGAGCACGCCATCCCGGTCTTCAACCTCGCCCGGCCCGAGCACGCCGAGCGCGTCCTACGCTGCTGCGCCGGTGACTGAGCGGTGCGCGTCACGCCAACGACCGCAGTTGCCGGTGGCGGAGTGCCCGGCCGTGGTCTCCCGTCGCGGGAGCGACCCTCCCGATTGTCGCACGCTGCGCGTGCGTGTTGGTCGGGATCGGCTCCCGCAACGGGTGGGAGCCCTTTTGTGAAAAGGAGAGCCAGATGGCTACCAGCACAACAGAGAACGCCAGCAACGGGCAGGCCAGCATCGGCCGCGTGGAGCTGCGCGAGATCCCGCTCTCGCGGATCGTCGTACCCGAGGGGTTCAACCCGCGCGGCGAGGTCGCGCATGACGCGGAGCTGGAGGCGATGGCGGAGACGATGCGCCAGCGCGGATGCCTCCAGGCAGTGCGGGTCCGCGCGAGCGGAACGGGTGAGTATGTGCTGATCGCCGGTGAGCGGCGCTACCACGCCGCGGCGATAGCTGCGCTGACGCAGATCCCGGCGACGGTGCTGCCTGCCGGTGCGGGAGACGAGGCCGAGCAGCTTGATCTCCTCACGGACGCGATGATCGAGAACGAGGTCCGCTGCGATCTGAACCCGCTGCGGCGCGCGATGGGTTTCCAGGCGATGATCGACCTGGGCCTGAACGTCCGCGGCGTCGCCGAACGCCTCGGCGGGAAGACCAAGCGCAGCTCCCGCGAGAAGCGTATCCGCGAGCACCTGGCGATCCTCACGCTCCCGGAGGACGTGCGCAAGCTCGTCGCCGACGAGAAGGTCCCGATGCTCGCAGTCAAGGCGCTGTCCGAGCTCGCCGCGATCCACGAGGAACTGCCGGCCTACGCGGTCGCGGCCGTCCTCGACGATGACAAGCACATCGAGCCCTACACCTGGCAGGAGGTTGCCGAGGGCGCGTTCGATGTCGCGTTCACGCGCTGCGAGGTTCTTCCGGCCGGGCTGTTCCTGTCCTCGGAGAGCTACCGGCTCAGCGCGTTCGAGCTGGGCGAGAAGGCGAGGAAGGATCTGGCCGCCTATCAGAAGCTCGTCGGCCGAGAGATGGTCGAGGTGCGGTTCTCCTCCGAGCGCATCGAGCGGGCTCGCGTGCTTGGTGCTACACACCAGACCGGGTACGGCACGCTGATCGTCGGCCAGGACGTCGCAACGTCACTGGTCGAGGACTGCATCGCCGAAGCTCTCAAGGAAGCGCGCGCGCAGGCGCGTCACCAGCGCGAGGTCGAGAAGGAACGCCGCGCCGCGGGCGCTAGCGACACCAACGGCAGCGGCGATGACGACGACGAGCCGCAGGGAGCCGGCGACGGCGAGTCCGCCGAGCAGGACCCCGAGGCGCAGCGTCAGGCCGAACGGGAGAAGCGCGAGGAGGCGATCCGCTTCAACCTCGACCTCGGGGTGCTCGCGTTCAAGCACCTCCCGAAGATCAAGGCCGACGAGCGGGTGCTGCGCATCCTCGCGTCGGTCGATCTGGTGCGCTCGCTGCGCGAGATCGCCTCACGCGGAGCTCGCCTGTGCCTGCCCGGTTGGGTGACGCAGACTCCGCAGCGCAACGAGAAGGTGAAGACGACCTACATGGAGACCTACGACGCGGAACGTCGCGCCGCCGGTTTCCTTGAGGGCGCCGAGAGCGCAGGTGACATCGCAGGCAGGACGCTCACGCTGATCGCGCTCGCATCGCTCGCCAACGAGCAGGACACGGTTGCGTTCTCGCGCCAGAGCCACTACGAGCTGACCTTCGGTGGGCCGTGGGCGGTGCAGGCCAAGCGGGACCTGAACGCGATCGTCCGCGAGCGCATCAAGGAGGGCCAGTTCCCGGCACTCGACGCGATCCTCTCAGAGCGGATCACCAAGGACGAGCAGGACGTCGCACGCGAGCAGGAAATCGCCAGCGCGAGCGCGCGGCTGGAGGACGTGAGCGGTCGTCTCTCCGAGTTGGACGAGAAGGAGCTCGACCAGGCGATCAGCGACGCCGTACTCGCGTGGGGCGAGTACAGCCCCAGGACGCGCGAGCTGCGCACGCAGATCGACGCGGTGCGCGAGCAGCGCGCCGCCGCACAGGCAGGCGAGCACGAGCACACAGGCGAGCAGGCCGCCGTCGCCGCCTAACGGGTCACATGAGGGCTGCGGCGCGGGATCGCCTCCTGCGCCGCAGTCACCCTCGTAGCAGGGCGCTTGGAGTTTCACACGAGCCAGGCGGGTGAATAGCTCCCCGGTTCGAGCGCCTTGCTTTGTCGTCTCCGCTGTCGGGTTCGAGCCCACCCCATGAAGGCCAGCAGACCGGCGCTGGCGGCACGTAAAGCGCTGCGCTTCACGTCGCCTGGCGGCGATCCCTGACGGGACAGCGCTTGACGTGCCTTGCCGGCCCGCTTTGGCCGGGGCGTGCTCAACCCCGACCGACAGGAGAAAACAGTGAACAGCTACGCAAGGCAATCGAACGGTCTACTCGTCCCGGCGCATGTGAACCTCGGAGCGCCGCGCGTTGTGCATTGCAAGCGCGAGCGCCACCACGTTTACATCGGACGCAACCCGAAGCGGATGGCGCCCTCGAAGTGGGGCAACCCGTTCGTGGTCGGCGAACACGGCGCTCGCGGCGAGTGCATCGCGCTCTATGAGAACTGGCTGCGCGAGAACGGCGCGCTGATCGCGGCGCTCGATGAGCTGCGCGGGCTCGTGCTCGGGTGCTGGTGCGCGCCGCACGCTTGCCACGGCGACCTGCTCTTGCGGCTCGCGAACGCCACCCTCACGCAGCGCGAGCGCTGGCTTGCGCTCGCGGCATAAGTCCTCGGCGGCGCTCGTGCTCTCCCGATCGTGGCACGCCCCCAGGGGGCGTGCTCGGGAGGTCGCACAGCGCCCGCCGCCGGAGCGGGGCGCAAGACCAAGGAGGACAGAAGAATGGGCTGGACCGGAGGAGAACTTCTCAAGCCGTTCACTGCTCTCGCCGCGATCGAGTTCGATCTCGGGGAGGACTTCGCACGGCGAGTAATCGACACCGCGCTCTACGGGCGCATTGTGTACGCCGCCGTTCGCTCACGCGACGGGCAAGAAGTGTTCGGCCTCGTGCTGCTGACCGAGCGCCGCGACGGTTTGCTTTACACCAAGCCCGTCAGCGAGGACATGGGGCCAGCCGAGGACCGCTGCCCTGCGCGTATCCTCGACCGGCTTACGCCGCCGAGCAACGAGTACGCGCGCCAGTGGCGCGAGCGCTGCCGCGCGCGCCTGGCGAAGCCCACGCCGCGCCCTGGGCAGACGGTGATCTTCAAGGAGCGCGTGAAGTTCACCAACGGGGACGAGCTGCGCACGCTCATCTTTCAGGGCGGCTCACGCTTTCGCTCTCCAGCGGGCCGTGTCTACCAGATTCGCTCGTGGCGGGAGCACGACTACACGCTGCGCGGCGTAGCGAATGTGTCAACTCGGGCGCGGACAGTGAAAAGGTGACACAGTTGCGCGCGCCGGTGCCCGAGGATTGGACGTTCTTTCTCGGTACGCACGAAGTTGGCTGGCTTGAGCGCGATGTCGGGCCGCTGTTCGTCTCGCACAGGCGCCTGAAGCGGCGCGCGCGGCTTCCGCGCGCAGCCGCACCGTGGGCGCTTGACTCCGGCGGGTTTACCGAGCTGCGCCTGCACGGAGGCTGGCAGACGAGCGTCGATGAGTACCTTGAAGCGACGCGACGCTACACACATGAGATCGGCGGGTTGCAGTTCGCGTTTTCGATGGACTGGATGTGCGAGCCAGCGATCCTCAGACGCACGAGGCTAACCATTCAGGAGCATCAGCGCAGGACTGTCGCTAACTTCGCCGAGCTCCGCGGTCGCGCACCGGATCTACCGTTCGCGCCGGTCCTCCAGGGCTGGCGTATCTCAGACTATGTGCGCTGCGCCGACCTGTACCGCGCCTGGGGTTTTGACCTCACCCGAGAGCCAAGGGTGGGCGTCGGCTCGATCTGCACCCGCCAAGGCACCCCTGAAGTCGAGAAGATCCTCTACGCGCTCGCCGCCCGCGGCCTCGCACTTCACGCCTTCGGCGTGAAGCATCGCGGTCTGCCTGGCTGCGCCGGCGCGCTTGCCTCGGCGGACTCGACCGCCTGGTCACTACAGGCACGATTTGACACGCCGCTGCCCTCCTGTCGGCACCGGCGGTGCTCAAACTGCATCAAGTACGCGGTGCGATGGCGCGACCGGCTGCTCTCCCAACTCGACCCCGGGCCGCGAGATGCGCGGCTTCGTCGGGGCTGGCACCCACATTCAAGCAGGCCACGGGCCTGCTGAGAACGGGTGCCCATTTCACCCCGACGAGAAGGAGCGCTGCCATGAACAACATTGACTCACCGTTGCAGATCACCTACACCGGCGAGCCGGTACGAGTTAACCGCGAGCGGATCACCGAGGATATGTGGGTTCCGAATCTCGGACTCGACGATCCTCTGCGTGCGGATGACCTCCCCGGCGCGAGCGCCGCTTCTCTGTTCAGGGAGGCGGAGGGAGAAGGTGCGTTGGTAGTACCCGAGGGCATCGTGGTTGACTGTTACTCGCGAGACACGCATCTCACGCACGACTTCATGCTGGTTGTGTCGCCCCCTGGTGAAAATCAGGCAGGTGTCACGCAGGGATGGTTTGACGTTGAGCTGCTTGTGCGGGAGGTGGGGGACGGGCGTGCAGACAACGATCCCGAGGTTGTCCGTGAAGCGTTGGAGGTGATGGCCGCGAAGTTCAATGCGGTGCTGAACGGCGAGTAACAGACGGATGGGGCTCTGGCGGGTTGACCGCAGTTCTCTCCGGTCGGGTTCGAGCCCACCCCTTAAGGCCAGCAGACCGGCTCTGGCGGCGCGTAAAGCCCTGCGCTTCGCGTCGCCTAGCGGCGATCCCTGACGGGACAGGGCTTGACACGCCTTGCCGGCCTGCTTTGGCCGGGGCGTGCTCAACCCCGACCGACAGGAGAGAACAATGAGCTCAGCCACACGCAGTAACGGCCCGACCACACGGCAGCTTCAATTCGTCAGGTCGCTTGCCGAACAGACGGGCACGAGTTTCACCCCTCCTACGACGCGCGGGCAGGCGAGTAGTGAAATCAAGCGGCTGCTGGCGCTGAAGGAGGCCGGTCACGTCGAGCTGACGGTCAGGCCAGGCGACCTAGAGACGCAGGCCGTTGAGACGGAGGCCGTTGAGAGCGAGCTTGTGTATGCGACAGGCGTTCAGCCGGGCGAGGTCGTCGGCTTCGGCTCGGCGGCGAGCTGGCGCAAGGCGGCGCCCGAGCAGGCGGTCCCGCAGGCGGCTGAGCCGCAAGTGGGGCAGCTCACAGAGCTGGGACGCTACAGCGTCAGTGGCGGGGAGCGCATCGTGTACGGGCAGCGCATCAACGGCAGCGTGAGGATCACCGACAGGCCCGCAGCGGGCGCGGGGCGCTCGTATCTCGTTGAGCGCGAACTGGAGCAGGACGGCTACTCGGCGTTGAAGGCGCTCGTGGCCGACTACACCAGCCAGGCGCGGGAGCTGGACGCGATCCCGATGGCGAGCAGCATCGTTCGCCGCGATCTCCAGCGGGTCGCGGCGTAGATGCCGAACCGATCCAAGGCCGCGACATCGCGGCGGCCCGCCGACGTAGAGGGGTCTGGTCGGCGGGCCGTCGCCCTCTACAGGTTGGCACGCCTACGGGCGTGCCGCACGTCGGGCTCAGCGGCCCCCCGCCAGGGGCCGTCCCTGTAACCCATTCAGAGAAAGGCAGGTGCGTCATGGGTATCGCACAGTCGAGCACGCTCACAGCACCCGAGCGAAATAGTGAAACGGCCGGGCACATCGTTATCGCTCACACCAACGAGGAGGGAACGCTTGTCAGCGGGACCTCACGCGGTGACGGCTCCCGCGACGCGCTGCGCGCGTCGGGCTTTCGCTGGTCGGGCAACCTCGGCGTTTGGTACATGCGCCAAAGCCGCGGGTTCGCCCCACGCCACGAGCGGATCGACAGCCTCGCCGTCGCCCTACGGACGGTCGGCTTCACCGTGACAGTGGACATCGAGCAGTACGACCCGGCCAGCACCTTCCAGGCGCGGCAGGACGCCAGCGATGAACGCGCTGAGGCGCACGCCGGGCGAGCCGAGAAGGAGCGCGAGCGCTACGGCGCGCGCCGCGACGCCGCAAACGCGATCGTGGCGATGATCCCGATGGGGCAGCCGATCCTCGTCGGCCACCATTCCGAGCGCCGCCATCGCCGCGACCTTGACCGCCACGACCGCAACATGCGCAAGGCGATCGAGCACAACCGCAACGCCGACCGGGCGGCTGGACGCTCGGACTCGGTACGCGCGCAGGCAGAGGCCCGTCAGAGCCCGGTCGTTATGGGCCGCAAGGTCGCCCGGCTGCAGGCCGAGCAACGCCAGCTCGAAAGGCGCCTCGCGGGCGCTACCGGCGAGCACGTCGAGCGGCTGCGCGCTCGCCAGCACGTCCTCGAAGAAGACGTTGCGTTTCTACAGGAGGCGATCGAGCGCAGCGGCGTGCGCGTCTACACCCGCGCTGACATCCAGAAGGGCGACCTCGTGCAACTCCGCGGCCGGGGATGGCAGCTCGTCGTCAAAGCCAACCCGAAGACGGTCGCGGTCAAGACGCCCTACTCATGGACGGACAAGCACCCCTACCACGAGATCACCGGCCATCGCCGCCCGGCCAACGAGCCCGAGGCGAGCACTGACGCCTAGATCGTGCATCCGCCGAGCCTCGCGGGCGGGCCTTGCCCTGCCGAGTTTCGCACGCTGCGCGTGCGCGGTGCCGGGCAGAGGCCCGCACTCAGCGGGCTTACAACAACCCGATTAAGGGAGTGCCATGAACAGCTCCAGCGACGGACACAAAAAAGACAACGAGTCACCGGCACCACGGAGAAGTGTCGCCGCAGCGATACACGAGCATCTGTGTGAGGAGGCAGCCCACGCGCCGAGGCCCGCAGTTCAGCGTGGACGCCCAGGACCACACCGCGACCGTCGTGAGGCGCTGGCATCGGCTCGCCATCATGCCTTCGAGATGCTGCTCGCACTCGTTAACGCAGGCGAGGCGACGGAGATGTGCGGGCATGGCCGCCTGTGGGCGCTAGCTGAAGAATGGGCCGCGACGAGCGGCGTTAGCAACCTGCGCGATTGGGAGCGCATCCGATCCGCGACGCGGCCCCCAGCAGGCCACAACGACCCGGCGAGCAGCGAGGGTGAAACTGGCCGGGTCGTAGTGTCAGACCTGCGCACGCCCGGCACGATCGACGTCGGGCTGTTGCGCCAGCAGCGCGATTGGCTGCTGAGTCTCGCTAGCGCCGCCTCGCCTGCCGAGGTCGTGCAGCTCGTCAAGGCGAAGTCCGGCGACCTCGATGGGCTCGTGAACCTGCTCGACGCGATGCTCGACAGCGCCGAGGGATATCCCACGCCCGGCGAAGGTCTCCGGCAGTCGGCGGCCGGTAGCCCTTTGGGCTGTGCCGCTCGCGCTCGCTGACGCGCTCGCGCTCCGCAACGGATTGGTGGCGGCGACCGGGCAGGGCGGGCCGTGCCCCTCCCGATTTTCGCACGCTGCGCGTGCGCGGGAGTGGGGGCAACGGCCCGCACCCGGCGGGCCAGAACCCGTGAAAGGAAGGTCGTCTATGAGCGCCACCGCGACACCCGATCCACCCGTCTGCGAGCCCGAGCCGTGCGAGCGCGCGCCGTGCCTCGGACGCTATGTCGAGGACGAAACGCAGCGAGTCCGTGAGCTCATCAGCCTTCCACGGCCGAACGGGAGCGCGTTCGTCGTTGACCGTCTCGCGCGCACGGCCAGCGACGCTCGCGTGGTCGCGCACCTCTCAGCGAGTGAGCCGCCCGAGAACGCCAGCATCGTCGCCGAGATGTACCTCGCCGACGGTGAGCGCCGGGGCCGCTGTCGTCTGCTCAGCGCAGACGATCTCGCGAGCACGCGGCCCGCGTCCTCGCCCACGAGCACCGCGAGCACAGTCCTCGAACACGCGCCGCTGCTCGATGGCGAGGGCTACTGCTTCCGCATCCGCGAGCTGGCGACCGGCCGCTCGGTGCCCGAGCTGCGCTGGGCACGCTCGCGCCTGCACGACGAGCAAGAGCCACCAGAGGTCGTGACCCTGCGCGATGTCGTCGCGCGTCTGGAGGATTACGAGCCGGCGCGGGCGCTCACTATCGAGGCGCTTGCGGGATACCGCGAGGACCCAAGCTGCTCCACCTGCACGCTCGACGGAGAGCTACAGCGCCTTGAAGGAAGCATCCTCGTTCTCAATCGTGGGCTGCGCGAAGCGGTCCTTGCGGCCATCGAGCATCGCGGCATGACGATGAGCGAGATTGCGCTGCGCTGCGGTCGCACCAGGCGCGACCGCTCCGGCAGGGTGAACGGAGAGACGAGCTGGCTCGCTCGCCGTATCGGCCAGGCACCCGAGAGCGGAGAGGAGTACCCCTCGCCGTGGGTGCAGAGCGACGTGCTCGCGCTCATCGCGCGCGAGGGCCTCCGCGTCTGCCCGCGCGAGGTCGAACTGTAAGCCGCGCCGGCTACTGGATCAGGTTGACCGGCATCCCGCGGCTTGCGGCGTTGCGCGCAAGCGGGCCGTCCAATGTCCATAGCTCGGCGTCCAGCTCGCGTGCGAGCGCGACGTAGGCGGCGTCGAACGCGCTACGCCGTTCCAGCTTGATCGCCACACCGATCACCGCAGCTCCATCGCCGAGGGGGTGATAGGCGATCGGCATGGCCTCAAGTTCGGCCCACAGCGCCGGAAGATCGTCCTGCTCGATCTCGCCCATACTCGTCTTGCGCGTCAGGACGTTAGCGGCCTCATACCGTGCGAGCGCCGGCGCGTGCAGCTCGACACCCTCGCGCGCCCAGCGCGTGACGCACTGCTCGACCGCCTCGCTCTCAGGCTCGCGCGCGAGGAGCGCGACGAGCGCGTTCGCGTCGATGACGACTCGCACCGCAGCCGTGGCGCTCAGGACGTTCGCCGCTCAAGTTCTGCGCGCCCTTCGCGGACGGCCTCGACCGCTCCGCGACCGGGCTTCATCCGCGAGCGCAACTCACTGAGGCGAGCGAGCGTCGCGAGCGTGCTCTCCGCGTCTCGCCCTGCGGGCAGGTGCTCGCGCAGGATGCGCTCGGCGGCGCTGTCAACGTCCTCGTGATGGCGTGCCGCGTCCTCGCTCAACCGCTCGAACGTCTCAGGGCCAAGGTGAACCTGTCGGGGCATCGTCGCCATCGCACCAACGAGTTTACCGCCGCTGCCTCGCCACTACCAGGGGAGCGTGGTGGTACGGACGGCGACAACGGGGCACGCATCTAAACGGCCTCGAAGGCCAAGCCGCGCGGCAGACCAAGCCCCTGACGCCTGCACTTCGGTTCAGTCAGTCGCCCGCACCATCGCAGAGTGTCCCACAGGCGCGTCCAGGCCCGGCCCTTGCCTCAGCAGCCGGGCAGCTCGTAGTGCCCTGATAGAACTCGGCGATCGTGAGCCGCCTATTGGGAAGCGCACCCGTGAGCCTTGATCGCAAACGCGCACTGGTCCTGCTCGGCATCGCGACCGTTGCGTTCACGGTGATCCTCGAACTGATCGACCCCTCACGGGTCTCCCACGGGCCGACGATCCTCGCCTTCGAGTTCGCGGGCAGCCAGTCCCGTGCTGCTCAGATCACTGCGGAATGGGGAGCGAGGGGCCGTAGCGCCGCGCACCTTTCGCTGCTGCTCGACTACGGCTACATGCTGTCCTACGGGCTGTTCTTTGCGCTCGCGGGCTTCGCCGTGCGCGACACCGCGCAAGCACGCGGCTGGCCCCGGCTCGCCGCTATCGGGGCGATCGTGCCGTTCTTTGCTCTTGCTGCCGCGACGTTCGACGCGAGCGAAAACGTAGCGCTGCTGCTCACGCTCGCCGGCCACGGTGGCAGCTTCGCGCCGCCGTTTGCCGCCGTCTGCTCGGCGATCAAGTTCACGCTCATCACCATCGCGATCCTCTACGCAATCTGCGGCGCGGCGCTCGGACTCAGAGCGCGCCTCCTTCAGCCAGGCTAAAGCCTCAGCGCGACCACTTCGCGCCCACGCGCCCGGCTAGCCCTCCGTGCTCGTCTGCGGCCGATGGTCTGCTCGCTCGGCTGCTGGCTTCGCCGCAGCCAGCACGGCCAGCCGCTTCGCGGCGGCCCTCGGAGACGCCTTTCGGCCTGTTCGCCTTCATGCCGTGCGGGGGCCGTCGCCCTCTCCAGCGTCGCACGCCCGGAGGGCGTGCGGAGTTTCGGGCTCGGCGACCACTGCGTTGGGCAGGGGCGCACCCGACCAGGAAGGAGAGGTGTTCCATGAGCACGATCGACACCACGACGCCCGAGGTGGTCACGAACTGTCTCGGGGAGTCCCGGCCTGTCATGTCCTCGTGGCCTGACGGGAGCTATGGCTGCCCGTTCTGCCAGGCGGCGGTCACGCCGTCGCATCGTGAGCGGCCGTGCCCGAACCCGATGTGCGAGGCCAGTCCCTACGCGAAGCCCGATGAGATCCTTCGCCGTCGAGAGCAGCAAGCCGAGCGCGAGCGCGAAGCCGCCCACCGCAGAGCGGTGGGCGAGCAGATGAGCGCCTACGCTCGCAGATGGCGCGAGCAGCAGGCCGCCGAGGTCGCCGCTGTCCGCGACGCCGGCTGCTGCACCCTCTGTTTCGTGCGCTCCGGGCATCGCCGCCGCGTCCGACACCGCACACCCGACTACCACGAGCAGCGCGGTCGCTGAGCCCTGGCCGTCGGGCTCGCGCGTCGCTGACGCTCGCGCAGTTCCTCCGTCCCGAGGAGGGTCGGCTTCGCGCGGGCTCGCGCCCAGCTGGGCCAACCCCGGACGCGCTCAGGCGCGTGGTGGCTTCACGCCGACGAGGAGCGCCATCTCTCTCCACTTCCAGTAGCAGTCCACGTCATCGAAGCCGATCGCGCGCAGCCACCCGAGCTGCGTCTCCACGTCCAGTAGGCGGTCGGATGGGTCCTCGTTCTCAATCGGCTCGCCGATCGCCTCGAAGAACGCCAGGTGCAGGCGCGCGGTCGCGGACGCGACGTGCTCGAAGTTCGCGAACACGCCGCCGGGCTGGAGGAGGTCGAAGACCTCGCGGTAGAGCGTGCGCTTTCGCTCGTGCTCAAGATGGTGGATCGCGAACGACGAGACCACGGCATCGAAGCGTCCCAGCGCGGGTAGCGGCTCGCTCAGATCGTGCCGGACGAGCTCCATTCGCTCATCCCCGGCGAAGCGCTCGCGGGCTGCGTCGAGCATGACCCCGGAGAAGTCAACGCCGACACCGACAAGCTCGCGACGATCGCGCGCGAGGAGGGCAAGCAGACGGCCGTCTCCGGTGCCGAGGTCAAGGACGCGACGGGCGTCCTTGGGGATCTGCTCGAACAGGACGCTCTCTCCCTCGGCGCGGCGCGGGAACTCATCCGCGCGGTCCAGGTAGCGCGCGACACACTCCGGGCTCGTCCACTCGCTCGGGGGCACACGCGGCATTATCGACCGGGCGGCCTGCGTGCGGGCTCGCGCCCACCACGACGGCCACCGGCCGCAGGTCGGGGCGCTGCCCTCCGAGGCACCGGCTCGACCTACGGCAACGGCGAGATACCGATGCGCGGGCTTCGCCCGCTGTGACCGAGCCTCCCTGACGGTCGGCTCTCAGATCGACCCCGGCGCTGCACGCCTACGGCCTACGGGCCTGCTCGCTGGACTGCTGGCTTCGCCGCAGCCAGCACGGCCAGCCGCTTCGCGGCGGCCTTCGCAGACCCTTCGGCCTGCGCGTCTCGCCTTCGGCTTCGCCGCGCCCGGCGCACAGCACCAAGCC
>Ga0210408_10002889_pt1 | contig 16267 bp, 8 predicted proteins | sample IncBWH4MmetaG_FD_155471 | JGI IMG/M metagenome (GOLD analysis project Ga0210408, IMG submission 155471) | Forest soil microbial communities from Barre Woods Harvard Forest LTER site, Petersham, Massachusetts, United States - Inc-BW-H-4-M | ecosystem: Environmental > Terrestrial > Soil >...
GCGCGGGTTGCATAGCCACCCACTCTCCCCCATCGGCATGCGCCTTCGCGATAGGGTGAGACCCTAGTATTTAGAAACGCAGCAATCACAACCAAGGACGTCGTCCATGGGGGGAGTGGCGGTTTTCTCCGACTCCGCACGCACGGAAGCGAGCTTGTTGGAGCGCGAGCGCGAGCTGGGGGAGCTCGACGCGGCACTGGCACTTGCCTTGGTGGGGTCAGGGCGGCTGGTCGCGTGTGAGGGTCACGCCGGGATCGGCAAGTCGGCGCTGATACGGGCCGCTGGCGCCCGCGCCCGGGCGGCGGGGCTGCGGGTTCTGGTTGCGCGCGGCGGATTGCTCGAGCGGGAGGTGCCGTGGGGGGCTGCGATCGACCTGCTCGGGCCCGTGGTGGCCGGTGCGACACCGGCAGCGCGTGAGCGGCTGGTCGGTGCGGGGACACCGGTTGCGGCGCTGTTTGACGCGTCCGCCACGACGCCGGCATCGGGATCTGCGGCCACGACGATCTTCCCGCTGGTGCACGGCTTGTTCTGGTTGACCGCCGGCCTAGCCGAGCGTCGCCCGGTGGCCATCCTCATCGACGATGCGCATTGGTGCGACGTGCCCTCATTGCGGTTCCTCCTGTACCTGCTGGAGCGTCTGGATGAGTTGCCAGTGGCTGTGTTCCTGGCGCTGCGCCCTCCCGAGATGGGGCCCGCGGCCGAGTTGCTCGAGCGCATCTGCACGCACCCAAACACCGTGCCCAAGCGCCTCGCCGCCTTGGGCTTGCCCTCGGTGCGCACGCTCGTTCGTACGGTTTTCCCGCACGCGGGCGAGACGTTCTGGCGCGCCTGTGCCGAGCGCACGGCAGGCAACCCCTTCTACCTTCGTGAGCTGTTGTTGGCACTCCAGGCCGAGGGCAAGGGCACGGGCGATGAGGACGTCGAGCAGATCCGGGCCTTGGCGCCGCAGTCGATCTCTCGCTCGGTGCTCGTGCGCGTCGGGCGGCTGGATCCAGGGGCGGTCGCGCTCGCGCGCGCCGTCTCCGTCCTTGGCGACGGCGCCGCGCTGCGCCACGCAGCCGCGCTGGCGAGCCTCGACGGCGATCAGGCGACGAGCGCGATCGACGCCCTGAGTGCTGCCGAGATCCTTGCGCCCGGTGAGCCGGTGTCATTTGTGCACCCGTTGGTGGCAGGCGCCATCTACGGCGACATGCCCGACGCCCAGCGCGCCGTTCGCCATCTCCACGCCGCTCGCCTCCTTCACGCCGACGCTGGCGACCCCCAGCGCGTGGCCAGTCACCTGCTCCTCAGCCCGCATCGCAAGGACCCCTGGGTGGTCGAGCGGATGCAAACGGCCGCCGCCGTGGCGAGCGCGCGAGCCAGCCCGCAGACGGCCGCGCAGTATCTCTTCCGCGCTCTGGCCGAGCCACCCACCGAGGAGCTGATCGTGCCGGTGCTGGTCGCGCTCGCCGAAGCACACGTGATGAGTGGGCAGATCGAGCAGGCCACGCGCTGCGCCGAGCAGGCACTGGAACGAGTGGACGATGATCGCGTGCGCGCCAAGGTCGAGCAGGTGCATGGACGGGCTTTGGCCGTCGGCGGCGATCACCGTGGGGCGGCGCTTGCGTTTCAGCGCGGGCTCGCGATCCTCACCGACAACGCGCAGGGCGATCTGTATCGCGAACTGCAGGCCCACTACGTGGCCGCCGCGTCGCTTGAGACCTCGCTTCGCGATAGCGCAATGAACACGGCGAAGGCGATGCTCACCGTCATCGGTGCAGACCCGACTCCTGGCGAGCGGGCGGTGCTGGCGCAGCAGGCGGTGCAGCACAGCATGGCGGGCGACCCAGTCGACAGGATCCTCGAGCTCGTAGTTCGCGCGTGGGGAGAGGGCGCGCTGCTCGAGGCAGAGACCTGCGACGGGATGAGCTGGAACCTGCTCACCGGCGCCCTGACATTCTCAGGAGAGTTCGAGTTCAGCGCGAGGATCTGCGACGCGGTTCTGAACGACGCTCGTGAGCGCGGGTCGCCGATGGCCTTTGCCACGGCCAGCTACTGCCGCAGCTACCCCCGTCTGCTGCAGGGCCGCATCAGCGAATCGCTCGCCGACATCCATGCCGCGTTCGGCGCACAGCGCGATGGCTGGGAGATGTATCTGCCGAGCGCCTCCGCCGTCCTCGCCCGCGGCCACGTCGAACGAGGCGAGCTTCCAGCCGCCGAAGCGGCGCTGGCGATCGCCGAGGATGAGAGCACCCACCAGAACATGGGCTACCCGTGGGTGCTTCACGCGCGCGGCGAGCTGCATATGGCGCGCGGCCAACCCGAGCAGGCACTCAAGGACTATCTCGTGGCGGGCGAGCTAATGGTCAGCAAGCTCGCGATGCCAGGCCCAGGCATCTTTGCCTGGCGTTCAGGCGCCGCGCTTGCCGCTCACGCCAGCGGTGACGGCGAGGCGGCGCAGCGGCTGGCGCAAGAGGACCTCACCCTCGCCCGCCGCATGCGCGCGCCCGGGATGATCGGCCGCGCGCAGCGCACGCTCGGGGTCATATGCGGAGGTAGCGAGGGGCTCGAGCTGCTGCAGAGAGCCGTCGACGCCCTCGGGGACTCACAGTCACAGCTCGAGTTTGCTCACGCGCTGATCGACCTCGGCGCCGCCCAGCGGCGCGCCGGGCATCGTATCGACGCCCGCGAGCCCCTCCGACACGGCCTCGCAGTCGCACAACAGGGCGGCGCCGGCGCTCTTGCAGAGCGCGCGAGGATCGAACTCGCCGCTACCGGCGCGCGGCCGCGCAAGACGTTGCGCACCGGTGTCGACTCCCTCACACCGAGCGAGCTGAGGGTCGCCATCATGGCCGCCAAGGGCCTCAAGAACCGAGAGATCGCACAAAGCCTCTTCGTCACCGGCAAGGCCGTCGAGGCACATCTGCACCACACCTACCAGAAGCTCGACATCCTCTCGCGTCGCCAACTCCGCGATGCTCTCGGAGAACACCGGCCCACGATCGGGGGCTACGCCCGCCGCTCGACTGATTGAATCTTCGCGCCGGGCTAATCCTGCCCTCGGCAAGGTAACCTCACTCGGACAGCGAACCCGCCGAGGGAGCCGAGGATGTCGACGCCGAGTCGCACCGATCGGGCAGCAACGCATGAGGTCCTGAACCAGCCGCCACGACTCGTCGACTACAACGCGTTCGAGGCCGACCAGGCTCTGCGCGAGGCGCTGATACGCGAGGGAGGGGAATGGGGCCTCGACCGAGTCCGCGATTTCGGCGCAGTGGTTGCATCCGCCGATGCGCTGGCCCACGCCAAGCGCGCACAGCGCAACATTCCGGTGCTCAACACGCACGACCGCTACGGCAACCGCATCGACGAGATCGAATACGACCCGTCGATGCATTGGATGCTGCGCCTGGGCGTTGAGCGCGAAGTCAACTCGCTGCCCTGGCGCGAACCGCGAGAAGGCGCTCACGTCGTGCGGGCGGCGCTGTTTCACTTGTTCAATCAGCTCGACACGGGTCCGTGTTGCCCGATGTCGATCAACTATGCCGCCGTCCCCACGATGCGCCAGGACGCCACCCTCGCAGGAGAATGGGAGCCGCGCCTGACGTTGCCCGACTACGACGCCTTCGCCCAGGCCGGCATGGTCATGACCGAGAAGCAGGGCGGCTCTGATCTGCGTGCCAACTCAACGTTCGCGGAGCCGATTGGCGACGGGTGGTTCGAGTTGACCGGTCACAAGTGGTTCTGCACCCACCCAATCTTCGAGGTTTTCTTTACGCTCGCGCAGACGGAGGCGGGGATCACCTGCTTCGTTGCGCAACGGCCACATCCCGGGTTCCGCCTGCAACGGCTGAAGGACAAGCTCGGCGGTCGCTGTCTTGCTTCCTCAGAGGTCGAGTACGACCATCTCCCGGCGCGGATCCTCGGCGAAGAGGGCCGCGGAACAGCTTTTGTCGTGGAGCAGCTGATCTGGACGCGCCTTGACACGCTGACAGCAGTCGCCGGCATGATGCGCCGTGTCGTCGCTGAGGCAATCTGGCACACGCGCCACCGTGCGGCGTTCGGCGCACCACTTGCCCAGCAGCCGGCGATGGTGAACGTGTTAGCCGACATCGCGCTCGAGTCGGAGGCCGCGACGCGCTCGGCACTGCGGATCGCCCGCGCATTCGACTCTTCTGACCCTTACGAGGCTACCTTCCGTCGCCTCGCGCTCGCGGTCATGAAGTACTGGGTCTGCAAGCGAGGCGCCCCGCTCGCGGCTGAGGCGCTCGAGTGCCTCGGCGGCAACGGCTACGTCGAGGAGGCGCCGCTGGCGCAGTTCTACCGCGACATCCAGATCGGCACTGTCTGGGAGGGCTCGGGCAACGTGATCGCACTCGACGTGCTGCGCGCGTTGAAGCGCGAACCCGAGGGCGCATCGGCGTTCCTGGCCCAGTGCGAGCTTGCCGCCGGCGGGGACCCTCGTTTTGACGCTCACATGATTCGCGTGCGCGAGGGACTCGCCGCGTTGGCGGATGAACCCGCGGTGGCCGAGTGGAGCGCCCGCCGCGTCGTCGAGGACATGGCCCTCGCGCTGCAGGCCAGCCTGCTCCTTCGGGACGCGCCGGGCGTGGTGTCCGATGCATTCTGCGCCGGACGCCTCGGCGCACGCGGCCTCGCGTTCGGCGACCTGCCGCGCGGAGTCTCCGGTGCGGCCATCGTCGAGCGCGCCCTGGCGCTGTAGCGTCCTCACGCCCTGCGGGCTCAGGCCGCTCTCTCATCGGAGTCCCAACCTCGACGTTGCAAACGATCGACGGCAAGCCGGTTCGTGTTTTCGAACTACGAGCGGTCGTGGTTTTCATCGATTGGTCCGCCCGCAGATGCTCGCCTCATGCGGAGCTGAATTCGTGTCGAGCCGCACACCATGAGCACTCGCGCGAGAGCACCGCGGGCGATTGCGCACCTGTTCGCCGTGTACGCCGTGATCAGCCTGGTGCCCGTGCTGGTGCTGGGGCTTGTTCTCGCCTCCAGCCTGCGCAGCGAGGCCCGACAGCGCGGTCTCGCTGAGGGTCGGTCCGAGGCCACCCTGATCGCCCACACTGCGCTGGAGCCGCTGCTTGACGGGCGACCGCTCAGTCGCGGTCTCACCGCCGGTGAGGCGGCCGGCCTGCGACGTCTTGTGGCCCGCGCGGTCGGTGGGCGGGAGATACTGCGGTTGCGTGTGCGCGACCTCGCGGGACAGGTCGCCTTCTCCGACGATGGCTCCGGTTTCCGGACCGCGCCCGAGGACGAGGCTCGCGCAGCCGCACGTGGATTGGTCGTTGCCCTTCTGACACGTTTGAACGCGGACAGCAACGACCTCGGCCACAGCGGCGTCGCGTCAGTGGAGATCTACCTGCCGCTCATGGCTGGGACACCCCGGCGTCGCGTGGGCGTATTGGAGGCCTATCTTCCATACGCGCCGATCAGCCACGATGTGACGGCAGGTCTCCACGGGCTTTACCTGAATCTCGGGATCGGCCTCACGCTGCTGTACCTAGCGCTGTTCGCGATCACGTGGTCTGTGAGCCGCGGCTTGCGCCGAGAAGTCAAGCTCAACGCCTTCCTCGCCGAGCACGACACCCTCACCGAGCTGCCCAACCGGGCGCTATTCCATCGCCGCGCCGAAATCGCCGTCGCCAACGGGACGCCCAAGCGGAAATCCGTCGCGATCGCGATCGTCGACCTCGATCGCTTCAGGGACATCAACGACACACTCGGCCATCACAACGGTGACCTTCTGCTCACCGAGCTCTCACACAGGATCGCCGCGAACATGCGCGCTCACGACACGGTCGCGCGGCTCGGCGGCGACGAGTTCGGGCTGATCCTCTGTGACGCTGCGGGCGCCGAGCAGGTGCTGCGGCGACTGCGCGAGATCGTCGACCGTGAGGTCGAGATTAGTGGGCTACCCCTGTCGGTCGAGGCAAGCATCGGCTTCGTGGTCGCACCGGAGGACGGAACCAACGTCGACACCCTTATTCAGCGTGCCGACGTGGCGATGTACTTCGCGAAGGCACAGCACGCCGGGGTGATGCGCTACGACGCGACCCTTGACCATTACGACGCCGGCAAGCTGAGCCTCGTTGGCGAACTGCGGCAAGCCATCGACGCCGACCAGCTCGTGCTGCACTACCAGCCGCAGGCCACACTGTCCGACGGACGCATCGAGGCTGTCGAGGCACTGGTTCGCTGGGAGCACCCCACACACGGGCTTCTTTATCCGGACAAGTTCCTGCCGCTGGCGGAGCAGACAGACGTCATCGACAAGCTGACGAGCTGGGTATTGAAGACGGCGCTCAGAGAGATCCGCGAGCTGGGCCCGATCGCCGACGAGCTGTCGGTGGCGATCAACGTGTCGGCTCGCAGCGTCGGGCGCAGCGACCTAGCCGGAAGCATCATCCAGGCCCTGCACGACGTGGACTTCCCCGCCGAGCGGCTGATCGTCGAGGTCACCGAGACAGCATTGCTCTCAGACCGCGAGCGGGCCACGACCACGCTAACCGAGCTGGCAGCCGCCGGGGTGAAGGTGAGCCTCGACGACTTCGGTCGCGGACAGACATCCCTCGGACACCTGTCAGGCCTTCCGATTCACGAATTGAAGATCGACAAGAGCTTCGTTCTTGACATGCTCGAGAATCCTGCACACGCCGCGATCGTCCGCTCGATCGTCGACCTCGGCCACAACCTCGAGCTGCGAGTCGTAGGCGAGGGCGTCGAGACCGACGTGAGCCTCGTCGCGTTGCGCGAGGCCAACTGCGACGTCGCCCAAGGCTTCCTGCTCGCCAGGCCGATGGCCGCAGACAAGCTTGGCGCGTGGCTCACGCCAGCACAGCGCTCGCGAGCACTCGTCTAGCGCCTCCGACCGTGTCGCCGTGCCAGCGGAGCGGGGCGCCCGAGCGCGATCGGATTCTCAGCCGAGCAACGAGTGGAATCACGTCTCGGTCCTCCGGGCACGCAGGGCCTCGGTTCGCGTCGCCTGGCGCGACGACAGCCCGTGGTCGAGAAACGATAAAGACAGGACGCGGAGCCTGACGCGAGCGTCGTTTGAGCCCCCTCCGAGAGATCTATAACCGAGTCCCGACCGTCTCGGCGCCCGCCCGCTCGAGCGAACCGGGTCGATCGATCGAATCGCAGAACGTGGCTACCACCCGCGGATGGAACTGCGATCCCGAGCAGCGACGCAGCTCGGCAAGTGCGTCGGAGACGCTTATCGCGGCGCCATAGGGACGCGCCGAGGTCATCGCGTCGAAGGCATCGCAGACCATGATGATGCTCGACCCGAGCGGGATGTCCTCACCAGCCAGGTGGTCGGGGTAGCCACCTCCGTCATAGCGCTCGTGGCTGGAGCGAACGAGCTCGGCTACCTGCGCCAGCGAGGGCGCAGCGATGAGGATGCGCGCGCCGATGACCGTGTGACGGCGCATGAACTCCCACTCCTCCTCGTCGAGCGGACCGGGCTTGTTCAGGATCGTTTCCGGGATGGCGACCTTGCCGATGTCGTGGAGCTCGCCGGCGAGCTCGATGCGTTGCGTCTCGTGCTCGTCGAGTCCGATGGCCTCGGCCGTCATCTTGGCGAGCTGAGCGACCACGCCGGTGTGTTCGCTCAGACCGGGGTTGCGCTCGCTGAGCGCCTTCAGCAACACGTCGGTGCTCTGACGGGACGCGGAGGCCCGCCCGGCCTTGCGCTGATACATGCGTCGGTCGGCCAGCGCGAGCGCGTCCCCCGCAGTCGATGCGTCCCGAGGCAAGCTCGCGATGCCGTAGGAGCAGCTGACGTTGAACCCCTCGCCCTTCTCGCTCAGCGCGGCGGCGGCACGCGCGGCGATTGCAGCGCCGCTGTTCGCTTCGACTGCAACGAGCATGCAGAACTCGTCGCCGCCCATCCGATAGCCGCGACCGGACCCCTCGAGTGCCTGCTGCAGTTTGCTGCCGAGTCGGGCAAGCAGCACGTCACCTGCGGGGTGGCCGAACGTGTCGTTGTATTGCTTGAAGCCGTCAAGGTCAAACAGCGCCAGGATCAGTGGACGTTCCTCACCGGCGGCAGCGAGCTGTGTCTCGAGGTCGCGCATAAGTGCACGCCGGTTCGGCAGCGCCGTCAGCGCATCCGTGTCGGCCTCCTCGCGAGTGACAGCCAGCAGGCCTGCGTTCTCGGCATTCAGGCGACGGAGGCTGCCGGTCATCGCGACAAGCGCCTTTCCGAGCACGTCGCGATCCGAGCGCGGGCGAACCTCAACGTCGAGGTTGCCCGCGGCAATGCCCTCGGCGATGCCGACCGTGCTGTGCAGGTAGTCGATCATCGAATCGAAGTCGATAGCCATCTCGCCGAGCTCGTCGCGGCTGCGAACAACCACGCGCTGGTCAATATCCCCCTGCGAGATCGCTTTAGCCGCGGCGGCGACGTCGGAAACGGCCCGCGTCGTCCTGCGAGCAAGGACGAGCGCCACGGCAACCGCGATCACGACGGCGAGGGCCAGGAGCGCCAGAATCAGCGCCAAGCTTTTATGGTAAGCGGACTGTGACGCCGTCTCCGCAGCCCGCGCGCTTTTGACCTGTTGGTCGCTCCACGCGCCGATCACCGCCTTCAGCTTGTCGTTCTCGGCGTCGCCCGGACCGCTGCCCACGGCGTCGGTGGCCTGGGAGATGCGGCCCTGATCGGCCAGTGCCTTGAATGGCGCCGTGAGGACCACGTAGCGGGCGAACGAAGCCCGGAAGCTATCGAGCAGCCGTCGTTCGGCGGGATTCTGGATCAGCCCCTGAGCCCGGTAGGTACGCAGGAGGCGATACACCTTCGCCGGGTCCACGCCAAGGTCGTTGGGTAGTCGGTCGGTCGGCTTGGCAAGGATGTAGGCCATCTGATCCTTGCGGTACTTGCCCATCAGCACGTTGATCTCGCCCACGGCGCGCGTGCTTGGAACCACCTTCGAAGCGAGTGTAGTGAGATGTTGGTTCTCGCTCCCCAAACGCGTAACCGCGAACAGCCCGAGGCCGAGCATCAGCGCTACCACGAGCCCGAACGACCCCAGCAACTTCGACTGGACTGACACCCTGATCCTGGCTCTCGCAATGGTCATGTGATCCTCCAAGCTGCGTCGCAGGACGCCGCGGTGGATGCAGAGAATCAAGGGTGGCGCTGCGCGCTCGGTGTCGGTCCAGGGACCTACGAACCGCGTCAGGCTCAATACTCCCGTGTGGACCTATCGGCGCTCGCCGCTACTACTCGAGCGATCACCCCCACCGTGGACGTTCGACGCGATTCCTTATCTGCAGGAATCCGGTGTCAAGTGCGGGTCCGGGTTGATGTGATTGGTGTTGGTTGGCTGGCGGCGGGTGCGCGCGGTTGGTGGTGCGGGTGTTGCGCGCCTAGCGCTATCGGAGGCGCCATGGCCGGCCCGACGCTCCTGACCTTGCCGCACGATCTAGTGCAGTTTGACGGCCCCTGATGCGAGCGTGCCGCTGCGACTGTAGCCGTCGCTCAGTACGAGGCTGTACAGCCCGCCCTGCACGAGTTCGCTGTCGACGGCCGTCATCACGAACGTGACGGGAAGCCCCTTGTCGGTGCCGAGCCCGGTAACCGTGACCGAGTGGGCGACGTCGTCGTAGGTGACGGACTGCACCTGTGTGGAGTGGAAATCGGTGCCAGAGCGGGAATCTTGCTCAGAAACGTTTTCTGCAGCGCCGTCATCGCAGGGGTCGGCGTCGAATGTGAAGGTGGCCGTCCCGGATTGGGAATCTCCGACCTGCCCCCCGCCGTCTCCCTCATGACAGGACTCGCCTGCGTTACCTGGGGCGCGTCCAGCCGGAAATTCGACAACCTGCTGGAAGGTCGGCCGGTTGACCCAGGGCATCGAAGGCACGCCCCCAACGCCGACTTCGTTGTACTGGATGTCGTCGAGGGTTGGGTTGCACTTCGTGTTGTCGGCCTGGCCTGAGCCTGGGGGACGGCCACCGGTTTCGTTGCTCCGCGAGCAGGTCCATTTGTTCGGGTCGCTGCTCCCGTAAAGGCTCGTGAGCTGGCTGATGGTGGAATCCAGCGCGCTTTTAAGCGCGGCTTGACAGGACGCCAGGCTGCCGTTGCCCCCGTTGCCGTCGCCACCGCAATAGACCTGCGAGTAGCCGTTGGCGAGCGACGGGTTCACCGCCTGTTGCAGGGAGCGCTGCAGGTATCCCTCCCAGCCGCTGTCGTACGCCGAGCCCTGAGCCCGCGGGATGTCGTTCAGAGAGTTGAGACCGGTCAGCTGAGCGAAGCTATCGGCGTCGCTGCTGTTGGGGCGAGGCGATAGCCATGGGTCGAAGATCGCGTGCGCCAGGCGCGGATAGAGCTTGTCCATGATCGCGATCGCGTTCCCCTGCTCGTAGCTACCGCTGGCGCTGCGATCACGCCGATGAGCTCCAGCAACGCCGGCTCCCCAGAACGTGTCCTGGGACCAGCTCTGCAGGATCCCCATCGCCTGCTGCTCCGCCGGCGTCAGGCTGGCGCCTTTGAGCACGGCGGCGATCGGGCCTACGAGCTGAGAGCCATCGAGGTCGACCGAGCCGCCATCCTCCATCGCGTTGATGACATCAGCTGGGGTGGCGAGGCGCTGGCTGAGGATCGCTTTAAGGCGATCGCTGAGTGACTGCACCCGATACACCGGGCCGTAGCCAAACTGGTTGTCCGCCGCTGAGAAGCCGGGTGCCGGCTTGTTGTTCCAGCTGGTGAAGAAGCCGCCTGACAAGGTGCCGTTGACGATCCCGTCGCCGGCGGGAATCGTGCTGGCACGCGGATGCACGTCTGCCGCTGAGAGGTCGCCGGGGACGAACCCCTGCCACTCCCATCCACCTGTGCCCCAGGTCGGGAAGTTGGGGTTGACGCGGGGATTGCGGATTGGCAGCTTGCCCGCCATGTAATAGGCCACGTTCTTCGAATCGACGTATGCCCAGTTGAAGGTCCCCGTCTCCTTGCCCGCCGCGCGCTGGAAATCGGTGGCGCTGTGGATGATTTCCGGGTCGTTGAATTCAAGGAATGCGGGCGCGGACCCTAGCTCGTCGCCGAAGGTCGAGCGCTGCGAGGAGACTGCCACGGGAACCACCTCGCCAGTGGTCGGGTCCTTGGCGTACGTCCGGCCGATGACAGGCCCGTGGACGGTTCGCTCGATCTGGATCGTCAGCAGAACGGGCGGGTTCGGCGCCCCTGCGGAAGGCTTGCCAAGCTCGGTGTCGGTCCGCTCGTACATCGGAGTGCAGACGCCGTTGTAGATATACGCCGTGCTTTTTATGCTGGCCGGCGACCCGTCTGTGTTGCAGAGCTTCTCGATTCGCTGGTCGACGATGTCGGCACCGGCCGACGTCGCGCTCCAGGCGTAGTCAACGCCGTGGCCGAGCTCGACGAAGACCTCGGTCCCGGCGAAGGACACCCCTCTCGCCTGTAGCCCAGGACCGTGGAGGTCTACCTCGTGCAGCAGCTGGGGCACGTAGTAGCTGGTCTGGGGGCCGAACACGGCGATCGGATGGCCCGTCGCGCTGTGGGCGGCATCGACGACGAGCTCGTTGCTGGCGTGGGGCAGCCCTTTGCCAAGGGAGCTCAGCAGAGGTGACAGGTCGACGGTCACGCCAGCGCTGCTGAACTGTCCCGGTAGCGTGCCCATCAGCGAGGATTGGCAGTTTTCATGTCCCAGGGCGTACGCATCCGAGTGGGGCGCGGTTGGCATCGCGAGCGAATTGGGATCCGGATTGGCGGGAACCTGCTCGTAGTTGAAGGGCGTTTTGATGCTGACCTGCGCGTTGGGGTCGTTCTGGGCGCGCAAGTCGCCCCAGATCTTCGCCCCCTTGGCCTGGCCGTAGCGGTTGACCAGCGACTGGTAGAGGAGGCTGCTGGCCACCTCGTTGCCGCCACCGGTGGCGAAGATGGCCTGGACCAGCGTGGCGGTGGCGACGATGTCGGTGCTCTTCCATTCCGTCGGCGAGTGCGGCGCCGGGGGCGGGATCTGCAGAAGCCCATACTCGGCCGGCAGCTTGGCGTGATTCGCCCCCCCGCCTGCAATGGCCTGTGTTGCGTATTCGTTGACGCCATCCACGTACGCGTTGGCGTCGCTGACGATCTGCTGGCCGGTAGTCGTCCGTTTACCTTCGACGGTGAGCGGGTCGGGATGCTGCGTGGGGAAGTTGTTGACCTGTTCCTGGAGTTGGGCCTCGCTGTACCCCGCGGCCGAGGCCACGCTGCAATCCATCTTCTCGTTGCTTTCCGACGGGCCGATGAAGGATGTCAGCTGCGCCCTGCCGACGTGCCGCAGGACGTCCATCAGAAAGAGGCGGTCCTCGGCCGAGGCGTAACCGGCGCCGAACTCCGTGTCGGCCCGGGTCTTGCCGAAAATGTGGGGAACGCCGAACTGCTTGTCGCGCACGATCACGGTGCCTTCGTGCGGGGCAGGGAAGGTCTCGACCCGTTCCGCCTGGGAGAGGTCTGCCATGAAGCCGGCGTCCTTATAGAACGTGCTGATGTCGGCCGCGGTGAGGTTCGGGGCGACCTTGATCAGGTTTGCATACAGGGGCTCCTGGTCTCGAGTGTGCGCCGGGAAGCCCTGGCCCAATTTCGCCTTGGCGTAGTCTTCGGTGCTGTACGTCCCCGTCTCCCCGGGCGGGACGATGTTAAAGACCTGACCTCCGCTGCAGTCGACAAAGGGGTTGCCGACCGGCCCCTGCTTAGTCACGCACTGACTCGTCGTCGACCCCTGATCGCCCAGGGCAGGCTGCGCCGCAAGTCCAGTCACCGCCAAAAGGCCCACGGCCAGGAGCGAGACCGTTCCCGCCCGCCGGCTACGATCTCCCCCGCCAACGATCACAGATCAACCCTCCCGTTAGACGTGCAGCGCGTGAGGGTCACCACCAAGTGGCAACGCGTCTCGTCGCGACCCCGATTAGCTTCAAGCGCCTCGCGTCCCGGCGCGTACATCCCGACCCGTGCTTCCCTCACGACTCGTTACCCGCATCGCTGTCACTTGAAACATGAATCGGTCGGCGATCGGGAGCTCAGCTAGGTTCCTACGGGTCGTGACGACCACGCCAACGGCGCGCCGGACCGCTCGCCACATGACCCGGGCTCCCACGCGAGACCTCTATTCGCCCCCGAACTGCTGTTGCAGCGCGAGCACGTTGCCGACGTATTCTTCGGTCGAGGGGGCCTGCCCTTCCTGGAGGACCGACGAGAGCCCCTGGTAGTAGCCCGCGGCTGCAAGTGCGGGATCTCCACCGGTTTCATTTAGCAGCGAGTGCAGGAGGAGCACGCCGCCGCGGACGTTGGACGCAGCTGAGGCGGGCGCAAGCGGTGTGGGTCCAGCCAATGCCTTGCCGATCCAGTTCCACGTTTCCGGCAGGATTTGCATCACCCCGCGAGCGTCTGCGCTCGAGGTGAGGTCGTTGTTGAACCCGCTCTCCTGGTAGGCGATCGCCTCTGCGAGCGAAGGCGGGACGCCGTTTTCCGACGCGATTGAACCAACTTCGGACGGGTTGACCGTCTCCGCCGTCGGATACGGCGGGGCGCCGATCGAGCCTTCGGCGGCCTGGGCTTCTTCCGCGCCAGAGGTCCCGGGCTGCGCCGCTTCCGCTGAAGCGCCCGAGAGCCTCAGCACGGCTCCCGACAGCAGCGGCGCATTCGGATCGATGCCGTTGACGGCGGCGAGTTCGGCCGCGCTCGTGCCAGCTCGAGCCGCGATCGCCGACAGGGTGTCGCCGGGCTGCACGACGTATGAACCGGTGTTCGAGGCGGCTTCCACCGCGCTCGAGCTGGCTTCCTCCCCGCTCGGCGCGGTTTCGCCAAGACTGGCTTCGGACGCTTCTGCGCCCAACGTTTGCGGCGGGATCATCAAGGTGCTCCCAGCGAGAAGGGGTGTGTCGGGCGACAGTCCGTTGGCCGCAGCGAGTTGATCGACGGTCAGACCGTCGCCGGCCGCCACCGAGGAAAGCGACTCCCCAGGAGCAACGACATGAGGGAATGCAGCCGAGGCTGCTGCCGGAGCGCTCAGCATCGTGGCGGCGGCGACCGGAATCAGAGCTCGCAGGCGCATGGCGGGCAGTGTTGCGGAGTCACACGTCGACACCAACGGCTGCAATCCTCCGATCAGGATGCAAGATCGCGTGCGCCTCAGGCGGGGGCTCACGGGACTTAGATGCGGCTCATGAGCCAACGAAGCCTCTAGTCCGCAACCGCGCAACGGCCCTCCTGCCCGTTCGTCAACTCATCCTGGATCATGCGGGGCGACCTCTTTCCGTCGCCCGGACACCGTGCGGCTCGGTCACATCTTCTCGGCTGGTTTCGTCATATGCGTGAAACCAGTGCGCAGCGGCGTCCGCCGCGAAATCGCTCGAGAAGGAGATCTTTCAGATGGCAACTCAGAGGAACGGCGTCCGCAACACAGGTGTGATCGGCGCGGCCGAGCTGCTTGCCGGCCCAGCCGTCGAGGTCAATCAACTCACAAAGACATACCCGGGCGGCGTCGAAGCGGTGAAGGGCATCGATTTTCGGGTCGCAAGCGGTGAGGTGTTCGGACTGCTGGGGCCGAACGGCGCCGGCAAGTCGACCACAATCGGGATGCTCACCACAACTATCCAACCAACGAGTGGGACGGCTCGGCTCGCGGGCTTTGACGTCGTCAGGGAGCCGCTCCAGGCTCGCAGCGTGAGCAGCGTCGTCTTTCAGGAGCCCGTTGTTGACCGCGGCCTGACCGGCCGCGCGAACCTCGAACTCCACGCCCACCTGTGGGGAGTGCACACGGATGTGGCCGTGGTCCGCATCGCCGAGCTCGGCGAAACGCTTGGCCTCGGCGAGATCCTCGACCGGGTGGTCGAAAGCTACAGCGGCGGGCAGCGACGGCGACTAGAGATCGCGAGAGCGCTGGTCTCCCAGCCGCAGGTCCTATTCCTCGATGAGCCGAGTGTCGGCCTTGACCCGCGGATCCGGATCGAGCTGCTCGACGTGATCGCCGGACTGCGCGAGAGCGAGGAGATGACGATCGTGTTGACCACGCATTACCTCGATGAGGCCGAGCGTCTGTGTGATCGCGTGGCGATCATCCACTCAGGCGAGATCGTGGCGCTCGACACTCCGAAGGCACTCCTCTCGGGTCTCGGAAACGAGCTGCTCGAACTGCGAGTACACGGTGAGATGCCGGTGGCGCTCGCGGCTCTGGGCGCCCGGGGGATCGCAGCCGACGACGCACTCGTGGTCGGTTCGACGCTGACGGTGCCGCTGCACGACGAGACCGCGGGCGACGCGATCGCCGTGCTCAGCCAAGCGGGGCTGAGCACCAGCGCGATCAGCACCCGCCAGCCCACCCTCGACGACGTATACCTGCGACTGACTGGCGAGGACCTCGCCGCAGCCGCCTGAACCTCACAAGAGAAGGGACCCACACAATGGCTACGACAGCCACACAACCCGCAGCTCTCCTCCGTCGCTCGGCGCCGCCGCGCCGGACCTCGCGTGGCCGCGCACTGCGAACGCTCGCCGCCCGCAGGGCTGCGCTGACGGCGCACAACCCTCGCCAGATCGCCGTGCCGCTGCTCGGGCCGGCGCTACTCGCGCTAGTCGTCGCACCGGCGCTGAAGGTAGCGACCGGCGGCCTGCACTCACACATCGATTACACGTCCTTCGTTGGGGTCGGCGCCGTCGGTCTCGTGGTCCCGCTCAGCTGCATCTTCGCCGGCCTGAGCGTGATCGTCGACCGCCACAGTGGAGCGCAACGCGAGCTGCTAGCTGCCCCTGTCCCACGAGGGCTGCTTGTGCTCGGGAACCTCATCGTCGCGATCGCACTATCGACCCTCCAGGTAGCGGTGCTGGTCGGGCTCTCGGCGGTCCGCGGAGGCCAATTTCACGTCACCGCTACCGGCGTCGGATGGTTCGTCGCGGCGGCGCTGCTGTTCACCGTGTTCATGTACGGCGTTGCGGAGACGCTCGCCAGCCGCGTCAAGAAGCAGGAGGATTACATCGGCGCGGTTCCTGCGGTGGCGATCCTGCCGTTCTTTCTCGCGGGCGCGCTGTTCCCGATCGGGGCGATGCCAGCGGCGTTGACCGGGGTCGCGAAGGCGCTTCCGCTCACGCACGCCCTGGCGTTGCTGCGCTACGGTTTCATCGACCCGAGCGGCAAAGGCTTGCACGACATCTGGGGCCTGAGCAACGTCACGGCTGAGGCTTGGCTGAGCCTCGCAGTCGTGGCTCTGTTCGCCGCTGCGTTGACCGCGTTCTCGATCCGCGCCTTCACTCGCTCAGCGGTGAGCTGAGCAATACACGTAGCTT
>Ga0210408_10002891_pt1 | contig 16257 bp, 13 predicted proteins | sample IncBWH4MmetaG_FD_155471 | JGI IMG/M metagenome (GOLD analysis project Ga0210408, IMG submission 155471) | Forest soil microbial communities from Barre Woods Harvard Forest LTER site, Petersham, Massachusetts, United States - Inc-BW-H-4-M | ecosystem: Environmental > Terrestrial > Soil >...
CCGCGACGATATCGAGCTGATTCTCCAGGGAACACCCAAAGAGCGGCAAACGGTCTTTTTCTCAGCGACGATCCCCCGCCCTATCCAGCAGTTAATCGAGAAATACTCGCGCGACCCGCAGAACGTGCGGATCGAGCAAAAAGCCATGACGGTGCCGACGGTCGAGCAGGTCTATTACGAAGTCGATCGCCGCTATAAAGTCGATTTGCTCACGCGGCTCATCGACCTTCACGATCTCAAGCTTGGCATCATCTTCTGCAACACCCGGCGCATGGTCGATGACCTGGTCGAGCATTTGAACGCGCAAGGCTACTCGGCGGACCGGCTCCATGGCGAAATGACCCAGGCGATGCGCGACCGCGTGATGAACAGGTTTCGCAAGTCGGGCCTCGAATTCCTCGTCGCTACCGATGTGGCGGCCCGCGGCATCGACGTGGAGAATATCGAGGTCGTGTTCAACTATGACCTGCCCTACGACGGGGAGGATTACGTGCACCGCATCGGCCGGACCGGCCGCCAGGGCCGGAGCGGACGGGCCATCTCTTTCGCCTCAGGGCGGGAGGTGTTCCAGATACGCAACATCGAACGCTATACCAATACGAGGATTCACCGCGGCAAGCCGCCCACTATCGATGAAGTGGAAGAAGTCCGCGCCCACGCGGTGCTCGATAAGATTCGCGCCACGCTCCGGAGCGGCGAGTTCAAACGGCAGGACCAGCTCATCGAACGGTTGCTCGAAGAAGGCTTCAGCTCGACCGATATTGCCTCGGCGCTGCTCCATCATTTGCAGGGCGGAGACGCTCCGCCTGCCGCCAAGGTCTCACAGGAGGAAGCTCCTCAGCGCGCGGAGAGTGCAGATTTTCGAGGAGCACGCCGCAACCGCTTTGAGCAGAGGCTGCCGCGCCACCGCGACGAGGGCCCCCGATCTCGCGAAGCTGCGCCCCGTCAGCAGGAAATCCGCGAGCGCTCCAAACCAGCCGCCCTGCCCCTGCCTAAGATCAGCCGGGGCACGCCCGAAGGACAGACCCGTCTTTTCATGAATGTGGGCGCGGGGTTGGGCATTTCGGAAGCGGACGTTGTCGGAGTCATTCTTGGCGAAACGGGGCTGCCCCGGCCAACAGTCGGCGCGGTGGACGTGCGCGAACGGCATCTCTTTGTGGATGTGGCTTCCGAACACGCCAACAGCATCATTGCGAAGCTCAACCGCGCCCAAATCAAAGGCCGCAAGGCCAAGGTGAAAGTGGCCTGATGAAGACCCAGGGCCAGGTCAAGCCGGTGGAACGGCTGTTTCCGTTCGTCATTCGCTCCCGCATTCTGCTAGTCGGACGGGAGACGCTGCTCCGCAGCAAAAGCAGGTTGCACTTCCTTTTGCTCACCGATGACCTCTCCGAGCAGAGCCGCAAGCAAGTTCTGTCGGACTTTGCCCATTACCCGGTCGTCCAGCGCTATTCCTCGGCGGAGGTGGAACAGTTTTTCGGATTCAAAGGAACGAAGGTGCTCGGTTTCGCGAAGTCGGGCCTGGCGCAATCCATTTACGCCGAGCTTAAAGAGTACCGGCTGAACAAACCGCCGAAGGCTTAGCCGCAGCCAGGCACCAGAACGGTCCCGGGAGGTAGGGCGCGTCTGTCCTCAGCGCGCCGCGAAAACGAATCTGGCACCACCACGCGGCGCGCTGAGGACAGACGCGCCCTACCTCCGCTCCTACAGTTTTCGCGCTCGAAGCGCAGTTTCGAGCTGGCGAAGGTCCTTAGGCAATTCAGCGGTCCAGCTCATGCGCTTGCCCGGCTGGTCCGGATGTTCGAGGGTAAGGACCTCTGCGTGTAATGCCTGTCGCGGGAAATCGAGGTGCAAGTTCGTGGGGAGCGCTCCGCGGTCCCCCGGGTTATAAGTACGGTCCCCTACCAAGGGGACTCCGGCATGGGCAGCCTGGACACGAATCTGATGTTTCCGGCCGGTTTCCAGCCGGAGCCGCAATTTGGTGACGAAACCTTGGCCGTCGGCGAGGGGGTACTCGGCGACGACTTCGTAATGGGTAATGGCTTCGCGAGCCTCGGAACCGGCGGCCCTGGCTTGGGTTTCGGAAAGGATGTGCTGGCGCAATTCGTCCCGGCTCAGTTGGAGCCATTGGCGCCAAGTGCCTTTGGGAGTGCTGGAGCGGCCTTCGACGAAGGCGACATATTCCCGCTTCATGGTATGGGCCTTAAGCTGCTCGATGAGGTGGTGGCGCGCAGCAGGGTTCGTGGCCGCGCAAAAAACGCCGCTGGTATATTGGTCCAGGCGATGCACCGGCAAGGGTTGCAGCCGGCGATAGGCGGGGGGCAGTGACTTGCCGGCGAGGCTGCGGTCGCGGGCTTTCAGTTTGCCGAGCAGGAAGTCCGCGAGGATGCTCAGGGCCGAAAGGTCGCAACCCGGCGCCGGCACCGAGATGAGGCCGGGCCCCTTGTTGAGGATGGCGAGAGCTGGATCCAGATAAAGCAAGGACACCCGAGGATGAATTTGCCAACCGGAATCGCACGCCAGAGTGGAGGCCTGGCGAGCGCGCAGTACGAGCGTTTCGCCGGGGTCGGCAATGCTGTGGTGGGGTTTTCGGACGATCACACCGTTGACGCTCACGCGACCGGCCAGAATCCATTGTTTGGCGCGGTTCTTCGGCGTGTCGGGATGCTTCCGCAATACCCAAAACAAGAGAGGCCTGGCTGCAGTTTCGCTCACGGCTCCGCTCGCCGGCGTGGTCTTGCATGCGCCCCCTTCGCTTTCCATTTCACTTCCCAAGGTACTTTGAAGGATTGCGAATCCGGTCGAGGCGCTCCGCTTCGAGGACGTTCAGGGCGAACCGCCGCCTTCTTAGCTTGAGAGCAACCGCAACCGTATGGGGAAGCAGCCAGGCCTGCTTTAAAAGGCCAACGGTTGTGTGCCAGACGAGCTTCAATATCTGCATATACCAGAGACAAACACTTGACGACTCCCCGCCGGTCTATTCACAAGCCGGTTAATCCCGTATCCGGCTTTAATCCAATTCGAGCGTGGCGTCTATAATGGAGTTGAGCCAATGCTTTGTTTGTATGCGGGCGATAGTCTAAAGCTATGGGCGCAAGTGCTAGAACTTGAAGGTGAATTGGGCGGCGACAAGTTGCTCGCCTTGCTGCAAGGGGCCCTGCTGATGGGTGAAGCTGTATTGGAGCTTCGACTGGAAATGGCGGGTGAAGCGATAACCCAAAGCGGTGTCAATGCGCCATACGTTGTTGTCCCAGGGAGTCTGGCCGCCGGCACCATCGTTGATGTCGGCATAAAACTGTTGGTTCCAGCGCAACGCCCCGAACAGTCGGGGAGTGAACTGGTATTTGGCTTCGAGGTAATACACGAGGGTGTCCGCGTTGCCGACATTGGGGACCTGGAAGCGCGAGAGGAAGACTTCGGCCCAGAGTTGCCAATGGTGCCACGCATAGCTGGCATCCTCGGCAAGAGTGAGTTGGTTGAAATCGCCCAGGCGCTTGCCGGGTGGAAAGGCCGGCGAACTTTGAGCGGGTTGCTGCAGATAAGTGCCGTAACTGGCTGAAACCCCGAGGTTCCACGGGGTGCTGGGCCGGAAGCCCAACCTGCCGCTGACGGTTGGATTGTCCCAACCAACATCGGTCGCGTCCCAGGCAGTCGAGCGGGAGGAGAGCGAAGCATTTTTGATTTCGGCGGCGTAATCCCAGCGGTCGAGGGAACCAAACACAGAGGCGCCGCTAGCGTAGTCCGGGCCCCAGACGACCGTGAGCCACTTCTCCTTGATGTCGGGTTGGCCGCGGCGGGAGAGAAACTGGGCCGGCGAAGCAGGCACGCTGGAATCAGATACCGTTAGAATGTTCTCGTAGGGCAATGGAGCATTGATAAACGGGTTATCCCAGGACAGATGGCGCGGCACCCAGTTGCCGACGACGGTGGCGAACTTTCCAACCTGGAGATTAAGCCGCGGATCGTCGAAAGGGGTGTAACGCAGCAGATATTCGTCCACACGCTCGTGAGGCTCCGGAGCGCGGGCGTGGAAACCGTCGTCGAAGCGGACCTGAACGAAGCTGTAGAGATGCTTGCCGGCACGGGCATCAAGAAACAGGGAGAGGCGCGGTGTCACAAAGCTGTCGCCGTCCCCAAACAGGAGACCGGGCGGCCGCTGATCGATGTAATAGCCTTCAAGATCAAACAGCCCGCTGAAGTCCACGCGATATACCCCATTGGGGGACTGGAGGAAGAGCGAGTCGCTGATTTTGTCGAGCCACGGTTGGGCCCGGCCGGGCCACACAATTGCGAAGGACAGGAAGGAGAGGGCGAGGAGACAGGGGTTGATTGGGTTAAAGCGGTTAATTGAATTAAATAGATTAAAGGAGAAAGCGCTGTGGGAATCCATCACCAATGGCGAGCGAATCGGGCTGGTGCAGTGCCGGGTCGTCATGAGTTGGCCGGAGGGGAATTGACGGCGAGCAGCTTGAAGACGGGCACCGGCGCGCCAAAACCTTTGAGTGCCATCGCAGGTACGGGCTCCGCAATAATGCGGCCAGCGAGGGAATCGCAGGTGGCCAGGTCGATCAAAATATCACCGGGACCGGCGAAGTCGCAAAGACGCGAGGCCAGGTTGACACGCTCCCCGAGGACCGTGTAGTGGAACCGGTCTGACGAACCCATGCCGCCAGCGACCACCTTGCCCGTGGTGAGACCGAGACCAATCTTAAGCTTGTGGCGTGAGGTTTGGTTGAGGCGTTGCCGTTCCTGGACCAAACCCAACGCGCAGCGCGCAGCGTCCAGGGCATCGTTGTCGTGGCTCACTGGCGCGCCAAAGATCGCCATCAGCAGGTCCCCGACGAACTTGTCAAGCACGCCGTTGTGCTGCTTGACCACGCGCGTCAGGGCGGTCATATGCTCGTTGATCATTTCAATCACTTCTCCCGGCGGCATGTGCTCGGTTAAAGCGGTAAACCCGCGAATATCACAGAAAAGCACGCTGGCCTGGCGCACTTCGCCCCCCAGGGTGATTTCGCCGCTAAGCAATTGCCGCGCGACCTGTTCGTCAGCTACCTGGTTAAGGACGGTGCGATACCGTTCCTTTTGTGCCAGTCCCTCGGCCATTTCGTTGAAGGAGGCCGCCAACTGGCCGATCTCATCGCGGCTCCGAACCGGCACTTTAACGGCAAGGTTGCCGCGTCGAATCTCTCGCGTGGCGCCCACCAACTCGCGGACGGGCACTGTAAGTCCATGCGAAAGAAAAAGGCCTAGAACCAGCGCCCCGAGAAGCGCGGCGCTGCCCGAGCCGAGGATTTGCCACCGCAGTTGCTGCTGTTCGCGGCGTGCTTCCGCCATGGAATAGAGACAGACCTGGTAAGCCGGCGGAAAGCCGGATTCAGGATTCAACAACTGATAGAATACCCGATAGTAGGCGTCCTGGAGCTGCACCTCGAAATCATCCTGCGGCTTTTGTGTTGTGTGAATTCTTTGGCTTACGTCGTCCGCCACGAGAGCTGCGGCAGGCTCAGGGATGGCATTCGTGTTGGCGTAGAGATGGTCTTCCAGCAGGATACCGCTCTGAATGGGCTCAAGGTGCGTGTCAGGATGGGCGGGGTGCTGGGGTTTGGGCTGTGGAATCAGTTCGGACAGGGGAAAACCCAATACGAGCGCGCCCAGAGCCTGATTGCTGTCGGGCTCAAGGATCTTGGTGATGACGACTTCCTGAAGCGCCGGCGCGTTTGTCTCTTCAGGCCTATCGGGCGGCGGCGAACCAGACCGAGCCACGTTGCGACGGGAGGCCGGCCGATTGGTTTCGATCATGAAAGCCAAGTAGCCGACCTGTTGGCGTTCCGGGCTGTCCAGCGCGCCGCGGATTTGTGCCAGCTTTTGCTCCAGCCGACGACGGCTCAACGGAAAACCGAGACGGCTCCGAACGCTCTCCGGCGGGGAGACCGGGTTCCCATGGACATCCAGATATCGGAAGAACGTGGCATTCCTCCTGACCGGGCTTGTAATGCCGGCCAGCCTCGCCTCCTGGAACATGCTACCCAGGAGTGCTTTCAACTCGTCATCCGTAACATCATAAAGGATTTCAGCCGGGATTTCCTGCTCGCTCATGGCAGCGATGATGCGGACCTTCTGAGAAAGCTTCAGGCATTCCTCTTTCACGTTCGCAAGGCGCGTATCCTGGAGCGCAAGAAAGTAGGCGATCTGACGTTCGAACTGAGAGCGGAAGTTCGCCTTGTAGTACGCCTGGACCCGGCGTTGGACGATGAACAAAGTGGTGACTGCCCCCCCCGCGACCAGCAGCATCATGGCCAGCGCAAGTTTGAATCGAAAGGTCAGGACCGGCATAAACATGCGCTGGGCCGGTTCATTTTCCTGGAAAGTCCACGCGCAACTGTGTGCCGTCCGTAAGTTCCACGGGCCGCTCCCAGACTTTCTTTTCGTCCACCCAGGCCTTCAAGGTGTATTTGCCGGCGGGCAAATGTTCGAGGCGGTATTTCCCTGTGTTGTCGGTTTTGACGAAGAACGGGGTGTCCAGGACCAGGATGGTGCCGCGCATGTGCTCATGAATCTCGCAGAAAAGTTTGATGACGCCGGGTTTATCGAAAACTAGCGTGGGCGGCTTCTCGTCCTTCCGGTAGCGGCCCAGGTCGAAACGTTTGGGCTTGGAATACGAAAAAACGTTGTGATAGCCATCATCCAGGTTTGGAAATTCCACCGCTGTGCCGGTTTGGATGGGCAGCAAGCCGGGAGCAAATTGGAAATGCTTCTGCTCCATTTTTGCGGCGGGGGCGTTTGTGTTTGCGAACGGGAGAAAACTGCCCTCGAGATAGACAACTGCAGCCGGGGGTTCCGGCCGACCGACTTCGCCAGGAGTTTTGTTTTGGTATCGGGAAGGAGTCAGGGCGGCAGTCGAGGGCGAGGGCGAGGGGAGTTGCACCACCCCCTCAATCGCCGAATCCGACTGCGCCAGAGCCACGCAGGCCGCACTCCACGCGAGGATAAAATACGCCAGACGACCCATTAGAACACAGTTGCCCCACGCTTCATTTCCGTGAACGAAGAACGCGGCGGCTTATGAGGACAGCATAACAGGGCTGAGCCCAGCGCGCAATCGCGACGTGAGCCGAGAAGGCGGGGCGAATCCAGTGCCTCAACGGCGCCCCGCTGAAACAGGTGGATGCATGGATTTCGCGGTTGGAAACGCTCTGGGACGGCCACCTGTAAGGGCTGAAAACGTCAGGTTGAATCGGATTTATTAAAATCATCAAAAAGGAAATTCCGATCAACGCGCCGACGGCAAAGGTGTGGGAACACATTACGGATCCAGAGAAAATTGCCGACTGGCTCATGCCGAATGATTTTGATGCCAACGTCGGCAAAGAGTTCTCGCTTGGTTGCATAGGAAAAACCATTGACAACCCGGCCGTTTTGTCGTACAAAATACGACATTCTTGCATCATGAAAAACGTTGGCCTCGCAGGCACCGTTGTGGTTCCAGAGCCCTCAACTTCGGGTCTCATGGGTTCAGCCATGGGTATTCCAGCATTGCTCCGTTGGCGCAAATAGTGCTGTTCTTTCGATTGCTTCTTCCAGCTGTGCAACGCCTCTCTTTAGCTTCCTCCCTGCCCATCGTCGCAGTGGCACTGGCAGCGCTAGCGGGCGGCATCCATTCGGCCCAGGCCGACTGGCAACTGGTCTGGAGCGACGAGTTCAACGGCACCACCGTTGATACGACGAAATGGACCTTCGAGACCGGAAACAACAATGGTTGGGGCAATAGCGAACGGGAGTACTACACCGGCCGGACGAACAACGCTTACGTTGCCAACGGCGTCCTCCACATTGTAGCCCGGCTGGAAACGACGAACGGTTTCCCCTACACCTCCGCCCGGATGAAAACCGAGGGGCAGTTTTCCCAACTGTACGGACGGATTGAATATCGCGCCCGGCTGCCTCATGGGCTGGGTTTCTGGCCGGCGCTCTGGATGCTGGGGACAAACATCACCTCGGTCGGCTGGCCGGCGTGCGGCGAGATCGATGTGATGGAGAGTAAGGGGATTTGGACAAACCAGGTGCAGGGAACCATTCATTATTCCGATTCCAGCAACAACCATCTGTCCCAAACGAAAGTGTACACCCTGCCTATGTCCGGGGATTCGGTTACCAACTTCCACACTTATGCGATCGAATGGGCGACCAATTCGATCCAATGGCTCGTGGATAGCAATATTGTTCAAACCTGGACCAGTTGGTCGAGCTCAACTGGCCCCTACCCGGCTCCATACAACCAGCCGTTCTTTATCCTGATGAACCTCGCCATCGGCGGCAATTACGTGACGAATCCCCCCGACGCCACTATCAACGCCAACACTCCGTTCCCAGGCGAGATGCAGGTCGATTATGTCCGCGTTTATGATTTCGTGGCCAGCAAACCCAATGCGCCAACGGGATTGACCGCCAGTCCGGGCAGCGCCAAGGTTTATTTGAGCTGGGATGCTTCGACTTCCGGCGCGACGGGTTACAATGTCAAGCGCGCGACGAACAGCGGCGGTCCCTACACGACGGTGGCCAGCCCCGCTACGAACAATTACACCGACGCCGGCGTCTCGATGTGCTCGACTTACTATTATGTGGTCTCTGCCACAAACTCGCTTGGCGAGAGCACCAATTCCAGTGAGACAACGGCGGCGCTGGGCGGGTTCGCATTGGCGGTGAACTCAGGCGGCAGCGGTGCCGGGCAGTTCGTCGCTGACGCGAACTTCACGGGCGGCACACAGGCCACGCCCGTCACCACAGCGATCGATACGAGCGGTTTAGTTGCGCCAGCCCCGCAGGCGGTTTATCAAACCGAACGCTACAGCAACTTCACTTACACCTTCACAGGCCTTGGGACCGGCCTGAACTACAAAGTGCGCCTTCATTTTGCCGAAACCTTTTGGACTGCGGTAGGCCAGCGTCGATTCAACGTGTTCATTAACGGCGCGCAGGTGCTGACCAACTTCGACATCATCGCCGCGGCCGGCGCTCCGAACAAGGCGACCATTCAGGAATTCACTGCCACACCCAGCAGCGGGCAGATCGTGGTTCAGTACACCACCGTCACGGACAACGCCAAGTCCAGCGGGATCGAAATCCTCCTGCCCCAGCCTGGCACACCGACAGCAGGCAACAACGGGCCGATCTGGGCGGGAACGACCTTGAACCTCACGGCCTCGGCCGTGCCGGGCGCGACCTACAACTGGTCGGGGCCCAATGGGTTCAGCTCGACGAGCCAGAATCCTTCCATTACGAAGGCCAGCACAAATGCCGGAGGTTTTTACAGTGTGACCGCGACAGTCGGCGGCTGCGTTTCGGCCCCGGGGACGACGACCGTAACGGTCAATCCACCGGCCAGCCTGGCTATCCAATTCTCGAGCGGCAAGGCGACTCTGAGTTGGCCGGTCGGCACGCTCCAATCGGCGAGCAATGTCACCGGTCCGTGGTACAATATCGGCGGCGCAACCTCTCCCTACACGAACGTGGCAACAACGCCGCAGGAATTTTTCCGTCTCAAACTGCAGTAACCGATTGTGTTTAGTTTGAACGGGCAGGGATCGAGATCCGTGGTCGTTTGGTGTATTGGATGCTCCCGTCGCAGAGGAGGACGTTGTTGTGAATCGGGCAGACGGCGAGGACAGCCTGGGGATTGGTATCGGCGACATTGGTTCCGGAATGGAGCTGATAGGTCACATTGGCCGCGGTGAGGGTCTGAAAGTCCAGCGCCGGCCGTTTGGAATCCCCCGGACACACCAGAATCCTTGGGATGACCAGTTCGTTGGACAGCACCATCAAATGAAGCGCACTGTTGTGATCAAATCCGTCGGCTCCCATGGCGCAGAATTCGAGGGTGCCGCCCTTATTGGTGCTGACGTTGAATGGAAGCTGGTCGCCGTGATCCAACTGCCAGATTTTAAAGGCCACGCCAATCTGCTTCATGTTATTCATGCAATTGATGCGCTGCGCTCGCTCCTTGGCGCGCGCCAGCGCGGGCAAAAGCATCGCCGGCAGGATGAACAGCGTGATGAAAATGCTCACATACCCGAGAATCAGGCCTGCCAGCGCCTGGCCCGCGCCGCCGTATTGCGCTGGGAGACGCTGGGCGCGAGCGCGGGCAATGTGCCCACAGATGATGGCCGGAATGCCGGCAAGAATTCCGAAGCAGACGATTGAGAGCAGACCCAAAACCAGGCTGGCTATGGCGAGCCCGGTTTGCTGCACGGCCGGTCCTGGCGGGAACAGCGGCGGAGGAGCGCCACCTGGCCGCGGGGCTCCCACGGACAACAAGGCCGCGAGTTCAGGAATTTGGGCCGCGGTTTTCCACTCCACAGCGCCCTCTTCCTGCACGGCCGTTTGCGGGTTGACTCGCCCTTCGGCGATCCATTGCTTCAGTTGATCGAGGCTGCTCGGACCGTAGGTTTTGCCGTCTCCACCAATGATTTTATACATAGTTACTCCAGCCGGTAGACGGGGTTAGTTTCCTCATATCCACCGGGACAGTTTTGATAGGAGCCGAGGGGTTGTCACGCAAGTTTGTCAGTAATCAGTAATCAGTAACCAGTAACCAGTAATCAGGGGTCCGGGGGAGCGTTTGTTGGGGCATTCTGTAACGAAAATTAACGAAAATTAACGCAAAACAGCGCACATCGGTGCAACATTCGAGCACATTAGTGTAAGATTGGCGCACAATCGTGAGAATTGGTGAGCATTCATGAACGTCGGTGAGCCGGTCACATGAGGTTGAGTTTCTCTTCAATATACTTTTGCGTGCGCCGTGAAAGGCCGCGTTTTTTGGGTTTCTCGTCCTTTTGCAAGGAGGCTTTGCGCTCGGCGAGTTCGACCAGGAGACGTTCGCAGTCCATGCCGCCGCGGCTGAGGCTGGGGAGGGTTTGGACGAGGCGGACAAGGGCCTGGGGATGTTGCTGGAGGGCCTGGGTGAGAGTGGCCGGGTCGAACCTGGCGAGGACCTGGCAGATGCGCAAGGCGGCGATTTGCTGGGTGGCTTCGTGGATTTTGCCGTTTTCATTTTCGCGGAGCAGATCAAAGAGGAGTTGGTACTGAGCCTGGGCGTCTTCGCGGCTTTGTTGCTCGCGAGCCAGACAAGGTAGCCGGTTTTTTTCCAGCGGGTGAGATTGCTTGCGTTGAGGGTTTTGCCGTAATCCCTGAGCTTTTGGAGTATTTGGACATAGGCGACCGAGGAATGAGACAGCGGGTACGGTGCCAGTTGCGAGGTTGTTAGTTACTTTTCAGGCGGACACGCACGAATTTGGTTCTGCTAATGCACGAAGTAACCTAGCGAAATGGAACCGGAATTGGAACAGGAGGAAACGGAGATAACGGAGCACGCAAAAAGGCTGTTGTGGGGCTGCGATTCCCTCACTGCCGGCTCGAACCGCCCAAAGAATTGAGATGCACCTTTCAAAGCCTTTCAATGAGGACTGGCCATGGTTGCTTGGCAAAACACGCTGATCAGCTTAGAGAAGGATTCGGTTTTGATTGGGGTGGAGGGGGAGGAGACGCCGCGGGTGCTGAAGTTGAAGTAGGGGCGTGGGACTACGGGCGAAGAGGAGGCCCGCAGATGACGCTGATTGGGGCATGATGGCTGCAGGGGTTCGTGCAAGTCATAATGGTTTCTGCCGTCCCTGACGGGACTTGATACGTTTTCGCATCGTTACCCACCATTGAAAATGGTTGGCTATTATCTCTCGTCCCTGGCGGGACTGGACCGTTCTCAACGAGCGGGAAAGCCAGTGGCGGAATTAAGCGCCACCTGGCTCGGGGAAAACCTGAGGATGACCAAGGTGGCACGGCCGGGATAATAGAAGGCCCATTCGGGAGCAGGGATGAGGTCGGCGGTCAAGTTAGCCCGGTCGAGGCCCTCCCGGAGTTCCGGGATTGGGTCGTCATAGGGCTGGGTGACGATGATGAGTGTGCCGTTAGGTCCTGAGAAGTAAGAGCAGTGGTCGAAGCCGGCTGTACTGTCCAGCGTAACCATCCGGTATCGGAAATTCAGGGCGCGGGCATGAGGGTCGCGTTTGAATTTCCAGGCGTGGCGGAACGTGCTCTCAAGGAATCGCTTAAGCTGCGCCTTGCGTTGAGTGGCTTCGGGCCGGTGAAATTCGTGGAGATAATGGAGCTCCATCTGAGCGGCGACATATTCGGGTTTTGGTTTTGGAACAGAAATTGTGTTCATACATCGTTCGGTCCACGCAGATGGCGCTGAGGCTGGTTTCGTCTGTCCAGCGGTGGCATTGTCCGCACCACTGGATGCTGCCAAGCGCCCCAGGCTTATGCAGCCCGAGGAGAATTGTTAGCAGTTATTGTGCCTAAAAGCTGGTGAGCGGCGCGGAATTTCAGAGCGAGGTCGAAGCTGGGGTCTGGTTCCTGGTCACAAAACCGCGCTTAATCAATTCCTGGGACAAGGCTTCAGCCGTCTGACGCGAGCACTCCTCGAGTTCCTGGCGCAACGGTTCCCCGTCCGAAACCGCCCATTGCTTGAGCTTCCTGCTGGCGCTGCGGTAGCGAATCGGACATGAATAAAGCTCCTGCCCGTCCGAGGTGCGGATGACCGTGGCACGAATTTGGACCGTCAAAGCGCGGGAGTTGCTGCCGGAGCGCTTTCCAATCAGGTCCGTGCTGACGACCTCGATTTCAACCGCGGTGGGGGACGCGGCGGCGAGCTCCGCCGGTGCGGAAAAGGAGAGTGCAAGCGGCTTTTGGTTTCGTTTGACGGCCTCGACCACGCGCGAGCGGAGACTCGCCGCGGTGACGTCGGCCAGGTGCTCCTCGAAATGCCCCTGGACGGTCAGCGAGTTGATGGTGGCGGCGAGCTTCTGGGCTTGCTCGCGCGAATGTTTCTGGAGCGTGCCGAGGGTGTTTTCCCAAAGGCCCATCGGGACGGCCGCCACGCACGAGGCGATTTGCACAACCGAATTGCGATCGTTTTCCAGGCCGTCCAGGGTCCATTCGGTGTTGCCCGGATCTTCGGATTCCGGCGCTGTGGCCTTGTCGCTTTGGAGGATTGGGCGCGGGCCGGGGCCGCGCGTGAAAACCTGGAAAGTCGCCGGCGGGTCCACGCGGTCGCTGACAAAGCGTAATGCGGGGGTGAGTTCCCCTCGGCTCGACCTGGTCCTCATCCACGTCCTCGCCGTGAATCTCGCTGGGGAGGCACGCGTGTGTTTTTGGCCCGGCCCCAGCAGGATGGCCGGTCCGGAAACCGGCTCGAACACGTCCCTGGCAATTTGGTCGGCGAGGGATTGATAACCGGTCCGGGCGACCGACCCGAGGCCATCCAGCCGGGTCCAATCCACAAACGGCGCCGTGCCACTGCGGTAGGAATACCTCCGCTCGAGTACCACCGGACCATCCCGGCGGGACAGCCGGGCCCGGGCCTGGATCTCCAGCACATATTGGTTCTGCGCGTTGCTGAGTGCTGCCAACCCAAAGGCTTCCACGGCCACTTCCAAGACCGCGCTCACCGGACCGCAATTGGCCGGCGCCGGCGAAGAGGGCTCGCAGCAGGCCAGCAGCCGGTGCGTGTTGAGGCGAGCCGCCTTAACAACTTCCTGCCGCAGCAGTTCCGGCGCCGCATTGGAACGCATCGCCTGGGCAAGATCGCTTTGGGCTTCCCTTAGTTGGTCCGCGGACAGGCGCTGCCGCCCGGCGCTGAGCGCGCCATACGCCGCCGCAAACGGGGACGCGGCAAACCCGATAACACCAATTACAGCTTCGACCTGGGGATGCCCGACGGCGGGTGTGTTCAGGACGCTGCGCGCCGCGGCAGCGGCCCCTTCGGCGGCCGACTCCAGCCGCCCGTTCGGGGGAGGGAAGCTGAGCGCTACAGGCTCCGGCCCGCAAGCAAGCAAGATGACGCCCGGTTCAAGCCCGAGCAGAGCCACCTTCGGATGTGCGCGAGCCGGACCTGAGGAAGGCCGGTCAGTGGCGCACCCGGCAAGAACCGCGAGGGCGAAACACAGCGCGCATCCTGTTGCGCGAACGGAACCCGGCCCCGACCCCGGCCCAGCGAAGGCACTCGTGCCCATGCGAATTCCGCTCATACCGCTTGTCCCCCACCATCGCGCCCTTAGCCCGGAATGGTCAATAACGAACTGAGTGGAAAAGGCAATCGTTCAGTGACAGCGGGCGGAGCGCCGACATTCCTGTCCGTAGCAATGTGTACGCGCAAGATGTCGGCAAATCCGGGCCGCGGTCGCGTTCGCAAGTTGCTGCGGACAGGAATGTCCGCGCTCCGGAAAAGAGGGTTTGCTTAACACAATAAGAATCGTTGCTCGCCCAAGGTAAGGCCCGACATTTGACGAGATGACATTGATTGGGGCAGGATGGCTGCGGGGAGTTCGTGCAAGTCGTAATGGTTTCTGCCGTCCCTGACGGGACTTAATACGTTTTCGCACCGGTACCCACCTGAAGTGGTGGCCTATTGTCATGCCGTTCCCTAACGGGACTTGGTACGCCAATCACTAATACAGCACGGCCGTGCGCTCCATCAGCCAACGATAATCCAGAGACCCCAAGGCGTCGAATGCGGGTGGGTTGTAGGAGGTCGTGGTGACGGGAAATTTCGTGGAGCTGCTTCTCCATTTGTGGATTTCGGAATGGCCATCCGCGAAGGAGAGGCCGCCGGCACCACCGTGGTAGGAAGCCGGGGTATCCCCCCACTTGGAGGTATTCGGGTCGGGGTTATTCAGGAAATAACCGTCGTTGATGCCGTCCGGATGTTCATCGAGGATAACAAAGAAGTTGGAAGGCTTGGCTACGGTGGTGAGCTTAAGCCATTGACGGTAATCGGTGGCCCAGATGTTGCGTCCTTGAGCCCAGGTGCTAGCGGGATTGGCGTTATACGCGCCAAAAAAGGCGTTCATGGAGATGCTGCGGGAGCGAGAGGACCAACCCAAGGCGGTCTGGGCCGAGCTGGCGTAGTGGTCGGCTGGGCATTTGTAAACGCCCAGGTTGCCAGCCAGGTAAGGGGCCATAACGCCGTTTTGGATGAGCTGGATGTTAGTGTTCATGCTGTCGGTACCCCAACTCATCACGTTGTTGACCCAGTTGCGGTAGGTTTTGCCGGTGACCTCGGCAGTCGTTTCGAGGACTCCGAAGTTGTTGGCGACGCGATCGACGTTATCATGGGCGTACATGAGCCAACCCAGCGTCAATTGTTTCGTGTTGCCCAGGCACATGAGGCCCTGGGCTTTTACTTTGGCACGGCTCAGAGCCGGCAGCAGCATGGCAGCCAGAATGGCGATGATGGCGATGACGACCAGGAGTTCGATCAGGGTAAAAGCCGACCCTTCCACGGGCCGTTTCCGGAGGGAGTAACTTTGCTCCTGAATTAATATTTTCATCGAATATTTCCGGCTACGTGGTTCGTTCCCGCGGCGGGCGTTCTCGAGCGCCGAGAGAAGTGCGCCTCGTCGTTACTGTTGTATGACGCGATAGAAGCCGGTGTTGCCAGCATGGATGGCCGTGTCCAGGTACGAATTCGAGAGCGAGGGGTCGCCCGCCAACCCTGTGACGAGCGACGTCCAGACGGTGGGGGAACCCAGAGTACTGGCGAACTGGACCGTGTAGAGTTTGCTGGGCATGCTGAGCCAGGTGATGGTCTTGCCGTTGACATCGGCGGTAATACTCGTGATGACCGGAACGCCGATCCGCACGGACAGGTCGTCGATGACGGTCAACCCGATCACCTCCCCGGAACCGCCGGAGGCGAATTTAACCGAGAGTTGCCCGGCGCTCGCGGGCACGAGGAAGCGGCCCGAAACCAGCTCGAAGGGCGATGCGGCGACGCTGCCCAGCCAGCCTGGGCTTCGGGCATCCTGGCCACTAATCAGCGTATCACCCGCAAAGAAATTGGTTGCATTCCCTAAATCCACACCGCCGGCGGTTCGGAATCCGAAGGTCAAACGCATCGGACCGTTTGTGATTGCGTAGATTCGGAAGAATTGCACTTCGAGCACGTCGCCTGGAATCACGGTGGCCGGCAGGGTCAGGTACTGATACCATTCGCCGTAAGTGCCGGTGGAATTATCCACCAGGGAGAGGGAGTGGGTGGGGCTGACGGAGTTGCTCGTGGTTACCTGATCGATGGTGGTATCACTGCCGCCGCGCGTCCAACCCGCCGGCGACGCGTTGGCGGGATCGTCCAAAAGAGAGCCCACCTCAAACGTCGGGTTCGGGAAAAAGTTACCGGCCAGGATGGTCGGTGGTACCGCCGAC
>Ga0210408_10002894_pt1 | contig 16252 bp, 10 predicted proteins | sample IncBWH4MmetaG_FD_155471 | JGI IMG/M metagenome (GOLD analysis project Ga0210408, IMG submission 155471) | Forest soil microbial communities from Barre Woods Harvard Forest LTER site, Petersham, Massachusetts, United States - Inc-BW-H-4-M | ecosystem: Environmental > Terrestrial > Soil >...
GAGCTGCGGCGGGCCGGGCAGCGCATGCCGATCCTGATGCTGACCGCGCGCGACGCGGTAGAAGACCGAATCAGCGGGCTGGATCATGGCGCGGACGACTATCTGACCAAGCCGTTCGAATTTCGCGAACTGCTGGCGAGGCTGCGCGCGCTGTTGCGGCGCTCTGGGGAATTGCGGCCGGCGCGAATTACGGTGGCGGATTTAGTGCTGGATACCGGGGCGCAGAGCGTGGCGCGGGCGGGCCGAAATATTCCGGTGACCACCAAAGAATACGCGCTGCTGGAGTTTTTAGCGCGTAATGCGGGGAGGGTGGTGGGGCGCGCAGAAATTGCAGAGCACGTGTGGGACGAAAGCTTCGACCCGTTTTCGAATCTGATTGAAGTGTATGTGAATCGTGTGCGGCGAAAAATTGACTCCGGAACCGGGAAGCCGCTGCTGCATACAAGGCGCGGGGCGGGATACTTTTTTGGAGTGTCGGGCGAAGCCGGTGGGGCGGAATTAGCGGAGGGAGAGGGCGCGCCGCAGCGTGGCAGGGGTAATGCTTCCGGGAGAAAGAGCCATGCTTGATTCGGTGCGGGTGCGGCTCACACTCTGGTATACGGGCTTGCTTGCGCTTTTCCTGGTGCTGCTATCGCTGGTTACCTACTCTATCTTTTGGCGGAGCACACTGCAGCGGACGGACAGCGACCTCGCGGAGCTTTCCGAAGCATTCCTAAGCACCGTGCAGGCCGAAATGCTGGACGACCACGGTCCGGATGCTCCGCGGCGGGCAGTGCAAGAGGCAATCGTTGAGCATCATTATCGCGACCATGTTTTTGCGGTGTTCGATTCGGCAGGAAGAATACTAGCTTCTTCGCAAGATTTGCCTGATGAGGCCGCGCCCGCCGGCCTGCTTTCTTCGCCGGCAATTCAAAGGGTGCTCGCGGATTCCGCGGGTGCGGACCGCCAATTCCAGAAAATCGAAGCCGGCAGGGGCGGGTATCGGGCGTTTGTCCGAAGGTTTCCGCTGAAAGGCCAGACATACACGCTGGTGATTTTGCAGTCCCTTCACGCGCAAAAGGAAATGTTGGAGGAGGTGCAGGCGACGTTCGCGTGGGTGATTCCCGTCGCGATATTTCTGGCCAGCGTGGGCGGTTATTTTCTGGCCAGGAAGAGCCTGGCACCCGTAGTGGCGATGAGCAGCCAAGCGGGACGAATTAGCGCGAAGAATTTGCACGAACGGCTGCCGATTCAAAACGCCAAGGACGAATTGGGCCGCCTGGCGGCTTCGTTCAACGAGTTGTTGGAGCGCGTGGACCAGTCGTTCGAGCGACAGCGGAGGTTTATGTCCGATGCGTCGCACGAACTGCGCACGCCAGCGGCTATCTTGCGAGGCGAATCGGAAGTGGCCCTGTCGCGCACGGAGCGGCCGGCGGAGGAATACCGCGAGTCATTGGCGGTGCTGCATGCAGAGGCACAAAGGCTGACGCAGATTGTGGAGGATCTTTTTACATTGACGCGTGCCGATGCGGGACAGTATCCGCTGTCGCCGCACGAGTTCTATCTGGACGAATTGGTGGCGGACTGCACGCATGCGGCGAGGTCGCTGGCGTCTGCGAAACAAATCACCCTCACTTGCGAAGTGCCGGAGGAACTGCCAATCGGCGCGGATGAAGCGCTGCTACGGCGCATGATCTTGAATTTGCTGGACAACGCCATCAAGTACACGGCGGCGGGCGGCCGAGTAGCGGTGTCGTGCGGACGTTCTGGTACGGAGTACACGCTAAGCGTAACGGATAGCGGCGCAGGTATTCCCGCGGAGTTGCAGCACCGCGTGTTTGAACGCTTCTTCCGTGCAGATAAAGCACGGACGCGCTCCGAAAATGACGGCGGGGGCGCAGGGCTAGGGCTCTCAATTGCACGCTGGATTGCGGAAGCGCATCACGGGCGCTTGATCCTGGCGCGTTCGGATTCGAGTGGCAGCACGTTCAGCGCGCTGTTACCTGCGCCAGTCTCGGTGTTATCGACTGCACCATCGCTTGCCCGTTAATCGTGAATTTATCTTAGGAAAGCTACCGTCAGGTGTTTACGCCGCGCCCTGGATCGCAGTCCTTACACAGAGCGGAAGAATCTCATTTGGGCGTGCTGGCAATGGGATGGCCAAAGCTGCCCGTTCGAGGAGCAATGATTTATGAAAGGAAGCCGGATTTTGTCGCGTGTCGCAGCGAGCCTGGCATTCTTCGCATGCGGACTAGCCTCGGCAGCACAGGAACCACCACCGTCGGAACCGGTTTCGGCACAGCAGACTGCTCAACCTACAAACAGTTCGCCGGCACCGCTGCGCATTACGCTGCAGGATGCGCTGGATCGCGCCCGGAAGAACAGCACCCAATTCCAGGCGGCGCTCACGACGGCCGCCTTGGCGCGTCAAGACCGCACGCAAGCGCGCAACGCGTTACTCCCAACTGCCACTTACAATAATTCCGCCATCTATACGCAGGGCGTTCCATTGAGCGCCGAGAGAGCAATCGGGGCGCCGGTGCTCTTCATAGCCAATAACGCGGTACACGAATACCTGAGCCAAGCAGACGTTCACCAAGTCTTCGACGCCACGGCGATCGCGAATTTTCGTCGAGTGGGAGCGGCGGCGGCAGTGGCCAAAGCGCAGGCGGAGGTCGCTTCGCGAGGGTTGGTAGTGACCGTCGTACAGAGTTATTACGCAATATCGGCGGCGAGGCTGAAAGTGGAAACGGCGAAACGGCTTGCCGAGGAGGGCGATCGTTTTCTGAAAGTTACCCAGGACCTTGAGCAGGGAGGCGAGGTCGCGCACTCCGACGTGATCAAGGCGGAACTACAAGCGCGGGATCGCCAGCGACAGCTTCGGGAGGCACAGCTCGGCTACCTCAACGCGCGCCTTAATTTGGCGGTGCTGATTTTTCCCGATTTTAACGACAATTTCGACGTTGCGGAGGATTTACACCAGCCTGTGCCTTTGCCTACGCTCGCGGAAGTGCAACAGAGAGCGGCGCAGGATAACCCCGATGTTCGCGCGGCGCTGGCCGCGGTTCAGCAGGCCGGCTATGACGTTTTCGGAGCGCGCGCCGGGTATTTTCCCGCGCTTTCGATCGATTACTTCTATGGGATTGACGCTTCGCACTTCGCCGTAAATACCGCTATTCCAGGGGATGGCAAGGTTTCAAATCTGGGCTCGTCGATTGTGGCGACCCTGAATATTCCGGTGTGGAACTGGGGCACTACGCAGAGCCGCGTGAAGCAAGCGGAGTTGCGGCGTGCGCAGTCGAAGCGCGAGCTTTCGTTAGCGCAAAGGAAATTGCTTGCGGAAATTCAATCGCTCTACGCAGAGGCGGAGACGGCGCTGAACGAGTTGGAAGGGCTGGCGCGCTCTGCGCAATTGGCAGAGGAAAGCCAGAAATTGATAACGCTTCGTTATCAAAACGGGGAGTCCACCGTTCTAGAAGTCGTGGATGCGCAGACTACGTTTGCGACGGCAAACGCCGCTTATCAGGATGGCGCGGTGCGCTATCGAGTGGCGCTGGCGAATTTGCAGACACTGACAGGAGTGCTGACGACTCCATGAGAAACGCACAGGAAAGATACGCAAAACAAGGCAGGCAACTTGGCGCGATGCTCGCCGTGTTGCTGAGCGTGGCCGGCTGCGCCAAACCGGAGAAGGAGAAAGAGCCAGTGGTGACGGTGCAGGTCACCCCAGCGCAGCGCGGGCCGATTGCACATGTTGTTACAGGGGAAGCTGTGGTGTTCCCGCTGGAACAGGCGACGGTGGCACCAAAAATAACGTCGACGGTGAAGAAATTCCTGGTGCAACGAGGTACGCGCGTCAAGAAGGGGCAATTGCTTGCGGAATTGGAAAATGCGGACTTGGCGGCCTCGGCGGAGTCCAGCCAAGGAGATTACGTGACAGCGGAAGCAAACTACGTGATGACCGTCGGCGCAGGCTTGCCTCAACAGATTCAAAAGGCGGAGCTGGACGCGGCGGCCGCGAAGACGGCCTTCGAAGCGCAGCAAAGAATCTACGAGAGCCGGAAGTTGCTGCTGCAGCAAGGCGCCATTCCGCGGCGCGACGTTGAAGCAGCGGAGGTGGCGCTGGCGCAGGCGCGCAGTCAAAACGAGCAGGCACAAAAGCAACTAGCGGATCTGCAACGACTGGGTAAGGAGCAACAGTTGAAATCGGCGCAAGGCTCGAAGGAGTCGGCTGAGGGCAAATATCGCAGCGCGTCGGCGCAACTGAGCTATTCGCTGATTAAGAGTCCGATTGATGGCGTGGTAACCGACCGGCCGCAGTACGAAGGGGATCTGGCCACCGCGAATCAGCCGCTGCTAACAGTAATGAACCTGAGTAGGTTGATTGCCAAGACGCATATTCCACAAACAGAGGCAGTGCAGCTTAAAGCGGGGAACACGGCCGAAATAAACCTCGCGGGTCTGGATGAGCCGGTCAAGAGCCAGGTGAGCCTGGTGAGTCCGGCACTGGACCCTGGCAGCACGACCGTGGAAGTGTGGGTGGAGGTGCGAAAGCCCGATCCGGCGCTGCGTCCGGGAATGACGGTTCCAGTATCCATGACGGCGAAGGCCGCAAAGGATGCGATCGTGGTGCCGGCCGCCTCAGTGTTCCATAGTGAAGAGGCTGGAGACTACGTCATGCTGGCGGGTAGCGATGGCAAAGCGCACCTGACAAAGGTGCAGAGTGGAATTCGCAACAAGGATTCGGTGCAGATCGTGAGCGGAATCAACGAGGGTGATCCGGTGATCACCTCCGGCGCGTACGCCCTACCGGACGGCACGCGGGTTGAAATTGAGAAGCCAGGCGCGGAGGAAAAAGCGGGCGCGGACAGCGGCGACGACGAGAAGAAGGTCACGAAGGATACCGAGGGGAGCAAGAGCGATCCAAAGAAGAAAGCCAGTCCGGGCGGTGCGGCAAAATCTGCTGGAAGCGGCAAGGAGTAGCCGCAGATGGAGCAACGTCCGGATTTGAAGAATGGTGAGCCGCGGGCACAAGGCGAAGGAATGCCTTGGTTTCAAAAGCTGGCACGCCCCGTACTCTTCTTGACGATCATGCTGGCGCTGATCGGCGGTTATCTCGCTTTCAGCATTCCGATTTCGGTTTTTCCTAACACGGATTTCCCGCGCATTGTGATCGGCGTGGATAACGGCGTCATGCCGATCGATCAGATGCTGGTGACGATCACTCGCCCTATCGAAGAAGCTGTGAACAGCGTGCCCGGGCTCACGGGGGTGCGATCGATCACGAGCCGGGGCTCCGCTGAAGTCGATCTGTTTCTCGATTGGACGTCGGACATGATTTTGACGCTGCAGCGCGTGGATGCGGTTGTAGCGCGCCTGCAATCGGAGATGCCGCCAACCGCCAAATTAGAAACGCATCGATTAACGTTTGCTGTGTTTCCGATCATCGGATACAGCTTGACATCGGATAGCGTTCCGCAAAACAGGCTGTGGGAAATAGCGACGTACGACCTGAAGCCGCGCATGAACCGGTTGAACGGCGTCGCGTCGGTCATCATTCAAGGAGGGCGCGTTCCGGAATTCCAAATTACTCCGGACCCGGCGCGGCTGCTCTCGGCGGGAGTCACGGTGCAAGACATCCTTGATTCCGTGAAGAAAACAAACCTGATCGATTCGCCTGGCTTGATTGAGCATGAGCACCAACTGGTGCTTGGGCTGATCAGCGGGCAAGTGCGGAGCCCGGAGGAGATCGGGCAGATCGTCGTGAAGACGTCGACGGCCGGCGTGCCGGTGCGCATAGGGGACATTGCGAAAGTGTCGGCATCGGACGCGCCGACGTACACCATCGTGACGGCGAATGGCAAGCCGGCCGTGCTGTTGAATGTGAATCGCCAGCCAGAAAGCAATACGCTGGATGTTGCGAACGAAGTTCACGCGCTGATTCAGGAACTTGCGCCTGGGCTGCCGCCCGGTGTGCATCTCGAGCCGTTTTACGATCAATCGACGATTGTGCATGACTCTATCGCCAGCGTGCGGGATGCGGTGTTGCTGGGAATTGTGCTGTCTTCCATTATTTTGGTTTTGTTCTTGCGAGATTGGGGCACCTCTCTGGTTGCGGGCTTGGTGATTCCCGTCACTTTGCTCATAACTTTTATCGTGCTGAAGATGACGAATCAGAGTTTCAATCTGATGACGCTGGGGGGACTCGCCGCCGCGGTCGGATTGGTGATCGACGACGCTATCGTGGTTCTTGAAAATATCGTGTTGCACCGCGACGCCGGGCAGAAGCGGCTGCAAGCGATCCAGAGCGCGCTACGTGAACTAACCGTGCCGCTGATTGGCTCGACCATTACTCCGATTGTTGTGTTTATTCCGTTGGTTTCCATCACCGGCGTTACCGGCAGTTTCTTTCGAGCCTTGGCGATTACCATGACGGTGTCTCTGTTTACGTCGCTGCTCCTGGCGCTGTCCTGGACACCGACGCTCAGTCTGTATCTTGTCCGTCGCAAGGACACTACACCGACCACGACAACTTCGTCGGCTGGGCCGGACATGGCGGCGTTACTCGCCGCGGAGGAAGCACACCTGTCCGGCTTCTTCGGACGTATCGTCGAGTTCTACGGCCGGGTGATGCGAGCGGCTCTGCGGCAACCATGGACACTGATTGCCGGCTCGCTGGCAATCGTGGTGCTTTCTTTCGTCTGCTACCAACTTCTCGAAACTGATTTGCTGCCGGGGATGGATGAAGGCGGATTCATACTGGACTACTTCACACCACCGGGCAGCTCGCTTGCCGAATCCAACCGCATCCTTCTTCACATTGAAGATATTTTGCGTCACACGAAAGAGGTCGAGAACACTTCGCGCCGCACGGGGATGCAATTGGGCCTTGCCGCGGTCACGGAAGCGAATAATGGAGACTTCACCGTCAAGTTGAAGAACGACCGGGATCGCGACATCGAAGAGGTAATGGCGGATGTGCGTTCGCAAATTGAAGAGAGTGAGCCGGCCACGAAGGTGGAATTCATTCAGCTCTTGCAGGATATGATCGGCGACTTGACGAGCCAGCCGGAGCCCATTGTGATCAAATTGTTTGCCCAGGACGGCAAGCTGCTGAACGATACGGCACCCAAAGTCGCCGATGCGATCAGCAAAATAAAAGGAGTCGTCGATGTGCTGAACGGCGTAGAAAACACCGTCAGCGGACCAGCCGTAACGTACCAGGTGAACCCCGCGGTGGCGGCGCGCGCGGGGTTTGCTCCCGAAGAAGTGGCTATAGACGCTTCGGCGGTGCTGGGAGGGGAACCGGCGGCTACACCAGTGATACTCAACGATCGCGCTTACACTATTCGCGTGCGGTTTCCGGACCAGAGCCGAACCTCTCTGGATCAGATGAGCAACACGCTGCTCAACAGCGCGAGCGGCCGTACGGCGACGCTCGGATCTCTGGCGACGATCGTGACCGATCCTGGAGAGACGGAGATTCGGCGGGAAAATCTGCAGCGGCTGGTGCAAGTGACGGGGCGATTCGACGCCGGTGTGGGCCTCGGCTCCGGCATCGCGGCGGTACAGAAGGCGGTCAAGGATTTGCATCTTCCGTCGTCGATACGTGTGGAATACGGCGGGCTTTACGAGGAGCAACAGAAGTCGTTCAAGGATCTTCTGATGGTCTTGTTTCTTGCGTTGGTGCTGTTGTTTGCGGTTTTGTTATTCGAATTTCGTACCTTCTCGGCGCCAACCGCTATCCTGGCTTCCGCGCTGCTTTCCACTTTTGGCGGTTTCGTGGCGTTGCTGATAACCAGGATGAGCTTCAATGTCGCATCGTTCATGGGCATGATTATGGTGATTGGCATCGTGGCCAAGAACGGAATCTTGCTGCTGGATGCCGAGCATCGTTTCCGCGATATTGGTCTTTCCGCGGAGGAGGCGATGATCCAGGCTGGGCGGCGGCGGTTGCGGCCCATCGCGATGACGGCGCTGGCTACTATTGCTGGGATGCTCCCGCTGGCGTTTGCCATTGGTAAAGGGTCACAGATGCTGCAGCCCTTGGCGATTACGGTGGTCGGCGGGCTGCTTAGCTCGATGGTGTTGTCGCTGATTTTCACTCCGGCGATTCACTACTACTTGTATCGGGGAAAAGCGCACGCCGAAGCTGTGTGACATGTTTGAGCCGGACAGTGAGTCGTAAAAGCGGCGGCAAGTCCGCCGCGCTCCAAAAGTCTACTTTGCGTAGGGCCGGGACGAGATTTGGCCCTTGCCTTCGGTTACCATGATGGTTTCTCCCGCTGCTACATTGGAGAGATGATCGACTTGGCCACTGGGCCAGGTAATTTCGAGGGTGTCGGCTTTATCGTGCTGAGCCAGGCCGAACGTCAGGACAAGTTCGCTAGAGGAAAGATAGCTGGAGCCGCTGCGTAGCATCTGCGACTGGGTCTCACCGCCGGAAGTGAGCTTTACGACTGCGCCTATGCCGTCGCGGTTGGATTTTGTGCCCACGAGCTTTAGACGAAGGCTGCGATTTGGGGGAGCGCCGTTTTGCGCTTCGTTGCGAAATAGAGAGACGGGGCCGCCGTTGGTGGAGAGCAGCAGGTCCAGGCGGCCGTCGTTATTGATGTCGGCATAGGCCGCGCCGCGTCCGACACGCGGGGCGATGAACGCGACTCCCATGGAGTTAGTGACTTCCTCGAATTGGCCCTTACCGAGATTGCGAAACAGGTGGGGAGGCATGGCGTACTTGACATTGGCTTGCACTTTCTGGATCTCCGGATCGATGTGACCGTTGGCGATGAAAATATCCGGCCAGCCGTCGAGATCGTAATCGAAGAAGAAGCAGCCGAAGCCGAGGGTTAGGAGGGTGGCGCGCCCGATGGCGGATTGCGGCGCCTCGTCCACGAACAGGCCTTTTCCTTCGTTGTGGTAGAGCGAGAGCATCTGGTTCGAGAAATTGGTGATCATGAGGCTGAGGCGGCCGGAGTGATCGTAGTCGGCGGTATCGACGCCCATGCCGGCGCGCGCGACGCCGTCTTCGCTAAACGCGACCCCGGCAATCACGCCTTTTTCGGAAAACGTGCCATTGCCATTGTTGCGGTAAAGCTTGTTGGGCTGCGTGTCGTTGGAAAAAAGTAGATCGGGCCAGCCGTCGTTGTCGTAGTCGAGGATCGCGATGCCCATCGTCTTCGAGGTCGGCTCGCCGAGTCCAGCTTTCTGGGTGACATCCTCGAACGTGCCGTCACCGCGATTGTGCCAAAGTCGAGCGGATGTGCCTTTGTAGGATTCGGGCGTGCAGTACGATTTGCTCTTGCCGTCGAGCGTGCAATAGAGATCGGTTTCCTGGGTCCATTGGACGTAGTTGCCGACCACCAGGTCGAGATGGCCGTCCTTATCGTAGTCCACCCACGCGGCGCTGGTGCTCAATTCACGCGGGCCGTTGAGCCCGGCTTTCTGCGTTACGTCGGTGAACGTCCCGTTACCATTGTTGTGAAAGAGCCGGCTTTGGCCTAGCGCGGTTACGAAAAGATCGTCGAAGCCATCATTGTCGTAGTCGCCGACCGCAACGCCCATGCCGTACATTTCCACTTCGAGGCCGGCTTTGTGGGTGACATCGGTGAAAGTTCCATCATGATTATTGTGATAGAGCTTGGGGGTGGAGTGCTTTTGCTGATGACCGGGCCAATCCATGCCATTAACCAGAAAGATGTCGGGCCAGCCATCGTTGTCGTAATCGATGAAAGCAACGCCGGGACCGAGCGTTTCCGGTAGGAATTTCTTTCCAAACGCGCCATTGTTGTGGGTGAAGCGAATTCCGGACTGTTGAGTTATATCGCGAAAGGTGATGGCAGGGGCTGGCGGAAAGCCGGCGCCGCTGCCTACAGTGACGGCAGTTGTAAGTGCAAACACAGCGATTAAGGCCGGGGGTCGCTTCATGCGTATCCTCATTGTTCAGTCGCGGCCGACGCCTAACGCGTCCGCCACGCGATTGATGTAATTGAACCAGGATGCAATCAGCGTGATTTGCAAGATGCCTCGATCGTCGAAGCCGACCGCTTTTAGTTTTGCGTGATCGTCCGGGGAAACCTTAGTGGCATCCTTGGTCAGCTTCACTACGTAATCGAGCATGGCGCGATCCTGTTCGCTGATCGGGGCAGAGCGATAGTCGGTCTGAAGCGCATCTACTAGGGACTTGTCCAACGTCACGCGACGCAGAAACTCTGCGTGGGATTCGATTCAATAGACGCACCGGTTCGTGACGGAAACCATGGTGGCGATCATTTCGTGCTGCCGGCGCTGCAAGGGCAGCTCTGGCGACATTAGTGCGCCGAAGGTACTGAATGCGTGAAAAAGAGCGTCAGGGATTAGCGAATGCGATGCGACGATGCTGGAGCTCTGGCCGTTGTTTTCTGGATGTACGGGCGTGGCGTATTCGATTGGGTAAACGGCGCGTTGGGCCAGCATGGCTTTCTTGACGCGCTCATCGTCGTCCATCGATACAGTTTTGATCCACGTCATGAATCAGCTCCTCTGGGACTTAGGTTTGTTTCGGTTCAATGCGAGCCACCCGGTTGGTTTTGAGCGGCGACATGCGATGCAGCAGCGGCGGCTCGCTTACCTGTCTTCGCGGGCTGAGTCAGCGCAACCGAGACATGCTCGTGAATGGGCTGCCGCTCATTGTTGTCTTCCGGATGTGCCTGGCGGTAAGGTCCGGTGATGGCTTGCGAAGACTCGTCGGCCTTGAAGCGCAGGTAGCGCTCTTTGTGCGCTTCGGCGCGAGTTTCGTCGCCCATCCCGCTGTAACAAAGCATCAGGTTGTAATGGGCCTGTAAATCTTCAGCGTCAATCGATAGAGTCTGATTGAACTCCGCGACGGCGGCTGCGTATTTCTTCTGCAGAAACAAAATACGGCCGACTTCATTGCGAACGACGCGGTCGCGAGGATATTGAACTAGGACGTCCCTTAATCTTGCGAGGGCCTCATCGTATTTGCCTTCTTCCTTCAAAACCCGTGCATAAAAGAAGTTTGCGCGAGCGAGGCCGGGCTTCAGTGCCAGGGCTTTTTCCAGAACAATGCGGGCGCCAGCAATATTTCCTTCCTGTACCAATACGCGGCCGATGTTGACCCAGCCATCCGGATTTTGTGGATCGATGTCCGCGGTTTTTTGAAAGGCCGCGGCGGCCCCCTTCAAGTCCCCTTGCAAGAACAAGCCGATGCCGTAGTCGTTCCAGCGCGACCAGTCCTCCTTCGCAAGCGTCACTTTGGGTTGTGGCGCTGCAGCAGCCTTGGCAATAACATCTAGAACCTTTGCATCCTCAGCTACCGTAATAACCGGTAAATTGGGAACAGTTTTCAGCTCGCCCGCAACAATTTTGGAGTTGACGCCCTGGAAGAGCCATTTGCGGTCGTCATAGTCGGGAGTCACCGCATCTGGCCCCTGATTCGGGTCTTTCACACCGGCGAAAGCAAACTGTGTGTTGAACCACATGAATTTCCGGTAGTTCAGTTTGGCGTGCAACGTGATGTTTTCGCCGGCATTCTCTGGAACGTGCAGTCGATAGTGCGCTGTGTCAGCAGCCCCGGGGGGAATCAAGTGCACGTATACCGTTGCGCGATTGGCCCAGGCGTTTCGTTTGTTAATTGGATTTCCGTGCGCGTCGATGAGCAGCGACCTGTAGAAATGCGCGCCTTTCTCGACCGGACCCTTGCCATCGTCATCGACCTTACCGCTCCAAAAAAGTATTTGTCCCTTTTCATCGACGGCCTGAAGTTCCAGCCATACATCGAAAGCGTCGATGGTGCCGCCCGGGAAAAAGTGGCCGACCTTGCGGGTCCGAACGACTACGTCGACGCGCACATCGTCGCCGCGCCGCACGGTGGCATCGACGCGGCCGAGAGGCGCGGTGACCGCGCGCGTCTCGCCGGCCGGCCCGTTTGGCAGAGTCGTTTCAGCTTCTTCACCTACGGCGAATGAGGTGGATAGCTCGGGCCGGCCCATTTTCGCAATTGTTGGCGCAGAGACTTCCGTCCCAGCGGGAGAAATCGCAAAAATATCCACGCTGAGCTGCTTGTCCTGCAGGAATTTCTGGCTCAACTCAAGTTGCGCCTGGTCCTGATTAGCGGTAGGCACGGCCGTGTTCGCGCCGGGGAACCGGTGTGAGTGGACAAAGCCGTCGACATTACCGAAATCGGCGGAGCGCACCTGCGGCATGTGGCAATCGGCGCACATCATGGAATTTGCTGGATAATAGAAAGAACGCGCGCCCTGCCCGGAGACGCCGCTGGCTTGCCAGTTGTCGTATTCATTGAAACCGCGTATCCAACGATAGTGATTCACCGGAACATCGAGATGCACTTTGTGGCACGACGCGCAAAATTCGGCGGTCTGCGCGCGCATGAATGGCTTCAGAAAGGTGCGCCGGTGCGGTTCTGGATTCACCCGCACCAGGAAATCGTGGAGCGTGCGGATCACGGGATTGTCACTGGCGGCAAGTTCGTGCAGCTTCGGATATTCCAAGACAAAATCGCCCTGTCCCATAGTGCTCTTGACCTGCACGATGCTGTGACACATCAGGCAACTCAGGCCTGCCTTAGCTTCTGGGCGGTCGACGATTTCCTGGATCGGCTTGTCGAACAAACCGCTGAACAGCAGCGCCGGGTCATGGCAACCCGCGCACCATTTTGACGCACGTACTCCGGCAACGCCTTGCATGTACTCGATGCTTTTGCGATACCACTGATTGTTGAACGATGAGAAGTGGTGAGCCGAGCTGTACCACTGTTTATATATATCGGCGTGACAGCGCTGGCAGGCGTCCGATTGCATGAAATACTTGGCGGGAATGTAGCCATTGTGTTTCGTCTGCGCGGAGCTTGGAAAGAACTTTCCTTGAGGACCGTCACCTTCGCCGTCCATGGAAGCGGCGGGCATTTGCGGGTTAACAATGCGGTTGGCGTTTCTCCAGGGGATTTCGCGCGCCCACCACGCCCCGGCGGCGATCGCTGCTGTGGCGAGCACTAAGCCGGCAAATCGAAAGACGCGCTGCGCTGGTGTGCTGCCCATGAAGCCGCGGGAAGCGAGCCATGCAGTCACGACGAACAGTGTGCCGACTATGCACAGCGCGATGTGCGCGTAGAGCCACGGCTTGAGCCGGTTGAGCGTGCCAACAAAAATCAGCGCTACGCCCAGCGCCGCGCCCGCCGCCAGCAAGAGCCAACCAACCCGAGCGAGCGGAGCATCCACACGCAGCAAGCGGAACAGTATGGGCAGCAGCAAGACGGTCAGCAGAATGCCGACGGCTGCGTGAAACAAAACCAATATTCCGTATGGGATGGTAGCGGCGGGAAATCCGTACAGATAAATGGCGCTGGCAGAGAGGGCCAACAAGCTTCGCAAGCGCCAACGTTCCATCCCGCGATTCTCCACTGTCGAACGCCTCGACGCCACTAACAAAAGTGCGGCCGGATGGGTGCACATCCGGCCGCGAGTGCTTGGGGTGCCTCCGGGTGGGCGTCAGAAATGAAAGCCTATCGGGAAGCGATGTGCGCGTTTTATATCTTTTGGCGAAAAAGGGTGCAATAACCCGAAAACACTAGAACGCTTCACTGGGGCTAAGACCTTTGTTTTCTGTGCATTGGTAAGCCCTTCCCGCTGTCAAATTCTTGAATTCTTCCTTGACTCCGCTTGGCCAGTCAATCTGCACGCGCTCGACTTTATCGCGTTGTCCCAGTCCGAAGGTTAGCGGCAATTCCGATTGTGAGAGATAGCTGGAGCCGGTTTTCACCATTTGGCTCTGACTCAGGCCCTCGTAGAAAATTCTTACCAGAGCCCCGATCGCGTCACGATTCGATTTCGTGCCGGTGAGGCGAAAGCGAATACTGCGATTTCCAGCGAGCTGATCGTTGCGGTAAAGGAATGCGGGTCCATTGTTGGTGGTCAGCAGAATGTCCAGGTCCCCGTCGCGATCGAAATCACCGTAAGCCAGACCGCGTCCGACTTTAGGTTGCGCGAATCCAGCGTTTACGTTTGCCGCGACATCTTGAAACTTTCCACCTTGATTTAAGAAAAGGTGCGGCGGTTGCGCGTAACCAATGTTGCCGTGAATGTTACGAACGGTTTCTTCAATGTGTCCATTGGCGACGGCGAGATCGAGCGAGCCATCCAGGTCGACATCGAGAAAGGCGCAGCCGAAGCCCAGCGAATTTTTGGACGGGAGGCCCACGCCTGCGGCAATCGAAATATCGTCGTAAGTCCCCGGACGCACAGCTCGATATAATCCGATCATTTCATTATCGAAATTGGTGATTGCGATTCCGAGTTTGCCTGAATTCTCGAAGTCGGCAACGTCCAAGCCCATCCCGGCTCGCGCCTTGCCTTCGGTGCTGAATGCCAGGCCGGCTTCGACGGCGACATCTTTGAATTTGCCGTTGCGGAGATTCTTGTAAAGCTTGTTCGGTTGGGTGTCATTGGCCACCAGCAGGTCGGGCCAGCCGTCCTGATCATAGTCAAACATCGCGACGCCCAGAGATTTCGAGCTGCTATCGAAGATTCCACTCGTGGCGGTAACGTCCTCGAACGTCCCGTCGCCACGATTGTGAAAGAGCCAGCAGGTGTCGCCACGATAAGCTTCCGGCGTACAAAACGATTTATGTTTTCCGTCCAGGCTGCAGAAAACATCATGTTCCGGCGACCAGCGCACGTAGTTGCAGACGAAAAGGTCCAGCAGGCCATCGCGGTCATAGTCAAACCAAAGCGCCGACGTGCTAAATGCCTGGCGCACGCCCAAGCCGCTGGAGTGTGTTACGTCGAGGAACGTTCCTTTGCCGGTGTTGCGGAATAACCTGTTTTGCCCTACGCAAGTGATCAAAATATCGGGAAAGCCGTCGTTGTTGTAATCACCGACCGCGACGCCCATTCCGTACAGCTCGACATCCAAGCCGGCGGATTTCGTTACGTCCGTAAATGTGCCGTTGCGATTGTTTTTGTAGAGCCGCAAGGTGGAACGCTGGCGCTTGTGTCCGGGCCAGTCCATCCCATTGATTAACAAGATGTCTTGCCAGCCATCGGCGTCATAATCCAGAAAAGCGCAACCGGATCCGAGCGTTTCCGGAAGCAATTTCCCACCGTATGCGCCGCTGTTGTGCTGGAACTGAATGCCGGAAGGCGCGGTGACATCCGCAAAGCGAAAGGCCGGCGCCGCGGGAGTAGCCCGCAGCAAGCGAGGAGAAGTGAGGGCGATCAGCCCTGCGCTCGCGACGCCTGACAGAAATTCTCGCCGAATCAAGTCAGGCTCACCAATCCGTTGCGAATCGCGTAAACTACGAGCTCCGCCGTCTTATGAATTCCCAGCCTGTCCATAATATTGGCGCGGTGTACGCCGACGGTGTTTGCGCTAAGGCCCAACTCCGAAGCAATTTCCTTATTCGACTTGCCGGCAACGATGTGGCGCAAAACCTCCAGCTCTCGCGCGGTGAGGCCAGTGTCACGTTCGCCCTTCAACGCCGAGGGTTTGGCAAGCTGCGGATCCAGCACCAGATGTCCCTCGGCGACGCGTTTTATCGCGCTGATCAAGTCCAGTTCCAGCGCATTTTTCAAAATGTAGCCGCGGGCTCCCGCTTCCAGCGCCTGCCGAACCAAAGTGTCCTCGGAATGCATGCTGAGCATCAGCACGGCCGCGTCCGGCATCTTCGCACGAATACGCCGGGTCGCATCGATGCCGCTGATTCCGGGAAGCGCGCAATCCATTACTACTACCTTCGGCTTCAATTCGAGGGCCAGGCGAACGGCATCCTCCCCTTCGCTGGCCTCACCGACAACGGAGATTGTCGGGTCATCCTCCAGCATGCGTCGAAATCCTTTGCGCACCAGGGCATGGTCGTCCACCAGAAGTACAGTGAGTTTATCCGCCATGTGTCTCCACTTTTTCGGCGGGCACCACTAGGCGGACGATTGTTCCGCCGCCCTCGCGCCGCAAAACCTGCAAAGTCCCTCCCACCAGTTCCGCGCGTTCGCGCATCCCGACGAGCCCGATGCCCTGGTGCCCGGCATCCGGCGAAAATCCCCTGCCGCGATCTTCAACTTCCAGACTGACGGAATCGCTTGCAAATTTTAGCCGCACCCATGCTTCGTGTGCTCCCGCGTGGCGCTTTACATTATTCAGCGCCTCTTGCAGCACCCGGTACACTTGTACCCCTGCGTTACCATCCAGCTGGTACGCCGCTCCCGATTTCTCGTAGTGCAATTTCAGTCCGGTCTGGCGCTCCACCATCGGAATATACCAATCC
>Ga0210408_10002895_pt1 | contig 16244 bp, 15 predicted proteins | sample IncBWH4MmetaG_FD_155471 | JGI IMG/M metagenome (GOLD analysis project Ga0210408, IMG submission 155471) | Forest soil microbial communities from Barre Woods Harvard Forest LTER site, Petersham, Massachusetts, United States - Inc-BW-H-4-M | ecosystem: Environmental > Terrestrial > Soil >...
ATCGCGTTATTTTCCGAATCCTTCCAACAAGTGCGGGGTCTTAGCTCAGTTGGTAGAGCGCCTCAATGGCATTGAGGAGGTCAGGGGTTCGAATCCCCTAGGCTCCAAGTATCTGACAAATACGGTCAGATGCGATAAGAACCATCGAGGGCAAGATGGCGGCTGATCCTCCCAAAGTTCTTATCAGTTACAGTCAAGACTCTCCAGAGCACAAACAGCGCGTCCTAGAGCTGGCCGATCGCCTTAGGGCCGACGGCATTGATTGGATGATCGATCAGTATGTCCTAGTGCCGGAGGAGGGATGGCCGCTTTGGATGGAAAGGCAGATCGAAGATTCGGACTTCGTGCTGATGGTCTGCACTGAGACTTATTTCCGACGAGTGATGGATAAGGAAGAACCCGGAAAAGGTGCGACGTCGTGGGGCGCTAGCGTTTGATTACCCTGAGTCGGTAGCCACCACCTGGGCGCTCTCGTTCGAAAACATCGAAAAGTCCAACCCCGCTGCAGCGGAATACCTGGCCTGCCCGTGCGTCCATGGGAGCTGCAAGCGGCTCCCCTCCACGATATCGACGAACAATGTTCTGGACTGAATCCTTCCTATTCAATCGCCAGGGATCCGGTATTTCTCAGACGGCTCGAAAGAGACTCCCCGAAGGACGGTTCCGCTGGCCGCCGTTCGGAGCGTTTTGAATGCCTCCCCCGCTGCATCGGTCTCACTCGAAAAAGAGAGATTGTCCGTGATGACAACCAATTGATTCGGATCGGCGCCCTGATCTGTCGCACCGCTGACAGTGGAGGTTATCCCATAAATAGTTACCGTCCCGTCCCTGTTCACCTTGCCTGCAATGTTTCGAAGCCCATCCGCCGCCGGCGCCCAAGCCAAACCAGTCGCCGGGTTGATACCAGTCGGATACCCCGGCACCGTATAAGTCTGCCCGAGATTCAGTCCCGCTGTCAGTGTATAAGCAAGTTGCCATGTACTCCCGACTAATATCCATTTTTGCAATCCACCGTTGCCTGAGGCTGCATTGCCCAAAACGCCGTCCCCTTCATCGGCTACGTAAAGGGTTGTCGCATTCGCAAAGAAGAGCCCGAACGGATGATAAACCGTGCCGGTGGTGCTTTTCGCTAGCGTTGTAGAAAAGCCGGGAAGGATGGAGATCTGCGTTGTGGCAGCAGACGCAAAGGTTGGCAACATTCCAGCCGCGCCGACTTGATAAACGGTATTGATTCCATTGCTTCCACTTCCTTTGCTCACAAAGAGCGTCCTGTTAAATATGGTTTCGCCCCGGAAGTTGTCGTCTTTGCCGGAGTTATCCGGCGCATAATTGTTTTGCGTTACGGAATAGCCGTACTGATAACCTTTGGCATCTCCCACCGTCCCCTGTTGCTGTCCCACGACCGTCGAATCGCTGCCCCAGAAGGCATTGATGATCTGAACACCCGTATTATCTACAATGTTCTGCGCACCTTTCAGCGTGCCATTCCCCGCATTGCCGACCATATAATAGATCCAATTCGAAAGGATCACGGCCCGTCCGTTGTTGCCGCTGTAAGCATTCACCGGCTTAGCCCAAATATCACCCCGCCCGTCGGTGAGACCTACAGCGCGTTGATAAGTCGTAGTCACCGGGTTCGAGGGATCGAAATGCCCGGGCGTGTTTGAATTGGACACGTCGAATGTGTTAACCGGCGCGACATATCCCATGAAGGTTAATGCGGCGCCTTCTGTTGAAAGGTGAATCGCCAGTTCGGATTTGGAACTAAAACTCGTGGTTAAAAGTCTGGTTGGCACCGCCAGCCGGTTGACGACTTCTCCGCGCCTGGTCAATTCCAGAAGAAAAATCGGTGCGGTAATTCCGAAACTCGAGTCCGCCGATTCGTTATTGAACACGTTTGGATAGCTGCCGTCGGCTGTAGCAAGAGCACCGTTTGGGAGAACAGTGGTTCCCGGGATGATCAAGGATGCATCACCGGCATAAACAGACTCCGTTACGACAATATTCTCATCACCAAAAAATTCGCCGCGCCCGTGAAACGGGGGATCACCCTTTACCGTGAAGATTGGCGCTGCGAGAATGGAGCTTACGACGGAGGCCCTCAGCAAACCGGCAAGAAACCGAACCGAAGGGAATTTTATTAGGCTTAAATCGAGAGATCGTTGGATCGACATGGAAAGAACACTTGAAACACAGAATTGTTACAGATCCGCGTCGAAATCGTGAAATTTAGTTGGGACACTTGAAATTTCTCGACGTGCAATACGCGCTCTTTTGCGCTTTGGGAGCTGCGGCTCTTCCAGCAACTTCCCCCCTTTCTCACATTTGTACTCAGTTCAAAGGGGGATCGGTGTCTAGAGGCGCATCCGGACCGATATTATGAGACGCAAAATAGCTGTTGATACAACAACACGACGACAACCCTGCAGAAACACAAATGGCGATCAGCAATTTTCCAAGGATGCGAGCTATTTTCATTTCCGGCCTCGAGGTTCTCAACGAATCTTCTCTGTCCGAAAGCGATACATTTGTTCAGGCGTCTACTCCAGCTATTTCATAATCCGGCTCCCTTTGGTTCTCAAGCAAACGCGCAAGTCACGAACTCAGGAGTTGCAGGAGTTCAGGAGTTGCAGAATGAGAAGGCGGCGGGATTTTCCGGCGTAGCCAGAGAACTGCGCTGCCTGAGCCTGGGTCTTTAAATTCTATGACTACGAATGTATACCTACCACTCTCGCCCCCGCCGCTATGAAAACTTACCGTCTCAATCGCCTATTCAACCCGGTCTCCAAACGCTGTATCGACGTTGCAGTCGATCATGGATTTTTTAATGAATTGAGTTTTCTCAGCGGAATTGAGGATCTCGCGAGAGCTGTGGACGTGCTTATCGAGGCCAATCCCGATGCCATCCAGCTCACGGTGGGTCAAGCGGAACTCCTTCAGCGGATTCCGGGCAAATCAAAGCCGGCCCTCGTACTTCGCACCGACGTTGCAAACGTTTACGGCAAAGACCTCCCGCGCACCCTTTTCAGCCGAATGATCGAGCGCCCGGTAGAACAAGCGATCCGGCTCGACGCAGTGTGCGTTGTCGTGAATCTCTTCCGTATCCCTGGCCAGCCCGAGGCAACCGATCAATGCATCCAGAACATCCTGAAGCTGAAGCCGGAATGCGACCAGTATAGCATTCCCCTGATGATTGAACCTCTCGTTTTTCGGCCGAATACCGAGGCCGGCGGTTATATGGTGGATGGCGACATCACGAAAATTCTTCCGTTAGTGCGCCAGGCGGTCGAATTGGGAGCCGACGTGATCAAGGCTGATCCAACTGACGACCCGCGGGAGTATCACAAGGTTATTCAAGCGGCGCGCGTACCGGTGCTTGTTCGAGGTGGGGGCAAAGCCGATGATCTGGAAGTTCTTAAGCGGACCGAGCAAGTCATTGCCGAGGGCGCAGCCGGAATCGTCTACGGCAGGAATATCATTCAGCACGCGAACCCGGCACGCATGACCAAAGCCCTTATGGCGATCGTGCACGATGGGGTGACAGCCGACAAAGCGGCCGGTTTCTTGAAATAGTCACTTGTCCCTTTTCAGGCCTTCGGTACTTCGATTATCCTCCAAATCTCAACATGAGCGACCGCAGAGGAATTCTTGGCGCCGGCAACTGGATCGTCGACCACATAAAAGTCATCGATGCGTGGCCAAGTCAGGATAAATTGGCGAATATCAGGACGGAATTTCGCGGAACCGGCGGCGCGCCATGCAATGTCTTGATCGATCTCGCGAAGCTGGGAGCCAATTTTCCGCTGACCGGTGCAGGCATCGTTGGCCAGGATGAGCCCGGCGACTGGATACTAAAGATGTGCCAAAAATTCGGTGTGAATACCGGGCTGATTCGGCGGACCGATCAGCAACCAACCTCCTACACCGATGTGATGTCGGTCGAGCGAACAGGACGCCGAACATTTTTTCACCGGAGAGGTGCGAACACATTGCTCGATGCGGACTCGATTTGTGTCGATGCCTCTGACGCGAAGATCTTTCATCTTGGCTATCTTTTGCTACTGGACCGGCTGGACCAGCCTTGTGCGGGCTTTGGGACCAGAGCTGCCGAACTGCTCGCAAGAGCCTCCGAACTCGGTTTCATTACATCCGTCGACGTTGTCAGCGAAGAGAGTGATCGGTTTGGCCGGGTGGTATCACCGACGCTCCCGTTCCTGGACATCATTTTTCTAAATGAGTTCGAAGCAGCACGTGTCTTCTCCCTTGAAATTCGCCAGGCCGGCAAGATCGATGTCCCAACGCTCCTGAAAACAGCCGACACTCTGCTGGCCGCGGGAGTGCGCCGCTGGGCGATCATCCATTTTCCCGAAGGCGTACTCGCAGCAGCGCACGACGGCCGGCGCATCTTTCAGCCCAGTCTCCTGATGCCTCCAAACCAGATCGCAGGGGCAGCCGGTGCAGGTGATGCGTTCGCAGCCGGGCTTTTACTCGGGTACCACGACGAATTGCCAATTGAAGATTGTCTGATCTTCGGCGTTTGTGCTGCAGCCGCATCGCTCCGTCATCCGAGTACGACTGAGGGTGTGGAACGCCTCGACGCCTGCCTGGCGCTCAGGCATGAATTCGGTTATCGCGAGTCGATCTTTTAACCCAAATTCCGAAATTTGGAATCGTCCTCAAATTCGGTTTTCAGGTTTAACCTGCCCGATGCTGCGGTAAAGATGCAAAAGCTGGAGCTTTCGCTTACTCGCTGACACGTCGACGGACCAGCCTCAACCAATGACAATAGTCTCTACGCCTCGCTTGCCATCGTGAGTGCGCTAAGTAAAGGATCGCCCCGGCAAAGAGCTCCAACACAATCCCGCTCGTAAAAACGCTTACTCGCCACTCTTCAGGAAGCGCCAGGCAAACGAACGGCACAAGCGACGCCGCACCCAGAAAGAGAATTAACTTCGAAATGGTCCGGCGCGCAGACTGCACTCTCCGGAACAAGAATACAGCCCTCTGGTAATCGTCCTGGCTGCAATGATTATCGCCGGATTGCTGCTCGAGGTTCCGGAAAAATTGTTCGGGAGTAAATTTCGCCTGAGCCCGAAACAGAGCGTCAAAAGACGGCAACCGCTTTGGGTGATCCGAGAAGTAGTCTTCATTATTTAGATCTGTGGAAGACATGCCCGTGCCAACAAACACACAAATCTCACCACCGTCACCTTGCAATGTCAAATGGCTTGATGGCCGTAATAGAAGGTTTCGAGTTTCGCGCGGGCGCGGCGCAGGAAAAGCCCTAAAAGCCCTGTGCCGACGTGCTGGCAGCTTCCAAATTCTCACGCACGATCGCCAGGAGCTGTCCTGGATCGAAAGGCTTGCGCAATAACATTCGTTTGGAAACGAGACCGTTGGCAGAAGAAGAGTCTTCCAGCGGAGCGCCCGTCATAAACAGAACAGGTAAATCCGGCTGGCGCCGGCGCACTCGGTCGGCTAGCTCGAATCCGTCGAAAGAACTCGGCATCACGATATCCGTCAAAACCAGACGAATCTCATTCTGGCTATTCAAGATCAGTTGCCAAGCCTCCTCCCCGGTTCGAGCAGTTAATACCGTAAACCCAGCACGCAACAAAACGATTCGCACGTACTCTAAGAGGAACTCTTCGTCGTCCACTATAAGAATCGTAGGAACCAGAATTACAGGATCAGGAAGCATATGTCTTGGATATTTTGTCGCTATCGGCGGTACTATACCAATGTTTGAGATTATGATTATTATAATTCGGCGGTCTCTCCCAGCTTTTTAGGAAAATCTTCGTTTTCCCGAATTTTGACTCAGAATTCTCATCCAGCCTTCTCGTCTCCAATTTCGGTCAACCCAATTTGCGGCTTGCGAGAGATCAACCTTGCTCTTAGCAAAAGTCATGATTTCTGGAATCAAGTCCACCGAATCCATTCGGTAATCTTCTTCAAAGATCGGTTGGACCCGACAGTATTGAGATTCTCCCAGCAATTGATGGCATTGAAAATGCGTCGTCTCTTGTGATGCCTCCATTAAAATCGGAATGATTTTCGCTCCCCACTGAACAACCCCCCAGTGGTGGTCGTCCCCTGGCAAGTACGCGATTCTTTGTCCTGATCCGATCGAAAGCAATCGAATATCGCCAAGACGCGGATGATTGCGCCAACGCCGGTCCAAGGCCTGCGCGATTGCGCAAAGGCTTGGGTTGTTTGCAAACACCCCGCCGTCGATGAACCCGTCCGCCACCGGAAAGTAGGTGGGCGCAGAACAGGTATAAAGCGCGACGTCCCGGATCAACTGGTCTTTATCCGCCTCTCGGTTTGGCAAATTGTGAAAAATTTTTGCCTTCCACCGTCGCGGCTCATCTGCGCGCTTATTCCTTAAGTTATCGAGTGTGAAGGTCGGAACCATGACCCTACGTTTCAGATCGCCGAGTTTTCTGTCTCCGAAGATATCACTGAGAACAGATTTCAGCTCTCGATTAGAATATTGGGGCCCAAGCAGGTTCCCAACGTCGCGGATTTGATCAAAAAAGTTCTCGGCAAAGATTTTTGGCCCCCGTTCCAGGTAGAGAGTTTCTATCTCCTCGAGCGGAATATCCGCAGCCAGCGCCAGCGCGATGAGCCCACCGGTCGACGTCCCCGCAAACATATCCGCCTGACCGACCAAGTCACTAACGGTTGATTCAGCGACCAAGCGCCGAACCAGTACGGTTGATAGCAGCCCTCTGATGCCGCCGCCGTCGAATGACAGGATGCGATAGAGCGCCACAGATTCCTTTTAGCGCGATCGAAGCAACACCGCACGAGAAAACCTTGAGGATGCCGGACGTTTTACTCGGCGAATTCTCGGCAACTCCCAACTCCTTGACTTGCCTTTCAAATCGGAGCGTAAGCGAAGGGTCCAGCCTTTGCCTCAGTAATGCGCCAGGAATGCAAAGGCTGGAGCCTTCGCTTACGCCGCTATCCGATTGGAGTTTCTCGTTTCGTGGACCTCAGACGAATCGTCTTGTGGGCAAGATCATGGTAAGCTTCGATCATTCGCACCGTCCTGCTCCTGGCGCGCATGAGGATGGAGTGAGTGACCGCGGTGTGTCCTCGGACGCGCACGCCACGCAAAAGAGGTGAGTCACTCACACCAGTTGCGCAAAAGATGATATTATTTCCTTTCGCAAGATCTGCAGCGTAGAAAACTCGCTGCAATTCTTCTGCAAATCCTTGCTCGATCACCTGTTTCAATTCTTCATCGTCTCGAGGCCACATCCTCGCTTGGATATCGCCGCCAAGACATCGGATCGCGGCCGCTGCCAGCACTGCCTCAGGCGCACCCCCGATACCAACATACAGGTCAACGCCGCTCTCTGGAATCGATGGCGCGATCGCGGCAGTGATATCCCCGTCTGAGATCATTCGGACCATGGCTCGCGAGGATCGGATCGCCTCCACTAGCTTAACATGCCGCGGACGGTCCAGGACAACTACCGCCAAATCTTGAATCCGCTTACGGAGCGCCTTAGCCACAATCGGAATAATCTCTTCGATCGGATTGCGAATTGACAGGATCTCAATTCCTGTTCTTTGCATGTAACGAACAACCTTTACGCCGTAAGCAAGCTTCATCATGTAAAAGGTCGGAATGTCTTTCAGCGCAGCCTCAATGTGCGCCTCCGGAGAAGCAGCAGCCAGACAGCAAATGGAGCCGGGCAGTCCTTTTGACACGTTTGTGGTGCCATCGATCGGATCCAAAGCGAGATCAAATTTATGGCTGCCGGGTATCCAAGTACCAAGGTGTTCCCCCTTGAATATCCCAGGAGCGTTGTCCTTGATGCCCTCTCCGATCACCACCTCGCCGCAAATGTTCATCAAATCGAACATTCCTCTAATCGCATCGCAGGCGGCAGCATCCGCCTTTTCTTTCTCGCCCCGACCAATCCATTCCAGCGTGTTCAAAGCCGCGCTCTCGGTGGCCCTGAGAAAGTCGAACTCGATAATTCGTTCTAAGTCTTTGTACGGTGGCTGTTGCGTGCGCATAGTCGGGCTGTCGGGGGGGTATCGGTGTTTCGATGTTTAAATGGCACACAAAGTTCATCGAGATTGCAAAGGCAAGAAAGACTTTAATTTTTAGTTATTACGGGATCGCTCGAGAACCGCGCTTACCGCGTTTGCTGCCGTCTTGAGTTGCCTCTTTGATTGATCCGTGGTTTGGATCTGCTATGAACAAAATTCGAGTCGTAGTCTGGGGCGAAAATGTCCACGAAAAGCGGTCCGAAGCTGTTCGCAAGATTTACCCGGAAGGGATGCACCAATGTATTGCGAAGGACCTGAGGATCGAAGGGGCATTCCAAGTCGGGACCGCGACACTTGAGGAACCAGAACACGGTTTACCGGAAGCGCGCTTGTCGGAAACCGATGTTTTAATCTGGTGGGGGCATCTGGCTCACGCTGAAGTGAGCGATCAGATCGTTGATCGGGTGCAAAAGCGCGTTCTCGAGGGTATGGGCCTGATCGTACTGCATTCCGGACACTACTCCAAGATCTTCAAACGATTGATGGGGACAACCTGCTCCTTAGTTTGGCGGGAGGCCGGCGAAAAAGAACGACTTTGGGTCTGCAACCCCGGCCATGCGATTGCCCAAGGGCTTAACTCCTATTTCGAAATACCGCACGAAGAGATGTACGGCGAACCGTTCGGAATTCCGAATCCGGACGAGATCGTGTTTGTCTCGTGGTTCCAGGGAGGCGAAGTCTTTCGGTCGGGTTGTTGCTGGAAACGCGGCAACGGCAAGATCTTCTATTTCCGTCCGGGCCACGAGTCGTTTCCGACCTATTATCAGCCAGAAATACAAACGGTGATTAGAAATGCGGTGAAGTGGGCCGCCCCGGTGGGTTCACGCTGGGTGGACTCAATACCAAACGTTAAAGTTTCGCCGGAAGGAATTCGACAGGAATAGGGCGAAAAGCAGTGGAATTTTCCGGCGTAGCCGGGGAATTCTGCTGCCAGAGGCTGCGTCGATCACAAATCTCTGAGGATTTGTGATCGATCCAGATTACCGCCTGAACAACCAACTTAAAAGCGTGAGAACGACACTGATAAGAATGCAAGTGACGACTGGAAAGTAGAACGAGAAGTTTCCTTTCTGGACTGAGATATCGCCGGGGAGTTTGCCAACCCAACCGAACAAACCTGAAAATCGCCAAAGGATTCCGCCGACCACGACCAATACCAGTCCAATGATCAACACGAACTTCCCTATCTCCTGCATAGGAATGGAATTTAGTACTCCACGTCCTGAGTTCAATGGAATGCTCTTCGCCTTCTACGTTCATCATCTCAGTCCGTTCCTCATTCGGTTCAACGAACAGTTCGGCATCCGATGGTACGGCCTTGCTTACATCGCCGGATTCATCGCCGCATTTTACTTGATGAAATGGTTCGCTCGAAAAGGATACGGTCCGCTGCGGGAAAACCAGGTGGGCGATTTCATCTTCTATGCAGCGCTTTTTGGCGTTCTCCTCGGCGGACGGCTCGGGTACGTTCTTTTTTATCGACCGTCTATGCTAACCGAAGATCCGCTTGGAATCTTTCGTGTGTGGGACGGTGGGATGGCCAGCCATGGAGGGATACTCGGCTTGGTTATTTTCAGCTGGATCTACGCCCGGCGACACCGCATCGCATGGACCGGTATCGGGGATAACCTGGTCGCGGTGGCGCCAGCCGGTCTATTTTTCGGTCGGATGGCGAACTTCATCAACGGCGAATTGTATGGCAGACCGACGACGGTCCCCTGGGCAATGCAGTTTCCGGCGGAGTTACTTGATCATCCAAACGAGGCAACACTCGCAATTCAGGAGACGACAAAAATCGATCCAACCCTCAATAACGTTCCTGACATCATTACCGCTGCCCGGCACAGCGCGCAGGTTCGCGAAATCCTTGCCGGCGTTCTCACGCCACGGCACCCGAGCCAGCTCTACGAGGCATTTTTGGAAGGGATCCTGCTGTTCACCCTTCTCATCCTGATCCGACTGAAGTTCAAGAAGCCGGATGGGATGACAACCGGAGGTTTATTTATTCTTTACCCAGTCATGCGCATCATCGGCGAATTGTTTCGAGAGCCAGACGCGCCCTTGACCGGTCCATTTACCAGAGGACAATTCCTTTCGCTATTCATGTTCCTTGTCGGCGCGCTATTTCTCTGGAACGCTTGGCGAAAGAAGACCGCAAATCGTTCAATCTAAATTGCCTCCCTGGCCGGCGCGCAGATCCGCCACTGCTGCCTTCAGTATTCTCATGATGGCAGCCTTGGCCGCATCGGGCCGGCGCAGTCGAATAGCCTCAACGACAGCGCCATGGAGATGTAGCGCTTGCTCGTGCGCCGATCCGAGATGAGTCGTTAGCTCAAACAACGCACGCATCGACGCTCGAATTACACTCGCGAGTTGCGTCAGGACGTGATTGTGGCTGGCCACGAGCAACGCAGTATGGAAATCCATATCTGCTTTCGAACATTGCTCAACATCATGCGGTAACGATGCGCACATCCGCCGATAGGCATCATCCATTGCCGCCAGATCGCGAGGACCAGCTCGCTCGGCGGCAAGCTCAGCCGCAGCCGGCTCGATAATGCGGCGCGCTTCCATGAGCGAATCGACAAAGCGTGGGTCATGAAAATCCGAACTCGCCAATGCCAGCAGATCAGGATCCAGCATTTTCCACTCACTCGCCTCCAGGACTCGCGTCCCGACTCGGCTCCGACTGCGGAGCAATCCTTTTGACTCGAGAACTTTTGTTGCCTCCCGAATAACAGTGCGGCTAACGCCGTATTGGACGCATAGCTCCGACTCCTTGGGCAAGTATTCGCTCGGCTGGATCTCGCCTGAGAGTATCCTGCGTGCCAACGCTGCGACGATCTCTCGCTGGACCCGCGGCTTCCGTTTTCTCGAACCACTCTCGGCTATAGGTGCCTCCGTTTTCATTTTAGGTCCTCCAGCAACGGACGCCGGCTGCGATGGCGGCCTACGGTCCGGTTTTTCCCCAGATTGCTGCCCTTTTTTGACCATCGTATATGAATCGGAGAATTATATCATATGAAATGATTGACAAGCCTAATTTTTGCAATCTATCATCGCACCGTGGTCAGCTACGTCTGGCCGCCAAGTTCGTCGGGCGAGCCGGCACCATTGGCCTATGCGGTCATAAGAGAGAGGACTAAGGGTACCTTCTCGCTGCTTTGGACTTGTTTTAGCGGGCTGCGACCTCTTCCCGAAGCCGTCCCCCCTAAAAGATAAGTTAATTGTTCCACGCATGAGCGTACCCCCCAAAAAAACTCGGAGTAAATCTGAATGAAAAATACCGTTCTCCGCGACCAGGCTCTGACAATGTTCGGTGCCTTGTCGCTGTTATGCAGCATCTCCACGACGGCCTTCGCAGCCGGTCCACAAGTTGTCTCGGGCCCCGGCGTCGATGCCGACTGCTTCAAGCCGTGGAGCGATACCACAAAGTATTTCAAGTGGCCAAAGAAAGATGGGCCTTATCGAATTGCGCTCGTTAACGGCTTCATCGGAAACACCTGGCGCATCCAGATGATTAAGACAGCTAAGGCTTTTGCAGATCAGCCAAGCGTTAAGAGCCAGTTAAAAGAGTTCAAAGTAGTCTCGACCGGCGAGGATCTCGCCGCTCAGATCGCCGCGGCTAATAACTTCATCGACTCCGGCTATGATGCGGTCATTGTTAACGCCCTGAACCCAGCCGCGTTCGCGCCGGTAGTCAAGCGCGCCAACGCCGCCGGGGTGGTGCTCCTGTCTTTTGACAATGTGATTGAGTCCCCCGATGCAGTCACGGTGAATGTCGACCAGGTCGACTTGGGCCGGCTCGCAGCGCGTTGGCTCTTGAAAGAGATCAAGGCTGATAGCGGCAAGCTCCTTGAGGTGCGCGGCCCGTCGGGAAACTCGGTCGACCGCGACCGACACAACGGATTCCACGAGGTCCTCGATAAATCGGGCAAGAAGTTCGAGGTAATCGAAGTCATCGGAAAGTGGGATGATGGCACCGCTCAGAAAGCTGTTGCCGACGCGATTGCGATCCACAAGAAATTCGACGGCATTTACACCCAGGGCGGTTCCACTGGTACAGTCCAGGCGCTTATCGATACGCATCATCCCTTCATTCCGGTGTCAGGCGAAACCGAAAATGGCTTCCGCAAGCTTTGCGCAAAATATGCAGACCAAGGGCTCCACGGCTCATCGGGTGGCACAGGCCCAGCCCAAGTGGCAGTGACCATCAAGGCGGCCATCGCGGCACTCCAAGGCGACGCGATCCCGCAATCGATATCCCTGCCGGTGTCCTATGTCGAGTATCCAAACATGAAGGAAGGGCAGGACTATTATCCAGACCTGAGCGACAATTTCTTTGTCGGAAATTCCTTTCCAGCCTGCAATATCGGCTTCACCGCTAATGAGATCATGGGTAAGTCCGAATCCAACCAGTGATCTCTGACGATGGGATGGGCGCCGCGGGCGAGAATCCCCGCGGCGCAAAAATCGCGATGAACGCTGCCGCGGTCCCGCTGTTCCGCATGCAGGGGATCTCAAAGCGGTACGGCGGCGTCCGCGCGCTGGAAGAAGCGCGACTGGAGTGTGCGACTGGGCGAATTCATGCCGTCCTTGGCGAAAACGGCGCAGGAAAGTCCACTCTGATCAAGGTGATGGCCGGTGTCGTGAGACCGGACGCAGGTATCATGGAACTCGACGGGCGGCCGGTCACCTTCCGCAATCCGGCAGCTGCAATGGACGCGGGTATCGCCTGCATTTTCCAGGAGCTGTCGCTCATTCCCGACTTGAGCGTTGCCGACAATATTGCGATCACCAGTCCGCCGACCCGATTTGGCCTGATCGATCGTCGTTCTCAGCGTCGACTCGCCGAAGAAGCGCTTGCCCGCGCTGGAGCCGGCGGTATTCATCCTCTTTCGCGAGTGAAGGATCTACCCCTATCGCGCCGGCAGATGGTCGAAATAACTAAAGCCCTTGCGCGCAGCCCGAAAATTCTGGTCCTCGACGAGGCGACCTCGGCGCTGACAGCCGCCGACGTTGAAAGAGTTTTTCGTGTGCTTAAACAGCTTCGTTCGGAAGGTCTCGCGATCGTCTACATTTCGCATCGAATGCATGAGATTGCGGAGCTCGCGGACGACTGCACAGTATTCCGCAACGGCCGCTACGTCGCGACCTTCAAGGCTGGGACGAAGAGCGACGACGCGATCGTGGAGATGATGATCGGACGTGAATACAAAAGCGTATTTCCGCCCAAGCCGACGCAGCCGGCGGATCGCTCTCCGACACTCATAGTCAGGAATCTCGGCTGGGCGGGACGCCTCAGAGGAATCGATCTCTCTGTCAGGCCGGGCGAAGTGGTCGGACTCGGGGGACTGGACGGCCAGGGGCAACACGAATTGCTCCTGGCGTTATTCGGCGTCCTGATCGGGGTTTCCGGAGAAATCGAGGTGGGCGGGAAACACGTTGCGGTTAAAAGCCCGCGTGCGGCCAAGAGCCGACACATCGGCATGGCGTTCATTCCTGAGGACCGCAAGACGGAAGGACTAATGTTGCCAATGTCGGTCCGGGACAACCTGTCTTTCGCGGCGATCGAGCGATTTTCTCATTTCGGCCTAATCGACGCCAAGAGTGAGAAGGCGGCCATCGACCAGATGATCAAGGTTCTGCAAATCCGTTGTGATGGCACCGACGGTCCGGTGGGCGCTCTTTCCGGCGGCAATCAGCAGAAAGTTGTCATCGGTAAATGGCTGATGACCAAACCCCGCATCATCCTTCTCAACGACCCAACTCGCGGCGTTGACGTGGGTACCAAGCAGGATTTTTACCAGCGTGTTCGCTGGCTGGCCGATGATGGGGCCGCGATCCTGTTTTATTCGACTGACTATGACGAGCTAGTCGGCTGTTGTGACCGAGTCCTGGTGCTTTATGACGGCGCCGTGGTCAGGATTCTCGAGGGTGCCGCAATTACCGAGCGCGATCTCGTCGCGAGCGCGCTGAACCTGCCGACGGTTGCAATGCATGGCACCGCGGTTGCCGAAATGCGGCCGGTGACCGAAAAAGTGGCCGACCTTCGCACCGAAACAGCGCCAATCCTGCACACGAAGAACCGGCGAAAAGGCGACTTAAACTTTTTCATCTCCGCCAACCGCGGAGTCCTTTTTGCAATAGCGATTTTCGTGGCTATGTTCACTTTGTTCGTATCGAAACATCCGGCCGGATTCAGCGCCAAAGTTATCAATACGGCGGCTAACAAGGGAACTTTGCTCGCATTGATCGGAATGGCACAGACGCTCCCGATCCTCACCGCGGGTCTCGACCTTTCGGTCGGCATGGTGTTTGTCCTCACCAACTGCCTCGCTTCGACGATGATGGCAGGCTCGCCGCTTCAGACGGCCTTCGGGGCGCTGACTGTCCTTGCCGCCGGCGCCCTGTGCGGCGCGATAAACGGGGCGATCGTTGTCTACGGCCGGCTGCAGCCAATTATCGCGACTCTTGCCACAGGCGCGATTTATTACGGCTTCGCGCTCTGGCTGAGACCCGCCCCCGGCGGCGACATCAACACCGATTTCGCCGACACCATGGTCGGTTCGCTGGGCGGCACTATCCCTTCCACAGCACTCTTGCTGCTCGGCGTCGTGCTCTTCATATGGATCCCCTATCGGCGTTCGGTTCTCGGGCGCGCGGCCTATGCGATCGGCTCTTCTGAGCCGGCAGCCTATATGTGCGGCATTCCAATCGCTCGTGCAAAGTTCTTTGCGTACCTCCTGGCCGGATTTCTCTCCTCAATTGCCGGACTGCTCCTGACTTGCATTACCTATTCCGGCGAAGCCAACTCGATTCTTGGCAGCAGCTACACGTTGAACTCTATTGCTTCTGTTGTGATCGGCGGGACATCGCTCTTCGGTGGCTCAGGCGGCGCGATCGGCTCTATCTTCGGGGCCTTCGTCCTGCGAACGATCGGTGACCTGCTCCTGGTATTGGATCTGGACCCGCTCTGGCAGCCGCTGTTCCTCGGCGTTGTCCTGCTTGTAGCGGTAAGCCTTGGCTCCTTCCGGCTGCTTCGCATCAAGAACAAGCTCGATATCTACAAGGGAGGTTAACACGCGATGCGAGGTCGCAAACTTATCGATCCCGTCGTCCTGGCAGCCTTCGGCTGCATCATCGCGCTTCTGTTCGTCGGGTCGATCTATTCGGCGAACTTTCTTTCACCTGACTATCTGCTGCAGCAGCTCCAGGTGGCCTCGTTCCTCGGTATCATCGCTTCCGGCCTCATGCTGGTCATCCTCCTCGGCCAAATCGATCTCTCGATTCCCTGGGTGGTCACAATTGGTGGGATGATGTCGACCGCCGCGGCCAGCTGGGGCCAAGCAGGCACGACGCTGGCCATCCCTATTGGTATCGCTTGTGGCCTTTGCGTCGGCCTCGTCAATGGCATTGGTATCGCCTATCTTCGCGTACCCTCTATGATCTTCACCCTCGGCACGAACGCCATCGCACAGGGACTGATGATCGTCCACACGAGTGGTTTCGCCCCGCAGGAGCACTCGACGGCGACAATGCACCTCATCGCCGTCGGGCGCTCGGTATTCGGCATTCCGAACGCTCTGTGGGTCTGGGCGATCGTCGGCACCTTCGTCGTAGTGCTCTTAACTAGGACCGTTTTCGGTCGACGCGTCTATGCCATCGGCAATCGAGAGCCGGCGGTTTACCTCTCCGGTGTTGACACTCGCCGCGTGGTCATCGCCTGCTTTGCGATCTCCGGCTCCTGTTCCGCGCTTTCCGGGGTGCTGCTCGCCGGCTACTCGACACATGCCTACCAGGCCATGGGCGACCCTTATCTCCTACCGGCAATCGCCGCCGTAGTACTGGGTGGCAACAGCATTCTCGGCGGACGCGGCACCTTTCTAGGCACCATTGCCGGTGTGATCCTGATAACCCTACTGCAGTCGATACTCTCGGTAGTCCAAGTGCCGGAAGCCGGTCGCCAAATTATCTATGGCACCGTGATCGCCTCCATGCTGCTGCTTTACGGCCGCGAGCGCCGGCAACAATGACCCAGGCTAGGCTAGTGGCTAGTGGCTAGTGGCTGGTGGCTGGTTGTCGATCCAAACCGTCAAAGCCACGATGAACATCACCAGCAGGAAACCCCGCGTCAGATCATTTGCCCATTTTCGCCCGACAATCCTTCG
>Ga0210408_10002896_pt1 | contig 16240 bp, 15 predicted proteins | sample IncBWH4MmetaG_FD_155471 | JGI IMG/M metagenome (GOLD analysis project Ga0210408, IMG submission 155471) | Forest soil microbial communities from Barre Woods Harvard Forest LTER site, Petersham, Massachusetts, United States - Inc-BW-H-4-M | ecosystem: Environmental > Terrestrial > Soil >...
AAAGGGACGCCGTTCCGCTGCTTGGGACGTAAATGAGACAGTGAGACTGAACCTCAGTCAGTCGTAATCCTTCGATCGCGCGATCCCGATCTTTTGCCGATTGACTTTGCAAGTGAATACGACGTACTCCGCCCACCGGCTCCATCCTTTACGAGCACGTTCTTCCGGATGAGATCTTCGATGTCGCGTGAGGCCGTATCTTGTGAACACTTGGCGAGGTTTGCCCACTTCGAAGAAGTCAACTTCCCCTCGAATCCATTGAGCAGGCGATTGACCATAGCGCGCTGCCGCTCGTTGAATTCCACTTTAGCGAAGCGTTCCCAGAAGCGCGCCTTGTTCAGCACTGTGGCAAGGATCGTCTCCGCCCGGTCTATAGCGCGGCCGAGACAATCGAGAAACCATTCGAGCCAGCGCGTGATGTCGAGATCGCCCTTCTGGGTCGCTTCGAGGATCTCGTAATAGGCCTTCCGTTCCGCCCGGATTTGCGCCGACATACTGTAAAAACGCTGCGAGGTCATCTCCGATCGGGCGAGCACCATATCGGCGATCGCGCGCGATGCGCCCGTTGCCGTCGTCGAATGGATGGATTGTCACGAACCAGACATGTGCGACCCCGGCCTTGAGCACGAGGTTGGTCGAGCGGTCCTTCTCGAACCAGTCGACAAACTTCCTTATCTCGTCGCGCAACTTCACCGCGGTGGGGATGGGCCCAAGAAAACTTGCCAAACGCAGGGCCGTCTCGACGAGATTCACCGCTCGGTCGGGTCTTATGGGTGAATCAGGAAGGAGGAGACTGGCGGGGGTTCAAATGGCCGGGCACTGATTTGCCGATCAATGGCATTTCCACAAAATCTCGCAGAAACTCGCTTTTCTGATCTGATTTTGTGTGCCAGATGTGTGCCGGAGGTCGACCTCCGGGTCCGTGAGATAAAACTTCCCTGGGCGCTGACTTCCCAGCCCTTTTCGTCCGCTGCGCTTGGACGACGCATGTGCGAACAAGCGGATCAGACCTGGTGCCGCGCCATGGAGCGCCGCCTATTTCTTCGTTTTCGGGCTCTTGCTGGACTTTTTCTTCGCAGCCGTATTCTTCGGTGGCCGCCCGAGCTTCGGCTTGGCAACGAATGCCTCAACCTCGGCTCGCCGCACCAGAGTTCGACCGGCAATCAAGACGGAGGCGAGGCGGCCTCGCCGAATGAGATTAGAGATAGCCTGCTGTGAAACCCCGCGGGTCCGCGCGGCTTCAGCTTGAGAAATCAACTCCTCCGGTTTTGCGTTCCGTCGCATTTAATTGGTTAAATTTCTCAACTACTTAGTGCTACTCTGCTGCTAGTCTGCAGTTCAGTGCCGCGGGATTGCGGCTTAAACTGCAGCCGACAGCGGGATGCGAAAGTGTGTCACCACTCGCGCACCCCTGACCACACTTCACCTTCACACGAAAGGCGAGGATATGGCTGTATCTAAACATAACCGTCCCAGCAGCTGCGAGACAAACCCTTTCTTTTTAGAGGCTTTCCGTGACCGTTCTGAATTCGATGAGCGGGAGCGTCAGTGGCACGCTGCGATTGCGCACGCCGGCGAAGGCGATCCGCCTCTGCGCTTTCCTGTCTACGAGGTCTTGTATCGAATCAACCTGCATGCGCAGAAGCTCGTCGAGCTGCTGGATGACGCATCGAATCGCTTCGGCGCTGGACGCGAATCGCTCGTCTACTACCAGTCGCTCATTCACGGTGTCCGAGCCGGAGCGAGCCAGGATATCGTCTCCTTGATGAATGACGTCGAGATAACCGAGGATTGGCTCTTCGAACAATTACGAAAGAGTGAAGAGACGAAGTTCCGAGATCCCGAGGACCCTTACCTTGAGGTGCGGCGACTGGAAGCTGAGCGAGCAGAGAAAGGGCTACCGCCGCGGGTCGAGTTCATTGAAGATTCGAATTCCCACAACTCGGAATAGGAGAATTCGCATTCGGGAGACCCGCTGGGAAAGCCACAACGGGTTCATGAGACGGGTCGGGAGTTCCTCTATTTCCGCCAACCTCGTTACACCCCGGACCAGCCATTCATTCCCTCCTAAACTACACCAACATGCTATATGTTCGCATTTTATGTGAACTTTATGCTATTTTATATAGTGATGAACACCCAGAGACATCCCCTTCCGGCCTCTCGCGCTCGACTCGCCTCGGTGCTTCGAGCCGCGAAAGAAGTTGTCTCTGTCGACAACACCTCACAGAGTCTCGGGCTTGGAAGACGTGAGGCTGCCAAGATTCTATCCCGGTGGCATTCGCAGGGCTGGTTGAGAAGGGTTGGCCACGGAATCTACGCTCCGGTTCCCCTTGATCTTGCTTCGAGCGAACAGGTGGTTGCCGATCCCTGGGTCCTGGTTCCTGCTCTCTTTTCGCCCTGTTATGTCGGAGGATGGACGGCTGCTCACCACTGGGAACTGACCGAACAACTCTTCCAAGATATCTCCGTCTTTACCACCAGGCGTGTCGCCCAGAGGAACATTACCGCACAGGCGGCACGCTTTCTTGTACACCGGACAACCTCAAAGCGCCTGTTCGGACTGAAGACGCTGTGGCGTGGATCAATGAAGGTACAAATCTCCGACGTCGCGCGAACACTGATCGACATGATTGCACTTCCCGAGTCTGGAGGCGGTATCGATCAGGTCTCCGACTGCGTGAATACATACCTTCGAGGAAAGCGAGTAGAACGAGAACTGCTCATTCGCTATGGCGAAGGGTATGAGAACGGAGCGATCTTCAAGCGCCTCGGATTCCTCGCCGATACGTTTGGCGACAGAGAACTTGCAAGCGCGTGCCGCGCACGGCTGACCCAGGGCTATGCCAAGCTCGATCCATCTCTATCCAATTCTAGGTTGATAACAGCCTGGCGCCTCTGGATACCGGAGAACTGGAGGCCTCAGCCAGTTGATCGATAGGCGCGAAATTCTTGAGGCAGCCACAGCTTACTCGCTTGGACTCCCGAGCGTGGTCGAGAAGGACTATGTCCTGGGCTGGATTCTTGCCGGCATCAATGCCCATGAGGAGCTGCGAGAGACCTGGGCCTTCAAAGGCGGCACCTGCCTGAAGAAATGCTACTTCGAGACCTATCGCTTCTCCGAAGATCTCGATTTCACCCTGCGTGATGAAGACCATCTCGACGAGGACTTTCTTACAGAGGTCTTCGAACAGGTCGTCACGTGGGTTCAGGAACAATCAGGGCTGACGATGCCGGTCGAGCAGCTCGAATTCGAAATCTATCCGAATCCTCGCGGTCGGCGTAGTTGCCAGGGCAAGATCGGCTATCGCGGCCCTATTTCCCCTACATCGGGAGGCTGGCCCAAGATCAAGCTCGATCTAACCGCTGATGAGAGACTCGTTTTGCCGACAGTAGAGCGCGAAGTATTTCACCCCTATTCGGACCGCCCCGAAGAAGGAATCTGGGCCACCTGCTACGCATATGAAGAGGCCTTCGGCGAAAAGGTTCGAGCGCTTGGAGAGCGGACGCGCCCTCGTGACCTTTACGACGTGGTGAATCTCTTTCGGCACACCGAAAGGCGGCCGACCGCGTCAGCAGTTCTCGATGTTCTCCGTCAGAAATGCGATCACAAGAGTATCGCTGTTCCCACCTTCGAATCGCTTCTGCCACATCGCCAAACGCTCGAGGTCACCTGGCCACAGATGCTTGCCCATCAGCTTCCGGTTCTCCCTCCGCTCGAGGAATTCTGGAACGCGCTTCCCGAGATATTTCTGTGGCTCATGAGCGGTCGAGCTGTGCCACAGCCGGCAATCATTCACCCGAGCGCAACCGAAACTGTCGTTCGCACTCGCGTGTTGCCCTCGGCAGTTCCTCTTCAATCGCGTTCTGCTCTCGAAGCCATTCGCTTTGCGGCCGCAAATCACCTGTGCGTCGATCTCCACTATGACGGTGGCGTCCGTCGCATCGAGCCTTACTCCTTGCGTCAAACTCTGGATGGCAATTTTGTCTTGCATGCCCTTCGGAGTGATTCGGGAGAAGACCGTTCGTACCGCGTGGACAGGATTGCTGGCGCAACGGTGACACAGCAGACATTTATTCCCCGCAACGCAATTGAGCTGACGGAGGCGGGTGCACTGTACGTGGCGCCTTCAATGGCCGCCCCGCGAGTACGGCAGGCCTCGAGAATACAGCGCCAGCGAACTCCGTCTCAGGGGCCAACATACGTTTACCGTTGTTCCGCATGCGGGAAGACCTTTCACAAAAAGAAAATGGATGCCACCCTGAACAGGCACAAAAACAAAAGCGGCTACCAATGCTACGGGCGGTATGGCACCTATGTCCGAACCAAGTACTAAAGTAGTTGGGATCAAAGGCGGAGAGTGCCCGTATCCCATCTTCATTAGATCTGCCTCGGAATCCTCACTTCCGAGATCGTGTCACGCTTCCCTACCTTCAGATCCCGAGCCCGGCTGCCGCGTTCTCCCGAAAGATCTCGCCCGACCGGATATACCGCCTGAGTGTAGTTACGGTTTTGTGTCCGGTCTGCTTCATGATTACGAATTCACGCACTCCATTCATCGCCGCTTGGGTAACGCAGCCAGCTCGTAGTGAGTGACCCCCTAGGGAATCCACATTCATCCCTGCCCGCGCCACGGCCCGTTTCAGGATCTTACCGATCGAATCCTTATGCAGAGCCCGCCGCGCGGGATAGCCGTTTCGGTCAACGCGACGAAATACTGGCCCTTCGGATATCTTGGCAGCATCGAGCCATAGCCTGGAGGGCGCAAACCGGGCAGGTTCTAGATTCCTTTGCAAAAGGAATTCCGACCTTGCGCCCGGCACCCTCCTGATCTGTTTTTGAAACGCGAAGGTCGATGAGATCAGGACTGGATGCCACGATCCTTCTAATGTCATCCGAAAGCAGCGGAGCTTTTCCTTTCTGCTTGGTCCCAAGTGCACGACGAATTCGTTTCAAAAGTTTCCCCGACAATGAAATGATGCGTTGATGCCGGGGACTCTTTGTGCCCCGCAGCCTGATGAGCTTTGGTAATCGCGGTCAGGCGGCGAGTGATCGTGCCGACGGCATGGGTTGAGGCATGGTCTGAGATATAGAGGGCGATCGTTTCCGGACTCGATGGGAGAGAGGGTAGGCTGTGCGAGCGGCACCACGTTTCGAAGTCCCGCCAGTCGTTCCGGTAAGCCTTGAGCGTAGTGGGCGATTTCGCCGATGCCACAAAAGCTTTGGTCTTCTGAATCAACTCATCGAGGCGAGCCGGTGGATTCGCATGAGGACAAATATCCGACTTCATGGGGAGTCCTTTCTGTTTTCAGAGCGCATGTGTGGCGCATTTCGAGCAGGATTTAGGAGAGAAGATCCGGAGAGATGTAGATGAGGTCGCGTCCGGACGAACGTCCGCGAACGGGCGCCACGACTATTAAAATCAGCGTCGGAGTGCCGACTTGAAAGTCCATCTCGTTGACGGCACATACGAGCTATTTCGCCACTTCTATGCCTTGCCTTCGGCACGAGACGCGGAGGGCCGGGAAGTAGGCGCGGTGCGTGGGGTCCTCGCCTCAGTTTTAGGCATGTTGAAAGACGGAGCGACCTACATCGGAGTCGCGACCGACAAGGTGATCGAGTCATTCCGGAATGACCTATGGCCCGGTTACAAAACGGGCGAGGGAATCGAGCCGGATCTCTGGGCGCAGTTCCCTGTGCTGGATGAAGTCCTCACCGCGGCAGGGATCGTCGTTTGGCCGATGGTCGAGTTCGAGGCAGACGACGCGCTGGCCTCTGCGGCGGCGGCTGCGGCAAAGAATCCGCTGATCGAGCAGGTTGTCATCTGCACTCCAGACAAGGATCTGGGCCAGTGCGTCAGCGGAACCCGTGTGGTCCAATTGAATCGACGGACGGGGGCGGTCCGCGACGAAAACGGAGTGGTTGCGAAATTCGGCGTGAGGCCGGAATCAATTCCGGACTATCTCGCACTGGTGGGTGACTCCGCCGATGGATATCCGGGGCTGCCCGGATGGGGAGCGAAGTCCACTGCCGCGGTTCTGGCGAAGTATGGACATATAGAGGCGATTCCGCGGGATTATCTGGAGTGGCGCGTCAATGTGGTTGGCGTCAGTACGCTTGCGGCAACGCTCTTTCGTGACCTGGATCTTGCGCTGCTGTTTCGGAGGCTTGCGACTCTGCGGACGGATATCGAGCTGTTTCAGGATATCGACGAACTCCGTTGGGAGGGCCCAAAACCGGAGTTCGAAGCGATCGGCAAACTGCTTGATAAGGCAGTGACGCAGAAGAGCGCCCAGAGCCGTGGAAGTCGCGGGCAAGGCCCGAGCGCTTGAGCCGCTCAATTTGATCGCTTCGCCGCCCCAGTATTTGGCCAGATGTTCACTTCGAACGCGATGACCACCTTCGGCAGTTAGTTCGCCGTTTTTGTTCCCTGAGAACGGGCGATTTCCCGGGGTCAGGAACTGCAGACTGAAATGTTGTCAGTGTGTGCATTGGCGATTTGCACTAACCCGCTAGCGCGGGAGGTTATGCCTCTGTGGCATTTGGATAGAGTGTTGGACACCCAAGGAGGTGTCCATGACACATCTACGCCAGCGCATGCAGGAGGATCTCCGGCTGCGCAACTTCTCCGCACGCACGATCCGTCACTACACCCACACCGTTGCTGAGTTTGCAAAACACTTCCACAAGTCACCCGATCAACTTGGACCTGAACACGTTCGTACATTTCTGCTGTATCTGCTCAACGAGCGGAAGCTTACCTGGGGAACCATTCAAGGGGCGCGGTCGGCACTGAAGTTCTTCTACACCCGGACGCTCAAGCAGACCTGGTTCGATCAGGAGATTATCAAGCCCAAGGTGCGCCGCAAGCTGCCCACAGTGTGGAGCCGCGAAGAAGTCTGCGCTCTGCTTGATGCGACAACCAACACCAAGCACCGTGCACTGCTGGCCCTGTACTACAGTGCCGGGCTTCGCTGTCAGGAAGCACTCGACCTGAAGGTCGCCGATATCGACAGCAAGCGGATGATCATCAACATCCGCGAGGGCAAGGGCAAGTTCCCCCGCCAGGTCATGCTGTCGCCGAAGCTGCTGGAGTTGCTGCGACTCTATTGGCGTTGGCGCAAGCCCAAGGATTGGCTCTTTCCCGGACGATGGCCCGATCAGCCCATGGTGGCAAGCGGGGTACGCATCGCTTGCGCGGAGTTGCGCAAGCAGTTGGGCATCTCGAAACCGCTCAGCCCCCACGTTCTGCGACACTCCTTCGCTTCCCATCTGCTCGATGCAGGCACCGATCTGCGCAGCATTCAACTGCTGCTCGGTCACCGCGATCTGGAGACCACCTCCCGCTACCTGCACGTTTCCGAAGCACGGCTGCACGCTACCGCAAGCCCGCTCGACGATCTGCCCATTCGCGATATCCGCACTGCCCAGGGAGGCAACAGAACCGCATGACCGGACATCGGCTCGAAGTGGCCGATGTCTTCCGTGCTCATCAAGATCAGTTCCTTCGACGCTGGGGCCACGCGCTCTCGTACCAGCAGCGGAAGGTGCTGCGTGATATCGGCCTGTGCCGCACGGCCGCACTGGGCACTCATCTCGAACGATGCGATCGCCGCAGCTATGAGACTGTCGCGTACGACTCATGCCGCAACCGGCACTGTCCTAAGTGTCAGTCTTCAGCACGCGATCGCTGGCTCCTCAAGCAGGCTGGAAGTCTGCTGCCGGTGCCCTACGCTCATGTGGTCTTCACCGTACCCGAACAACTGGCGCCGCTCGCATTGCGCAACCAGAGGCTCTTCTACACACTGCTGTTTAGGGCAGCATCCGAGACGCTGCTCAAGATCGCTGCCGATCCACGCCATCTCGGCGCGCGTATCGGTGTGCTTGCCGTGCTGCACACCTGGTCGCAGAACTTGAGACAACATCCCCACCTGCACTGCCTCGTTCCCGCCGGCGGACTGGCTCTTGATAACTCCCGCTGGATCACAACCAGACGCTGTGGGTTCTTCCTCCCGGTGCGCGTGCTCAGCCGCATGTTCCGCGGCAAGCTGCTCGCCTTCTTCAAGCAGAGCTACCGGCGCAACGAACTATGCTTCCCCGGCAAGCTGGCTGAACTGTCAACCCCGCGCGCATTTCACGCCCTGCTCGGAGTCCTGCGCCGGAGAGAGTGGGTAGTCTACTCCAAGCCCCCGTTCGGCGGACCCGAGCATGTACTGAAGTACCTGGCCCGCTACACGCATCGGGTCGCCATCTCCAACGGAAGACTCCTCAGTCTCGAAAACGGCGAGGTGCGCTTCCGCTGGCGCGATTCCCGTCATGGTAACCGCAGCAGCGTCATGACGCTCGACGCGGTCGAGTTCATCCGCCGCTTCCTACTCCATGTGCTGCCCGCCCGTTTCGTCAAGATCCGCCACTTCGGACTGCTTGCCAACCGCAACCGCCGACAGGCGCTGGCCCTGTGCAGGCTTCATCTCCACGCCACGGCTGTAGATCTCCGCACGATGCTGTCCGCACAGCAGAAGTCTGCACTCAACCGATCCTGTCCACAGTGCAAATGCGGAACTCTGCACGTCGTCGCACGCGATCGCGCTTGCCAACCGATTGGCCTGGGCACAGAGCCTCACTGCGCAACCTTCGACTCTTCTTGAGCATGACGATGCCGACCCGTATCCCAACCCGGTTCCGCATCGCGACGGACTCTCACCCCGCCCTCGCTCCCCTATGTCTGGAGTCGGCTCCGCACAGTTCGCCACAGCCATCCAGCCGGTCGGTCAACTGCGCAGGCGCGGCACGAACCGTGACCGCAAGGGCCCGCTGTGCTTCCCCTCGTGCCTGGTTAGCCGTCTCAGCTCTCCGAAAGCGGCATTCAATCCCCATACATCCACCGCCCTAGCGGCTTACTGCAAATCGCCGTATCCACACCGCTCCGCACCAACAGCATCGCCAATCGCGGATTCCTGCGAGCGGAGCGGTGTCGATACGGCACTAGAGATTTATCGCTCGTCGAGAATCCGAGGACGCACCGGCACGGCATATCGACATCACGGAGTGATCACAGTAACGGTGTTGCTTCCGGCGTTCACGACGTACACCCTGTTGGTGGTGGTATTCACAGCGATGGCCAGGGGGTCGTTGCCCACTGTGACGGACGTGGTGGTGTTGGTAGCCCCATCAAGCACGAGAACACTGTTATTGGGCACGCTGGTGTAATACGACGGATCTGTGAAGTAGATTTTGTTCGTTTGGGGGTTCACTGCTACAGCGCCCAGTCCGGTATCGCCGGTCAGGAAGTTTGAGACCGACCCGTTGGTGATAATACTGTACCCGCCGACATTACCTTCCGCGACGTAGGCCACGTGGGTAGTTGGGTTGACCGCAATTGCGAAAGGGTTGCCAGGCGCCTGCGGGTAAAGGCTAATCACGCTGGTGCCATACGTGGAACCATTAATGATCGTGACGTCACCGCCGTAGTCAGCCACATAGATCAAGTTGGTGGATGGGTCGAATGCGATCCCGGCCGGATTGACGCCGACGGTGATGGTCTTTTCAGCCAGTGTAGCGCCGTCGAGGATTGTTACCGTTCCGGTTTGGCCACCGGGAGCGATGTTTGGCACATAGACCTTATTGGTACTTGAGTTGGCGACAAGGTAGGGGTAGAAGAATCCAGGACCACCCACAGTCGGAATCGTCGTGACCGCGCCTGTCGCTCCGTTCACCACTGCGATGTTCACGAGATAGTCGGCCGTGTAGATCGTGTTCGTGGATTCGTTAACCGCGACCGCTTGGATGCCATATGTGTTGGCTGCCGCCGGAATCGTGATGGTGGAGACGGCGTTGGTTGCACCATCGATGACGTTCAACTGACTGCTAGTCGCCACGTAGACTTTGTTTGTGACCGAGTTCACGGCAAGCGCCGTTGGCTGACCCGGAAGAGTGACGGTCGTTTCGCTGTTGTTCGCGCCGTTAATCACGGTGACGCTGTTGCCGTTGTAGTTGGCGACGTAGATCTTGTTGGTTTTGGAGTTGACCGCGAGTGCCAGAGGATAGGTGCCGACGGGGATGGTGGCAGTAGTGGGTCCGGTACCGGTGGTGCAGGTGGTAGATGCGGTGGCAGCAACCGTGTTGGAGGTCACCGAGGAACCGTTGGAGAGATGCACGATGACGTAATAGCTATAGCTCTGTCCGGCCACGAGAGCGGAACTCGAGTCAAGGAACGTTGTCCCTGTGTTGCCGGTCGAGACGGATGCGCCCGCGCGCCATACGTCGAAGGTGCTCTCCGTTCCGCCGGAGAGCGCAAAGCTGAGCGATACAGCGGGATAGGATCCACTGCACACGGGAGTAGCGGTCAGCGTGGCGGTCGGGGCAGCCAACGGAGTCGTGAAGCTTAGGATGGCTCCCTGGCTGGTTCCGGCGCTGTTCTGGGCGACAATCTGGTAGTAGATCGTTTCACCCGGAGTAAGCACAAGTGAGTAAGTAATGGGGATCGCCTTGTTCCCAGTCCCGGACAATTTCGCCGTAGTCTGACCCAGGGCGTTGGTAGTTCCCCACTGGAACCAAAAGCTTGTCGTTAGCCCGTTCGGATTTACAGAACCGTTCATTGTCGCAGCGGTGCTCACGACACCGGTCGCGGGCAGGGTAGTGACGATGGGGTCGGCGTGAGACACAATTGACAACTGGGCCTGAGCCGGCTGCGCCGAGCCCCGCTCGATAATCACTTTGGCGGTGTAACTTCCAGGTAATGAATAAGTGTGGGAAGTCGAGTAAGTGGTTGCGGTTTGACCATCACACTGGAGCCCAACTGTACTGGCTGAACAAGTCGACGAAATGGCTCCACATTGCGCTTCAACGCTGACAACGGAAGTATCCGGGTCACTGCAGTTCCACCAAATTGAGTAGTTAATCGGGCCGCTGCTGGTTGTTCCGAATGCCGTCGCCGTTAGATTTGTCGTAAGGGGTGAAGGGCCAGAGACCGTGGATGCGCCGAGTGCTGCGCCCAAGGCTGGACCGTAGTTCAAGTTGACCTGCTGTGATGCGGGCGTGACCGCATAGCCGCATGGCGGAGAAATTGTAAATGTTTTGGGTTCCGGCACCCAAACAGGGTTGGAGATCAGATTGAACCTGTCGTCGTAGAGGTTGATACCGGAAAACGTAAGGCTTCCATTTGACGGGAAGTCACTGCAAGATGAAACGTTGTAGACTTCCAGCACTCCTCCGAACGCCCAGTTAAACTTAAGACCGTGGCCGCTGGTCCCGGCCAAGGTTGTGGGTTGCCCCGTAGTAACATCTTTTGTAGTAACGTTCCATTTCGTGCAGATTACTGTACCGGGAATGCATGTGTTCATGATCTGACCATTGATAACATCCCCGCTATTTACTTTGTATGCCGGACTGACAAAATCGTTTCCGCTATTCAAGGCGTTTTCGCTGCGGATCCACCACGCTCCACCAGACCAAATTATCTCGGGCTGGATGATCCAAGTACTTGGATCGTTGGCCTCTTCCAGGCCGGGGAAGAAGAAGATGGTCTGGCCGTCGTTAGAAGCCGGTGCCGGAGGCACTATCCAAGTAGCACTCAGTCCTCCATAGGCGGTGGTGGAAATGACGCTTGCATCTTCAATCCAGCTGTGGACGATGCTTGCCGAGGCCGTCGCGGTTGCATTAACTCGTGCGATCTCTCCGTTGGCTTTGTAGCGCGGAAACTTACAAGGAGGAATGTCGTCGCGCCTTCCGTCCTGGTGGCGAAGTACGCGATTGTCCTCCTCCAGAGTGTCTCCTTCCTCTAACTGTATGACGCAGGAAGGATGAAAATACCCGGTTCCTGTAATGACATATTCCGCCGGAACGTCTGATGGGTAGCTGTGCGAGGTTACATTTGGGCCGGAAGGATTCCGAGAAGTCTCCTCTGATCTTTGATCTTGGGTGAGGGAGGGTGTTGGAACCAAAGCGAAGGTCAATCCAAGCGCAAACGCGAGCAAGGCTTTCGGCATTTCTGCTCCTTCAAGTATTAGAAAATTCGCTGTGTACGCTGGAGCGGACAGATGTAGTGAAATGGAACTACTTACGCTAAGGCCTTTGCAAGCGACTAGACGCGACAGTGGATGATATTTGTTGACATAGGGCCCGATTGAATGTGGATTGGATGCTTGCTTTGTTTAGAACCAGCCTTTTGGCTAGAGCCGGAGTGGAGTACCCGGCGACTTTTGTACCAGTGTCAATGAGACAAACTGGTATGAGAGGAGCCTTGAATGGCGCGAGGGAAGAAGCATTCACCGGAGCAGATCGTGAGTCTGCTTCGTTAGATCGAAGTGGCTGTGGCCAACGGGAGGACGACTGGACTGACGTGTAAAGAGGCCGCCATCACTGGGCAGATGTACTACCGCTGGCGCAAGGAGTTCGGTGGGCTGCAAGTGGACCAGGCGCGGCGCCTGAAGGAGCTTGAGCAGGAGAACGCGAAGCTGAAGCGTCTTGTAGCGGAGCTGAGTCTGGACAAGCTGGTGTTGAAGGACATCGCCTCGGGAAACTTCTAAGTCCTGAACGGCGGCGTTGTGCGGTGAGCCATACCTGTGAGCGTGGAATGAGGCGGGTGGCCACGATATCAGGAGGCAGATAATTCAACTGAGGGTGCCCCCGGGTCCCTCGCACTTGGGGACCAGGGATGACGGATGACTTGAGTCTCGCTCTTGAAGCCCCGGAACAATATCGCTCCCCTAAAGTCAGCCAGTGTCCAGCAATTCTCAGAGCTCGAATCTCGAATGCTGACTTCAGATGGGATGAGAAGGCCGGTCTCCGGCGGGATGCGTTAAGCTCCCAAGTTATCGACGCGCTCTAGGCGCACGAGACAAGGAGACCGGCTATGAGGAAGCCTAGCACTAAGGCAGCACGTGGAAAAGGAGAACTGCAAGATCAGCAGCTAACCATCGGGCTCGATCTGGGCGATCGGTCGAGCTTCTACTGTGTTCTCAATGGAGCGGGCGAAGTGATTCTAGAGGAGAGGGTCGCAACCAATCCGGAAGCGATGAAAAAGGCCTTCAGCACGATGCCGCGGAGCCGAATCGCTCTGGAGACAGGTACGCATTCGCCATGGGTAAGCCGTGTTCTCTCCGAACTGGGGCATGAGGTAATTGTGGCGCATGCGCGCAATGTCCGTCTGATTGGGGAAAGCCGACGGAAGGATGATCGGTTGGACGCCCAGGCCTCGGCCAGGCTAGCCAGAATCGATCCGAAGTTACTGTCGCCGATTCAACATCGCAGCGCTCAGGCACAGGCGGATCTCTCGGTGATCCGAGCGCGCTACGCGCTCGTGCGTGCAATGACAGCGCTCGTCAATGCGGCGCGAGGACTAACAAAATCCTTCGGAGAGAGGATCCGCGGACGCAACCCGAAGGGCTTTTGTTCCGCCACGAGTGAAGCACTGAGTCCGCAACTGCAGGTTGCACTTGCCCCTTTACTAAGCGCACTTGAAACGATCACTGCGCGAATCCGCGAGTACGATGCTCAGATCGAAGAACTCGCCGAGAAGAGCTATCCGGAGACGGCGCTACTAAAGCAGGTCAAAGGTGTTGGGACCTTGATTGCGCTGACGTACATCCTGACGCTGGAAGACCCGCGACGCTTTCGTAAAAGCCGCGATGCAGGCTGTTACGTGGGACTACAGCCAGGCAGAAGGAACTCAGGGCAGAGTGAACCTCAGCTACATATCACCAGACAGGGAGACTCTTATCTGCGCATGGTGCTGGTACAAGGGGCACAACACATCCTGGGACCGTTCGGCGAAGACTCCGACCTGCGGCGGTGGGGACTGAAGCTGGCCGAGCGAGGAGGCAAGAGGGGAAAGAAACGCGCGATCATCGCCGTCGCACGCAAGCTTGCGGTGCTGCTCCATCATCTCTGGATCAGCTGCGAGGAGTACGAGCCGCTCCACAATACCCGAAAGCGGAGACTGGCAGCGGCATAGTTCGGGAAAGGCTTGAATGCACCACACCAAAATGTCGAGTTCCGGCGACTGCGCCCTTGGCCTTGCCCCCACGCCATCAACGATGGCGTGAGAGGTCGCCTTCAGAAGGCAGCGCCGACTGTATCGAGAACACCCAATGTGCACCGAGCGCATGAGTCGCTCACCAAGAGTGCGGATGGAAGGGTGACGACAGCTTAAACTCGGCACGGCAGTGGTGAAAAACTGGTCGGGAAAGGAGCATACCCATGTTTTCCTTCGCCCGAAGTGTGCCTTGTTACGGCTTGCTGCGGCGGCCGTCAAGGCTCAAGATAAACTCGCTGCGCTCGGCCTTGACCGCCGCCGCAGCAAGCCAAAAACTATCCGCTATCCGGGCAAAGGAAAACATCAGATATGAACTTACCAAACCTCAAATAACTTGACAGCGACCGGCCTTCTCATGGAAGGCCAAATCGCTCATTGACACTCAATCAAGTCCCATCGTCGTGGGTGTCGAGCAAAACGGCGCAGTAAAGCTCTCTGTCGCTAGATGGCTTAGCAGCTCTCCCCTTCGGGGCACATTTGTTGCACACCGCCGAAGTCAGGACATGAAGGAATTCGCACTTGCCCGGCTCCCACAGACTGATGCCGGATCAGTATGCAATCTGCACATCAGATCAACACTCAGTCCGGAACGTAAGCTAGGAATTCGGCGCGAATGAATAAGAGAGGATTACAAAAGAAGTGTGGCCAAGCATTCCTCCGTGGCCTGCACCAAGCTCTACTTCGATCTCAGCCCCCATCATGGAATGTAAAGGTTAAGCCTTTGTACGCATCGGGAGCGGGCGGATATGGTCGAAACGATTGTCGCTTTTGTCTTTGTCGTCAACTTCCCAGGGAAGTAAAAGTTCAATAGCCTCGCCTGTGCTCAGCCTCCTCTGGACCCAGCGGTGCTCGGTGCCTTGCTGCATGAGCTCAAACGAGTCGTAATTGGTTATGTCGACGCGCGTGTGAGGGAACCAGCGCATTCCATGCCGCGCGTCAATCTTAATAATCAAAAACATTCCACCGACCGATCGTTCCTCGCTTACCCGCAAGTAGTGATCGAGCGCTCGGCGAAACCAGAAGACATCCTTGTTCTCTCCGAAGCTGTCAAAGTGGATCTTGTCGCCGAGTTCAACAAGTTGCTGTTGCATCTTTCCCCCGGACCCAATCGCGATCGATCTCATCGGTTTCACGCGAACAGGGGTAAATTTCGGGGACTGTATTGCGAAGAGATGCCCTTCTCCCGAACCCTCAACGGCGATCAGATCGTTAGGAGCGTTTACCACATCGCTAAAAGTGGAAGAGAGATATTTCACCTGCCCGCGCTCTTGCGAAGCAAATGCATCGAAAACCGCCTTCGTGATGTCTGCCTTCGGAACAATGTTCAGACGGCTCGGAATAACGGACGCCACTAGGAAGGTTACCGGTTCAGGCTTTTTGAGCTTCGGGAACTCGTGTTCAAGAAACCGGGGCAGCCACTGTTCGAGTTCAACTGTTTCGAATCGCCCCTGCTGTGCTCCCTTTATTTTCAGGAGGAGTTCGCCGGCTGTTCGGATGTCGCCAGTCAATCCGACCGCGGTGTGGCTGCCGACAGGAATCAACTTCTTAATCTCATAACGATATGTTGTTACCGTGTCGTCACAGGTAATTCGGCAATCCGCGCCGATCAGCACCCCATCGAGCAGCGACACGCCAGCGACGACGCTCATACTATGCGCCTTCCTCTTTCTCCCATTGGGTTATCGCATCTGAGATCGCTTGTTCCATAATCTTGTCGAGCGTAGCTTTTTGGGGTGCAGTCACGATGTCGGCAGTGTCTTCGATTTCGCCCGGAGTCCGAATCTCTGATTCGTGGATCTCGCCATCCACGACACTATAGGCGGCGAACCCGACAATCTGGACGACCCAGCCGCGCTGCCCGTTTATGTCTGAAAACCAATCACCGGCGATGGCGTAGCCGCTGAAGTTGCCCTTTTTGCCTTGACAGAGTTTTCCGAGCTTTCCAGTCGCAAACCCCATGCATCACCCCGATGTAATTGAGACTATCTTACGTCCCGCGACGTTCCTGCCGCAGACGGCTCGGAAGCTAATGAGATGGAAGAACGCTCGCATACGCCACAAATTCAGATTTGACCTTCATAAGGTACTGCGCATAAATAACTTGTACATTTACTGAAAGTAATGTACTCTTCTCTTATGGGAAAAGAGGTTGCCACCCTACGCAAAAAGTTCCGGATACTTCGTGACGTGTTAGACGAACGTGG
>Ga0210408_10002897_pt1 | contig 16238 bp, 17 predicted proteins | sample IncBWH4MmetaG_FD_155471 | JGI IMG/M metagenome (GOLD analysis project Ga0210408, IMG submission 155471) | Forest soil microbial communities from Barre Woods Harvard Forest LTER site, Petersham, Massachusetts, United States - Inc-BW-H-4-M | ecosystem: Environmental > Terrestrial > Soil >...
CACATGGTGCATCACTGCCTCTTCCTGCGATACGGGCTGGACGGCGGATACGAGATGGCCACCTTCCTTCAAGACGAGGAACGACCGCTTCTGTGCATCGCCACCGACCAAGTCGAAAACCACATCGACCTTCTCGCGCACAACCTTCTCGAAATGCGCCTCTTGATAATCGAGAACCCGGCTGGCCCCGATGGAGTTGAGGTACGCCTCATCGTCGCCGCTTGCTGTGGCAATGACGGTGGCACCGGCATGCGATGCTAGTTGCACCGCATAGGCTCCCACAGCGCCGGCACCACCATGGATCAGGATCGTTTGTCCCTTTTCCAGGTGACCGTGGGTGAAGAGTCCCTGCCACGCAGTTTGGGAGGCCACCGGCACAGATGCTGCCTCCTCAAATGAGAGGTTGGATGGTTTCCTTGCGATGGCGGCCGGCTTGACAGCCAGATACTCCGCGTACGCGCCGCCCGTCTCGTTGGCAGCGAACACGGCATCACCTGGCGCATATGCCGCAACGTCACTGCCAATCTGTTCGACGACCCCTGAAAACTCATGTCCAGGTATCCACGGCAGGTCGATCGGGAGTATCTGTCTTGCCGTTCCGGAGGCCTTGACAAGATCCAGATGATTGACAGCGGTACTCTTGATCTTCACCAGGATCTCGTCACGTGCAATCGCCGGCGTCGGTACATGGTTGAACACCAACTGCCCACCATATTCCAACAATCTGACAGCTTTCATGCGAGCTCTCCTTAAAATCCGCCTAAATGGGGCGCCACACGCAGTCTCATGAAGACTGAGCCAGCCGCCGGTGTCCGCCTCTATGCGCTCTGCAGAAGCGCATTCCAATCCCGCGCCTTCGCCCAAGACTCGAAATCGTGGAAGGCGACGTCGGGAAACTCACGCCGGAGCGCGGCGCGATCCACCGCAAAACCGACGCGGTCGAACCATTCGTACATCCTAACGGCATCCTCGCCCATGCGCTGGCGGATGACATCGAGCGGGACCTGGTAATAGCTAAAGGGGCGGCCGGTGACACGCGAGAGGATGGCGAGGGCGTCATTCCCCGTGAGCTCATCGCTCGCAAGGTCGAAGCGCTTGCCCGTGAAGCGACCGGCGTCCTCAAGGACGCGAACGGCGACCGCGCCAATGTCCGCGACCGCAACTTGCGCGAGCGCCCTCGTCGGCGGGAGCGCCCCGGCGTAGATCCCTTTCGCGAGCTGCTCTCTAATGAAATAGAGGTTCTCCATGAAGGCCACGGGCGCGAGAATCGTCGCGCGGACGCGAACCTTGGCGATGTGCTTTTCGACCTCGTACTTACTGTCGAAGTGCGGAATGCCCGTATGTCGGTTGGCGGAGCCGACGGAAGTGAAGACGAGATGCACGCCTGCTGCCTTCGCCGCGGCGGCGGCGGCGACGCCTTGTCGTGTCTCGGCGTCCGTACCTCCGAACGGCGTCGTCACCGCGAAGAGAGAGGTTGCTCCTTCGAGCGCCTTCATAATCGCCGCAGTGTCTTCGAGCGACGCCGCAACGAGCGTCGCCCCGGCATTCGCGAGCAACTTCGCCTGACTTGAGTTGGGGTCGCGAGTGACGGCGCGGACCTTGTGGCCTCGCTCAAGAAGGCCACGCGCGACGGCGCCGCCTTGTTTACCCGTGGATCCCGTAACAACGACGGTGAGCTTTTGCGCCATGTTTTGCTTCCTTTCTCCTGCGGTCAGGCCCGCGGTTGCAAGCGCGACTGGAACAACCCGGAAAAGGCCGGTCGTACGTCTATGAAGATCACGGCCCACAGTAGAGCCACAAAGAGCGCGAGCGGAAGCCCGCTCGGGGCCATCAAGGCGTGGAAAGTAAGAATGTTGACAATCACCGGCGCCAGCACTGCCACAGCCAACGGTACGTAGCGGTTGAGCAGCAGAAGCACACCTGCGATGACCTGAAACGCGAAGATGACCCACAGGTAATGCGAGACATAAAGGGCATCCATGAACTGACCAGCAACACCCGCTGGCGGGGGAAAGGGAATGAAGTGCAGGAAGCCGTTCAGCCCCATAACAAGAAAGATCACGCCCTCCAGATATCGGGCGATTACGGAAGTGGTTCTCATAACCGGGTTCTCCTTCTCGATCGGCGCCATTGCATTGGCGTCATGTATATTGATATCAATAAAATTGATGATGTATCCTTCTCAGAGATTCAGGTTTTTTATGACCCGAGACATGACGGACCACGTCTGGATAGTAATGATGAAGGCGATGCGCGCCCTGACAAGGTACGCAGCCGCTGGTATTGAAGAGACCGGGCTCGGCCTATCGGATTTCGGCGTGCTGGAACTCCTGCTGCGCAAAGGGCCTTTGCCCGTCAATACGATAGGCCCAATGGTCGATCTGACGCCGGGCTCGATCAGTATCGCTGTCGATCGCCTCGTCGCGAAGGGCCTGGTCAGCCGGGTCGAGAGCGCTGAAGATCGACGCGTTCGGATCGTTGCCCTCACCCCACGCGGCAAGGATCTCATTGTTTCCGCCTTTCGAAAGCACTCCGGGCAGATGAACAGAGTGTTGTCCGAACTAAGCCCGGAGGAGCTTCGTGGCCTTGAAGTGAAGCTCAAGAAAGTCGGCAAGCGCGCTGCCGCGCTGATGGAGGAGAGTTAAGCGGCTCCATACCAGTCCGTGTTTGATGCGCCGGACCGCGGTCCGAATCTGGCGGGTTTCACAAACAGCCTTGTTTGAAAGAATACGCTGCTGGCTCAGCCGCCTTTACGTTGGCTCCGAGCGATGCCCGCGAATGACTTGTTCGACCAAGTCTTCGCCGAACCGTCTGGTCAATGGGTCCGAGCGCAGTAACAGGCGGTAGTAAAGGGCTCCAAAGATCGCGTCGTTCAATACTTCAGGGTCCGCCTCCGACCGCAACTCGCCTGTATTCTTGCCTCGCTGGAGGTCGGCGATGGTTGCAGTCCGCCGGGGACTAACCCATCGCTCCAGGAACTGTTGAAGAATGCCTGGCTCGCTCTGGCTCTCGGAGATCAGCCCGGCAACTATCTTACCGAAGGGTCCCTTGAACGCATCGATTAAGCTCCGCACTCGAAACCGCAGGGAATCTTCCGCGGTCAGGCCCGACGGCTTCTCCAGGTTGGGGGCCATCCGCTCGCAGACCATAGCCAACACTAAGGTTGCTTTGGTCGGCCACCATTTATAGAGAGTCGGCTTGCCGACTTTGGCCCGCTTAGCGACCTCTTCCATCGTCAAGTCGCGAACCGACTTTTTCTGAAGCAGGCCATAGACCGCATCCATGATGACAGTATGCGATGCCGCCCTTTCGCTCGGCGGCCGGCCTTTACGCGCAGCGCGAAGCACGTTCTTCGTCATGGGAAATAAATATTAACAGAACGTATCGTAAAGTCAATTGACATTCACGTCGCCCACTTTTATTATAAAACGTGACGTAACGGAAATTAAATGGTCGATCTCTCGACTGACTTAACCCAACATCAACTCAGAAGGAGAATGCAATATGAGTAATCAAGTACATCCCTACGAACCGCTCACTTCGCAAAACGCGGCGCTCGTCCTTGTCGATCATCAGGTCGGTCTCATGACGGGCGTCCGCGACTATTCGACCGGCGAGCTGAAGCACAATGTTGTGGCCCTGGCCAAAGCGGCGAAGGCGTTGAAGCTGCCAATCGTGGTTACTACGACTGCGCGCGACAGCATGTGGGGTCCAACATTCCCCGAACTCGTGGAGGCGCTGCCCGGCATCGAGATCATCGACCGTTCATCGGTCAATGCATTCGACGACGCTCGCGTGGCTCGCGCGATCGAGGCGACCAAGCGCAAAAAGCTGATTTTCGCTGGCATCTCGCTCGAAGTCTGCGCAGCTTTTCCAGCGATCACAGCCGTGGGTAAAGGACTCGACGCCTACGTGGCAGCCGATGCCTCAGGAACATTCAGCGAGACCAAACGGCAAGTTGGGCTGCTGCGTATGCTTCAAGCGGGCGTGATTGTCTCGGACTACGCAACCTTGATGGTGGAAATCCTCAAGGACAATGCGCGACCAGAGGCCGGTGAGGTCTACGCAGCTATGGATATGGACTGGGCCAAGCTCGTCGGTCAGATCGCCCAGTCCTACAGAAGGTAAACCCATCTGCGAGCCCCGACTAAGACGCAGAGTCGGAAGAAGCGCAGGAACATCCGAACAGCGGCAGCCTGGCGCTTTACGGATAGACTCAGGACGTCATAGCTGGAGATCTCCGGTCTGCAAGCCCTGATTGGATTATGGCTCTTGCGCAATCCACGCAAGGGAACCAGGGTACCTACATCCGGCATCCCTCCAGAGGTATGCCAAACACGGGCTGCATTATAGATCGCATTCCGCGCGGCATGTTCGACCCATTTGTATTTGTGCAAAGGCTCATACCGAGAGCGTTCACTGTCGTCTACGCCTCTAGGCAGGCCGTTGTACCCAACTGACCTGGTTTCAACAGCCAGGAACCGTCGCGTTTTTAGGCTAGAATCTCATGCATGAAGGGCGGGTACTCACAGGATAAGACACTGAGCCCACTGCGCGCGGTCCCTGCCCCCGTGACCGTCGACTTGCCTCCGAAACCGGCTCCGTTATCGAGCTCTGTCCCGATCTTTGCTGCAACCTCAGTGCTCTTCTTCGTCAGCCTATATGTGGGATTGCCGTTTCTCCGGCACGAAGGTGTTTCGTGGTTCTGGACTTACAACTTGACGCTCGCCTTGCCGATGTTCGCTCTGGTTCTCTTTGCTCTCTTAGCTTATAGATCAGAGGGCCGGCCATTCACCCGGCTCGCGATGCGAGATCGCTTCCGCCTTCAGCCAATGGATTTCTGTACGTGGCTGTGGACGGGATCGTTGTCAGTGTTTATGTACGGCGGTCGTTTTGCGATTTTCCTTTCGTTCGGGTTGGCGATTGTAGCTCTGTCTATTGAAAAGCGGAGAGACCACAAGAGCTGCGGGATCGGCGCTGCCGCCTTGGCACTGTTTTTCTTTCTGTGCTGGAGCCTCCGTCAGACAGGGCCTTGGTTGACGGGCTTCCCGCTGCACAACGAGCCTCTGGCACTGCGTGAATTCTTATCGCAATTCAGAGATCATGCGTTCATGGGGATACCGCTACACGGTACTTGGTGGGTCGCGGTCTACTACGCGCTGGTTCTACTGTTCGGCAATATTGCAGGTGAAGAGCTGTGGTGGCGTGGTTACCTGCTACCGCGCCAAGAGCTGGCGCACGGAAAAACGACGTGGATCGTCCATGGAGTCCTATGGGCGGCTTTCCATTTGTTCTTCCAGACGAATTTATGGGATATGGCTCGGATGATCCCTACGTGTTGCGCTTTAGCTTTCGTTGCTCAGCATCGAAAAAATACATGGCCCGGTATCGTTGGGCACACATTTGGAAACAGCCCTTTGCTCCTGCAAATCGTGCGCGGGATTACACACTAGCCTCCAATGACTGTTGATAAATCGCCATAGCCTTCACCGCTGTTGAGGCGCCTCCGGGAACCTGACAAACAAACACCGGGAAAGTAAGTCGGAGCAGACCTCCACCCGGTACTGAGTCGGAACAAAAAGCAATCACTCCTGAATGGTTTGCAAGTCGCAAGTAATTCCGGTTCCGCAGACTCGTCGCCTGTTTCAAAGGCTACTCAACCGAGAATTAGGTTCGAACGCGAATTGAGCCATCGGAGCTGACCCGTCATACGGACAAAGTCTGCTCATCTGCTGGGAAAGGTTGGTCGGCAGACCTTCCCTCACAGGATTAAGGAAGGGTTGCCGGTAATCCGTCCCCAGCGTGGGAAGGCACTCTGGTGCTAAGCGACCGGCCGATGATGGAAGTAAACAGCTATCGGCTTTGCTGATAACATGCCTCCGCGAAAGGAGACACCGTGTCTCAACAATTCCGCTCACTCACTTCCTTAGTCACCTTTTTTCTTCTGGTCTCCTCTCTCGCCAGCGTCGCTCAGGAGAATTCCGATCGGCTGGCGCCCACGGATGTCTTCTCGGTTCAGGTTGCTTCTGATCCGGAAATCTCCCCCGACGGCAAGCGCATCGTCTACGTACGCCAGTCCGCCGACGTCGCTTCGGATCGCCGGGTCTCCAACCTCTGGATCGTCAATTTCGATGGCTCCGAGCATCGTCCTCTCACCACGGGCACTTATAGCGACTCTTCCCCGCGCTGGTCGCCCGATGGTACTCGTCTCGCCTTCGTTTCTGACCGCGATGGCAAGTCTCAACTCTATGTTCGCTGGATGGATTCCGGCCAGACCGCTAAACTCACTGACGTCGAAAATGCTCCTGCCGGTATTTCCTGGGCTCCTGATGGAAAGCAGATCGCCTTCACTTCGCTCGTCTCCTCCACGCCTCCCAAAATCGCGACGCTTCCCGCTGCACCTGAAGGCGCCAAGTGGGCCGACGCACCGAAGGTTTATGAGGACCTCATCTACCGCTTCAACGGCCCTGGATACCTGAAACCCGGCTATTCGCAACTCTTCGTCGTTGCCGCCGACGGCGGCGCACCGCGTCAATTAACCACCGGCAATTTCCCCCACGGCCCTGGTGTCGGCGATTTTGGCGGCTCCTACGCCTCTTGGACCCCTGATGGAAAAGCGCTCATCTTTTCCATGAATGGCTCCGCGAACTACGAGTACGAACCTCTCCACACCGAACTCTTCGAAATTCGCGTCGTTGACGGCTCCCTCACGCAACTTACCCACCGCAACGGTCCCAACGAGTCTCCCGATATTTCCCCCGACGGCAAACTCATCGCCTACACCGGCTTCGATGACCGCTACCAGGGCCATCAGACCACGCACCTATACGTCGCCAACCGCGATGGCAGCAAGCCTCGCGCGGTCACTTCCAAACTCGACCGTGACGCGTCCGATCCCCGCTGGGCTGCCGATGGCAAAGGCATCTTCTTCTCCTATAGCGATCAGGGGGATACCAAGCTCGCCTACCTGCCCCTCGACGGTTCGACGAAGGTTCTCGCCGACCATCTCAACGCCGGCGGCGATTTCAGCATCGCCAAGAACGGCTCCTTCGCCATCCGATATGACACGTCCTCAGATCCCGGCGACGTCGCGGTCGCCTCTCTTGCCAATCCCAAACTCAACGTCCTCACTTCTCTCAATCGCGAACTCTTCACCGCCAAGAAACTCGGCGCCGTCGAAGAACTCTGGTACGACTCTTCCTTCGATAAACGCAAAATCGAAGGCTGGATCATCAAGCCGCCTAATTTTGATCCTACCAAGAAATATCCCCTGATCCTGCAAATTCACGGCGGCCCCTTCTCGAACTACGGCGATCGGTTCGACCTCAACGCCCAAATCTGGGCTGCTAAAGACTACGTCATTCTCTACACCAACCCGCGGGGCAGCACCAGTTACGGCGAAGAATTTGCCAATCTCATCCACCACGCCTATCCCGGCAACGATTTCCGAGACCTCGACTCCGGCGTCGACTCGATTGTCGACAAGGGCTACATCGACAAGGACAACCTCTTCGTCACTGGCGGCTCGGGCGGCGGTGTTCTCACCTGTTGGATGATCGATCACACCGATCGTTTCCGCGCTGCCGCCAGTCTCTATCCCGTCATCAATTGGTATAGCTGGGTCCTGACCTCCGACGTGCCATCGTTCGGTGCACAATACTGGTTCTCCGGCAATCCTTGGGATTACACCGACGACTACATGAAACGATCGGTAATTTCTCTGGTGAAAAATGTGAAGACGCCCACTTTGCTGATGACCGGCGATGAAGACTTCCGCACTCCCATATCTGAAGCCGAGCAATACTACGCGGCGCTCAAACTCCTGAAAGTGGAGTCCGCTCTCGTGCGCTTTCCTGGCGAGCCACACGGCCTCAGCCGTCACCCCAGCCATCAAATCGCCAAGGTCGTCTACACCCTCAACTGGTTCGACGCGCACCGCAAGAAACCCTGAGTCAACGAGATTTTCGCTTAGGATTGTTTGCAATCGATCATGCATCCCGTCATTCAAGTTTCCGCAATCCGGAAAACCTACGGCTCTACAGTGGCGGTCGACGAAGTGTCGTTTGAGGTCAACGATGGTGAGATCTTTGGCTTAATCGGGCCCAACGGCGCGGGAAAGACCACCACGATGGAGTGCATCGAGGGTCTGCGCACGCCTGACAGGGGCGCCATCTCGGTGCTGGGTCTTGATCCCTTTAACGACGTTTACAAGCTGCAAGAGCGGATTGGAGTTCAGCTCCAGCAGGCGCAACTGCAGAAGCGGATCAAAGTGTGGGAGGCCGTAAACCTGTGGGCTTCCCTTTACCAGAAGAATGCGGTAGACGGCGAACGGTTGCTCGAACAGCTTGGCCTTATCGACAAGCGGAATGCCTGGTTCATGACCCTCTCTGGCGGCCAGAAGCAACGACTGTTCATTGCACTAGCGCTAATCAACAATCCGGAGTTGGTGTTTCTCGACGAGTTGACCACCGGGCTGGACCCGCAGGCACGGCGGGCCATCTGGGACCTGGTGCGCGGCATCCGCGAGCGCGGCAAGACTGTTTTCCTGACCACTCACCTCATGGAGGAGGCCGAGCGGTTGTGCGACCGAGTGGCCATCATCGAACACGGACGCATCGTCGACATCGACAGCCCCGACCATCTGATTAACCGGCACTGCCCCGAGCGAACCGTCGTCCTCGCCACAGACGACCGAACCGCTGAGGGGCATTTTCGAACGATCCCCCGAGCCGAGTCGATCACTCGCAGCGACTCGCAGTTCACGATTCGGGGTCGCGGCGACGATCTCGTCACCGAAGTGATTCATTGTCTGTCCGAGAATCGGATCCGGGTCACTGATTTCCGCACGATTCTCCCTAACCTCGAGGATGTCTTTCTCAAACTGACCGGTCACTCGATTCGCGACTAGGCTGATCACGATGCTGCGTGGACTTTGGAAATTGACATGGATCGAAATCAAGATATTCCTCCGCGAGCCGCTGGGGGCGTTCGGGACGATCGGTATCCCCGTGTTGGTGTTCCTGGGGGCGGGTCGAGTGGTCGGGCGCAGAGTCGAACCGGCATCATTCGCCGCCAACAGTTTTATCAGCGTCGGTCTGCCGGTGCTTGCTTCGGTCCTGATCGCCATCGGCGCCGTGCTGTCGCTGGTCACGATCATTTCGATCTACCGCGAGGGGGGAATTCTCAAACGACTCCGCGCCACTCCGCTGCGCCCGCAGACGATCCTCACTGCTCACGTGATCGTCAAGCTGCTGCTGAGCGCGGTCACACTGGCCTTAATGGTACTGGCGGGAAAACGCTACTATCCGGTCGGCATTCGTGTTCCGTTGCTTGGGTTTACGATGGCGCTTCTGATAAGCACCTGCAGCATCCTGTCGATCGGCTTTCTCATCGCCAGCATCGTTCCCACAGCACGCTTTGCGCAGCCGATCGGCGCCGTCATCATGTACCCGATGATCGCTGTTTCGGGACTCTTCGTGCCGGTTGAATCGCTGCCGCCAGCGGCTCAAGCGATGGCAAGAGTTGTGCCACTAACCTACGCGGTGTCACTGCTCGAAGGCATTTGGAAGGGTGACCCGTGGTGGGCGCACGCGCGCGACGTAACAGCACTGGCCCTGGCTTTTCTCGTGTGCACGGCGATCTCGACAAAGGTGTTTCGCTGGGAGTAGCAAATATTCCTCGAAGCCCTCGATATCTTCTTCAAAGGGACGGCAAGACACCGATTCCGACTCCGACATCCCCACCTTCGACATCCCCATCTTAAAAGCCAGGTGGAGTACGCGGCGGTGTGGTAGCCGCATTTCTTCTCCGCGGAAGCTCGATTGGCACTTGGTCGCCGACTACTGATGGGCCACGGGCCACTCGGAAGTAATCAACTTTTCGGATCTGACAAACACCAAAGCATTGATCAAATCGATTTGCTAGCGAGGAGACGACTTTTCGCTACCGATCCGAGTGCAATCCGGATTACTTCGCGAGCAACAACCGCGAGATCGCGAATACAAGTAAGACCACGGACACCCACGCAACCCAATCGCCGAGGAACAAGTAAACGGTCCTGTCATGTGCGGCGGGCACATCCGTGAGCAGGGTTGCGAACGACGCCGAATCACTCCGCGTTTCGGCGAGGATTCGGCCGCGATCATCGCTCACTGTCAAGTACCCGTTCTTGGCTGCGCGGACAACACTGAAGCCGTCTTCCACCCCGCGCATGACGGCGATGTGTCCATGCCACCAGCGGTCCATGTTGAAGTCCCATCCGGGCACCAGCATCAGGCCCACCCCCTTCCTGCCGTATTCACGCGAGAGGGGCGTGAAATCCATGTCCTTGCAGATCTCAACTCCCCAATTTGACGAACGCTTGCGGAGCAGCGTGAGGGTCGTACCCGGCTTCAGCTCTGATTCGAACTGCGGCAGCATGTGGTGCTTGTCGTAGCTCAACACAGGAGCTTCCGGTCCATACACCCGGGCCTCGTTATATTTCACCAGTGGCGAGACGTCGACCATGCCGGCAACAAGGGTGGCTCCGGTTACGGCGGCGAGCTTTTCGAAGATCTCATCAACGCTCTTCGTGTCGGAATTCACCATGACGCCAAGCTTTTCGGGGATCACGATCACTTGCGCGCCACGAGCCGCAAGTTCCTTCGCCCGTGACGCGTAGGCACGGAACAACTCCCCAGTCTTGCCACCCTCTTCCGCGACGTCGACATTGCCGGGCTCATCAGAAGCGATCAGCCCCACCGTTAACCTGCTGCCTTGCACGGGCGTGGCAAGCCGAACAACTCCGAAAATCAGCACGATGGCAACAAGGCCGAAACCAGTACCGGCAATGCGAAACGCTTGCTTCGGTGCAGCGCGGCGCAGATGCAGGCCGGTTGCAACCGCAGCCGGAAACAGCAGCAGCAAAAAGCTCATGCCCCACGGACCAGTCACAGATGCAAGCTGCAAGAAGGGCAGGAAGTTCAGCTGCGTGTACGCCAAACTGCCGGCCGTGCCATGCGGAAGCGCGAAGTTCCGAACCCATTCGTAAGTCACCCATGCGACCGGAAAAGCGAAAAGGGCGCTCCAGAGCGCTCCCCGGCGAAGCAGCGCTCGAAACAGGAGCACCGCCAACGTGAAGACAACCGCCTCGAACGCAAAACTGAACGCAACCAGAGCAGGCGGCATTCCAAGTAGCCGAAAATACCGCCAGAAACTGAGGCTCCCGAAGAACCACGCAAGAAACGCGGTCACCGCTGCACTCGGCCATGCCGCACAGGACGCGTACAGCAACACTGGGATCGGCGCAAACCACGTCAGGGGCCAATATGGACTCAGTCCTTTGCCGAACCAGAACAACGCGGCCGTCACAACGATCGCAAGCAAGGCCACGACCGCGCGCCGATAATTAGCTTCGAATGCCATGGAGATACCTCCGGAATGAGCGTCGATAGAGAGCGCGGAATTGCGCTTTGCTTACGGCCATGCGTCCGCCGAGGAAGAGCATGATCAAGCCGTGAGAGAGTGCGCCCATTTCGAAGACGATCTCCCACTCATTGTCTTTTCGGAAATACGCGTTCTGCATGCCTTCGCGGATCACTTCGGCCATCAGGCTGGCTGTGGGCGAAGTACCGGCCACGAAGTCGCGAGGGTACTTACGGGCTCCGTGCCGTGGTTTCAGAAACATCAGTTCGAATAGGCGCGGGTTCTTGAAAGCATGATTCAGATAGATCTCCGCCATCTTCGAGAGCCGCTCCTCAAAGCTTCCGGAAAACGATATGGTTGCCAGGTGTGCCGCAAGTTCTTCGAAACCCCTGTCGGCAACGGCGTTCAAGAGCCCGTTGCGATCAGGAAAGTGGCGATAGACCGCCATGGCAGTGATGCCTACGGCGCTGGCGACCCGACGCATGGTGACGGCTTCGGCGCCGCCACGATCGAGCAGCCACCGAGCTGTATTCGCGATGCGCTGAGCAGTACGGCTGGGAAACATGTATACAGTGTATACCATGGAGGTATACGGTGTACACAGTCGATTCATAAATCGGCGCCAACGACAATATCCTAGGCATTGGAAGGTGCCGGCAGAGCTCGTGGGAGTTTCGGCGGATTTGCAGGTTCAGCCGGGGGCGCAAATCGAAACCCGGTGGATCGGTAGAATAACGCCCCTTCGAGAAACAGACACTGACGCAGGAGAATGACTCCGCGTCTGCCGAGTGTGAGCTAATTGCTGGGCTGGTCGAGGGTGATACCCACTGCGCCCGGCTGCTTTTCTGCCTTCGCTTTTTTCGCCGCCATAGTCTTGTCTACCCAGTCCTGGGCTGTTTTCAGGTCCCCTGCACTCGCCGCGGGATCGCAGTCGGTGTCTGCCTTCTGTCGGTAGAGCAAGTTCACATATGCCATCGCGTCGTCGTAGTCGGGTCGAAGTTGAAGGGCCTTGTTTAGGTTGTTGAGCCCGTCCTCGATCAGTTCCGCATTCCGGGCCCGTAGAGCCGTGCACACCTTCTTATTCTCAACCGCGTCGTCGGCTCTCAGGCCCAGTTTGGCGCGCTCTTCCATGTCGGGTTGGTAGGCTTGTGTCCAGTTGATCACGCCAATAGAATAAAAAGCCTCCGGATCGTTCGGATCAAGCGCCGTCACTCTCTTCTGGTACTCCTTCGCCAAATCCAGCCGACGCATGTTCAGGTATAGAGAAGCAATGCCTTTTAGACTGCTGATTTGCTGGTCGCGACCAGGCCGCACGTCGAGCACCCCCCTGAACTGTTCGATTGCTTGCTCGGCTATGCGATTGTTCTCTTCGTTGTCGACTCCGGGTATGTATTGCTGTGCATAGGCCGTAGCCAGGTACAGTCGCGCATTCAGGAGGCGAGGATCCAAATCCACGGAACGTTGAAAGTGGGCAATCGCTTCTTCATACCGCGCACTCTTGTACGACTGCACGCCCTTGTTCAACTGGTCGCGCGCTCTCAACTTGTCGCAGGCCGTCGCGCTAACCAATAAGGCCATGGACGTCGCAAGGACGAGGATGCGCGGAGATTTGTTCATATAGAGTTTTCCGAACGCGTGAGATCACTGCGCTTTTTTCATTTCGAAATCCGATTGCCAATGGGTGGGAAAGGTCACCTTTAGAGTTCCTGTATCGGAAGCTCGCATGGTTAGGTGGAAATCGACCACCTTGGCGTCGGACGCCTTCACCTTGAAGACCAGCGTATGTCCCTCGACCCGTGGATCCAGCATCGTCCCAGTCGGGGGCGTCGGGGGCGGAGGCGGAGGGGGCGGCGGTGGAGGCGCGAGTTGAGGCGGCAATGACCCAGGCGAAGGTGCTGGGTTCTGTTTTTGAGGGGGTTGCTTTTGAGCCGTGCTGGAGGTGGTACCCGAGAGTCTGCCATCGACCACCTTCACGTTCAACGTCACAGATAGTGAAGACTGCGAACCCATCCATGTGTCATGCCACACTCCTTGCCAAGTGCCTGCAAAGGATTGCGGACGGATACTCCCTGTCGGCAAAACGGAAGCCGATTTTGAAGACGGCATCTGCTGACCGCTGGTGAGTTCGATCGCGGCGGTCGAGACGACTGCGGGGGGGGCCGCAATCAAGAGAAGGACGAGCGTACGCCGGGCCAATCTATCAGCCGCGACGTCGCGGCTGCTCAGAATTCTCTCGATGCGGACGCCAAGATGGCTGGTTTTTGCCATGGCCAGCCCCGCCCAACGGACCCGCCCCGCCCCCTTACTGGCGGTGGCCGCAAACCCGAGGAGTACCTCTGCGTATTTCCGGCGGTCAGCGACGGCGACCAGTGCCGAATCATCGCTTACCTGCTCTGCAAGCTCGCTCAGATGCCTGTCTAGCCACCAAGCCATCGGGTGAAACCAATACAGGCACCTATTGAACGTAGAAAGAAATCTAACAAGGGTGTCGCAGCGTTGCACGTGGGAAAGCTCGTGGGCGAGCACAGCCGCCAGTTTCTCTTCTTTCCATGCAGACCAATCTGCGGGCAAGATGATCGACGGTTTCAGTACGCCCACAACTATCGGCACTCGTACCAGCGAGGACCGACGCAGATCAGGAATTCTTACTCCCGAGGGAGGCCAATATTTCAGTGTAACCACGTCCATAGTCCCAAGCAATTGAGAGCTGCGCACAAGGCTGCCAGCAACGAAGTACCCTATCGACTGTCGCAATAGGAAAAACAAAGCTCCAGCCGTGTATAAGGCCAAGATCATGACCGGCCAAGGTGACGGGATCGAACGTGTTTCGGTCTGGAAGAATCCGGCCTTCGCGGTATCGCCCGCGCTGATCGTTTCTCCAACCAAATTCGAAGCAGTAGGCATGGGTTGCCCCAGCGTCGATTGGGTGGTTGAGAACGGTAGCAGAGGCAAGCGGAACGGCGGCAGAGCCGTTCGTAAGAAGGGCATTAGTAGCATCGCCAAAAGAATCGCGGTCCAGGCCGCGTGGCGGACGGCAGCTGCCTTGACCCTTACAACCTTGAGCATTACCCAGGTGAGCCCACCCAGTACGGCCGACCGAATACTGGCGCTGAACAGGACACTCAACAGAGTTGCAGCCAGGCGTGCTTCAAAGTGAGTCATGACGATTTGCTCCCTCGCTTCTCCCGGGCGACCCTGCGAACCAACTTCTCTAGTTCAGGGCTGTCAATGAGTTTGCCATCGATCATTCCCGTTAGGAGCTGCTCCACCGAGCCTGCGCAAAAGCGGTCGATGACCTGCTTCACGGCTCGCACTGCAACACTTTGGCGCGGCTGCGTACTGCGATACAGATATGTTCGTCGATCGACCGTGTGGGTCACGTAGCCCTTGCGCTCTAAACGCCGAAGAACGGTTCGTACGGTGGAGTCTTTCATGGCGCGGGTCGCAGCAAGGCTCTCTCGGACTCGCTCAGCACTGCACCGAGCGTGGGACCAGACAAAATCCATAACCAGATGTTCCAGTTCACTCAGAGGCTTGGCGTGTTTACGAGAAATGTTAAACATTGTAGCGTTACAATATGTAACATTCAACTCGCCAAAAAGCAACGGCTTTATGCATTCCGCTGCTGGGCTGTGCTGGGCTCTTTTTTGCGGAGTTGTTCGATCGGTTGAGTTCCCGCGCTCCAACCGGAGTCAGAATCCCACACAGCAATCGAGTGGGAGGTGTGGCACTCTTGGAGTACACCCCAAGAGTGAGACCGGGGATCAAGGGGCCAGCTACATTGGGCGGAGGAGACAATGATGCCCGTGCCCCGACAACAGTTATTCCGTGAATTGAAGATTGCTGCGATGCGCGAGATCGACTCTGGAAAGGGACCAACAGCACGGCATTCGCATGAGCATGAGCCGATTGGCAACGCCGTACGACAATGCCCGGGCGGAGAGTTTCGTTAAGACTCTCAAATACGAGGAAGTCTACCGCACCGAGTACCGCGACCTCGAGCAAGCTAAGACATTGATCGGAGAGTTCCTGGAGTCTACAACCAGCAGCGCCGCATTCGGCGCTGGGCTATCGTCCGCCGGTGGAGTTCGAACGCAGCTTACGATCGTTGCAAGCGAAAGGACGAGCATGAGTTTTTTGCGGCATGGGGAAATCTATCGATCCGATATCAGACTCAACCAAAGCTGGGAGCGGCAACCCGCGTTCGTCGCCCCCAGTGCTCATCGGCTACGATGAGTTTCCAGCCGGCTATTCCTTGGCAGGGTGCCCTTCGGCAAAGCCCGCCTCCGCTTCGCCGACCGAAGACGATTCTCAACAACCCTCGCTACCGTACAATGATTTTTCAGCGAACAGCAATAACCCGCTTAACTTCGTTTCTCAGTCCAAGGGTGCACTCCACTTTGCCGTCCTCTCCTTCTACCCCCTCGTCGGTTTGACCCCGTTTTCCATCCGCCCGTAGTACCGGCCTTTATCCCCCGCGGGCAAGACTCGCCGAGCGGTCGCTCCAAGTCAGATTCGGCGGGAAGGTTAGGCGGCTGACAAGCCCAGGGCTGGAGCTTTACCTACTTTGCCGTACACACCGGCGTAGGGAAGAGCACGCTTCTTGAGGTCGAAAGGGACGGGCCGACTCGCGGCCGAGCACAATGGCGGCGTCGGTGTCCCCTCCCCCGCTAGAGTGCTTTCGGTTCCCTCATGTTGAGGGCTCGACGCAGGCAAATCGCAACAATGAGGACGCCTCCGAAGAGCATCACGAGATCGCCGATGCTAAACAGTCCCAACTGGGCTTGGTCCGCTAGAAAAGCTAGCCGCGTTTTCGCTGTTGCCGCTTGCCACAT
>Ga0210408_10002898_pt1 | contig 16232 bp, 11 predicted proteins | sample IncBWH4MmetaG_FD_155471 | JGI IMG/M metagenome (GOLD analysis project Ga0210408, IMG submission 155471) | Forest soil microbial communities from Barre Woods Harvard Forest LTER site, Petersham, Massachusetts, United States - Inc-BW-H-4-M | ecosystem: Environmental > Terrestrial > Soil >...
ACCAACACACTGGCGGGTACGGCGCCGAGCCTGATCAAGGTCAGCCAATCGGTGATTGGGGGCAATCTGACCGCCACGGTCAACGCTCACGATGGTCAAGGTCTGAATATGTCGCAGACCGAGATCGGGGGATGCGCAACAACGGGCTGTGCCGATATCTGGTTCAACGGCTCCTGGGTCGGCGACAGCATCATCAACAACAACATCTTTCTCGGCGGCCCTTACGGCGTGTTGCTGACTGTCGGAAAGAACTACACGATCAACGGAAATACGTTTTACGGCACCACGATCGACGCGATTAATGTGGTGAGCGGAGTACCAAACTTCGTCATCGCTAACAATACGTTTTCCCCGTCATCCATCTACGGCACCAACAACAATGCGATCGTGACGATTTCGACTAGCGACTATTACACGATCACTGGCAACATCTGCCACAACATCGCCGGGACTTGCATCTCTGACGGTGCGAGCGGCACGCACAAGACCGTCGCATTCAACGATGGAGGCGTGCTTGCGGTAGCCAATGGCGGCACGGGCGCCGCTACGTTCACGGCGCACAATCTGCTCATCGGAGAGGGTACAAATCCGATCGCCGCTGCCGCGTGTGCCAACGGGGCTATCCTGATCGGGCAGGGGTCGTCCGCTGATCCTCAATGCATCACTCCAGGAGGCGACATCACGATAACCGGCGGCGGCACCGTCACGATCGCCGCCAACGCCGTAAGCAATGCGAAGTTTCGCCAGGGTGCTGGCCTGTCGTTAGTTGGGGTGGCGGGATCGGCGACCGCCAATGTGGCGGACATCGTTGGAACAGCAAATCAAATTCCAATTGTGAACAACGGCGGAACCGCGCTGGCATTTACTACAGTCTCCGGCGACCTGACGAACGTGAGCGGCGCATTCACTATTGCGAATGCGGCGGTTACCAACGTCAAGCTGGCCAACTCCTCAACAGCGGTAGCCGGTGCGACGTGCACACTCGGATCGACGTGCGGGCTGGCTGCGACCACCAACAGCCTCGTCGGTGCGGTGACGATGACGACCGCAGGCGTCTACTATGACGGCCCAAGCGTAGCGCAGGGCGCGACGGGGACTTGGTTCGCGAGCGGTAATGCAACGGTGTCAGTGCCCTTGGTTGGAAATCTTGTGCTGTGCCGGCTATCGGATGGCACGACGACGATTGACAGCGGTGCCCTCCAGAGCGCAGCCAGTCAGATTGTTACGATCCACCTTTCCGGCTATCTGGCATCACCGGCCGGGAACCTGAGAATAAGCTGCACTAACGCAACCACCAACGGCGGTACGATTGCGACCGGCAATGGCTCTGATCAGAAGGCTTCGACGATCAGCGCATTTCGGATAAATTAAATGGCAAGCAGTAGCCCTAAGCAAGCCCGTACGATGGCAGCGAGTGCACACAACCCCGCCTTTGCGAAGAAGATGGGCATCCATCAAGCCACCGCCCGCGAGTTCAACGCCGCTGATGCGAAGACGGGGATATTGCGCAAGAAGAGGAAGAAGAAAGATGGCTGAACAGGACCGTAGCGACGAGATCATCGAACGCCTCGATCGCTTGATCAAGGTAATGGAAGACTTCGCCGAAATCTACGCTCGCGCCGAACGTGAGGTACCCGAAGCCCTTCATCGCAACACAATGTACTACCACGACCTGTTCTGCATCAAGGTCGCACACGAGACCTCTGGGCTTCCAATGGACCCAGACCTTAACGCCGAACTCGATCGGGTGCATCACCGATTGGTCGAGCATATCGCCGAGCATACCACCCAAGGGGGCCTATTCCACCCGCAATATCAACGCTTCAAGAAGGAAGGAAAGACAAAGGTGAACCGATGAAACAAGGCAGAGCAGACCGAAGCGGGCCGGAGTCTCGTAAGCCCGAACCCAAGCCTATGGCCCTATCGCCCAAGGGCGTGAGCCAGATCGGTACCGCTGTAGACCCCAAGGCCGTAGAAGCGATCCATCGAGGCCAAGGGTATATGGGCCCAACACCACAGCCGCAACGGCAGGGCCCGGGCGGCGGGCGAACGATCCACGATTGCGGTTCACAAGGGAAGCACTGACATGAGCAACATCGACTACGAACGGGCAGCACTCCTCCTCCACGTTGCGGAAGAGGCACTGAAGTACCCTAAGCTGAAGGCCCTTCACGACGGCGCAGTGACCGAGCTCGAAGCAATGCTTGTAGAGCCCGTTGACGAGCAAGCCGCAAAGCAGGCTGCTGAAGAGCAGGCAGCGGCTGAGAAGGCCGCTAAGGCTGAGGCCGAGATGCAGGCTAGGGCCGAGGCCAATCGCAAAGCCCAGGAGGAGAAAGCCAAGGCCGATGCAGCCAAACCGGCCGAAGACCCAGTCAAGCCACCGAAGGAGCCTTCGGGCTTCTATAACCCTGACCCGGCCGCCCAGACCAATGGCGACGTACCACGAAGGAGCGTGTAATGCCCCGAGACATCCTTGACGAATATGGCCCAGACTCCAGCAACCCCCAACGCGCTCGTGCGACCTCTGGCGGTCGTCAGGAGCCGAAGGACGTTCACAACTATCGCCCTCCAGTGGGGCCGAAGAACGTGAACGATCCTAAGAGCCCCGGGCTGCATGGTACCAACCACGGCTGCTGTGGAACGCAAGGGAAGCACTGAGTGGTTGCTGAGGTGGATATTGCCAATCGTGCCCTCTCTGCGATTGGCACCCGTTCGACGATAGCCTCGTTGACTGAGAACTCCAACGAGGCTATCCAGGTTAACCTTTTGCTCGAGCCCCTGCGCGACGAGCTTCTTCGCATGGCTCCGTGGGACTGCGCGACCAACTACGCTGATCTCGCGCTATTGCTAGCTGCCCCGGGCACACCAGAGAACCCAACAGCCGGTACCACTATCTGGGTCAAGGGCGCACAGCCTCCACCGCCTTGGGCCTACGAGTACGCATATCCCAACGATTGCCTTCGTGCGTTGTGGATCGTTCCGCAGTTCAACACCGGCTTCACCGGAGGAGTGCCTATCACCACCGCAGTCACCGGTGGTAGCCCGCAGTTCTGGTCTGGCCCTCCAGTGCGGTTCAAGGTTGCGATCGACCAGACCACTGTTAGCGGCAACCAAGTCGACACGAAGGTTATCCTTACTAACCAAGAACAAGCGATCCTCGTCTACATCAAGCAGGTAACCAATCCGAATATCTGGGATTCCCAGTTCGTTCAAGCTATGGTCGCAGCGCTAAGCGCACGTCTTGCAATCGCCCTTACTGGTGACAAGGCTCTAGCGAACATGAAGCTCAACGAGGCCAACATCTACATCTCCAACGCCCGAGCGACCGATGCCAACGAGGGGCTAACCATCAACGACGTAACGCCTGATTGGATTCGCACTCGCGGAGTGCTGTTTGGCTCTTGGGATTTCTCCCCAAACATGGCTGCGTTCGACTGGGGCCCAGGGCTCTCGCTTTACTGAGGATGCCGCCGTGACCGTATCAACAACCTCCAACGCCATCACCTACACCGGCAACAATGCCACTACGGTATGGACGTTCCCGTTCCCGGGTGTGGCCGCGAGCGACATCGTTGTGCAGACGGTGACTGGCGGGGTCACGACCACGATCTCACCAGCGCTCTACACGGTCTCCCTAAACGCCCCAGTTGCCCCCAACCCCACCGGTATCGGTGGTTCGGTCACCTATCCGCTATCCGGCTCCCCGCTAGCGCCAACTACCAATATTACTATTCTACGCACTCTTCCTGTTCAGCAGAATACATCTCTCGCGAATCAGGGCACGCTGTATCAGACCGTGATCGAGCAAGCCCTCGACTACATCACGATGTTGGTGCAGCAAATTCTTGGGCCATCAAGTGTTAACACCCTTGCTATTACCGCACCACCAACTGACCCCGCTGGGCTCAACTACATTCTCCCTGCGGTCGCTCAACGCTCTGGCCAGAACGTTACCTTTGATGCCTCTGGCAACGTTACCGTAGGCGCTCCATCCGCTGCCCCAGTCTCCGCTGCAATGCAGCCGGTGGTGAACTCGGCAACCCTTGCTGCTGCACGTACGGCTCTGCAACTAGGCACGATGGCCACTGAGGGCATTGGCGCTGGGCTACAGGACGATGGATCGAACAATGCCCGGGTGACCTTCCCTTGGAACACAGTCTCGACGCCACAGACCGTTGATAAGACCTATCACGATCAGCGCTATGCAATGGGAGGGAACGTTACTTGGACCTTGCCTAGGGCCAACACGTTATTCTCAGGGTTTCGGTTTGTGGTCTACACTGGCTCTGGCACAGCGACCTTCGCTCCCAATGCAGCCGATGTCTTTGTTGGCTCTGCAACGGGATCGTGGGTCGTGTCTCCGGGTTGCCTCGTTGCCTTAAGCACCGATGCAGCAGCCTCAGGCAACTGGTATCCAGAGGTGCTAACGCCCTTTGTTACCTATACCATCTTCACTACTGGCGTATCCCAGACCTACAATACCAAGCCCGGCTGTCGCAGGCTTCGCATTCGCATGGTCGGCGGCGGCGGCTCTGGCGGTGGTACTAGCGGTGGCGTGCAAGGTAGCGAGTCGATCTTTGGCACCGTCCACGCGGCCCCCGGCAATGGTGGATCGGCTAATTCTGGCGCCTCAGGTGGAGCAGGTGGTACGGGTGGTACAGGTGGTGCAGGGACCGCAACCCTACGTATCCCTGGTCAAGATGGTGACGACGCCTCTGACTCTAACGCAACACACGTTGCTGGTACTCGTGGTGGATCGTCTGCATTCTTCGGTGGTGGTGCAGCGGCTAGCTTTAGCCTCTCCGTAGGCAAGAACCCCAAGAGCAACACCGGTGGTGGTGGTAATAGCTTTGCGGCTGGCGGTGGGTCTGGAGGTGGTGGTGGTGGTGGGGCAGGGGAATATGTAGAGCTCGACATCAATAACCCAGCAACAAGCTACGTCTATACCGTTGCCGCTGCTACCGCTGCTCCGTCGAACGGCACCGCTGGCGCCGGTGGCCAGATTATTATTGAAGAGCACTACTAGTGTCTGACAATAAAATCCAAACCTCCTTCGCTGCTGGCGAACTGGCCCCGAGCATATTCGCTCGAACGGACCTTGCTAAGTACCACTCTGGCGCGGCGTTGATGAGGAACTTCTTCGTTGATTACCGCTCTGGTGCTAGCACTCGAGCCGGAACGAAGTTCCTCTCTCAAGCTTTCAAGTCGGCTACGGCAGTGAGGCTGATTCCGTTTCAGTACTCGGTTCTGTCCTCATACATCCTCGAGTTCGGTGACAAGTATGTTCGGTTCTATAGCAATGGTGCCTCGGTGCTTGAAGCGGCCTTCGCTATAACCGGAGCCACACAGGCGTTCCCTTGTATTCTGACGGTAGTGGGAAACAACTTCGTCGTTGGCGATTGGATATTCGTCACTGGCGTCTTGGGCATGACCCAGCTAAATGGCCGATATTTCCTTGTGACCAACGTCTCTGGATCGCAGATTACCATCGCTGACGTGAACGGAAATGCGATCAATGCGATCAACTACACCGCATACACCTCTGGCGGAACCGCGTCTCGGGTCTATACTCTGGTTTCACCTTACGCAGCTACTGATCTCGCACTGCTCAAGTTCACCCAATCCGCTAGCGTGATGACGATCACACACCCGAGCTATGCTCCGCAGAACCTAACACAGACTGCGCCAACGAACTGGTCATTTACGACGATCACCTTCGCTACACCGATTGCTGCTCCGACCGGCCTCGCTACCATCGTAGGCACTGCGGGCTCGTTCGACTATGCCTTCGTAGTGACCGCAATTGACGCGAATGGGAACGAGTCCATTGCCTCAACGCCAATTGCGGCAAATAGCTCAGTTAACCTGTCCGTTAACACCGGTACCATACGTGTTACCTGGAGTGCTAGAGCGGGCGCGGTGAGCTACAATGTCTACATGTCCGAGCCGTCTATCGTGGGGACGATACCGTCTAGCGCTGCCTTTGGCTTTGTGGGCACTGCGTTCGGAACCACGTTCGATAACACTAACATCCTTCCCAACTTCACCATAACACCGCCAATCGCCACCAATCCCTTTGCCTCCGCTAACAATCCCATGGTCAACGTCTATCACCAGCAACGACAGACCTTTCTAGGCTCTGCAGCCAACCCAACGACCTTCTGGATGGGGACCACTGGTGGGTTCACGCCAACGAACTCAGACTTCAACGTATCGAATCCGCTACAGGATGACGACGCGATCACCGGGAACATCGTTAGTCTCCAGGTCAACGCGATCAAGTCGGCCTTGTCTATGCCCGGCGGGCTAATCGTGCTCACTGCCAAGGGCGCTTGGCAGGTGACCGGTGGTGGGGGCTCAGCGCTGTCGCCCTTGGCAATCACCCCGATCAACGCCACCGCTACGCCCCAAGCCTACAATGGAGCCAGTGATGTTCCACCGATCGTGGTGAACTACGACATCCTCTACGTTCAGGCCAAGGGTGCCATAGTCCGTGATCTATCCTACAACCTCTATGCCCAAATCTACACTGGGATGGACATCAGCATTCTCTCAAACCATCTCTTCTTCGGCCACCAGATCACTCAGTGGGCCTATGCTGAGGAGCCCTTCAAGGTCATTTGGGCAGTGCGAGATGACGGCATTCTGCTCTCGCTAACCTACGTGAAAGATCAGGAGATCATTGGCTGGGCCCACCATGACACCCTTGGCCTTGTGCAGTCCGTAGCTACGGTGACCGAAGGTCAGGTTGATGCGATCTACCTCGTAGTGAAGCGGTTCATTGGCGGTCAGTGGCTTCAATTCATCGAGCGAATGGCCGACCGAACGTTTGCCTACGGTGCCGAGGATAGCTGGTGCCTAGACTGCGCTGTGCAGTCAGCCCTGGTTACCCCTGCTGCGAACCTAACCATCTCTGGCACTACCGCTGTTCCTGCGTCTGGAACCTATCCCCTTGCACCACTTGGTGGGTCTCTAGTAGCCACTGGCACAGCCACGTTCACGGCTGACGCGCCAGTGTTCGCCACTGGCAACGTTGGCTCGATCCTCCGCGTTGGCGGTGGTATAGCCACAATCACCACCTACATCTCCCCAACGATCCTAATCGGCACCATCACCCAACCCATCACCGCGGTGCTTCCCAATGACCCCCTCGCCACCCCAGTCCCAGCGACCTCAGGTAATTGGTCCCTTACTCCGCAATCGACGGTATTTTCTGGTCTTGATTATCTTAACGGACAGACTGTTTCAATACTTGCGGACGGTGGCGTTGTGGCTCCGCAGCAGGTGGTCAATAACACGATCACACTAGCGAAACCGGCGTCGAAGGTTCTCGCTGGGCTTCCATTCACTGCCCAGCTACAGACCATGCCCCTAGACACTGGCGAGCCGACGATCCAAGGCAAGCGGAAGAAGGTAGCCGCGCTAACCATCCGTGCAAGGGAGACTCGAGGACTTGAGGCTGGAAGGACCTTTGCCACTACAGTCCCGCTCAAGGAACTGACATCCTCTGTGACCTTGAACCAGTCGATTCCCTTAATCACCGGTGACGAGCGCGTGGTGATGGACCCATTATGGGACGTGCCAGGGCAGATATGCGTTGTGCAAAAGCAGCCCTTGCCCGCGACGGTCCTTGGCGTGATCCCCGAGATTGTGGTAGGTGACCGATGAAGGTAACCATTCAGCAAGCGACCTCGGTGGATGTCTCAATGGTGGTGAAGAACAGCCACGTGGCGAGCATTCCCAACGCTGAAGCCATCCTCGCTCGATGCATGTCTACTTCGACCAAGGTCTGGGTATGGTCGGTCGACGGCAAGGTCGGTGCGTTGTGGGGCCTGATGCAGCCAACGGTATTGTCTGACCGAGCGTATCTCTGGATGCTCTCTACCGACTTCGTCAACGAGCATGTGTTCCTCTTCGTTCGATATTCCCAACGATTGATCGCAGAGATGCTCGAGATGCACGAGATGCTAGTAGGCCATTGCGAGCTTAGCAATCCCAAAGCCATCCGTTGGCTAAGGTGGCTCGGTGCCGTCTTTGGTGAGCCGGAAGGTCAGTTCATTCCGTTTACAATAAGGCGTAAGGATGGCTGATCCGGTCACTGCGCTAACGGTAGGGTCTGCGGTCGCTGGTATCGGCTCCACTATCCTTGGTGGGATGAACCAGAAGCAGGGCTTTGACACCCAGGCTGCTGCTGCGGCGTATCAAGGCAAGGCTCAGAGCGATCTCTACAACTATCAGGCCGCGGTTGCGCTGCTTAACAAGCAAATCGCCTCGCAAGAGGCCGACTACGCTCGCAAGGCTGGTGAAGTTCAGGCTCAAGAGAGCGATATGGCCACCCGCGCGAGGATCGGTACAGCCAAAGCTGTGCAGGGGGCCTCTGGCCTCGATGTAGGCGGTAGCACGGCGCAGGCGGTTCGCAGTAGCATTGGCGAGGTCGGTGCCGAGAACACAGCAATCGTACGAGCCAATGCTGCACGCACTGCGTATGGCTACGAGGTCACCGCTGCGTCGGCTGAGGCCCAGGCAGGCTTGGACAAGATGGCCGCAACGAACTCGTTGATCGCTGGGCAGTACGGAGTGCAGGCTGCGAATATCGGTGGGCAAGGAGCGATCCTGAGCACCGCAGGAAGCGTAGCAAGCAAGTGGATGCAGGTGAGCCAGAGTGGGCTGTTTAGCACTGCTAGCCCAACTGGTGCTAACACTGGTGCTACGGGCACATCTGCGGATGCAGGAGTGTAGCCAGTGCAAATTCCTTATCAACCCTTCCCCACCGAGCGGCCTATAGAGCGTACGCCTACAGGTGGCCTCAGCGTCAGCACGCCTCCTGCGGCGTTTGGTGAGAACATTGCCCAGGCACTCTACCGCGTTGGCGCAGCACAGGAGCAGTTTGGTAAGATCGAGGCGCATGTTGGGGATGAGTTGTTCACTCGGGCCCTCGCGTTGCAGAACCTACGCAACGAGACCGAGGCCAAGGAAGCCGATGCGCAGTATATGATTAAGGCGGGGGAACTGCATGCGGCGTATAGCACGCTGGAGGGCAAGCATGCGGTTGATGGGTTTCCAAAGTACCAAGCGGATTTGCAGGAAGCAAGGCAGGGTATCCGTGAGGGGCTAAGCAATGATGCAGCAAGGAGGTTCTTCGACTCGTCGGCGCTTAGCACGATGTCACGGAGCATCTTCAATGGCGCTGGGCACGCTGCTACTGAGAACAAGAAGTATGCACTTGGTGCCAGCAGCGCACGGATCGAAGCTTCGCAGGACTCGGTCTACTCCTCGCCAGATAAGGTTACTCGAGACGAATCCCTTGCTACCGTCGAACACGAAATCCGTCACCAAGCCGACATCTATGGCTGGGACCATGACAAGACCGAGGAGGCGGTGAGGAAGGGCAAGTCATCGACCTTGGCCCACTACATCACTGGCTTGGCCAAGAACGAACCATTCAAGGCTGGTGAAGTCCTAAAGGATAACCAAGTCAACCTTCGCCCAGAAGACTACCAGAAGGTTGAAGCAACGGTCAATACCCAGCGTAGGGGTGCCGGGGCGAGGAATATCGCCGATGAGATACTAGACCCGATTCGCCAAGGGGACCCTAAGCGCCCCGAGCAGACCTTGGACGAGCTACTCAAGACCGCTGACAAGAAGGCTCAAGCCCTCGCACCTGACGACCCGGTGATGAAGGACTACGTGCGCCAGCGGGTGCACCAGGGTTGGAACGAGCATAAGGCTAGCGTTGCCGATGCGGATCAGCGGAATGTCTCCACGATCGAGTCTGCCTTCATTCCCAAGAACGGTGTGGTGCCCAAGAACCTAGATGAGCTTAAGGCTGTTGATCCTAAGGTCGGTCAGGCTTGGGATGCCCTAGAGCCCGGTAAGCAGAGGCATTACCTGGACGTGCTCACCAAGATAGGCAAGCCTGACTACACTCCTGCAGGGCGAACGGCGTATATGAACACCGCTGAAGGGCTGGGGCGGTATCAGGAACTCTTGGGCAAGGCTCACAACGACCCAGCTGGGTTTGCCAAGGTCAGCATGGTCGAAGAGCGGTTTCCGGTTGGCACGATTCAGTCCTTGATGGCCAAGCAGCAGGCAGTGGGTGCGGGCAAGCTCACGACGAACCAAGACGTGAACAATGCAATGGCCTACTTCCGCCACACCGCTGGTAGCGAGATGTCGAACTTGGGCATCTACGATCGCAAGCACGACGAGCAGGCATATGATCAGTTCGTTGGTGCGGTAACGCAGGCGGTGGATATGTACCGCGAGACGCACAATAATAAGCCGCCTGATGACAAGGCCCTCAATGGAATCTACTCTCAATTAGTTCAAGCGGCTGCTAGAAAGCCAGATTTTATGGAACAGATATTTGGACCATCGCCTTATAAGGGTTCTGAAGGTGGTGAGCCTCTGTTTAGGACCTTAACGCCCGATGCAGACTTCATTGCCAAGGTCAAGGCTCAAATGCCCGATGCACCTGAGAGCCAAATCAACCGTCTTTACCTCCGCGAACAGTTGAAGAAGCACTTCCAACAGGCCCAGCCGAATGAGTGAAGTTGACGAAGTCGTCCGTGCGATCTCTGAGGAGAACCGAGCCGCCAAGGCATCGGTGATCCCACAAGAGGGTGATAACCCTGATAACGCCGCGAGGGCACTGGACCTCAGCAATCACACTGGCGTGCCTGCGTTCGGCATCTATGGCGACCTGGATACCTTCGAGCGAAACCATAAGGCTACGCTGACCCAGGCGCTATTGGACCAGAACCAGCATCTCAAGGACTTCGCTCTGAGCCATCCACTGGCGCCGAAGATCGCTGAGGATGACTGGCATCAGCTGGATGCGGCAAGTGAGAAGATAACCAAGCTTGGGTTTCCTGGCGGGATGGGGACGTTCCACGCACCAACTGAAGCGCTAGATGGCTCGTTGCTCAGTGCGGTTGCTACAGGCTTCAGCACTGGGTATCATGAAGGGGCGCCGGTAGGCAAGGACACCGAAGACTTCCTCAATTACCTAGCCAACACTCCCCTGAAGGGCTTCGCTACCGAGCCTTGGCGCACGCTTACCGGCTCTGGTGCGTTCGGCCTTGAGCTATTCATGCGTGCGCTCCAAGGTAGTCTCTACGCCGGCGGTAACGTAGCGACTGAAGCCTTCAAGCAACTCGGTCTTGGTAACGAGGCTGAAGCCGACCGCTTTCGCCGGGACATCATCCAGGGTCTAATGGTCGGCCTCTCGGGCCAAGCTGGCCCCGGCTGGACCGTTGGCCTTCATCCCGAGATTATTACCCAGATCAACGAAGCCTCCCTCGCTGCTCGGCCATATGCCCTAGCCGGCAAGCCTCCTCCGGTCGGCATCCACCCGATCATCGACGAAATCCACAAAATCCAAGCCGAGATCGATGCGACGAATCTCCACGAAGCGCTACAAGAGTCTCAGCGATCTGCGACGCGCGAGAGAGCGCCAGAGCTATACGCAAACTTCGTTCGGCAGCATACCGAAGGGACCATCGGCATCTCCGCTGATGCAATTCGTAAGCTATATGGCGAGAAGGAACCTGCCCCTGAGGATGGTGTCCTTGGGTGGATACCGGGTCTTCGCGAGCGGCTCCGTGCCGCTGAGGCGACTGGAGGAGACGTTGAGGTTCCGGTTGCGGACTGGCTTGCGAAGGTGGACAAGGAGGTAGCGAAGGGGTTAGAGGATGATATAAGGGTTAGGGCAAATGGGCTTACGGTTAACGAAGCTAAGGAGATGGGAGAGCAGAAGGCCGAACAAGCGAAGCTGGAGCCGTCGCTAGAGCAAGACAACGTGCCGCCTGATCAGGGCCCACCTAGGCCAACGATCGCTGATCTGGCCACCCTCGATCCTGAAGAACTAGATCGACGGCTACGCAAGGTCGATGCTGAGCACCCAGAATTTAGGCAGGTTCCATTCGGTGTCGATCCTGAATTTATTCAAAAGCTCTCATACGACGACTACCAGAGGGTTCTATTTGGTGATCCCGTCATCCGCCCAGTCCGCGTAGCCGCTGGCCTTGAGCCTATGCTGGAGCGGCCGGCGGAGAAGAAGCTGGAGTTAAGTCGTCTTGGAAAGCCTCAGCCTATGGTTGAAGGCGATCCCGAGATGGCGCATGACTTCTCTATTCGTGTTGGAGATGAGGAAGTTGGTTCGTTGCACCTTTCTGAGCAAAAGGAAGGCAAAGTTCTTCATGTAGACTTTATTCAGGCTCATAAGATTGGTGGGGCGAATAGCTTAGGCCCAAGACAGATTCGATCCTTGTTTGAGCAGATTCAGGCCGAGTTTCCAAATGCAGAGATGATTGAAGGGTCACGTATCAGCGGAGCTCGCAGGAAGGCGGACGCTACTGGGCCTGCCCAGGTCTCCCTCCGTACCCGAGCCGAGGAAGGGCTAAAGGACTTCACCGATCTGATCCGCGGTGCTGCGGAGAAGGTGCAAGAGGAGCGGGGGACTTGGATCGACTATGGACCTAAGCTGAAGGCTAGGATCAAGCCAGCGAAGGCCTACACTGAGGCCGAGGTTAAGCTAGTTGACGAGGTGGACAAGGTTGCTGCTAGGCTAGCACCGAAGGGCGATTTAGCTACGCAAGAAGCCCATTCGATCGAAATGCGGGACCGGCGTATCTATGGTGCTTATCAAGAGTACACCCAGGCCCCGCCGGTAGTGCTATGGTCGCTGCTATCCCCCGATCCTATCGGCACAATGCGTCACGAGGTGATCCACTATCTCCGTGGCCAAGGGTTCTTCACACCAGAGGAATGGAACACCCTTAAGCAAGCTGCAATCGATGGCGATTGGCTTGGTAAGCACGACATTCGCGAGCGCTACCAAGGCTTGGGCGCTGGACATATGATCGAGGAGGCGATCGCTGAGGAGTTTAAGGATTGGGCAGGGCGACCGGACTCGAAGCATGTTGCTGGGGAGTTGTTCGAGCGATTGAAGGAGTTTGTTGAGAAGGCGATTGAGGCAATCACGAAGGCTCTTGGGTACAAGCCCTCGGCCGAAGACCTGTTTACCATGGTCGAGACTGGCGAGATTGGCAAACGAGAGCCCAGTGGACCGCTTGATCCAACGACCTTTAAGGGCCAAGAGGAGAGCCTCTTCGACAAAGCCTCCGCGGTCGGTATGACTGTTGACCAATACCGCAGGTACCTTCGCAAGATCGAACAACGAAGCCAAGAGGACGCTGAGCGCCAAATCGCTAAGCACGAGGGAGACATTCGCCAACGGCAGACCCTTGAGTGGAAGAACAACGAAGCCCGAGTGCGCAGTGAGGTCGAGGCAGACATCAAGCAACGGCCAGACCTCGCCGTAGATGCGTTCCTGAGTGAAGGCCGAATCGGTGATAAGCAGGTCGTTGAGAAGCCGAAGCTAGATGCGAGCCTGCTGACGCCAGAGCAGAAGGCGATCTTGCCTAAAGGCAGCTATGGTCGTGGTGGCCTAGACCCCGACTCTGTTGCTGGCTTCTTTGGGTATCAGTCTGCGGAGGCGATGATCAATCGGTGGAGCTTGCTCGAGAACGCTCGTCGGGCTCAGCGGCTATCGCCCGAAGAGTACGTGAAGAAGGTCACCGACGCTGAAGTCGAGCGGAGGATGGAGAGGACCTACGGCAACCTCGATGAGAACATTCTGCGAGAGGCGCAGGAGCATGTTATCTCGGATACTCAGTTGGACTTGCTTCACGAAGAGACCCTGGCCCTGGGCCTCAAGGCTGGCTCCAAGCTCCCGATCGAGAAGGGCGAGATCAAGGCTTGGGCCAAGTCCGAGTTCGATAAGACGCCAATCGCTGGCCTTAGCATGGACAAGTTCCTGGCTGAGGCTGGTAGGGCTGGTCGTGCTGCGGAGATGGCCTTATTGAAGGACGACTTCGCCGAGGCCTTTCGCCAGAAGCAGCGGCAGTATATCGCGGTCTTGATAGCAGATAACGCGAAGAAGCTCGTTAAGGCCCAAGACCGCTTCGAGACCCTAGCCAAACGATTCTCCAAACGCGAGGTGCCCGGTGTCCTTCCGGAGTACACAAACTTCATACATGATATACTTATGCGTACAGGCCAGCAGGTGCGCAGAAGTGTCCAAGACCTACAGGCGGCCATCGAAGCGTCGGGGTATGAGAACCTCGAAGCCTTCGTTGACGCCAAGCAAGCGGACCTTCGTGAGGTACCGGTTGCTGATTTCCTACTGGACCCGAATTGGCGCAAGGGGTTCAAGGACCTTACTGCTGGGGAGTTTGCGGCCGTACATGATTCCATCAAGACCCTTGCCAAGAACGGGCGGGATGAGTTGAAGATTATCAAGGATGGCGAGGCGAGGGACCTAGCAGAGGTGAGGGATCAGTTGGTTGCAGCGTTGGAGCAGTTCCCCGAGAAGCCGAGGGTCGAGACTGCTAAGGGTAGGCAGAAATGGCTCTATGGACTAAAGACCTTTCACGCGAGTCTGCTTCAGATCGAGGCCTTGTTCAACCGCTGGGCGCAGGACGATCCTAAGCACCCTTGGAACGACATCGCGATCATTCCCTTGGCCGATGCCGCGAGCCATAAGGCGCAACTCGAACGCAAGTTCGCAAGGATGGTCCAAGAGGCCAAGGGGAGCACGAAGGACCTCGACAAGCAGATCGATAACCCTCTCTTCATCGACCCGCACTCTGTCTCGACCGATGCCAAGGGCCGACCGCAGATGGATGACCCCAACGGCACCCCGATGATTATGACCCGAAGAAAGCTTCGTGGGATCATGATGTACCTCGGACGGAAGGAGGGGCGGGAGAAGCTAGAGCGAGGGAATGGGGTTAAGGTCGATCAGGTGGTTGATTGGGTCAACCGCGTTGCGACGAAGGAGGATTGGGACTATGTCAATAAGATCGGCGAGGTCTATGCCCAGACCAAGGCCCTAGCCGATCGAATGTATCGAAGGATGTCTGGGGTAGCGCCTGAGAGCGCAGAGCTAGTGCCCTTGCAGACCCCGCACGGGAACTTCGATGGATTCTATACACCGATTAGGTACGACAAGACCTTCGAAGGGACTTCGGCCAAGCTCAAGGGACCGAAGGACCTGATGGAGGAGAACTATGTTCGAGCGACTACGCCAGCGGGGTATACGAAGAAGGTCACTGGGTATAGTGCACCGCTGAGCTTCGACATCGACGAGATACCGAATCATATTATGGGTGTATTGCACGACATTGCGTTTCGTGAGGCTGTGGTGGAGGCAAGTAAGCTCTATTACGATACAAAGATTCGAAATACGATCGTCAAGCACTATGGTCAGCAGTACCGCGATCTCTTAGTTCCGTTCTTGAAGGACGTTGCGAACTCGGCAAACTTCCAGTCAGCTGGGCAGGCAGTGTTTAAGCATTGGTCAGAGTTCTTTAGGCAGAATATCATCGGCACGTTGATCGGGTTCAACATCCGCACGGTGCAGAAGCATACCCTGACTGCCGCGATGAATAGCATGACCGAGGTTGGACCTTTGAACTTCGCCCGCGCGGCGCATAATCTGATGTCGGTCAGCGAGGATGGAACGAATAGCAACTGGAACTTCGCGCTGGAGAAGAGCGCTGAACTCCAACGGCGTCATCGTAACTTCCGTGAGACCATTCGTGGATCGCAAGAGGACGTGCTCGACGATACCTCTTGGCGCAATACCATGCTCAAGGCAGGCTCAGCGCCAGTGGCGTTCTTTGATCTGCTATCGGCGGTGCCGACGTTCCTTGCAGAGTACCGTGGCCAGATCGAAGCCGGCGGCACGGAAGGTGCTGCGATCTCGGCCGCTGACCGTGCTGTGCGAAGGGCTCATGGATCAACAGCGATCACCAACCGGCCCCGGTTCATGCGAGAGCATCCTTGGCTCTCGTCGCTATACGGCTTCTTCAACCATATGTACAATCGCCAGTTCGAGCTCGCATGGAAGGCTGGGGAGGCTGCTGGCGCGCTGACCAAGGGCAATGCATCGAAGCTACGGCAGTACGGTGGGCAGCTAGGGATTGGTCTGTTCTCCTACGTGATCTTCCCTGCTTTGGTTGAAGAGATGGTCACGCCGATGACCAACGACCAACACGAGAGTTGGGGTAAGTGGGGATTTAAGACCATTGCCAAGGGCATTGCCTCATCGGTTCCAGTGGTGCGCGACCTTGCTGACTTCATTCTATCGGGTGGCGTGCAGCATGAGCCTTCAGTAGGCATGCTTACCCCGATGATCAAGTCAGTCGTTGATGTAACTCGAGATT
>Ga0210408_10002900_pt1 | contig 16230 bp, 18 predicted proteins | sample IncBWH4MmetaG_FD_155471 | JGI IMG/M metagenome (GOLD analysis project Ga0210408, IMG submission 155471) | Forest soil microbial communities from Barre Woods Harvard Forest LTER site, Petersham, Massachusetts, United States - Inc-BW-H-4-M | ecosystem: Environmental > Terrestrial > Soil >...
GGTATAGCACCCCTAGACGGCAAGGTCACGCTTAAATTTCGCGACATGGCGCTGGTGTAATCCGCCCGTAGAGAACTCCAATCACCGAGGAGAGAGCCAAGTCCTGAGAAACGGGCTTGGCTACAATCACCCAGCGATTGTTGAATTAGGACATCCGTCGAGACCGCTCGGCAATTCCGGGAACAATAGCTATGGACTCATGGATTCATGTGATCTAGCATGTAGGCAACCATCCCCCGCCTCAGGAAATACAGGATTGAAGTATTCTTGAAAAAGTGCCTCTTCGTCTGCCTCGAAACTAAGACATGTCGCCCTAGCGGCGAAATGACGAACAGATCGCAGCGTCATCAAAGGGGGTGTGATGAGATCACTTATGTTGATCGTGGTGGTGACTTGTCTCGGGTGTTGGTTCTCAGGGTGTGGAAGTTACAATAATCCAACTAATTCTCAAACCACCGCCACTTTGGCGGGGAACTGGCAATTCACGTATGTTTCCACTAAGAATGGTTCATCGATCGTTTCTGGGACATTGACCCAAACTGGGAGCAACTTCTCGGGAACCGTGACCATAACCAACTCTTGCGCTGCATCGGGGACGATCAGCGGGACTATCTCCGGCTCCTCACTCACCGGTACAATCACCGAGACCAATCCTGAGACTATCAGTGTCACAGGAACCGTAGCCAGCAATTACGGTTCCGCGAATGGCACGTATCAGGTCATGACGGCGACCGGCGCGTGCGCTGCGGCGATGGGTGACAGCGGAACTTGGACTGGGACACACATAATGGTCGCGGGTGGTGGGTACGGAGGCAGGGTGCGACCGGCGGATAGAATGCCGGTGCAACTCAATCTCAATTTAAAGGACGACGCCGGTTCCGGTCAGCTCTCCGGTACCGCGACCTTCACCAATTCCGCGTGCTTGCATTCAATGAATGTCGCCGGGACGCTATCCGGCATGGATTTGGAATTGCACGGGGATAGTGGAACAGATGGTTCTGTCGTTTTGAGCGGGACCACCGACAAGGAAGGCAAGATCCTGACACTCAATTCGAACGTATCCGGCACTTGCCAAGCCGAATCGGGGGCAGTCACGTTAACAAAGGTGCTGTGAAACCCTGTCGCTGGAAAGCAATCGTGGTAGCGGGGAGACGATCCCGGTGCAACAAAGCTGAATCGCGGTGGTTTAGCCAATAGGTCCTGATAAACGCCTTATCGGAATGTGACTTTCTCGGGAGCTGGACGATCTCACTTGATGTTTGAACTGTAGGGTAGGCGCTGGGCGGCAGGACAAGGTCTGCCTTCGTGTCCTTTTGCCCCATGCCGCTTGATATCAACGCATAGCGTTTCTCTACGTTCCTGGACTTCCGCTCGCGCTTGTTGACTGTGTAAGAATGCGGTGCTGAGAGTATTCAGTTGGTTGTTTAACGCGATGAGCTGATTGACGAGATCGTCTTTCACCTTGCACTTGTTTCCCGATGTCATATGGTCAAACCTCTCTTCTGGTCGGCACTCATTGGGGCTCGACGTTCTTTTTTTCTTCCTTCTTAACTGTGATCAAACTTGGCTTCTGCTCCTCTGCGACTGCGCGAATGTCCTTCGCATCATGGGCTGCGAACAGAGCGTTAAATTTGTTGCGGGCAAGGTCAGTAGCGTTCAATGTATATTTCCTCTTAAGTTCAGATTGAAATGTGGATTAAGTGTGCCGGGCCAGCACTTTGTTGCATTTCAGTAGAGCGTTGCGAAAACCACAAAGTTGGTGATGCCCACAAGGCTTAGATTTACTTCAACGGGCGGCCCACATCTCATGTCGGTCACATCCGAGAGAACGTGATTGGGTCAGTTGAAGGTTGATCCCGATTAGCTCAACTTGCGCCGAGTAAGAACCGCTGAGCTCCTGGAACTACTCTTTTTGTGCTGAACTTGCTGATTACCTTCCGCGATCTTATCGTCGATGATCTTTACTTCGAGAGCCAGGTGAATCTCATTCGGATCGTCCTCAAATCGCTTCCGCAAGCGCTTCCTTTTGCTTTTCAATTCTTCCAGCATTGTACCCTGAGAGTCTGGAGCGAGTAATATGAACCTCACTTTGACAGGATGAAGTCACTTAGTTTCGTCTTGCGGCACAGGAGCCGTCGCCCATGGCGGGCGCGAATGAAGGTGTGTGGTTAGCCTCAAACAGTATACACCCGTTGCAGATTATTGGTGACTCATGGTTGGCGTTGCGATTGCCGTTGGGGCGATCGATCGCCCAATGTTCGCGGAAAGATGTGCCTCTGGCCACTTGGTGTCTCTGTACCCGATTGGGAGATGGACAAACGTCACGGCCTCCGCCACTTGCTTATCACCTAACTTAAATGGAATCAATAAAATAAGAAGAAACTCCCTCCGGCATCACCGTCCTTCACTATAACAAGCATCCTACGGTGTTTTGCTACGAACCAAGCATCTTTCTGCAGGCTGCTTTGTCCAGCCCCTCTGTGCAGCCCTTTTCACCCAAGGACGTAGGTTGTGCGAAGGTGCATTGACCGGATTTCTGATCTTGTGAGTAAGCCCGAAGCAGCGATTGAGCCTCGATGCCGTCATCCTGACCGTTTCTTTGAGCCGCTTAGCAAATTCTTCAACGCCGAGGCGTATTTCCTTCACTGCTAATCGTCTCGCAGGTCGACTGTCCACGTCCGGGGGTCTTACTTTAATCCCGCCATCGGAACAGTGTTAATCTTGTCGCCCTCAAATTCCGCGAAACACCACCACCGCTATATGTCATATTTTTGTCGCTTCGTGGTTTTCCCCCGACACATTTTGCACTGAGTTCTTGCGGCGAGTCACCAATCAGTGCATGGTCATTTAAGACGGCTAAACCCCTCCTAGGCAAGTTGCACAACACAGAAGTTCCATGTCCTTGTGTGGGGAACTTGCCTACTCACTGCTAGGGTTGGCGCCCCTTTCGAAAACTCACTCTATTTCGAGGGATTAATCGCCGCTTGGCGTCAGGAAGTCCCGACGTTAGAGGAGAGATTTATAAGCAAGGCGAGCGAACTCACAATAATTTCCGGAAAAGATGAAGTCAAGGAAAATATCCCTCCCTCTTAGTAAGAGCTATCAGTCATAGGTTGCGAGCGATACATCAAAGATGTGGTTCTCATTACCTAAAGTGGGATTTGGAGCTCGGATGCCGCTGAGTTTCACCGGCCAATTGTGATGTATGTCACAAACGCGTGTGAGGGCGCTCACAGATAAGAAATGGCTGATTGTGCGAAATTTACAGTCGTTCGGTATTGGGTTTGTCATTCTTAGTATTCCGCGAGGGAAAATGCTTGAAAGAATCGCAAAAAAACACAGAGTTGGCGCCGTTGCACTACTCCCGTTACTTTTGTTGGCCTTCCCTTATTTGGCCGCAGCGCAGTCAGACGGCCAAATGCTATACGACACTCACTGCGCCAAGTGCCACGGTCCTGATGGGACCGGTAACACAGTTGTGGGAAAAGCGGTTGGGGCGAAAAACCTGGGTTCTCCCGAAGCCAAGAAGCTGACCGACGCCGAAATTCGCACGCAAATTGAACAGGGAAAGAACAATATGCCTCCATTCGGAGGAACCCTGAACAAGGCACAGATTGACAATTTGATCCCCGTTGTGCGCGGGTTCGGCAAGAAAGCAGCAGGCGGTAAAAAGTCAAGTTAATGTCCCTGTTCCGGCGGCGTTAGAACCAGCCGTCAGCATCCCGAAATGAACGCGCCGTACGGGCCCTGCCCGCACGGCCAAAACAAGAGCTCGTCGATTCGTCATGCTAGAGGTGTGTGAATTTTTAGAAACCGGGAAGTTGAGGAGAAATGGAGAAACGAGAATGAGCGCTCAAAAGATTTTCTTCCGCACGGTATTTATGATCGCCGCAATCTTCGCCCTGCTTGCATATCTATCCCTGCAAGTGCCGACAGCATCTGCGGTCCCGAGTTATGCTCGCCAGACCGGGTATCCGTGCAAGGCTTGTCATTTGATGCCGCCCGAGCTGACTGCTCTTGGCCGCGCTTTCAAGTTGAACGGCTATACCATGGCAGGGAAACCAACGGTGACCTCAAAAGGGACCAAGCGGGAGGGCGGCCTTGATATTTTGGAATCCTTCCCGCTCTCGGTCATATTCGATACTTCCTTGACCTCTATCAAATCGCCGCAACCGGGCACCCAGAATGGCAACTTCCAGTTTCCGCAGGACGCCTCGTTGTTTCTTGCCGGAGCCTGGGCGCCGCACGTCGGCAGCTTCGTTCAGGTAACCTATGATACACAGAGCGATCATTTCAGCTGGGACAACACCGATATCCGCTACGCGAATGCCACAAAGCTTTTCCAGAAAGACCTGGCATATGGGATCACGCTAAATAACAATCCAACCGTGGAAGATCTCTGGAACAGTACTCCTGCCTGGGGCTTTCCATCGATCTCCAGCAGCTCGGCCCCCGGCCCTTCTGCAGGAGCTCTGATCAATGGAGGACTTGCTCAGGACGTCGCAGGAGTGGGTGGATATGCTATGTGGGACAACCATCTCTATTTTGCGGGAACCCTATACCGTTCCGAGCATATTGGGTCTCCGCAGCCGAATGCTGGAGTGGACTCTACCGGCAGCCCACTCTCGTTCAATATCCGCGGAGTTGCGCCCTATTGGCGCGTGGCCTGGCAGCAAACCTCAACGAACAACAATTTGATGGTCGGCGCCTACGGGATGCACGTGAAGTCATCCCCGGGCGCGATTACCGGCCTAGAGGATGGCTATACCGATTGGGCGTTTGACTTCCAATATGATCGGACCATCCCTCGATTCAGGGGCGATGTTGTTTCATTCCGTGGCACATACATCCGTGAGAATTCATCGCTGCTGGCAACGTTCACCAATGGGGGAGCGTCCCTGGTCCAGCATCACTTGAACACTGTCCAGGCCAACGCGGAATATCATTTCGGTAACAAATTATCCGGAACAATCGGGTATTTTAATGTCGATGGTACTCCCGATCCTCTACTCTTCCCGGCGGCTCCCGTGTCAGGCAGCGCGAACGGCGATCCTCGGAGTAATGGGTACATCGCGAATATCTCGTGGTGGCCGGTTCAAAACGTCGGCCTCACATTTCAATATACAGGATATGCTCGCTTCAACGGCAGCACCGCAAATTACGATGGATCGGGAAGGAATGCCAGTTCAAATAACACTGTCTTTGTAGTGGCGCGATTCGTTTTCTAGGAGATCGTTTATCGGGACCTATCTTAGATTAGGCAAGTGGGGGCAGTTCGCGTCGTGCACCTGGCTTGGGCCGTCTACGCGTGATCTAGCTCACACGGACACGTGACCGGACTCACTGCGCCACTCCAATTTGGCGCACAAGATGAATGAGGCTAGAAAAGTACTTCGGAATTAATAGGAGGGGGCCATGAAAATCACGACGATTGGCATGCTAGGTCTGCTGTTACTGGCCGGGGGCCTCTGTGCTCAAAACGCTCCCAGCTTCTCGGTTCGAAACAGCGAAACCTTCACTGGTGAAATCACCGATAGTATATGCGCAGAAAGGCACAATATTCGTACAACCAAGAGCCTGAAGAATTGCGTCCTCACCTGCGTGAAATTCGATGGCGCACAATTCGTGCTTTACAACTCTCAGATTCAACACATCTATCAATTAGATGACCAACTGCAACCTGAGGCTTTTGCCGGTCAAGAAGTGACAATAATCGGACGCTACGATAAAGAAGCAAACGCAATCCACGTGATCTCTATCAGGCCCAAGATCACTTATGCAGGACTGTGAGGTTGAACGAGTTCTCGTAGGTCGGGGCTGTCGATGCAAAGCAAGACGAATTATGGATTTACTAGAAAGCTGTGGTGAAGATGGCGACGACCGTGGATGAAAGGATTGGGCTTGGGGAGGCTTCGATGACCGATCAATTCAGTCCGAGCGAACAGGCCTGTTTGCTCAATCCCGCCACAAGATGCGATCGCATTTGGGTCTCTCAGGCGGACGCCCTGCGACTTTCGCATTTCCAATCACTGGAAAAGAAGAAGTCCATACAAAAAGATGGTGACGTAGCTATGAGTATTGGGAATTCCCAAATCAGCGACTGTGCCGCTTATGAACAATGCGTGCGAGGATGTCTCGGTCCAATTTGAAACGGGCGATTCGCCGTAACTGGTGGCTTTTTTTTAAGCCCTGAGATCAAAGTTTGCTCGGTACCGCGTTCGGCAGCAAGTGGTAACCAGAGCAGAAGGCGGGGATTTGCACGCACAAGCTCTGCAAGAATTCCTAAATTTCTCCGCATGTACTTTACTAACCTTGGACAAGCCGCTCCAAGCCTCCCCTGTCCCTTATGGTAAGAATGGAACCCTTAACGCTCAACAAGTTCTTCCTCTTGAGGTCCGCAAAGGTTCGCGTCACCGTCTCCCTGGAAGTTCCGATCATCTGCGCAATCGCTTCATGTGTGAGGATAAGTTTGACAGCCGCGGCTCCTTTTCCTGATTTGTGATCCATAGTCAAATCCAGAATAAAGCGAGCTAGCTTTTCTCCCGCAGAATGCGAAAGACCAATGGAGCGCATTTCCGCGACAGCAGCATGGTAGGTTTGGCCGAGCTGTTGGGCCACGCGCACGGCAACGTCACCGTATTCACGAAGAAACCTCAGGAAATCCTCGCTGGAAACAAAATTCGCCTGGGTAGGCTCGACAACCTCTGCGGTCAGCTCATAGGGAGTTCCGGTTACGGTTGCAGGCAAACCCAGAACTTCTCCCGGCTCCGAAAGCCTTACAATAAGCGTTTTTCCGTCGATCGAAGAGGTCGAAAGCTTGACTCGTCCGGAACAAAGGATGAAAACGCCGCGCACGGTCTGCCCCTCAAGAAAGAGGGTTGCGCCTTTCGGGTAGGACGAAGGATGCGTGATTTTCGAAAGACGCTCCACAGCATCTGGGGCGAGATTGCAAAATAGCCGATCCTCCCGGTGAGGGCAGGTAATGCAAGTCTCGATTATTTCGAGGCCGTACGGCGCGCGCACCGAAGTGGGTGTCATTTTATCTCGCTTGTTATGCACTACAAAACGAAACCGGCCCACTGAGGATGATTCCCCCTCTATCATTTGCCTTTCTCCTCTCAGCTATTTAGCAGAGAGCTATTCAGCGGGATGTGACGCAAATCACGGTTGAAAGTAACGTGTGTCACAACTCTAAACGCGCGAACATGGCGTTTCGGACGCCCTCCGCCAGGACTCGGTAACGCTGGGCTGATGTATTCGGGCAGGTTAGTCCTGCTAAGTTCTCTCTCAAGAAAGTGGCCGCTTAGGTGTTCAGTCTTCAAGGGACGGACCTGCTGCGATGACGGTGATGCCTATCACACGATTCGATGCCCCCGGTCACATCCCTCCGCAACCGATATGTTCATAATAATCGAGAAGATGAAGGCGGTAAGACGATGCCGCTAGACGATCGAAATACCCTGGAGGTTCTGAAGGCAGAGCTGAACTTTGTGAAAAAGGGCGGTTACGGCCGCTCCCCGCGCGAGCCCTGGCGCGCACATCTGTTTCTTGAAGACTCGCCAACGTGCATGAATTATGACACGCAGGAACATCGAATCCCGTGCACCGAATGCCTATTGACGCAATTTGTCCCTGCCGATAAGTGTCGCGAGAAGGTTCCGTGCCGTCACATTCCTCTTACGTCCGGTGGCGACACATTGCTTCAAATGTATCGCGGGGGAACCGAACAGGAGATTGAAGAGGCTCTGACCAACTGGCTGCAGAGAGAAATTGCGAAGTTGGAGAGCGAGGAAAAATCAGAATCGTCAGCGGCGTAACAAGCTGTAACGCAAAGCGTAGCGCAGTGCGGCAACCCGATTCTGGGAGAAAAGGAGGCCAGCAATGGTTCTAAATCTTCGACCAAAATGTGCGAATCCTAGTTGTGCGGCATCGTTCGAATGGCTGGCGGGTGGCCGGCTATTCCGATTCCCACGCAATTCCATGAATCTTGGTCCGGCCGACGAAAGGGACTCGGGTACAAATGGCCCGAGCCCGACCGGCCATTTCTGGCTCTGCGAGCGGTGTTCGAACGTTTACACGCTCCATTACAAACCTGGCCGAGGAGTCGTAATTTTGCCGCTGTGGCCAGAATTACCGGCGGCGAAAAACAACATGCACTTGCCTGCCTCCTGAACTCTCATTGGTAAAGGAAAGGCAAGGATCGCATCCGGCGGCCGCCATCCAACCCAATCGTACGGCAAGTGCGGCCGCCGGCCCTCCTTCTATCGATCATCCCCGCCAGTTCGGACAAACTCCATGAACGTTGATCCACGTTCCGAAGCGTTCCCAAACACAAACGGAGCGGGAGGATATTTCCCCCGCTCCGAATACGGCGGCTTCGCCGCACCTGCGTTTATGGCTTTATCGCGACTTTAATTACTCCGTCCCGACGTTCCCCGAACAACTTGTAGGCGTCAACGATCCTGTCCAGGGAGAACGTGTGCGTGATTAGAGGAACCAAATCCAGGCGGCCGTGGCGCACGAGTTCGATCAACCTGCGCATCCGTTCTTTTCCACCTGGGCATAGCGTCGTGATGATCTTCTGATTGCCCAGACCCGCAGCAAAAGGTTCAAGGGGAACGGAGAGTTTGCCCGAGTAAACGCCGAGACTTGAAAGCGTTCCGCCTGCCCGAGTCACACGCAGCGCGTTTTCAAACGTAGACTGCGTCCCCAAGGCTTCGATCGCGACATCCACCCCTTTGCCGCCCGTCAGGCGCTTGATCTCCGCCACAACGTCGACTTCGTTTTGGTTCAGGACGATATCGGCGCCCATCCGCTTCGACATGCGCGTTCGAACGGGATCCGATTCCACGGCAATGATCAGGCTCGCGCCTTTCAGTTTTGCGCCCGCCGTTGCACAGAGACCGATGGGTCCCTGAGCAAAAACGGCAGCCGTATCGCCGATTTGGAGATCCGCACTTTCCGCCGCGGAAATGCCGGTAGAAGCGATGTCCGCCAGAAGTACGACCTGCTCGTCTGTCAGTTCATCAGGAATTTTAGCCAAATTCGCCTGGGCACTGGGAACCAAAAGATATTCCGCCTGGGCTCCATGGATCGTATTGCCGAATTTCCAGCCCCCAATGGGGCCGCCACATTGAGCGAGGTCACCGCCGAGGCAGTAGTTGCATTGCCCGCACGGTGTGATTGCTCCGACTAAGACGCGATCGCCAACCTCATATCCTGTGACACCGACGCCGAGTTCGTGAATGACGCCGACGGGTTCATGGCCGATCACCAGGCCGGGCCGCACAGGGTATTCCCCTCTTAGGATATGTAAGTCCGTCCCGCAAATAGTCGTTAGGGTAACGCGGATGACCGCCTCCCCCGGGCCGGGCCTGGGTATCGGGAGTTGTTCAATAGCGATTTGATTGTGACCCCGAAAGACCAAAGCTTTCATTGTGGTTATGGACATCTTTTCCGCTGGTTCAGTGGGCCATGTTGCTGTAGGCATGATGGCCTCCTCTCTCGCGCTCAGATATTTCGGAACAATACTCCTTCGCCTGCAGTTCTTGTCTCGACTACAAGGATGCTAAATTCCGCCGCATTCGATGTGTGGACAACATCCCGCGCAATCGTTCCTCACGCACGTACCGTCAGAACTGGGCAGGGAGCGTTTGCAACCACTTGATGCGCAATCGACCGCAGCAAATGCGTTGTTGCACCGACTCCTCCTTGAGGAGCGCGCAAGCCAAGGACAATCAGGTCGGCGCCAAGAGCAATGGCAACTTCCATGATTTTCTCCGCCTCTGCGCCTTGCTCTACCCTGCATTTCGGCTCGCACCATAGTCCCGCTTCCACTGGCACGAGGGATTGCAGCCGACGCAGCCTAGACTCCGCGTATTGGCCGGCATGCACCAACTCGCCGACCTCGGCTTTGCCGGTAACATTGAGCATCGTCAGATTCGACTGATGCTCCTGCGCCAAGGACACCGCGAACGGCAACGCGGCTAGAGACTCCGGGGAAAAATCCGTAGCGAAGAGGATCTCTTTCATGGCCAAGCGGCGCTCCGTGTTCGGAGAAACGTGAGGCCCCACTGTGAGCACAGGGCACGATGACTTCCGGAAAGTTTCTTCCGCCAAGGACCCGAGCAGCGCGCGGCTCACGCCTGTCCGCCCGTGTGTGCCCATTACAATCAGATCAGTTTTCTCCCGGTCCACGATTTCACTGAGCGTAGGCCACAGGTCTCCTTCGGTAACGGTCACTGCGTGGGGAACAGTCGCTAGCATCTCGCGCAACTGCTTTGCCTCAAACTTAGCCTGTTCTTCGGCGGCTTCCAATACTTGCGGCATCGCCTCGGGATCAACGATAGGATACGTCGCAGGGAACCGGACATGCAGGCCATGGACCTTGGCCCCGTATTGATTGGCCAAGCCGATCGCATACGGCAATGCAGCCTCCGCGGCAGGGGAAAAGTCCGTCGCGAACAGAATGTTCTTCAGAGCGATTCGAGTTTTTGCCGCCACAGCGTTCATAGCTCACCTCCTCATGAGTCTTGTATATGCCGAACTCGGAAACGTGGATGTGATGGCTGTCACAATACACGGTGAGCGTGGTTACATTCCCAAAATGTTCCTTGAGCGATGCTGTTTCCAGCAGTCGGCCTGGCTTTGGCAAAGAGGAGCGTATGGGAAATCTCCCGAGAAAGCGGAAAATCTCGTCGGAGGCATCCCCCTCCAGCTGCACGCTTCAACCATGGCCTCACCTATTGTGTGGAAAGGAGCTTATCCATGTTGCATGAGATTATCCCATTCTTGCCGGTTTCGGAATTGACAGACGGCGATGCGACGAGGTCCGTGTGGGAGTACTACCCGAAGAGTTCGCTGCCGCGCCCCGGGTTCGCGTCAGAACAGTGCCTGGACCACCTGCCGGAAGAACCGCGCTTCCTTGCGAATCATTACACCGGAGACAAGGCCGAACCCGAGGAAAAGAAGGAAGAGGAAGATGCCGCTTCCCTTAACGGACACTCCCTGTTCCAGGAATTATTTTTCTTTTGCACGGTGAAGAATGTTGGCGATCTTCCTGGGACAGGTTGTATTTATGTCGAGACAGTGGTGGACCGAGATTCCGGCGTCGCATTTGCCAAAGTCTACTCCGCAAGAAATGCGATGAATGCCGTCGACATTCTCGAAAGCCGTGTCCTTCCCTTTTTCGACCGCCTGGGAGCGGCGATCAAAGAAATTCACACTCGAAAAACGAGCGAATATTGCGGATTCATACACGCGCACCCGTTTGAATCGCTTCTTGCCGTCTCTCACATCAAACACTTGCCCATGGAACAATCCGGACAACCCTGCAATTATCTTTGCGAGCGATTCTACCGGCTCCTACTTAAGGAGTTTTTCCCAACGGCCCTCAGAAGAAAATTTTATCTGACGCTGGACGAACTCCAGAAAGATCTGGATGCTTTCGTCAAAGACTACAATTCCGGGCGAATGAACCATGATGGCTAAACGGATGTCGGTCTTTCTTCCGCAGGCAACTGAACTGCAAAGGAGGAATCCTGGGAGGTTCCAAATGAAAAACCTACGAGCAGCGTCCGTCATTCTAATCGTGTTCTCTTTATTGGGTTCCAGTCCGGCGTTCGCGCACCACGGGACGGCCAACTACGATACGACGAAGTCGATCAGCGTGAAGGGCCCAGTGACGAACTTCCAATTCATCAATCCCCATGTAACTGTTTCTTTGGATGTCAAAGATGCCAAAGGGAACGTCCAGAACTGGCAAGGAGCGCTCACTAGTCCGAATCGTTTGACCCGAACCGGGTGGACGAAAGACTCCATCAAGCCCGGCGATGTGATCACGATAAGTGGATTTCCCGCCAAGAGCGGATCGCCGGAAATCTGGATTCAGAAAGTGGTGCTGAGCAACGGCCAGGAACTGGATACGGGTGGCGGAAACTAGCTCGTACCAACTGGTTCTCCCTCGACCTCGTAACAGCGAGCCATGCGTTTATGCCAAGGCTGGTCAATCCGACAAAGATGCTATATCCGGGTGCGCGGAACGGCCAGAGCGCAACAAAAAATGTTCCAGTCCAAATTTAAGCTCCGGTATCTGGGGTTAGAGTCGGATAGCCATTATACAACGCGACCCACAAGAGTTCGCCGCGGGCTCTGACTTTTCTCGCCGGCCTGTCGTCCCTAGATCCTCATTGAGTGTTTTCACCCTTGTACAGTCGCCGGAGTTGGTGCGAGCCATTGCGTTTTCTCTTCGACGAGTTCGTAGGTGGTGTGCAAGTTGGCCGTTTGTTTCACCAGCGCGCCCAAGGAGCAATGCTCTTCTGACCGGCGAAAGGCTTCCTCGATTGCGGCGGAATCCATTTCGAATCCAGCGACCGCGTGCTGGAGACGAACCGCAGTGAACACCTGGGGGTGGACGCTGCGCCCGGTCGGTCTCTACCCGCAATAGCGCCCCCGGCCGCATCGTCGAGCAGAACATGGTCTTCACTACCACTCATCGCAGCAAACTGGCGATCCGCACTAAGTGGTTGAGTAAGTGCAACCCTTGAGGTGATCATCTGTAGCTCGATCTTCTCCCGTTCGTTAGTAGCTAACGCTCGATAGCTTGAAATTCTCGTGACATTTCGCACACCGTAAAGTGACGTGCGTCACCGCGCATTCTGAAATGACCGTAGAAAATAAGATCAGTAGGAGGTTTCCATGTACAAAGATGAGCGAGACCTATTGGATGTCCTCAAGGCGGAACTCGCATTTCTGGAAAAAGGGGGTTACGCGCGCTCGCCTCAAGAGTCCTGGAGGCAGCCACTCATTTTCGAGGATTCCCCAAGCTGCATGAACTACGATTGCAAGGATCATGCCGAACCGTGCAGTTCGTGCGTTCTCTTTCAACTCGTTCCGCCAGAGTTTCGCCGGAAACAGATCCCGTGCCGGTATATCTCTTTGAATGCCGAGGGCGAGACACTGGACTCGCTCTACCGTTCCTCCCACCAATTCGAAGTCGAAGAAGTGTTCGGAAATTGGCTTCGGAAAGTGATCGCCGCGGTCGAAACGTTAAGCGGAGCTTCACGCGTCAAGGGAAACCCGCCCATAGCGGCTGCCGGTCGCGAGGCGGCAGGAGTACTTCTGTCTCAAAAGTTGCATCCGAAATGCGCGAACCCCGCTTGCCCCACAGCTTTTCGTTGGCTGGAAGGAGGCAAGTTCTTCCGTTTTCGGCCCGAGTCCGCGGCGTCGCAATCAAAGGACAAAGACGCTCCCTCGCTGCTCGGAATTCCCGGAGTGGAGCACTACTGGCTGTGCGGGCGCTGTTCGCACATATACACCCTCGCCTTTGAGGAGAATAAAGGCGTGATGTTGAGGTTGCTCTGGCCGGAGCTCTTAGTAGACGAATGCCCGAAGCAATTGACCGCAGGCTAGCCTTTGGCCGCTTGGCGAGGATGAAAAAGTACAATCCATGGGGATCCTCATGGCGAGAATTCCTGATAGGGGGTTAGGCTATGCGTCACGGAATTTTGTTGGCTTTATTGCTGGCCGTAACTTGTGCAGCAAGCGCTGGAGGTCGGCCGGGTGCGGACGATACGCTCCCGTCGACCTATGTGCCGTCCGGCAAGGTAATGTACAAGGAATATTGCGCCGTGTGTCACGGTGATGACGCGAAGGGACAAGGCCCCTTTGCGTCCACGCTAAAAGTGCCGCCCGCTGATCTCACTACGCTCGCCAAACGCCATGAAGGCAAATTTCCGTACGATTTAACCAATGTTCTCCGTTTTGGTCCAGGCCCTACGATTCTTCACGGTTCGTCGGACATGCCGACGTGGGGTCCCATCTTCCAATACTTCGATAAGAATAACGAACGCGCCGTGGAGCAGCGCATCAAGAATCTCTGTAACTACTTAGCGTCTTTGCAGGAGAAGTAGAATTCTGCTGCGAAGCGCGCAAAAGGATAGAGAGGAGTTCGGCCCGGCTGCAAGCACCGGACCGAGCACGGAGAGCCCAGCTCATGGGAAACGGCGGAGCGAAACGATCAGCACGCGGACGCCACGGATGCAGAGGCACTCAGAATCGAAAATACTGTTGGCTTTTTTAACTCAGCTGCTTCGTGCTTGCCGGCTTGGATGCAACTCCTCACGCGCTAGAGAGTTCTTAACATTTCGTCATTTCCTCTTCCGGCCGGGGAAACACGAACCCTTCAGAACGCAAATTCCTATACGTTGGCAAGACTCTCAAGCGCTGCCCGACTTGGGATCATCATGGTCGATCCTTGAATGGCAATTAGGTGTCTGTCCTTGAAATCGCTCAGCGTGCGCGTAACCGTCTCGCGGGTGGTCCCTATGAATTCCGCAATTTCCTCGTGAGTCAGTGGTACTTTGATTCGAGTCCCCTCTCTTGTTTGCTGTATTCCGGAAGACCACATCAGAAGAAGCCTGGCAAGTTTTTCATGCGCCGAGTTGGAAAGGCCCACTGTTCGCAGTTGTTCGCAGGCAGCCTGGTACTGCACGGTCATTTGACTGGCCACGCCTTGAGCAGCGTCGGGATACTTCGCGACGAAGCGCTGGAAATCTTCGCGGCGAATGAACGCAACTTGGCACGGGCGAATGGTTTCGGCGGTCACCTCATGGGGGCCCCCTGACATGCCCGCCATTAGGCCAAGGATCTCACCTGCTTTGGCAACTCGCATGATGAGCGTCTTACCTTCGCTCGAACTGATCGAGAGCTTCACCTCTCCTTCGCAAAGAACAAAGACTCCGCGAGCGTCCTGCTTCTCCATGAAGAGGAGTGCGCCCTTCGGATAGGTCGAGGTAGACTTGATGGCGTCAAAGTCATTCAGCGCCGCGGGCGGCAATTGACAGAAGAAACCCGCCGCCTTGACTTTGCAAGTCTTGCAACTATCGTTCAGTTCCAGCCCGTAGGGACCTTTCATCGCAGCCTCCTGATCCTGTTCAACGCGAATTTGTTCGAATGCCCTGCATTGCTTCCTGTGCGAAATACTTCGTCATGGGCGTATCTGCCAAAAATTCAGCACCGGTCTTGTCGTGGATCTCGGCGAGTAGATTTCTCCCGGTCGTATCCATGAACGTTACTTCGCGCAGATCGACCGAAAGTTTCCTCGACCCAAGGGAAGGGGCCAAGTCCTGCCATACTCGGTTAAGTTCAGCAACTAGTGGCTTGGCTGCCCTTCCCTCGACCTTTAGAGTCACAACTGTTTCCGTTTCCTGAACTGAGATCTTCACCATGGTTTACCTATTCTGGCCACGCCCTACAAATAGCAATGCGAGAACCAAAGATCTGCTTGTCCGAGGAGACGGGCCAACCCTAGTTGAAACAATGGGCTAGGTGGATACCCGAAGCACTTTGGAGGGATGACAAGAGGAAGATGACGATGAGGGCTGACGATTTATCGTCACCGCTGGCTACATGTAGTCGTTTCGCTCGATCCCCAACTTCTTCAGCTTGGAGTTGAGGGTGGTTCGCTTCAGACCGAGCCGGGCCGCTGCGCCTCGTGTACCTGCGATTTTGCCTTTGGTTTCGCGCAGCACTCGAAGGATGTGTTCTCTCTCGGTTGCTTCGAGCGAGGAGTCCTGCGTAAGGATAGTTTCTTCGGCAACTTCGAGTTCTGCCAGAGCAACCCGCAATGCGGGTCCCTTTGAGAGAAGAACGGCTCTTTCAATGAAGTTCTCCAGCTCGCGGATATTTCCAGGCCAGTCCCATCGCGTAAGTGCCCGCATGACGTCGTCTGGTATAGTCGTGATTCGTCGATCCATTCGCCGGGCAAACTTGTCCACGAAATAGCGAACCAACAGGGGGATGTCCTCGCGGCGCTCACGGAGTGGCGGAATCGTAATGGGGAAAACTCTCAGCCGGTAGTAAAGGTCACTGCGAAATTCGCGGTCGGCCACCATCTTTGCGAGGTCGCGGTTTGTAGCTGCAACCAGCCGGACATTTACCGAAATCGTACGCGTACCGCCAAGCCTTTCAATTTCTTTCTCCTGCAAGGCGCGCAATATCTTCGGCTGGAGTTCCAGGGGAAGGTCTCCGATCTCGTCCAGAAACAGCGTTCCCTCGTCCGCGAGCTCCAGCCGACCGATTTTCTGGGAGATGGCCCCGGTAAATGCGCCCTTTTCATGGCCGAACAATTCGCTCTCAAGGAGCCCGGTGGGGATGGCTGCGCAATTCAACTTGACAAGACTTCGTTGGTTTCTGGCGCTCAATTTGTGAATTGCCCGCGCAATGACTTCT
>Ga0210408_10002901_pt1 | contig 16228 bp, 12 predicted proteins | sample IncBWH4MmetaG_FD_155471 | JGI IMG/M metagenome (GOLD analysis project Ga0210408, IMG submission 155471) | Forest soil microbial communities from Barre Woods Harvard Forest LTER site, Petersham, Massachusetts, United States - Inc-BW-H-4-M | ecosystem: Environmental > Terrestrial > Soil >...
GACATTTCAGGGGCGACACGCGGCTGTTCAAGCGAGGTCAATCGAAAAAGATAGCTATGAGCTGGGCGGGCGTAGCGGGACGCCTGGGACTTGGTGAAGTGACGGGCGGGACGTGCCGCCGGGACCACGTGCGGCCCTTCGGCGCATCATGGCTCGCGGCTCGGGCGGTCCGGATGGGCATGACCCCGGGTTCGATGGCGTTCGAACGCCGCGGGACCCGGGGTTCAGGGCGTTCGCCCACTCCTGCCGGCGTGACGGGCGGGCAAGGTGGGGCTGGATGTGAAGGAGAGCGAAGGGCCGGGGCAGCGTTAGGCGTGGTGGCAGGTACAGGTGCGGCGGAGGGCGGCCCGGATCACGTTGGCGCATTGTCTACGAGTCCGGGGGACTCGGCGGGACGATGCAGCCAGGGCAGGCGGTCGCTGACGGCGACAGCGATGACCAAGGCGGCGGCGCAGGTACCCAGGGCCAGGGCGGGGATGGCGTGGGCGGCCAGAGCCAAGAGGCCGAGCACCGCGATCCCGGCCAGCCGCGGCCAGGGCAGGACGCGCCACACCACCAGCTTGAAGGCGGCGTGCCCGGCCAGGAACAGCGCCGGACCGCCCAGGATCATCCACGCCGAGGCGGTACTCGCGGCCGCACCGGGGTTGGCCAGGACCTTCTCGTCGGCGGCCGCGCAGACGATGATGCCCGCCACCATCAGCGGATGGATGAGGTGGTACGCGGAACGGCCCAGCCGGCCGGGGTCATCCGAGCGGGCGATCATCTCCGCCGCGGCCCCGGCGCTCTGGTCGAAGTAGAGCCACCACAGCCCGACCGAGCCGGCGAACGCGACGACGAAAGACGCCACGCTGGCCGCGGTGACCGGCTTCACGTCAGTCAGGGTCGCCCCGATGATGACGATCGACTCACCCAGCGCGATCAGGATGAACGCCTGGCAGCGCTCTGCGAAGTGGCCGCCCTCGATGGTCCAGTCGGAGGTGCGGGACCGGCCGAGGCCCGGGGTGGCGAAGCCGACCACCCCGCCGAGCAGGTCGACGCAGACTGAGCCGAGCCACAGCAAGGCCCGAGCGTTGCCGTGGGCCAGCCCGCCGGCCAGGGCGAACGCGCTGCTGACCACGCACCAGGCCAGGATCCGCTGGAAGTTGGCCTCCAGCGGATGCCCGCGCAGCGCGATGACCATGAACACGGTGCGGCCAATCTGCTGGAGGGCGTAGGCCCCGCCGACCCACAGGCCCAGGTCCTCGAACGCGCGCGGCAGGGACGCCGACATGGCCAGGCTGACCAACATCAGCACCACGAGCAGCAGGCGCACCGCCATTAGCTCGGGGTCGAGCCAGTTGGTGACCCAGGTGGTATACGACCAGACCAGCCACACCATGGCCAGCAGCAGCCCGGTCTGCAGCGCACCGGCCAGGGTGGAGTGGCCGATCAGGTAGTGCGACAGCTGGGTGACCGCGAACACGTACACCAGGTCGAAGAACAGCTCGATGTTGGTGACCCGCTGCACGCCGGAACGGTCCCGGAGCAGCGGAGGTACCGGGGACCCCCGTTCGGCCAGGTCGCTCATCCGGCATTCTTACCAGGCGTAATGCTCCGGGGCCGGCTGGTATCCGGGGAAGATGTCGTCGAGCCGCTTGAGCACATCCTCGCCGAGGTGAACGGTGATCGCGTGCTGCGCGTCGTCCAACTGGTCCTCGGTGCGGGGCCCGATGATCGGCCCGGTGACGCCTTCCTGGTGCAGCAGCCAGGCCAGAGCAACGTGAGCCGGCTGCTCGCCGAGTTCGTCGCACAGGGCCTCGTAAGCGGCGATCTGTTCGTGGTGCCCCTGCAGGGTGTCGGCGGCCCGGCCGGCCTGGCGGCGCCGGCCCTCGCGCTCCTTCTTCAGCACACCGCCGAGCAGCCCGCCCTCGAGCGGGGACCACGGGATGACGCCGACGCCGTACTCGATCGCCGCGGGCAGCACCTCGAGCTCGATCTCCCTGGTCAGCAGGTTGTAGATGGACTGCTCGCTGACCAGGCCGAAGAACCCGCGGGCGGCGGCGGTGTCGTTGGCCTGCGCAATGTGCCAGCCAGCGAAGTTGGACGAGCCGACGTACAAGATCTTGCCTTGCGCGACCAGCACCTCCATCGCCTGCCAGATCTCGTCCCACGGGGTATCCCGGTCGACGTGGTGCATCTGGTACAGGTCGACGTAGTCGGTACGCAGCCGGCGCAGCGACGCGTCGCAGGCCCGCCGGATGTTCAGCGCCGACAGTTTGCCCTCGTTGGGCCAGTCGCCCATCGCCCCGTACAGCTTGGTGGCGAGCACGGTGCGCTCCCGGCGTCCGTCGCCGGACGCGAACCAGTCGCCGATAATCTCCTCGGTCCAGCCCGAATGTGCATCGTCGTGCTGGGCCAGCGCGCCGGGCGGGCTCTGCGCACCGCCGTAGCGGTTGGCGGTGTCGAAGAAGTTGATGCCAATCTCGTGCGCGTAATCCATGATCGCTTCGGCCTCGGTGGCGGGGGTCAGCGGACCGAAGTTCATGGTCCCGAGGCAGATGCGGCTCACGGACAGGCCGGAACGGCCAAGGTGGATGTATTCCATGCCGCTAAGCCTTTCACGGCAGCGCGGCTTCACTCGTCTCCGCCTGGAGAGCCCGGTGCCTGGCCACCCGCTCGCGGGTGCCGCAGCGATTTGAGCAGTACTGGCGGGCCGCACCCCGGCCCACGTTCACGAACGGTTTGCCGCAGGACGGGGAGGCGCAGAAGCCACCGGGCGGGGCCTGGCGGTCGGCCAGGAGGACCGCCAGTGCCAGGCAGGAAGAGGTGAGGAACCACTCGGCCCAGGGCGCGTCGTCGCCGCTATCCACATGCAGGTGCCAGCCGGACGTACCGCCGTGCGTGGTCAGCCGGGGCGGGTGGGCCCGGCCCGCGAGCAACCCGTTGAGACGGTCCGCGGCGGCGTCGGCGTCCCCGGCCGCGAACACTTCCCGCAGCATGAGGGCCGCCTGGCGCAGTTCGGCAAGGTCGGTGGCGGAGATCTCGATGGGCTCGGGTTCGCCGTACTTCCGTAGCACCGCGATCAGCGCGGCTGGCCCGGCCGGGCGTCCCGGGCCGGGCAGCAGCGCGGTGAGCAGGTCTGCGGCGCGCTGCGCCGCGTCGTGCACGCTGCTGCCGAGCAAGGGCCCCTGGCTGGCCATAGCTCATACTGTAACGTATTTTTGTGAGTTCCCGTTACGAGGACAGGCCAGGGCTGCGCCGGTACCTGGCGGGGGCGGCGGCCGCCCGGGCCGGTGACGAGATGTCGGGACCGGCGCTGCTGCTGCTCGGCTTCGCCGTGACCAGGCGGCCGGAGACCGGCTCCGGGCTGCTGGCCAGCCTGACCATCGCGGGAGCGGCGGGCGGGCCGCTGTTCGGCGCGCTGCTGGACCGCAGCGGCCGCCCGGACCGGCTTCTAGCCTGGACGCTGGCCGCCTACGCGCTGGGTATCGTGGCTCTCCAGGCCGCCGTCGGGCGGGTGCCGATGCCGGCGCTGGCGGCGATCGCGCTGCTCGCCGGGCTGTTCAATCCGGCGGTGGCCGCCGGCTGGACCGCGCAGCTCCCCCGCGTCGTGACCGGGTGCGAGCTGGACCGCGGCTCGGCCCTGGACGCGCTCACGTTCAGCGCGGCCAGCCTGGCGGGCCCGGCCCTTGCGGCGGGGATGGCGGCCGGGATCGGCGCCCGGGCGGCGGTGCTGACCGCGGCCGGCCTGGTCGCGCTAGCGGTGCCCTCGGCCTGCTCGCTCTCGCGGTACCGGCCGACCGGCGCCACCGGGCCAGGCCAGGATCTGACGAAAGTGCGCCCGACACTGGGCCGGCAGATGGCCGCGGGTTTCGCGGTCATCGTGGCCAGGCGCCCGCTGCTGCAGGCCACCGTGACCTCGGTGGTGTCCTACGCCGGCATCGGCATGCTCCTGGTCTGCTGCCCGCTGCTCGGCGCGCAGCGGCTCGGCGGCCCGGCCCGCGGCGCGCTGCTGATCAGCGCGGGTGCCGTCGCCTCGCTGACCGCCAACGCGATCCTGGCCCGCCGAGCCGGTGCCCTGCGCCGCAGGCGCCCAGGCGAACCGCGCCGCGGCCGGCCTGACACCCGGGTGCTCGCCAGCACGCTGGTGATCGGGGCGAGTATGGCCGCGGCGGCGCTGGCGCCAGGCTGGCTCACGCTGGCCGCGGTGGCGCTGGGCGGGGCGGGCGAGGGCCCGCAGCTGACCGCGCTGCTCGCGGTGCGGCACCGGGAAACCCCGGCGAACCTGCGCGGGCAGGTCTACACCACGGCGGCCAGCCTGAAGATCGCTGGCCTAGCGGCCGGGGCGGCGCTGGCCGGGCCGCTGGCCGGGTGGTCGGTGACCGGCTGCCTGCTGATCGCGGCGGGCACCCAACTGGTCGCCGCGATGGCCTACCTGGCGGCCGGACCGACCCGTCAGGGAGGGCGGGGGCCGACCGGCCGGAACGGGGAGCCGGCCGCCGGGGGCAGCGGACCGGCGACCGCGGGCGGCGGCCCGGCTGCCGGGGGCAGTGGGCCAGCCCCCGCGCCGCCCGGCATGGCAGGCACCAGCGCGAATACAGACAGACCGGTCCGTTCGGGATAATGTCGTTGGTTTTTGCTATCCTGAATTCATGCATCGTGTGACGCAGTGGTGGCTGGCCCTCTAGGGCGGTTGCATCCTGCGCTGGCAGAGGCCGTCCGGATGGACGGCCTTTTTTCGTGCTCCCATCCGGACCGACGGGAGGACGATAATCATGACCGTGACCATCGAGCACCGGCGTTCGGCCGAACTCGAGGAACTGATCGATCAGGACGCGGCGGCGTTCCGCATCCTGACCGGCGACCGGCCGACCGGGCAACTGCACCTGGGTCACTACTTCGGCACGCTGCGGAACCGGGTTCGGCTGCAGGACCTCGGCGCGGAGGTCCTAGTGCTGATCGCCGACTACCAGGTGCTGACCGACAGGGATACGGCCGAACGGCTGGACGAGTACGTGACCGGAATGCTGCTCGACTACCTGGCCATAGGGCTTGACCCGGCCCGGACGCTGATCTTCGCGCATAGCGCGGTACCCGCGCTCAACCAGCTGCTGCTGCCGTTCCTCAGCCTGGTCTCGGTGCCCGAGCTGAACCGCAACCCGACGGTCAAGGACGAGATCGCGCATTCGCGGCAGGCGTCGGTCAGCGGCCTGATGCTCACCTACCCGGTGCACCAGGCGGCGGACATCTTGTTCTGCAAAGCGAACCTGGTGCCGGTGGGCCAGGACCAGCTGCCCCATCTGGAGATCGCCCGGCTGATCGCGCGCCGGTTCAACGAGCGGTTCGGCCGTCAGGTGTTCCCGGTGCCCGACGCGCTGCTGTCGGCCGCGCCGCTGCTGCTCGGCACCGACGGCACCAAGATGAGCAAGAGCCGCGGCAACACCATCCCGCTGTCGGCCACCGCGGACGAGACCGCCCGGCTGATCCGGGGTGCGAAGACCGATTCCGAGCGCACCATCAGCTACGACCCGGTTCGGCGTCCTGCCGTCTCCAGCCTGGTCCTGCTGGCCGCGCTGTGCCTGGGCCGTGACCCGCTCCAGGTCGCGGACGACATCGGCGACGGCGGGGCCGCGGCACTGAAGAGCGTGGTCACGACCGCGGTCAACGACCTGCTCGCCCCGGTCAGGACGCGCCGCGCCGAGTACGCGCGGGACCCCGGCTACGTGCGCCAGGTGCTGCGGGACGGCAACGAGCGGGCCAACGAGATCGCAGCGGCCACCCTGGCCGAGGTGCAGGCGGCCCTGGGCATGCGCTACTGATCCCCGCTAATCGGGCCGGAAACCTCGGCCGGGGTGTCGAGCACCCGGCCGGGGCCGACCGCGCGCTCGGGTCCGCAGAGCATGAACGAGCCCTGCAGCGGCAGCTGGTCCGAGGCCCCGCCGACCGCGACCCGGATCTCGCCCGGCTCCACCACCCTGACCAAATCCCGGCCGGTGAATGCGGTCCGGTCGGCGTCCAGCCGGAAGGTGACCCGGCGCGCCTGGCCCGGCTCGAGCGGTACCCGGGCGAAGCCGGCCAGCCAGCGGGCCGGGCGGACGACCTGGGCCACCGGATCGCTCAGGTACAGCTGGACGACCTCGGCGCCGGCCCGGGGCCCGGTGTTGCGCACCGTGCAGGAGATCACCGCCGTGCCGCCCGTGCCGATCCCGGGCCGCTCGATCACCAGGTCGGAGTAGGCGAATCTGGTGTAGGACAGGCCGTGGCCGAAGGCGAACAGCGGCGTCGGGTCCACCGAGCTGCCCGGGTGCCGGGCGGCCAGCCGCGGGCGAAGGTACGAGGACGGCTGCCCTCCAGGCGAGGCGGGCATCTCGACCGGCAGCCGGCCGCTGGGCACCAGCCGCCCGGACAGCACCCCGGCGATGGCGCCGCCGCCCTCCTCGCCCGGGAAGAACGCCTGCACCACCCCGGCCAGCTGCCCGGCCACCGGGCCGATCGCGTACGGCCGCCCGGTGACCAGCACCAGCACCACCGGGGTGCCCGAGGCCACCATGACCCGCAGCAGGTCTTCCTGCACGCCGGGCAGCCGCAAGTCGGCCACGTCGCAGCCCTCGCCCGAGGTGCCGCGGCCGAACAGGCCAGCCTCGTCGCCGAGCACGGCCACCACTACGTCCGCTTCCCGCGCGTGCGCGGCGGCGTGCGCGAACCCGGAGCGGTCCGCTTCGCGGACGGCGCAGCCGGGGGCGTAGTCGATCTGCGCGCCGGGAAGTTCGGCCCGCAGCGCGGCGAGGACCGTGGCGGACGGCGGCCCTTCAGCCGCCTCCGGGTACCGTCCGCCGAGGTGGCGGGGCATGCTGTAGCACCCGTAGAAGGCCAGCGGGTCGTCAGCCAGCGGCCCGGTCACGGCGATCCTGGCGTTCCGGTGCAGTGGCAGCGCGGCGTCCCGGTTGGCCAGCAGCACTACGGATTCCTCGGCCAGCCGCCGGGCCAGCGCGCGGTGCCCGGGCGGGTCGAGGTCGAGGCCCTTGCCGCTGGCTCCGTTCGCGGGCGTGGCCTCCAGGCCGGGCCAGCCAGGATCGAGCAGGCCCAGGTCGCACTTCTGGCGCAGCACCCGGGCCGCGGCGCGGTCCACGAACTCCTCGGCCACCAGGCCGTCGCGTACTGCGTCGACCAGCGCGGGACCGTAGCAGGCCATGCTGGGCAGCTCTACGTCCAGGCCGGCCTCCAGGGCCAGCGCGGCGGCCTGCCCGGGCGTCTCAGCCACGGCGTGCTGGGTCTGCAGGAAGGCGATCTCGAAGTAGTCGGACACCACCACGCCTTCGAAGCCGAGCTCGTCCCGCAGCAGCCCGGTGAGCAGGGTGGGATCGGCCGACACGGGGACCCCGTCGATGTCGGTGTAGGACGGCATGACTGAACGCGCCCCGGCCCGCAGGGCCATTTCGAACGGCACCAGCAGCACGTCGGCGAGCTCGCGGCGGCCGATCGCAACCGGGGCCATGTTGCGCGCGGCCCGGGAGGCCGAGTACCCGGCGAAGTGCTTCAGCGTGGCGTGGATCCCGGCCGACTGCAGGCCGCGGACGTACGCCGTGCCGACCGAACCGACCAGGTAGGGGTCCTCGCCGATGGTCTCCTCGGTCCGCCCCCAGCGCGCGTCCCTGGTCACGTCGAGCACGGGCGCCAGGCCCTGGTGGACGCCGACCGCCCGCATGCTGGCGCCGATGGCCGCGGCCATCTCGCCGACCAGCCCCGGGTCAAACGACGCGCCCCAGGCCAGCGGCGTCGGGAAGATGGTGGCCTGCCAGGCGGCGAAGCCAGTCAGGCACTCCTCGTGCGCGACCGCCGGGATGCCGAACCTGCTCGCCGCGACGACCTGGGACTGAAGGTCGCGCAGCATGCGCAGGGCGTCGGCGGGAGGCACCGGCCGGGTCCCGAACACGCGGGTGAGCTGCCCTAGTCCGTCCCGGACGAGCTCGGCGAACGGCCCCTCCGGGTCGTGGAAGTCGCCTTGCATCGGTGCCACGTTGCTATCGCGCGGCTGGTCGCCGGGCCAGATACTGGTCAGCTGCGCGACCTTCTCCTCCAGCGTCATCCGGGCGAGCAGGTCCGCGACCCGTTCGGCGGCCGGGCGGAGCGGATCGCGCCAGGCCCCAGTGTCAGTCCCCGGGCCGGCACTCGTGTCAGCGTGGCTGACCGCGGGCCGGCTCATCGGGCCGGCCCGGTTGATTCCCGCGTGATCAGCTCGGTGGAGAGCTCGACCCGCCGGCTGGGCAGCGGCCGGTTCTCGATGAGCTCGCCGAGCATCTGCGCGGCCGCCCGGCCCATCTCGGCCAGCGGCTGACGCACCGTGGTCAGCGGGGGCGAGACCCAGCGGGCGACCGGCAGGTCGTCGAATCCGACCACGCTCAGGTCCTGCGGGATCCGCAGGCCGCGCTGCCGCGCCGCCTCGTAGACGCCCAGCGCCTGCTGGTCGTTGCAGGAGAAGATCGCGGTCGGCCGAGGGTCCAGGTCGAGCAGTTCCCGGCCGGCCTGGAAGCCGCCCTCGTGCTGGAAGTCGCCGTGCCGTACCAGGGCCCGGTCGAAGGCGAGGCCGGCCCGCTCGAAGGCTGAACGGTACCCGTCGATCCGGGCCCGGCTGCACAGGTAGTCCTCCGGGCCGCCGATGGCGGCGATCCGGCGATGGCCGAGGCCGAGCAGGTGCTCGGTCGCGGCCAGGCCGCCCGCCCAGTTGGTGGCGCCGACGCTGGCCAGGTCGGGCGGCGGAGGGTTGGCCGGGTCGACCACGACCAGCGGGATACCCCCGCTGCGCAGCTGCTGTAGCTGCTCCTCGGTGGTCTCGGAGATCACCACGATCACGCCGTCGGTGTCATGGCCGGCCAGCGCGCTGGTCCAGCTGGCGGGCCGGGCGTTGCCATGCCTTACCGCCGAGACGGCGACGCCGGTCTCGTGGCTCGCGCCCCACTCCTCGACGCCGCGCAAGATCTCCACGGCCCACGGGCTATCCAGGCCGCTGAACACCAGGTCGATGAGGCCGGAGCGACGCTGCCTGCCCGTTCCGACCCGGGTGTACTTGTACTCGTCGAGCAGCCGCTCCACCCTGGCGCGGGTGTCGGCGGCGACGTCGGGACGCCCGTTGACCACCTTCGACACCGTGGGCAGCGAGACGCCGGCCTCGGCCGCGATGACCGCGAGCGTGGTCCGGGCGGCGGTCCGATTCCCCGTGGTTCGAGTAAGGGACGCGCCATCCCTGCTGACACGCGGCACAGTAGGCACGGTAGCCGCCCTTTCGGGCGCCTGCTCGCTGCTGGACGGCACTCCCACTCTCTCCCGACCCTTCTCTCGAAATAGTTTCGATAACGGCATCGTAACCCATATCGATTCAATCGTCACGTGGAAACTCGCGAGCAGCACTGCAACGGGAAAAGTAGGTCAAGTGTCGTTCGCAACGTATCGGAAACAAGGGGTTGACCGGCCTTAGAGCGCTATCTAGGATGAGGCACGTTCGAAATATTTCTGAATATTTCATAGCCCTGCGGCGCCGGGAGGAGATCCCAATGTCGATCATGCGTAGTCCAGGCGATCATGCGGGCGGCCGAAGATGGCTCACCCTCGGGGCGGCCGCGGCGATCACCGTGGCGCTCGCGGCCTGCGGTTCGGCCGCGGGCAGCGGCAAGGCCGCGTCGTCGAGCGCGAAGGCCGGCGGGACCAACCTGACCATGTGGCTCGTCACCACCGGCCCGAGCCCCGCCAATACCGTGATCAACCAGTCGGTTTCGGCCTTCGAGAAGAATCACCCTGGTGACACGATCACCGTCAACTACATCGAGAACCAGTCCTACAAGCAGAAGATCCAGCTCGCGATGGGCGCCGGCAACCCGCCGACCATCTTCTGGACCTGGGGCGGCGGCCCGCTCAAGCAGTTCATCGACGCCGGCGACGTGACCTCGCTCGGCAACCCTGGCTACGCCTCGAACTTCCTGCCCTCCTCGCTCGGCGCGGTGACATTCGACGGCAAGCTCTACGGCGTGCCGATCCAGGGCACCCAGCCGGTCTACTTTTTCTACAACAAGCCCATCTTCAGCAAGCTGCACCTGACCTTCCCCACGACGTTCTCCGGCCTGCTCTCGACCGTCGCCACGCTGAAGAGCCACGGGTACTCCCCCATCTCGCTGGCCAACGGCGACCAGTGGCCCGGGCTGATGTACCTGGAGTACCTGACCGACCGGATCGGCGGCCCCGGCGTCTTCCAGGCGATCGAGCTCGGCAAGCCGAACGCCTGGTCCAACCCCGCGGTCATCAAGGCACTCGGCGACATCCAGCAGCTGGCCAAGGCCGGGGCGTTCCAGAGCGGGTATGACTCGCTGAAGTTCAGCGGGGGCGGCTCGGACGCGCTGGTGTACAGCGGCAAGGCGGCCATGCAGCTGATGGGCGACTGGGACGTCTCGTCGATGCTCGGCCTTAACAAGGGCTTCGTGACCGGCGGGAACCTCGGGCTGGCCCCGTTCCCCTCGGTCGAGGGCGGCAGCGGCGACCCGGCGGACCTGGCCGGCAACACGGCGAGCTATGTGGCCATCTCCAGCAAGGCCAGCGCGGCGCAGAAGGCCGTGGCCGAGGCGTTCTTCTCCGAGGTCCTGGCCTCGTCCACTTACGCCAAGGCCACCGTCGGCGCGGGTGAGGTCCCGGTTATCAAGGGTGCGACCGGCCTGTTCGCCGGGCAGCAGCTGGCCTCCTACGACCAGACCATCTACAGCTCGGTCCAGCAGGCACCGAGCTTCCAGTACTCCTGGGACCAGGCGGTGCCGCCGCAGCAGGCGACGCCCATGCTGGCTAACCTGGCCCAGGTCTTCGAGCTGACGATGACCCCGCAGAAGTTCGCGGCCACGATGGACAGCGCACCTACCGGTGCCTAGGCAGGCTGTGGTGCAGGCCGGCCGGGGCCGCGGTCTCGCGGACCTGGCCGGCCTGGCGCCGGCCATGGCGCTGTTCGCCGTGTTCATCGTGGTGCCGATGCTGGGCGCGGTCGCGCTCAGCCTGTTCCGCTGGAACGGGCTGGGCACGCCGCACTGGGTCGGCGGGGCGAACTGGGCGCAGTTCGCCCGCGACCCGCTGGCCCGCCAGGCGCTGACCGTCACGGCCAAGGTAGTGGTGCTCAGCTGGGTGCTGCAGACGCCGATCTCTCTCGCGCTCGGCCTGTTCACCGCGGGCCGGCAGCGGTACCGGTCGGTGTACGCGGCGCTGTACGTGCTGCCGCTGCTGCTGTCCACCGCGGGCATCGCGCTGATGTGGGAAGCCCTGCTCGACCCGAACTTCGGCGGCCTCACCGCCCTGTCCCGGTCTTTGGGGCTGGGTTTCCTGCGCCAGAACTGGCTCGGCAACCCGTCGATCACCCTCTACGTGATCATCGGGCTGATCGCCTGGCAATTCATCCCGTTCCACACCCTGCTCTACCAGATGGGCCGCCGGCAAATCCCCGACGTGCTCTACGAGGCGGCGCGACTGGACGGGGCCAGCGCGGCCCAGATGTTCTGGCGGGTGACGCTCCCGCAGCTGCGCTACACGATCGTCACGTCGAGCACGCTGATCATCGTCGGATCGCTGACCTACTTCGACATCGTCTACATCATGACGAACGGCGGCCCCGGCTACACCACGCGGGTGCTCTCGCTCGACATGTACCAGGCGGCCTTCCAGCAGAACGAGTACGGCTATGCGAGCGTGCTGGCCGTGGTCATCGGCGTGTTCGGCGTGGGCCTCGCGTTCGGCTTGGTCAGGTTCAGCGGCTTCGCCTCCATGGCCAGCCAGCAGGAAGGAGCGGCGTGAGCGGTACGGCTACTGCCCGCCCGGTTCGTTCCGCCTCCCAGTCGGCCCGCGGCGCCGCGACCCCTCCCAGGCGGCGCCGGCGAGTAAGCCCCGGCCGGGTGGTGGCCTTCTTGCTGGCCACCGCCTGGCTGGTGGTAGTCATCGCGCCGATCTACTACATGGTGCTGGCCAGCTTCCGGAGCCAGGGGAACTACCTGACCGAGAACCCCTGGCTGCCTTCGGGCGGGCTCACGGTATCCGAGTACGGCACGGTGTTCGGCGCCGGGCTAGGCCGGTACCTGGTCAACAGCGCGATCCTCACCGCGGTCTGCGTCCTGCTCACGCTGTCGATCAGCCTGGGCGCGGCGTTCCGCATCGTGCGGCGCTCGACCCGGGCCGCGGGCGTCTCATTCCGCATCCTGCTGCTCGGCCTGGCCATCCCGATCCAGGCCATCATCGTGCCGCTCTACCTGCTCGTCTACAAGCTGCACCTATACGACACGCTGTTCGCGCTGATGCTCACCATGAGCGCCGCCGCCGTGCCACTCTCGGTGCTGGTCATGGTGAGCTTCGTCCGGGACATCCCGCGCGAGCTTATCGGCGCGATGCTGGTCGACGGCGGCACCGAGTGGACGGTCTTCCGTCGGCTGATCGTGCCGCTGTCCACCCCGGTGCTGGCCACGGTGGCCATCTACGACGGCCTCGACGTGTGGAACAACTTCATCCTGCCCCTCGTCCTCACCCAGAGCAACAGCGTGGCCGTGCTGCCGCTCGGCCTGACCAAGCTGGAGGGCCAGTACGCCATCAACGTGCCAGCCGTAATGGCGGCCGTCCTGCTATCCGTGCTTCCCCTGGTGGTGCTGTTCATCGTGATGCGCAAGCAGGTCATGCGGAGCCTGGGGTCCGTAGTCATGCGCTGAACCAGGCCGCGGCCGGGACCACGGAGGAAGCTCGTGCGAGGGAGCCGGGCCGAACGCTGGAGACCGCGACCGATCGGTCACCTTAGTCACACGCGGCCCCTGTATTCCCGTGCGTCGCAGCCAGAAGTCAATGAATGTGACTCTCTACCGCCTCTTTCCGGTAGAGAGTCACATTCATTGACTTGCTGAGGGGTGCTCGATATCCGGGAACCGAACGTAGCCGGAGCTAGGCGCTACCTTAGTGCTCAGCCAGTCACTCTAGCCCCGAAGCTCCCGCCTGTTGCCGAGGCGCCGTCTCGGCGGCAGGCGCGGGAGCGGCGGCAGGCGCGGCCTGGGAGGTGACGGAGGCCGACGCTGCCCGTAGTGCTGGAGCCGGCGCGGCCTGGGAGATGGTGGCGGCGCATTCGTGGCAAGGTTGGGTTCGTGGCGGGTGCGGACCTTGTGACGTCGTTGCGTCAGGCGGGCGTGAACCGCGGCGATCTCGTCGCGCTGGTCATCTCACCCGCGCTTGGCCTAGGGCTGGCCGCCGGGGACAGGTCGTGGGCGGTCAAGGGCGTCGCGGCCGAGGTCGGCCGGGCCGACGAGGAGCTGCGGCCCCGCTGGGTGCTCTGGTCAGGTCAGACGGCGGCGCGCCTGGTTGCCGCCGGGGTCCGGCTGGCCACCTGCTGGGATATCGCGGCGGCGCACCGGCTGCTGTTCGGCGGCTGGCGGGCCGACCCCGGCTGGACCTGGGCCCGGCTGCACGGCCTGACCACCGACACGATGCCGACCGACGGCCCGCTCGACCTGTTCGGCATGGACGTGGGCGACACCGGCGACCCGGTGGCACCGGACGGGTATATGCGCCCGGAGTGGGTCAGCGGCGGGTGGTCGGACACCCCGGAGCGGATGGCACGCTGGGCCGCCCTGGCGCTGGACCTCGCCGGACAGCAGCAGGCGGCGCTGGCCGCGCTGGACGGCCGGCCGATGGCCCTGCCAACGGCTCGCGCCGAGTCCACCGCCGAACTGCTCTGCGCCGAACTGTCCGCGGACGGGCTGCCGGTAGACCTGGCGGTCGCGGAGCGAGTCCTGGCCTCCTTCATCGGCCCCAGGCCACGCAGCGAAGCCGACGCCGCCGCGCAGCGGGCCGCCCGTGACGCGGAGGTCTTGCGGCACGCGCCCGCGGGCGTCACCGCCGACCTGCGCAGTCCGGCTCAGGTGAAATCGCTGCTGGCCAAGCTGGGCGTGGACGTGCCGGACACCAGGGCCGGGCGGCTGCGGGAGATGCGCGACGCGCATCCGCTGATCGGAGCGCTGCTCGACTGGCGGAAGGCGGAGCGGATCGCCACCACCTACGGCTATGCCTGGCTGGACACGTACCTCGGTGCGGACGGCCGGCTGCGCGGCGCGTGGACCGGCTCGGATGGCGCGGCCGGCCGGATGACGGCGTCGGCGGGCCTGCACAACATGCCGGCCGCACTGCGCCCGGCTGTTATCGCCGCCGAGGGGCACGTGTTCGTCCGGGCCGACCTGGGCCAGATCGAGCCGCGGGTGCTGGCCGCGGTGTCCGGTGATCGCGCCCTGGTAACCGCGTCCCGCTCCGACGACCTGTATGCGCCGGTGGCGGCGCAGCTCGGCGTGGAGCGGGCCGTGGCCAAGGTCGCGGTCCTCGGCGCGATGTACGGGCAGACCACTGGGCACGGCGCCCAGGCGCTGCGCCGCCTCAACGCGGCCTACCCGGTGGCGATGGCCTACCTGGATTCCGCCGACCGGGCCGGAAAGGCCGGCCGCGACCTGCGCACCTACGGCGGCCGCCTGATACAGCTGGCGGCCACGGAGCCGCGGAGCGTGAGCCGGGCCGCGGCCTACGGCCGCTACGCGCGCAACGCGATGATCCAGGGCGCGGCGGCGGAGCTGTTCAAGGTGTGGGCGGTCATCGTCCGGGCGCGATGCGTGCCGCTCGGCGCCCGGATCGTACTGTGCCTGCACGACGAGCTGCTCGTGCACGCCCCGCTTGAGCAGGCGGGAGCGGTGTCCCGCCTGGTCGACGAGTGCCTGCGGGAAGCCGCGCAGCGCTGGGCGCCCGGCTGCGGGGTCCGCTTCATCTCCGACACCACGATCGTGCGCTGCTGGTCGGACGCCAAGAACGCGGCCTTGGAACCGGCAGGCCCGGCAGGCGCGGCAAGTCCAGCAGGCGCGGCAGGCCCGGCAAGTCCAGCAGGCCCGGCAAGTCCAGCAGGCCCGGCAAGTCCAGCAGGCGCGGCAGGCCCGGCAAGTCCGGCGGGCCAGGCGAGCTAACGCGCTCGCTTGCCCGCGCGCAGTGACTCCATGGTCTTGGCCAGGCGCGTAGCCCGGGTCTCGGCCTTCTTGGCCTCCTCGATCCAGCGCACCCATTCCTTGCGGTGGGTGTAGGACAGCCCGTCGAAGGTGGCGCGGGCGGTGTCGTCATGCTCGAGCGCCGCCGCGAGGTCACCGGGCACCGTCACCTCGCGCGGCCCGCTGTCCAGCGCCATATCGACCTCGACCTGATCACCGGCCGCGACGCCGGCCGCGGTCCGGTTCTCCGCGCTCAGCGGGATGAGGAATCGCCCGCCCATCCGGGCGACCGTGGTCCGGTAGGTGTGACCGCCGATCGTCACGGTGACCGCCGGGCGGCTACCCGGGCCCAGCGCCGCGACCACGTCCTCCGGGACCTCGATCCCGGTCGCGCTCTTGCCGCCCAGCTCCACCGTCGCGCGGAATCTCATGGGCCGAGTATGCCAGCTCGACTCAGTGCTGGCTGATCGTGGCGGGGCCGGTCCCGACCGCCGCGACCACGGCCGCGGCGAACGCGCCCGGTGCCTCTATCGGCGAGAAGTGGCCAGCGCCGTCGAGCCAGGTCAGGCGAGGATCGGCGAAGAACTCGCCGATCCGGTCCGACCATTCGCGGGGGAACAGCGGGTCGTGTTCCGGCCACAGCACGGTCGTCGGCACCGTGATCCGGTCGCCCGGGTCCGGGACTTGTTCGGCCAGCGAGGCCGCGACCGACCCGGCGCCCGCCCGGTACCAGGCGATCGAGGCGGTGAACGCGCCGGGCGGCCCGTAGACCGACACCAGGTGATCCAGGTGCTGGTCGTCTGGCTCGTAGGCCGGGCCTGACCAGTGTGACCAGAAGTGCCTCAGGTACGCGCGGACGGCGTCCGGCCGCCCGTCGATCAGCTCGGCTGACAGCCCGAGGTTGTGGAAGGCCTGGTACCAGAACTCCCGCTGGGCTTGCGGGGCGAGGATCCGGTCCCCGATGCCGGGTAGCGGCGGCGCGATGACGAGAGCGCGGACCAGATCGGGATGGTTCCTCGCGATGGCCTGGGCGATCCGGCTGCCGATGTCGTAGCCGGCCAGGACCACCTGTCCGAGCCCCAGCTCGCCTATCAGCCCGGCGATGCTGCGGCCCTGGGCGGCGGCGTTGTACTCCCGGGCCGGATCGGCGGCGTGCTTGTCCGACTCGCCGAACCCCCGCAGGTCGGGGACGATCACGTCGGCGGCCTGCGACACGGACGGGACGACCGCGCGATAGTCGG
>Ga0210408_10002904_pt1 | contig 16223 bp, 19 predicted proteins | sample IncBWH4MmetaG_FD_155471 | JGI IMG/M metagenome (GOLD analysis project Ga0210408, IMG submission 155471) | Forest soil microbial communities from Barre Woods Harvard Forest LTER site, Petersham, Massachusetts, United States - Inc-BW-H-4-M | ecosystem: Environmental > Terrestrial > Soil >...
TCGGCGTTAGGCCGAGATCGATACCGGGTTGAGCTCGCTCATGGGCCGGCTCAGTGTACTCCCGGCAGCGGCACCCCGCGAGGCGGCACGCTGAGCGCGCCGACCGCGCCGCGCGGGTCCGGTTCAGTCACCCCGCGACGCTGCTGCTCCTCGGCCGTGCGCCGGGTGGTGCTCATGGTCGGCACGCTCGACGCCGCTCGGGCCCGGCGAGATCCGTCGCGCGATGAACTCCCGGGTGTGGCGAGGCAAGAGCCCCGGGTTGACCGCCAGCTCCGCGGCCAGGCGCTCCAGATCGGCCTTGGTGTCGACGTCGAACCAGGAGGGCAGGCACGCGACACGGAGGCCGAGGTGCTGCGCCCGGTCGAGCGTGCGGGACAGGACCGCGGTGGTGCTCCACGGCATGTCCTCGAAGAGGGCCGGGCACGGCGCCCGGAGCCCGATCAAGTAGTAGCCGCCATCGTCGGTCGGGCCGAGGACCACGTCGACGTCGGGTGCCATGACCAGGCTCACCGCCTCGTCCAGGCACTCCCGCGGCAGCGTCGGCGCGTCGGTGCCGATCACGAGCGCGCCTTCGTGACCCAGCGCGAGGACCTCCGCGATGACCCGGGCCTGCCGCGCGCCCAGGTCCTCACCCTGCTGGGCCAGCAGCGCGAAGCCCGGCACGAGGCCCTCGAGCTCCCCGCGCGCCTCCACCGGCGCATACGCGAGAACCGGCCGCACCCCGGCCACGCGCGCGACTCGCTCGACCGCGTCGAGGAGGAAGCACCGGGCCAGCTCGGCGGCCTCGGGCGGTCGCAGCGGCGGGCAGAGCCGCGTCTTCACCGCCCCGGCCCGGGGCGCCTTCGCCATGATCGCCAGGCCCACCGGCTGATCCGCGAGCACCATGGGGCCATCATGCCACGCCGCCGGGCCCCCCGCGCCGCCGGAGCGAGCGCCCGGCGGAGGCCGAGAGCCCGCGCGATCAGCTGAGCCTTGCTGATCGTGATATCTCCTGCGAATCTCACCCCGTGTGGAATCCGGACGTCCGGCGAATCAGTCCGGCGCGCGGTCGCGTTCAACTACCAGCAGTCAACCCGAGGAGGAAGGCGATGTCCGACGACTTCGAATACGTGTCCCAGTCCCGGCTGGAGTACCGCCATGGCTACCGTCACGCTTATCTGGGCGACGTCCCCGCCCCGGTGGTGTACGGGGTGCAGGGGCGCCTACGCGAGTACTACGGAGTCGCGGAGGGCCCGCCGGTCGCCTCCACTCTCGATCACATCGTCGCCGCCGTCGCGGGGTGAATGTACGGCACCCTGCGCGGCGCCCTGGCAGGGCGCAAGATCGCGTTCGACCGCGAGAGCTACACCGCCACCGTCGAAGGCCGCATCATCGGGATCGGCAAGACCATCCGGATCAAGTCCATCCACATGAAGTACGAGCTGGCCGTGCCGGCCGAGAGCCGAGAGGCCACCGAGCGCGCGCTCACCCTCCACCCGGAGGGCTGCCCGGCTCACCAGAGCGTGCAGGGCGCCATAGAGGTGACGTGGGAGGCGCGGGTACGCTTCGGCGCGGAAGAGGTCACCCTGCGCGGCGCCTAGGTCCCGTGCTCCGCGAGCATCCGGGAGACGCCAACCACCGACCGCGCGCCGAGGGTACGCTCCTCGGCGTGCTCGGGCCAGCGCGGCCGACGATCAGGCGGCGCCGAGCAGCCGGACCTCGCGCTGGGGGAAGGGCATCTCGATCCCGCCGGCCCGGAAGCGCTCCACGATCGCCTGGTAGAGCTCTCCCTGCGCGGACGCGTAGTCGGGCACCGCGACCCATGGCCCGAGGCTCAGGTTCACCGCGGAATCCCCGAGGCTCGCGATGCCCACCACCGGCGCCGGCGTCTTGAGCACGCGCGGGTTCGCGAGCAGCGCCTCGCGGGCCACCGCCAGCGCCCGGGGCAGGTCGGTCGCGTAGCCGACGCCGACGGTCAGCTCCATCTGCCGGATCGTCCCGTAGTTGTGCAGGATCTCCCCCACGATCTTCCGGTTGGGGATGATGACCCGCGACTGGTCCGGGTGCACGAGCGTGGTCGCGAACAGCTCGATGCTGCTCACCTGCCCGTACACGCCCACGATCGCGAGCCACTCACCCACCCGGAAGGGCTTGGTCAGGATGATGCTGAGGCCGGCCACCAGGTTGCCCAGCACGCCCTGGAGCGCGATGCCGATGCCGAGGCCGGCGACCCCGATGCCGGCCACCAGCGGCGCCACCTGGAAGCCGAACTTGTCGAGGGCGACCACGAGGGTGAAGATCAGCACCACCACCCGCACCGTCTTCACCATGAGGCTGCGCACCGGCGGCTCGAGCGCGCGCCGCTCGAGCCAGCGGCCGGTGAGGTTGCCCACGTAGCGGGCCAGGATCAGTCCCACCCCCAGGATGACGAGCGCGCCCAGGATCTGGAAGCCGTAGCGGATCAGCAGATCGGTCGTGAGCTCCTTGGCGGACAGCGACGGCATGCGAGTCCTCCTCGTCGGATCGAGTGACGCCCGGTGAGGGGGATCAAAGCACAACTGCGGGGCCGGGGCGAGGCCCGGCGGAGGAGCGGACTAGGCTAGTCCCAGAGGAACTGGCGGGGATCGACGGCCTGCCCGTGCACCTGGATCTCGTAGTGCAGGTGCGGGCCGGAGGTGCGGCCGGTGTTGCCGGTCAGCGCGATCACCTGTCCGCGCTCGATCCGCTCGCCCGGCTTCACGCGGATCTCCTGCAGGTGCCCGTAGAGCGAGCGCAGGTCGTGCCCGTGGTCGAGGATGACGATGGTGCCGTACTCGCCGCTGGTGCCCGCGAACGAGACGACGCCGGACGCGGGGGCCAGCACCGAGGTCCCCCGGTTGGCGCTGATGTCGAGGCCGCGGTGGAACTCCTGCTCGCCGGTCCACGGAGACTGGCGCATGCCGAACCGCGAGTTGAGCGGCCCACGGACCGGCCAGCGCAGCGGGAGCGACAGGAGCATCGGCCGGGTGCGCTCCATGAAGCGCTCGAGCGCGCGGAGGCTCTGGCCGCTCTCGCCCACGCTGCTCGACAGGAGCGCCAGGGCCTGCGGGAGCGCCGGCGTCTCGCTCGCGAAGACGAGCGGGAGCACCGCCATCGCGCCACCCATGCCCGTTCCCTTGACGCTGCTGCCCGGCGCCGGCCCGAAGGTGCTCCAGACCCGGAGGTGCGCGGCCTGCCAGCCGCCCACCTCGCGGTTCAGGTCGGCCACCCGCAGCTCGACCGACTCGAGCATCACCCGCTGCTCCTCCACGCGGCGCTCGACGCTGGCGGCCTGGCTCTGCGCGCGCTTCAGCGCGAAGTAGTCCCACCACGTGCCGGTGAGCAGGGTCGCGAATGCGGTCACCGCGAGGAACATCCCCCAGACGAGCCAGCGCGGGCACCCCACGTGGAGCATGCGGCTGCCGCCGCCGTGCACCAGCACCAGGGTGAAGCCGCCGCGGGGCCGGCTCATGACCGCGCGAGAGCCGCCACCGCCGGGTCGTGGGCCGCGTCTGCCGCAGCCGGCCGCGGCATCCGGCAGTGGCCCTCGAACATGACGCCTTCCTCGAGGACCAGGATCGGCGACTCGATGTCACCGAAGATGCGCGCCTTGCCGGACAGCTCCACCCGCTCGCTCGCGTACACGTTGCCGACCAGCTCGCCGTTGACGACGAGCGTGCCGGTCCGGACGCACGCGTTGACCACCCCGCGCTCGCCGATGATCAGGGTGTCGGGCGACGCGATCTCGCCCTGGAACTTCCCGTTGAGGAGGACGGTGCCGGTGAAGGTGTACTTGCCTTCGATCTCGGAGCCTTCGTCGAGGAATGCGGTCAGCTTCTTGCGGCTAGAGGCGCGTCGGCTCCGGGACCACATGGCGGCTAGGCCTGCGCCCCGACGCGGGGGGCGCCGGTCGGGAGGGGCGGGGCCAGGTGGCCCGCGGCACCGCGTCCTTCGAGCATCCCCGCCTCCTGATGGCTGCTGCTGTAGTGGAAAGCGCCTCAGAGGGGAGCAATGACCCTGCCACCGGATGGCCGTCGTCAACGCATTGAAAAGATGAGGGTATTGGCTCGGAATCGGCAAGCGTGGGCCCGCCGCGCTGCGTTTCGGGGACGAACGGGTGTCAGCTCGGAAACAGTGTTACTGCGGCCAGGGCACGATCAGGGTCGGCAGCTCGCCGGGCGCCTGGAGGATCCATCCGTCGCCCTCGGTGTTGCGGAGGAACATGGTCGCCGGCCCATCGGCCCGGAGGACGTTCCAGCCGCTGCCGTCCTTGCGCCGCGAGACGAACGCGGCGGATTCGCCGGGCCGCTGGACGACGTATCCGTCCTTCTTGTCGGAGATGAGATAGATGGGCGCGAGTCCGGGCGCGTAGATCACGTAGCCCTCGCCCCACGCCGAGAAGTAGACGTCGATGGGGAATTGTCCCGGCTGGGTCACCTTGAAGTGCTGCGCGGCCACCGGCGGCTGCGGGGGCGGGAACGCGGTGTCGGCGGTCTGGTCGCCGCTCGCGCATCCAGCGAGTCCGGCGGCCGCGAAGGCGACCGCCGCGAGGGTCCGTCTCGTGCCGGCTCCGATCATCTTCGTCCTCGAGCCCCGCTCAGAGCCCGAAGCGCCGCCCGGTGTCCGCGTGCGCCTTCCAGATCGCGGGCGGCATGCGGTCGCCGAACTGCTCGTAGAACTCGCCCAGCTCGTCGAGGGCCTGGCGCCACTCCTCGCGGTCGACGTGCAGGGCCCCGTCCAGCGCGCCGGGAGCCAGCGAGAGCCCCGACTCGTCGAGGCTCCCCGGTGCGGGCACGTGGCCGATCGGCGTCTCCGCCGCCTTGCCGCCGCCGCGGATCCGCTCGACGATCCACTTGAGGATCCGCACGTTCTCGCCGTAGCCCGGCCACAGGAAGCGCCCCTCGCCGTCGCGGCGGAACCAGTTCACCCGGAAGATCTTCGGCGGGTTCTTGAGCTTGGGCCCGAAGGACAGCCAGTGGGCGAAGTAGTCCGCCATGTTGTAGCCGCAGAACGGGATCATGGCCATCGGATCGCGCCGCACCACCCCGACCTGGCCGGTGATCGCCGCGGTGGTCTCGGTGCCCATCGCCGAGCCGAGGAACACGCCGTGGTCCCAGTCGAACGCCTCGAAGACCAGCGGCACCACCCGCGCGCGCCGCGAGCCGAAGATGAACCCGGAGATCGGCACGCCCTCGGGATCCTCCCAGTTGGGCGCGATGGACGGGCACTGCTGGGCGGGAACGGTGAACCGCGAGTTGGGATGCGCGGCCGGTCCGGCGCCCGGCGTCCACGGCCTGCCCTGCCAGTCCAGCAGGCCCGCGGGAGGCTCCGGCCCCATGCCTTCCCACCACGGCTCGTTGGATGGGGTCAGGGCCACATTGGTGAAGATGGTGTTCGAGCGGACCATCGCGGCGCCGTTCGGGTTCGTCTTGGCGCTCGTGTTGGGCGCCACTCCGAAGAAGCCGCGCTCGGGATTGGTGGCGCGCAGCTGGCCGTGCTTGTCGACGTGGATCCACGCGATGTCGTCGCCCACCGTCCACACCCGGTAGCCGGGCAGGCTCGACACCACCATCGCCAGGTTCGTCTTGCCGGACGCGCTCGGCATCGCGGCCGCGAGGTAGGTGATGCGGCCCTCCGGATCCTCGACGCCAAGGATCAGCATGTGCTCGGCCATCCACCCTTCCGTCCGCGCCTGGTGGGACGCGATGCGGAGCGCGTGGCACTTCTTGCCGAGCAGCGCGTTGCCCCCGTAGCCCGAGCCCACGCTCCAGATGAGCCGCTCCTCCGGGAAGTGCATGATGAAGCGCCGGTCCGGGGAGAGGTCGCCGAGCGAGTGCAGGCCCCGCACGAAGTCGTCGGCGTCGCGCATGTGCTCCAGCGCCACCGCGCCCACCCGCGTCATGATGTGCATGCTGGCCACCACGTAGGCGCTGTCGGTGACCATCACGCCCACCCGGCTCATCGTGGAGCCGGCCGGCCCCATCAGGTACGGGATCACCCACATCGGGCGGCCCCGCATGCAGCCGCGGAAGAGGGCCCGGAGCTTCTCCTTGCCTTCCGCGGGCGCCATCCAGTTGTTGGTGGGCCCGGCCTCCTCGCGCGTCGGGGTGCAGATGAAGGTCAGCTGCTCGGTGCGCGCCACGTCGGAGGGGTTGCTGCGATGCAGGTAGCAGTTCGGGTAGGTCCGCGAGTTCAGGGGGAGCAGGGTGCCGTCGCGCAGCATGTCGTCGACCAGGCGGTCGTACTCCGCCTTCGAGCCGTCGGCCCATGCGATCTTCGCCGGGCCCGTCAGCGCGGCGACCTCATCCACCCATTTCTCGACTTGACTCGTGAGGCTCATGGATGACGTCCTCCCGGTGAGTGACACGACGTTCGGAACCCGGCGGGCCCGCGCCCCGAGTCGGACGCCCCCGGGCAAATTCTCACCGCGCCGCGCACTCCTGTCAACGACCGGCTGGATTCGATCACGCCCCGTCGACCCGGCCATTGCGCCGGGCGAGCGCATCCCGGACCATCAGGGTCAGGTCGCGCCGAGGGAAGGGCTTGATCAGGTAACCGAACGCGCCCCGGCGCAGGGCCTCGTTGAGGGTGGCGAGCGAGGCGAACGCGGTGATCATGACCACCTCGATCCGCTCGTCGAAGGTCTTGATGTACTGCAGGGTGTCGAGCCCGCTCATGCTGGGCAGGAGCTTCACGTCGAGCAGCACCAGGTCGGGCCGGAAGCGGGGTAGCTCCTCGACCGCCGCCTCGCCGCTCGCCACGCTCGAGACCCGGTACTCGCGATCGAGCAGGGCGCGCAGGCTCATGCGCACGCCCTCCTCGTCGTCCACCAGGAGCACGCGAGCCTTCTCTTCCGTCTCGAGCACGGGTTCGGTCATAGGGAAAGTTCTGCGCGGGCCAGTCGAGCTGCTGATGGTTGCAACGCGAGTGCCAGCGCGAACCTACCTGCAAAATCACCGACCTCGCGCATACGCCCGCTCTCTGACGCGCACCGCGCGCCAGAGAGCGGACAAAAATTGGCGTTGCGCTCGCCGTGGGTCGGAGACGTTCGACCAACGACGACTCCGGCCGGAGGCTCAGGAGCGCGGCGCCCCCGGGCGCAGCCGTTGCGCGATCTCGTTGACCAGATGGTTGAGCCGCTCCGCGGCGTCCTCCCGCTCCTTCTGGTGCCGCTCGTTCTCGCCCCGCAGCTCGCTCATGCTCTGCCGCAGATGCTCCGCCTGGCGCTCGGAGGTCTCGAGCCGATTGCGCAGCTGCTCGTTCTCGTAGGTCACGCCGCGCAGCCGCTCGTTCTCTCGCTCGGAGGCCTCCACCCGCTCGCGCAGCCGCTCGTGCTCGTGCAGCAGCTCCAGCAGCGCGGCCAGCTGGGTCTGCCCCGCCTCGAGCCAGCGCCGCACCTCGTCTCCATCGCGCACCTGCTTGGACTCGACGCTCATCATCCGATCCTCTCCTTTCGTACGATTGAGTGGAGTGTAATCCAGCCCCGGAGACGACGGGCGACCGATCGCCACCGCCGCCACCTGGGCCTGCCGGGGGGCGCGCGGCCGACGCCGATCCGAGCGTCGGCGCTCCGGCTGGTGCGACATCGACGCGCTCCGCCGCTCGCGGCGCCGTCGGTCCAGCATCACCTCGACCTCGCCCGGATCCTCCGCGAAGAGCCGCTGCATGCGCTCGACGAGCGCGGGTCGATCCGGGCGCACGAAGACCCGCACCGGGCTTCGCGTCGGACTGCTCCAGAGCCACAGTGACACCTTTCGGAATCGGCCGGACAACAGCATGGTCATCGCTTTCCGGAATCGCTCGACTCCTCGCCGCGGGCGAGCAGGCGGAGTCGGTGGGTCCAGCAGAGGCCGTGCACCTCGCGGTCGTCCCCCGGGATGTCGATCGTGACCAGGAGGCAGGGCTTCCCCTCCTGTCGACAGCGCGGGCAGATGACTTTCAAGGCGCCCGATAGCGGGCAAACTCGGTGCCACGACGAGGCTCATGCGGGCACTGCCGGAGCGGCGAGAATGCTTCCCCGACGCGACGTTAGATCACATTGAGATAGTAAAGGATTACCACCACCGACTCCGACACTTAGCTCCTGCCGGGCGAGAGATCGCCTTAGCTGTCATTTCGGCTCGGCGTGGCGCTGAAGCGCGGGGTGGCGATCAAGTGCGCACGATCTGATGGGAACAGCCGAACCGTGCTTGGCCGCTCGGCCACCCTGAGTAGGTAAGCACCTTCCCATCGCCCACGAGCGCTGCGGCTTGACAGCGCCGTGGGCCGGTCCTAGCATGCCTGCCACCCCCCGAGGTGGCGGCGATGAGTGAGTTCCACGACGAGTACTCCGAATCCCTCGACGGTGAGTTCCGCAAGCTCGAAGATGCCCTCCTGAGCGATGAGGTCCGACTCCTCGCTCCAAGCGAGCCGATCCACGTGTCTCCGGACGCGACGGTTGCCGATGCGGTCGCTCGCATGGTGGAGAACCGGCGGGCCGCGGTCGTCATTGTGGACACGACCGGCCGGCTCACGGGCATCTTTACCGAGCGCGACCTGTTGACGCGCGTGGTCAGCCTCGGCCGAGACCTGGCGCGCACGCGCATCGGCGACGTGATGACGGCCGACCCGGAGGCCCTGGCGCCTCACGATCGCATCTGCTTCGCGATCAACCGCATGCACGCGGCCGGTTATCGGACAGTCCCGCTCGTCGACGCCCACCACCGACCGATCGGCATCGTCACCGTGAACGACGTGGTCGGCTGGCTGGCACGGGTGTTCCCGGAGGCGATCCTGAACCTGCGGCCCGGCGACCGGGTGAACCGGGCGCAGATGGACAGCGGTTAGACGATCTTCCGGAACACCAGCCGGGAGGGAGCGTTCCGGAAGGGCCATCCCGGCACGATGGCGGTGAATCGGCCCGCGGCCCCGCCGGCCACCAGGAGCTTCAGGCTCTCCGGCGACTGGAACTTCGGCACCAGCTGGGCACTCCGGGCGCCCTCGGGGAACGCGGCGAGGGCCTCGTCGGAGAGCCCCTCGCCCCCGTCCGTTCCCGGCAGCAGCGCGTGCACCGGCTTCTGCAGGCGCGTCCACAGGAAGTCGCGCACCTGACGCTTCGACCACCCGTCGGCGGCCAGGGTCTTCACGTGCTCGGGGGAGAAGACGAGCGCGGTGTCGCCCAGGCCCATCGCCTTGTGGTGGGCCACCACCTCCACGCTGCGGACGATGGTTTCGAGCAGATCCGGAGCGGAGCGGCTGCGGGTGTCGGCAACGATCTGGGGCGCCTCGGCCGCCATGACGCCGACCGTGCTGTCGGAGGCCGCGAACCCATGCTCCACGTGGAGCGGTTCCCACGGGCTCGCCTCCTCGTTCTCCCCGATGCAGTATGTGTATCGCCCCGGTCCCCCGAAGGTCGACATGCTGATGACGCCCGGCTGGGCGCCGCCGATGTTGACCCAGCAGAGCCGCACCGCGCGCCCGATGGTCGCGTTGGCCCGCCAGCCCGGGCCGAACACGCCGGCTCCGGAGTTGATCTCGAGCGCGTCACGGATGGGGCCGTTGACGATCACGAGGGGCGCCACCGCGTCGGTCGTCCCGGAGACGCCCAGCAGGCAGAAGCGCTCGTCGCAGATCGCTTCCACCGCGGCCAGGACCACCGGCAGGTACTCTGGCCGACAGCCGGCCATCACCGCGTTGATCGCGATCTTCTGGACGGTGGCCCGCCCGAAGCGGGGCGGCATCTCGGCGACCAGCTCGTCCGGGGCGCGCCCGCTGACGGCGACCGCGGCGGCGACCCGCTCCGCGGTGGGCGGCACCACGGGGAGGCCGTCGGTCACCCCACGGGCGAACAGGACCTCGATCGGGTCGGCGTCACCGTGGGCCATGCTGGGCGGGCCCGGCGGATGCCCGGAGGGCTCTTACCTGGGGCGGGAAAACGGCGAGCGATATTCGAGCCGCTCGCGCACCTTGTTCAGCAAGCGCTCGACGGTGAAGGGCTTCGCCACGAATGCGTCGACCGGGATGAGGACGCCCGCGTCGCTGATCACCTCGGCGGCCCGCCCGGACATGAAGATCATCTTGATGTCGGGCCGGAGGGAGACGAGCCGATCGGCCAGCTCCTTGCCGTTGATCCCGGGCATCATGATGTCGGTCAGGAGCAGATGGATCGTCCCCGGGTGCTCCTCGGCGAGCTTGAGCGCGGTGTCCCCGTCCTCGGCCTCGAGCACCCGATAGCCGGCGCCCAACAGGATGTCCCGAGCCAGGGTTCGCACCTGGGCCTCGTCGTCCACCACCAGGATCGTCTCCATTCGCGGCCTATTCTACCTCCCCCGGGCCCGCTTTCTCACACGTGCCGTGTTCAACTTGCAGGCGGGCGCCGGGGTTCCGTGCGGGCGCGCCTCGACTTGACAGGCCCGTGGCCCGCGCCCTACAGTCATCCGCACATGCGCAAATGGATCGGCGCCCTCAGCCTGGTGTGGCTCCTCTGGTCTGATCTGTCCATCATCGACAAGGACAACCCCCTCGACACCATCATGCTGCGATGGCTCTCCCGCGTGCCGCACCTCCAGACCGACCGGATCGTAGCCGGCACCTATCCAACCGGGGAGGAGTGCAAGGTCGCACTGGAGCGGCACATCGTCACCCTCAAGGCGATCAACGACAGCTGGTCCGCGGAGGAGTTCACGCGGGACGGCGACTCGGGCACGATCCACTACCACCCGAAGGGCATCGAGTACGCCCGCGCAGATCTCCGCTGCGCGGAGCAGCCGTAGCACCCCTCAGCGGCTCACGGGTGGCGTCGGCGTTCCCGCCGGCGCCTCGGTGCGGACGGGTGGACGCGGCTCGCGTGACCCCCCCTCGAAGAGATCCATCAGCCACGGCACCGTGACCACCACCACGATGGCCAGGACGATCAGCACCAGCGTCGCGCGGAACCAGCCGCTCACGAAGATGCTGGGCGGCCCGTCGTAGACCTCGGCCTCACCCCGCAGCACCGCCAGCTCGGCCCGCAGCTGCTCCTGCTCCGCCTCGAGGCCCTCGAGCCGCGAGCGGAGCTGCCGCACGGTGCCGGCCAGATCCCGGGGAGAGGGCGAGCGCGAGGCGCGGCTCCTCTCGGGGGCCGTGGTGGCGGTGGCCACCGCAGTGGCCAGCCGGCGCCGGCGCGTCCGCTCGGCCGGGACCGACTCCCCGGCTCCATCGCCGGTCAGCGCGAGCTGACGGCCGGTCGACGGCACCGCGATCTCCGAGCCGGGCGTCGCCTGGCCGGATCCGGGAGGCCGGCGTACTGGGGGCCCGCCGCCCTGTTGGGCGACCGCCTCCACCGGCCGACCCATCGCATGGAGCTCGTCCCGCGAAAGATTCTGGATGCGGGCGAGCAGGCTCTTCACCGTCCGCTCGGAGACCTGGTGGGCCAGGACGAGACGACCATGCTCGTCGCCGTCCTCCACGTACGCGACCCAGTCCTTCAGACTACGGGTACCGTGCCATGCGACGGTTAACCCACTGACCTGCATCCGCTTCCGGCCCTCGATCTTCGCGAGCGGCTTGCGCGTGACCTCCATCCGGTGTCTTTGTCCTTTCCCTTCTCCCACGCCGCCCCGGCGCGCGGCCCAAGAGTACGCTGGGCTTTTCGACCTGACAAGGCCCTTCCTGGTCAAATCTGGAGTAGTTTTTACACGAGTGTCATGTAAAACCTACACGACGTGACACTTTCCATCGTCCGCGCCGATCGGTCACCCCCGCCTATTGTGGGAGTACGGTCCCCGGCAACCATTCCGCGTCGTCACTGCAGCCCACTTCCCTGGCACATCCGTTGCGTCCTGTCCCCCCGCGAAAGGAGTAGGCATGCGTCTGACATCTCTCATGGGCTTCCTCGCCGACGACCTCGCGGTCGACCTGGGCACCGCCAACACCCTCGTGTACGTCCGGGGGCAAGGCATCGTTCTGAACGAGCCCTCGATCGTGGCCATGAAGGATGGCGCAGTGCTCGCGGCGGGTCACGAGGCCAAGGCCATGCTGGGCCGCGCGCCCGGGACGATCTCGGTCGTGCGCCCGCTCCGTCACGGGGTCATCGCCGACTTCGACAGCACCGAGAAGATGCTCCACTACTTCATCGCCAAGACCCGCCAGCGACGGAGCATCGTCCACCCGCGCGTGGTGGTCACGGTGCCGTCCGGCATCACCCAGGTCGAGAAGCGCGCGGTGCGTCAGTCGGCCCGCCAGGCGGGTGCCCGCGAGGCCTTCCTCATCGAGGAGCCGATCGCGGCGGCGCTCGGCGCCGGTCTGCCGGTGGCCGAGCCGGGCGCCAACATGATCGTCGACATCGGCGGCGGCACCACCGAGGTCGCGGTGATGTCGCTCTCCGGCATCGTCTACTGCAAGTCGGTGCGGATCGCGGGTGACGAGATGAACGCCTCGGTCATCCAGCACATCCGCAAGAGCTACAGCCTCCTCGTGGGCGAGCGTCACGCCGAGGAGATCAAGCTCAAGCTCGGCTCGGCCTATCCGATCCCGGGCGAGCACCTCACCATGGAGGTCAAGGGGCGCGACCTCATCGTCGGCATCCCCAAGACCATCCTGGTCACCGGCGAGGAGATCCGTGAGGCGCTGCGCGAGCCGATCATGGCCATCGTGAGCGCGGTGCACACGTGCCTCGAGCAGATCCCGCCCGAGCTGGCCGCCGACATCGTGGACAAGGGCATCGTCGTCTCGGGGGGCGGCGCGCTCCTGCGCGGCCTCGGCCCGCTGCTCCACGACCAGACCGGGCTGCCCATCCGGGTCAGCGAGGATCCGCTCACCTGCGTCGTGCGCGGCGCGGGATGCCTGCTGGACGACGTCAAGCTGCTCTCTCGCGTCGCCCTGCCTTCGTAGTCGCCCGCCCGCCGTCCCTCGTCGTCCCCTCGTGACGACGCTATAATGTCGGCCACGCCGGCCGCGGGGCCGGTCGCCGATCCCTCGTCACCCACTGGAGGCCGCGATGAAGGGCGTGACCCTGCCGACCGAGACCGTCTTCGTGATGGAGAACTCGCCGATCAAGTTCGGGCTCGGGGCCATGGACGAGATCGGCTTCGACGCGACCCGGCTCGGCATCCGGAAGGCGCTGATCTTCACCGATCGCCACGTGGCGGAGCTGGGCCTGCCCGAGCGGGTCCGCGCCCTCCTCGAGGAGCAGGGCGTGAAGGCCGACGTGTGGGACGGGGTCGAGGTGGAGCCCACCGACCGGTCGATGGAGGAGGCGGGCGAGTACGCGCGATCCAAGGAGTTCGACGGGCTCATCGCGGTCGGCGGCGGCAGCACCATCGACACCTGCAAGGCCGCCAACCTCCTCACCTGCTATCCGGCCCCGCTGCTCGACTACATCAACAAGCCGGTCGGCAAGGGCGTGCCGGTGCCGGGCCCGATGCGGCCCCTGATCGCGGTGCCCACCACCTCGGGAACCGGCAGCGAGACGACCGCGGTCGCGGTGACCCACGTGATCGATCAGAACGTGAAGGCGGGCGTGTCCCACCGCCTCCTGCGTCCCGCCCTCGGCGTGGTGGACCCGCTCAACACCCTGAGCGTGCCGCCCGAGGTCACCGCCGCGGCGGGCGCCGACATCCTCACCCACGCGATCGAGTCCTACACCACCCGGCCCTACGATGCGCGTGCCAAGCACCATCCGCCGGACCGCCCCGCCTACATCGGCGCGAACCCGGCCAGCGACATCTGGTGCGAGAAGGCGATGGAGTACGCCGCGCGCTATCTCCGCCGCGCGGTCCTGAACGGCCTCGACGTGGAGGCGCGCCTGCACCTGGCGCTGGCCGCCAACTACGCGGGCATCGGCTTCGGCAACGCGGGGGTGCACATCCCCCACGCGGTGGCCTACCCGATCGCGGGCCTCGTGCGCGACTACGTCCCGAGCGGCTACCGCACGCGCCACGCCCTGGTGCCGCACGGCATGTCGGTGATCCTCACCGCGCCTGCCGCGTTCCGCTTCACCTACGCGACGTCGCCCGAGCGTCACCTGCGCGCCGCCGAGCTGCTCGGGGTGCCGGTGGCGGACCTGAGCGAGGCGGAGCGGCGCGAGGCGCTGCCACGGGCGCTCCTGTCGATCATGCGCGACATCGGCATTCCCAACGGCCTCACCGCCATCGGCTACACCGAGCGCGACGTCCCCGCCCTCATCGAGGGCACCCTGCGCCAGCCGCGGCTGCTGTCGGGCGCGCCGCGGCCGGTGGGGCAGCCGGAGCTCGAGCTGATCCTGCGGGACTCGATGCAGTACTGGGGCTAGAGCTGCCCGGAGTCGCCCCAGTCGGCGAGGAGCGCGCGGTAGGCGGGGCTTTCGTACCGATCGAGGCGGAACGCGGGAGCGTAGCGGGGCAGCGGGCGCTCCGCGATGTAGTCGGCGAGGAGATCGGCGGCGCCGTTCGAGGACATCATCCCGTAGCCCGAGAGGCCGCCCAGGACGTAGGCCCCCTCCACCGGTAGCGGCCCGGACAGCAGGCGGTTCTCCTCGGTCTTGGTGTAGTAGCCGCCGTCGACGAAGTGCTTCGGCAGGCGCGGGACGTAAGCGCGCAGGCCGGGGATCAGGCGGGTCATCCCGCGGATCACGATCTCCGCGTAGGCCGGGTCGAACTCCACCGGGAAGCGCGGCTCCATCGGCTCCACGTCGTAGGTCCACACCCCGAGCATGATCGGGCTGTCGCCGCCGCCCTCCGGCCGACCGTGGACGCCGGCGGGCATCTCCTCCAGGAGATGACGCAGCGATTCGGCCTGACCGAGTTCCTCGCGCTCGTCGTCGGACCACGGCAGCCGCACCGGATCCGTCCAGATCATCATCGGGGCGTGACGGGGCACCACGCCCTGCGTGTCGTGGAACGCGACCTTGGCGTGCCGCTCGCAGAACACCGGGATCTCGACGTCCAAGAGCCGCCCGACCGCCTTCACGTGCGGGCCCGCTGCGTTCACGAACCGGGGGGTGCCGATCGTGCGCCGCCCGCCACCGCCGCTCACCCGCGCGCCGGTCACGCGGCCTCCTGCGGTCTCCACCCCGTCCACCCGTCCCTCGATCAGCCGCACCCCGGCCTCGCGCGCGCGCTCGAGCATGTACATGCCGAGCTGCTGGCCGCTGAACCAGCCGCAGCGGCGGGCGTGCAGGAGCGCCACCGTGTCCTCCGCGAGGTACGGGAAGTGACGGCGGATCAGCTCGGGGTCGGTGACCACATCGGTCCCGGTCGGCTGGCCCTCGTAGCCGGCGGCCGGCGACGGCCGATAGTCGCCGCCCGCCGAGCGGTGCAGGCGCAGGGGCCCCACGCCTCGCGCGGCCGCATCCTCGGCCGCCTTCACGTAGCCCGCGATCTGCTCCGGCTGGGCGGTGGCGAAGAGATAGCCGCGGCGATTCATCAGGAAGACGTTGTCGCTCTCGCGCGCGAGGTCCTCCATCAGGTCGATGCTGCGGTTCATGAGGGCGGCCATGTCGTCGCCCGGCCCCGGCCACCAGTTGCGGTAGGACTCGGCCGACTTGTCGCTGGTCAGCGTGAGCGGCGGCCGCTCGTCGACGAGGACCACGGACCGGACGCCCCGCCGGACCGCCAGGTGATAGGCCGCCGCGACCCCGGCGATGCCCGCCCCGCAGATCACGACCTCCGCCGTCTCCGCGCTCATTTCGCGACGACTCTACACGCTTTGAGCGGGCAGGGAAACCGGGCGCCACCAGGTGGACACTGTCACCGTCACGATGGGGTCGTGACGCTCCGACAGCGACCTGACATGCCCGTAAGCGGTCGATACATTGGGCTTCTTCCCGCAGGCATGTCGGTTGCTGCATGCCGGCACATGATGATCTCCCGACAGAACGATCGCCGCCGGCACCCCCGCTCGGACGTCTCCTGGCTCGTGGTCGTGGAGGCCGGGAAGCGCCGCTTCCTGCTCCAGACGGTGGACATCTCGGCCCGCGGCGCGAAGGTGCGGCCGCGGGAGCGCCTCGACATCGGCACGCCGGCGCAGCTTCGCTTCCGGCCGCCGGACGGGACCCCCTTCAACGTGCCGGCCCTGGTCTGGCGCACCGATTCCGACGGGCTCGCCTTCCTCTTCATGGGGGACATCCAGGACCGCCTTCGCCGCTCCGGTCGCCTGCTCGCTACTTCTTGAACCAGTCCCGGACGCGATCCCACCAGCGGCCGATCTGCTCCGTCACGCCGCCGTGCTCCTCACACGGCGGCGGCTCCGTCCCGTTCAGGAAGACCTCGGTGACCACGACCGGGCAGTAG
>Ga0210408_10002907_pt1 | contig 16213 bp, 11 predicted proteins | sample IncBWH4MmetaG_FD_155471 | JGI IMG/M metagenome (GOLD analysis project Ga0210408, IMG submission 155471) | Forest soil microbial communities from Barre Woods Harvard Forest LTER site, Petersham, Massachusetts, United States - Inc-BW-H-4-M | ecosystem: Environmental > Terrestrial > Soil >...
CTGCCCACGCGCCGCACTGCGGCCACGAATGCCGCGCGCCGGCGCCTCGAAATCCGAATTTTCACACCACAGGCAAGCACAGCCACGAACACGCCTGTGTCCGTACACACCAACTCTCGCACGCCGTCAAGCCGGACGAGGGCTTGACGGTGTGCGCGGATGAAGCCATGGGTGCGCACACGCTTCTCCAGCGTTTGCAGTGATTCCCGCAGGAGATAGCTGCGCCCGCCAATCCACAATCGAGCGTAATTGTCCGCCGCCTCAATCCAATCGATCTCTCCGACAGGCAGCACAACCGCACCCCGCGAAGTCGTGACTACGATACTCTGCTCGCGCGTTGAAGGGGCTGCGCGCAGTTGTTTTATCAATCGTTTCATTGTGGCGGCGAAGCGCGCCTCCGTCACTGGCTTTACCAGATAGTCAAGCGCTTGAGCCTCGAATGCGCGAATCGCGAACTGGTCGTACGCGGTAAGGAACACCACGGCTGGCATTCGCTCTGGTGTCCGGCGCTGAATCACCTCGAAGCCGTCGATGCCCGGCATTTGGATATCTAGAAAAACTACGTCGGGGCGGGATGCGTCGAGGGCTGCAAGCACTTCAGCGCCGTTGCGGCATTCCCCGGCCACTGTAAACTCCGGGAAGGCGGCCAGCAGTTGACGAACGCCTCGGCGGGCCGCCGGTTCATCGTCCGCAATTAATGCTTTCCATTCAGAGCGTGGCAACGTCCGACTCCAATACCATCTCGTGATACGGCACGCGCAGTGTCGCAATCGTGCCACCTTGCGCGCCTCTGGTGACGGTAAGCGACGCACGGTCCCCGTAGAGTGCTCGCAAGGCATTCATCCATAAGGACGCTGCCGAACTCCGCGCCACTCACGATGAAAACTGGCTGGGGTATCTGGAAGGCTCCCGCACCGTAATTCGCGGCATCGACGCTTACATGGCAACCACCGGCAGGTTCGCCGACCCCGACTACGGCATGACTGGCTACAAGATGCGTGAGTTCGACATGATCTTCCAGGGTGATGCGGCGTTTGTGACTTTCATTGAGATGTCGATTACAAGACCCCCTCCGGCCCTCTTCATCGGACGCTGAGCGAATTCGAAAGCGGTCTTCAGGCCATTCGAGTTGAACCACCTTTGAGGCAATTTCCATTATCTCCACCGCGTGTTGATCACAGAGTTTGACCTGATAGGCCTTCCGACCTACATTGCAATTGAAATAATTGATTGCCAACCATATTTCAGAAAAAACATGTTGAAAAATCCGCGATCACTCTGTTTACTGATTCAGCCACTTCAGGAGAACAGCATGGATCGCAAGAAAGATGAACAAGACAAAACTGGGTTGTCTCTAAACCCCGACCTCCGCCAATGCTACACGGAAGACGCGCGTGGGAAGGGGTCCGATGCCGCCAAGACTCTTTTGGATGGCCAGATTTTGCGGCGTGATGTGATCAAATGGGGTCTCTTAACAGCTGGCGGAATCATCGCCCCGGTAGGCGGTCTCATCGGATGTGGCGGAAACCGATCGTCATCGCCATCGCCAGTCCCAGAGAAACAGAAACTTTGGGTCATTAAGGCCGAGAATGCCAAGCCGGGCACGTCAAGCTGGCGTAATACCCACCCGGCGAGAGCCGGGGAAATTCAGGGCTTTGCTTCATTGACTAGCGTGAACCGCGGTGAAGATATTGCCATCTTCGTAGACACTGCTGAACCTACGTACGAGATCGAGGTCTTCCGAATGGGATGGTACCAGGGGGAAGGCGGCAGAGCTATGATGCCTTCGGTCATCCGGACAGGAACCAAGCAGTCGATTCCTGTGCCCCAGCCGCATACGCATCTCCTGGAGTGTCAATGGGACGATCCTTACACGTTGCACATTCCGAAATCTTCGGACCCTACAGACTGGGCCAGCGGGGTATACATCGTTAAACTCACTGGGCGACCGAGTGGCAAGCAAAGCTATGTCAGCTTCGTCGTGCGAGATGACGAGCGCCCTTCCGATTTGCTGTTTCAGTCAAGTGTAACAACGTATGCGGCTTACAACGCTTGGGGCGGCTGGTCTCTTTACACGGATCCACAGGCTTACGCGGTTTCGTTCAATCGGCCTTACCAACAGGGTTTTGGTGCCGGGGAGTTTTTCATGTGGGAATACAACATGGTGCGCTTCCTCGAGCGAGAGGGCTACGATGTGACCTATTGGACGGACGTGGACACCCACACCCGCGGCCAATTCCTTCCGTCTTACAAGGGGTTCCTTTCAGTAGGTCATGATGAATACTGGTCGTGGCAGATGCGCGACAATGTGGAAGCGGCCCGAGACAGCGGTGTAAGCCTGGGTTTCTTCGGGGCAAATCCTGCTTTTTTTCAGATCCGCTTTCAGCCGGATTCACTCTCGGGTTTGATACCTAACCGGACAGTCGTTTGCTATAAGAACGGTAACTTGGATCCAGCGAGTGACAAAAAGAATCCACCCGAGATAAGGAGACTTACAACGACTGAATTCCGGCTCTCTCCAGTCAACCGGCCTGAAGATGCTATGGTAGGCGTTATGTACCGTAGCTTCTTCGATCAGAAAGAGGACATGGTAGTCGAAGACGCTTCTAGCTGGGTCTTTGAAAATACGGGATTGAGAGACGGGGATCACTTGCCCGGTCTGCTGGGCTATGAAGCCGATCAGATGTTCGGGAATGCTCCCCCAGGAACAAAGCGGATAGCCCACTCTCCCTATCGCGACTTCTTCGGGGCAAGCTTGGCCTCAGACATGGTGTTCTATACTTGGCCGAGCGGCTCCACTGTCGTTGCCACGGGCTCCATGCAGTGGAGTTGGGGACTGGACGACTTCGATGGCAACCGCCGCCACAGTGGTGTGTTGCCTATCGCGGGCGTGCAACAAGCCACTCGCAATATCCTCAGGAGATTCGGCGCCACCATGCCTGCCCACATATCTTTACTCCAAAATTGTGGAGATTGCCTGGAGATTGGTTAACACAGCGTCCCGCGCTCTCATAGGCAGGTGAGGAGATCGGCTAGTGTCTCTTTCTCTCCTCGAGGCCTCATTATCCGGTCTTCGTGCTGCTGCCCACGCGCCGCACTGCGGCCACGAATGCCGCGCGCCGGCGCCTCGAAATCCGAATTTTCACACCACAGGCAAGCACAGCCACGAACACGCCTGTGTCCGTACACACCAACTCTCGCACGCCGTCAAGCCGGACGAGGGCTTGACGGTGTGCGCGGATGAAGCCATGGGTGCGCACACGCTTCTCCAGCGTTTGCAGTGATTCCCGCAGGAGATAGCTGCGCCCGCCAATCCACAATCGAGCGTAATTGTCCGCCGCCTCAATCCAATCGATCTCTCCGACAGGCAGCACAACCGCACCCCGCGAAGTCGTGACTACGATACTCTGCTCGCGCGTTGAAGGGGCTGCGCGCAGTTGTTTTATCAATCGTTTCATTGTGGCGGCGAAGCGCGCCTCCGTCACTGGCTTTACCAGATAGTCAAGCGCTTGAGCCTCGAATGCGCGAATCGCGAACTGGTCGTACGCGGTAAGGAACACCACGGCTGGCATTCGCTCTGGTGTCCGGCGCTGAATCACCTCGAAGCCGTCGATGCCCGGCATTTGGATATCTAGAAAAACTACGTCGGGGCGGGATGCGTCGAGGGCTGCAAGCACTTCAGCGCCGTTGCGGCATTCCCCGGCCACTGTAAACTCCGGGAAGGCGGCCAGCAGTTGACGAACGCCTCGGCGGGCCGCCGGTTCATCGTCCGCAATTAATGCTTTCCATTCAGAGCGTGGCAACGTCCGACTCCAATACCATCTCGTGATACGGCACGCGCAGTGTCGCAATCGTGCCACCTTGCGCGCCTCTGGTGACGGTAAGCGACGCACGGTCCCCGTAGAGTGCTCGCAAGCGCTCACGTGTGTTTTCTATGCCGTGGCCCTTCGGAATCGCCGCCGTCTCATCGATGCCGCCGCCATCGTCGCTGACCGACAACACCAGCATGTCACCCTCGCGCCGCACCATGACGCTCACATGTCCCGCCTCGGAGCGCTTGGCAATGCCATGGCGAATCGCATTTTCTACCAGGTGCTGCAGTGCGAAACTTGGAACGGCCGCGGAGACGGTCGATTCATCGATCTCAAACTCAGCGCGGAGACGGTCTGAATAGCGGGCTTGCTCGATGGCGAGATACTGCCGCACCAGCTCCAGTTCTTCCTGGAGCGTTACTTCATTCGTGCGATGCCGGCTCAGGATACGGCGCAATATCTCGCTCAGGTGTTCGACCATCTGTGCCGCGCCCGTTTTATCGCCTTCGCGAACAAATACGGCAATCGTATTCAGGGTATTGAAAAGGAAATGTGGATTGAGTTGTGCCTGCAGCGCGGCGAAGCGCGCACTGGAGAGTTGCTCGGAGAGGCGCGCCAGTTGAATCTCGTGCTCACGCATTTCCGCAAAATACCGCGTGGCGTGCTCAATCCCAACCATGGAGAGGTAAACTGCCACGCCGAACGGGAATGTGATAAAAAGCCAGCTTGCGAACGACCGCCAGGCATTACCCCCTAACGCTTGTGGTTGCAGGAATGCTCTCAGCACCGTTCCGGCACCCGCCCAAACGGCACAAAAAAGAAGTGAGACGAACAGATGGAAGCCAGCACGACGAACCAGATGCGGACGTGCCACAGGCCAGCGTTGCGCGATCGCGAATACTCCCGGTGTGAGCAATGCGTACAGCAACCAGTCGCCGGAGACAAAGAGAATTGCGCGCAGGGGCGCCGGTTTATCGCCCCAGAGGCGGGGCTGTACCGCGGCGTCAACGCCGCCGAGGACCGCCGGAATGATCCATGCTGCGGAAACGAGCAGCCAGGGGCGCACGTTTCGCAAAGATTGCACGAGTCGCACAAGCCACATTATCGCGGGCCCAGGTGGAATCGCAACTTTTGCAAGCACATCGACCGTTCGCGTCAACAGAAACGCCGTTCGCGTATTCGGCGTTGCCTGCGCTGCTGGACACTGCTTAGCATCGATTCGAATAGGAACACGCTATGATCCTCGCCTTATGGATTGCTCTTGTTTTGTTGTCGCCCGGTGGCGGCCCGGTCGATCGTGCGGAAGATCGTGAAAAGATCCGCGCGCACATCGACCGCATCTTCCAGGCATTCATCCATAAGGACGCCGCCGAACTTCGTGCCACCCACGATCAGAACTGGTTAGGATATCTGGAAGGCTCCCGCACCGTAATTCGCGGCATCGACGCTTACATGGCAACCACCGGCAGGTTCTCTGACCCCGACTACGGCATGACCAGCTACAAGATGCGCGAGTTCGACATGATCTTTCAGGGCGATGCGGCGTTTGTGACTTTCATTGCAGATGTCGACTACAAGACCCCTTACGGCCCTCTTCATCGGACGCTGCGCATTACCGACTTCTATGTCCAGCGCAACGGCCAGTGGATCCAGGCTGGGTCGGATACTGACGAGCATCCCGAAGCTCGGCAGGCGCACATAGAGGAGCGCATGCAGATGCCGCAGCCGCTCGACGCGGCAGCTAAGAAGGCATTGTTGGCGGCGCGCGAGGCGGTATGGCAGTCGTTCTTCTCGAATGATCGCGCAACGCTGGAAAAACTGGTGCCCGAAGAAACGCTGACTATGGATCCGGGATCGTCTCAGTTAGGCAATCGTGCCGGTGTTCTGGAAGGTGCGGCACAGTTCGCCAAGAGCGGCGCTAAGCTCGTACGTCTGGAGTTTCCAAGCACGGAGATTCAGTACTACGGAAGTACCGCCATCCTCTATTCGACGTATCTATACGAGTTGGAGAAAGATGGGAAACGCACGCAGTTCTCCGGGCGCGTCACCGAGGTGTTTGTGTTTCGGAAAGGCCAGTGGGTGAATCCCGGCTGGCACATGGACTCCGTTCCATAGAGGCGGCAGATGAGCGAATCCCATACCCCTGCTGCAACAGTTTCTACCTCACCGGTACGGATTGCATCGATCGACGTTTTGCGCGGGATCGTAATGGTGCTGATGGCCATCGATCACGTACGCGTGTATTCAGGACTGCCGGCCGGCGGACCTACACCTGGGATCTTCTTCACGCGCTGGATTACTCACTTCTGCGCGCCGGCCTTCGCTTTTTTCGCAGGGACCTCTGCGTTTCTCTACGGAAGGAAGCTGAGTGACCGGGGCGCGCTGGCACGCTTCCTCGTCACGCGCGGCTTCATTCTTGTAGTGCTCGAGTTGACCGTGATTCGCTTTGCGTGGACATTCAATTTCGACTACTCACACTTTGTCCTGGCTGGCGTTATCTGGATGTTGGGTTGGTGTATGGTGCTCTTGGCGGGGCTTGTCCGGTTTCCGGTGAAAGCTGTCGGCGCCATCGGCCTGGCGATCATCTGCTTCCAGCAAGTCTTCCGCGTTCTGCCCAACGCCTTGCCGGAATCTGTGCGAAACTCAACAGGCTGGATCTGGGAGTTTATCTATCCGGCGGGGTTCAAGCGATGGGAAGACGTCAGCATCCTCTACGTTCTTGTTCCGTGGATCGGCGTAATGGCGATTGGATATGCTTTTGGAGCAATCCTGACTTGCGAACCCGCCGAACGCCGTAAGATTTGTCTGAGAATCGGCTTGGCGTCGACCGCAATTTTTCTGATAGCCGGTGGCCTCTCTGTCTTTTTGTCGCCAGTCTCTTCACCGCCGGGGAGTGCCCCGCCCGTTCTTTTTCGGCTGTTGAACCAAAACAAGTATCCAGCATCGCAGCTTTTCCTGTTGATGACGCTTGGCCCTACGATCGCGTTGCTGCCGTTGGCGGAACGCTGGCGTGGGTGGTTCGCCGGGATATTGGCGACCTTCGGTCGCGTACCGATGTTCTACTACTTGTTACACATCCCGGTGATTCACATCGCGGCGCTCGTGGTTACGCTCCTGCGCGAAGGAAGTGTCCACCCGGAGTGGTATTCCTATGCGCCATTTACTTCGGTACCCGAGGAGTACAGATGGGGTCTGCCGTTACTCTACCTGGTGTTCGTTATTGTCATCGCAGTGTTGTACGTTCCTTGCCGATGGTTGGCGCGCGTTAAAGCTCAAAGGAAAGGCTGGCTCAGTTATTTGTGAGGCTACGAACGTCGTCATTTTCGAAGCCGCTGGCATGAAGTTCCCGATACTTAGATCTTCAACAGCGCCGCATATTCTCAAAAATGGTTTTATGCCGTGCGAGGATGCGCTGCTTCGTTTCATCGTCCGGAGCAAGAGACCAGTTACCGGTTTCATGGGTGCCACCCAACAGGATTCCGTCGCTTCGAGGGAACATATATAGGTCTTCGGGAATGGTGGCGTAGTCCACCTCTGGCTGCGGGAGTAAAAAGGTCAGTTGACCCCGCACTGGTACAAGCTCTGCGTCTCCAAAGAGGGCCTTGGCCCCCAAACCTGTACAGTTAAAGACCAGGGGCAACTTCAGTGCCTGTACTGAAGAAACGTCCTGGAAATCACGCACCACAACTTCACCGCCCGCTTGCCGGAAATCCTGCACTAATGCATTCAGGTAAATTGGAGGCTCGATTAACATGCTGTCGAACTGCCGGACATATTGGTAGCCGGTGAATGGGTGCTCCTCCGGCCGCAAGTCTCGAAGTTCAGGCATGAATGGGTGAAGCGGGCCTTGCAAGCCGAGCAGTCCATTTTCTCGCCAGGCACGGTTTGCCAGGAAGTAATTCCGCATCCAGCGTACAGCATAGCGAGCGCCCTGCATGGTTTGGTAACGGTTGTAGGAGAAGGCGGAGGCCTTAACGAACTGCTCCATGAACTCGGGTGTCTCGTGTCCGGGGTCAAATACGCTGAATGGAAACCATTGGCCTCCGGCCACGTTAGAAGTTGTATTTGGTGGTAGATCCTTGGCATAGATCGTGACCCGCAAGCCCGCCTCTTGAAGCAGCCGGCCAGTAGCAAGTCCCACGGCGCCGCATCCTAGCACTGCGACCGTGCCGGTATGGCCTGGAGCGCCAAGATCAACTGCCAATTTGGAAGTTCCCCAGGAGAGAGTAATTCCACCGCCGCCATGCCCATAATTATGAACAACCAGGGTTTCGCCGATTTTTTCTGCGCGTACGACAAAGCCTCCAGGACGATGAGGACGCAGGCCAACAATCGTACGGATTTCGCGGTCGGGAGAAACGTGCACTGGTGGGAGAGAGCATCGGTCCAAGGTCGAGGTGGTAGGACCGATTACGCCAGGAGCTATGCGATGGCGGCATCCGCTCAGCGTCCATGTGGCCGCGGCCACGCTCGCTCCTTTCAAAAATGTGCGGCGATTCATTCTTCCATCTATGCCAGTTTGGGCGAAAGATTGTCCAGTGCCAAGATGGCTCCCGGCATTCCGTTTTACGCCAAGGCTTCGAACTTTCGCTTACAATAAACCGCTATGACCACAAACAAACAAGTGTTGCTGGCCAGCCGTCCTTCTGGTTGGGTAAAAGAGAGTGATTTCCGCATTGTTGAAACTCCTGTTCCCAAGCCTGGAGACGGACAGGTCCTGCTGAAAAATATTTATCTTTCTCTCGATCCTTATATGCGCGGTCGGATGAATGAAACCCGTTCCTATGCAGCCAGTGTCAATCTCGGCGATGTAATGACCGGCGAGACCATCGCTGAAGTTGTCGAATCAAAAAACCCGAAATTCAAGGCGGGCGACACGGTGGCTGCGTACGTAGGGTGGCAGCAATATGCAATCTCCGACGGCACAGGCCTGCGTCCTGTCGACCCCAGGATCGTGCCGGTCTCAGCTTACCTGGGCGCTGTAGGGATGCCTGGTGTTACCGCGTGGTACGGTCTCTTGAAGATAGGTGAGCCCAAAGCGGATGAGACTGTAGTGGTGTCGGCCGCTGCCGGAGCAGTGGGCAGCGTGGTAGGCCAGATCGCAAAGATCCAGGGATGCCGCGTGGTCGGCATCGCCGGAGGCAAGCAAAAATGTGACTACGTGACAAAAGAATTGGGATTTGATGCCTGCGTCGACCATCGTTCTGAAGCCTTGATGGAATCCCTGGCGGAAGCCGCGCCCAAGGGCATTGATGTCTATTTTGAAAATGTCGGAGGCCCCGTTCTTGACGCAGTCCTGGCGCGTTGCAATGCGTTCGCGCGCATCCCGGTGTGCGGCATGATCGCCGATTACAACGCGACCGAACGCTACGGCGTGAAGAACCTGATCTCGGTAGTAGGGAACCGTCTCAAGTTACAAGGCTTTATTATCTCTGACCATTCACAAATTTGGCCGGAGGCCCTGACCCAGCTTGCGCAATGGGTGCGTGAAGGAAAAATCAAATACCGGGAGACCGTAACTGAAGGTCTGGAGAACGCTCCGAAAGCCTTTATCGGGTTATTCAAGGGAGAAAACTTCGGTAAGCAGTTAGTGAAGATTTGATGAATGTTGATCACCAATTGAGCCGCGAATTGACACGAAAAAACGCGAATCAAGAATAAGCAATCAGTACTCGCCTAGAAACGCTCTTCGCATAATGGTTTTTTATCAGCGGGCATCCGCGTAAAATCAGCGGTAAGTAGTGGCTTGCCTTGGGCCGGATGCCTTCTATGTTTTTCAGTAGCTTCATTCCGCGCCAGCAAATTTTTTCCGCTGTTCAAGCTTAGTTAATAAAACGATTAACTAAAGGTCTTCCCAGATGCTTTACCACACTATGCACGGCTGCTGATTAGGGTGGTAAATCGAGCGACTGCGTAGGGAGTTGCAGGATTCCATTTTTAGTATCTCCTGGAATAAACAAAAAGCAATTATTTTTGACAAATGCTACGAATTCGAAGGATAATTCGACCCCGACACGCGGCGACTGGGGAACCAGGTATGCTGGCGACAAGCTACTTGCAAGAAAAGTTGGACAGCAGTGGGGCCATTCTAGGAGTAAAACTCATTATCAAAACCTGCGCAGCCGCGTCTTCCAACATGAAGCGCTCGGCAGCGAAATTCGAGTTTAGAAGTCGGTTTAACGCAGGAAGATGAATGAATATTCATTCATAAAATGAAATCAAGCGGCTACGGAACGTGAGGCCACCAAAGACGGATTTGGAAATTGTCCTCACAGTAATTAAGGAGGATCTATGAAGTTGTTCAATCTACTGGCACGCCTTGCGGTAAGCCTGTTGCTGGTTACCAGCATGGCCCATGCGCAAGGTGTCGGCGCCTCAGGTGATATAAAAGGTACAGTCACCGATCCTTCCGGCGCCGTCGTTACAAATGCTACCGTGGAGGTTGTCGACGCTGGCAAAGGCACCAAGCGCACCGGCACAGCCGACAGCAACGGTCAATATCATGTGGCCGGTCTTTCTCCGGCCATCTACAACGTGAGCGTTGCCCACGCTGGATTTCAAACCGAGATTCAAAAGAACGTGGCCGTTAATGTAGGTGAGACCTCAATTTTGGACTTTCACATGAAAGTCTCGTCGGTGGCCGAATCGGTTGAGGTTACGACCGAACCTCCGGTGGTGGAGGTGGATAAAACTCATCAGGCCAATACCATCAACGAGCAACTGATCCGAGACCTTCCCATCAACCGCCGCGACTATCTGACCTTCACCTTACTGGCGCCGGGGGTCAGTGATTCCACCCGGTTGGCTGCTGACCAGGATTTCCGGGTCAAGCAGACCCCGCAAAGCGGACTCTCTTTCTATGGCAGCAACGGCCGAGGCAACACCGTGACCGTGGACGGCGGCGAAGCCAATGATGATTCCGGTGGCGTGCGCCTCACGCTCAGCCAGGATGCGGTGCAGGAATTCCAGATCAATCGCAGCAACTACTCCGCAGAATTAGGCGGGGCCAGCGGTGCGGCCATCAACATCGTTTCCAAGACCGGCACCAACGATGTGCATGGAAGCGTCTATGGCTTCTTCCGCAATGATGTTTTTGATGCCCGTAATCCATTTTCCATCAGCCAGGCATTGCAGCCCGGGCAGACCTTCAATCCGGCCAACCCGGATTCCTTTGGCACGCCCACCAAAGACGCACTGTCCCGTCAGCAATTTGGCGCAACCACAGGCTTCCCCATTCAAAAAGATAAGACTTTCGCGTTTGTTGCGTTCGAGGCGTTGCGGCAGAACGCACAAAACTCAGTGCCCTTGCTGACTAATACCAGTATATTTCGGCCCCAGAGCAGCTCTCGGAATAATCAAGTAGCCATTCTGAGTGGCTTGACAGCGGAGGGCGGAACGCCAGTTCCTTGCCTTACCGGCCAGCCAGCCATCCCGGCTGCGACTTGCGCCGGAATCCTTAACAATATTCTTACCATTAACCCGGCGACCAGCCCTCGGAATGCGTTCCTTGTGAACCAGTTTGAGAACAACGGCGGAGTTTTTGCCTACAGGACGCGCGAATACCAGTTGTCCGGCCGCCTCGACCACACCTTCAATGACCGCAACCAGGCTTATCTGCGCTACAGCTTTGCCCATGACCTGGATGAGAATCCCGATGTGCAATCCTTGACCGGATTCTCACGCGGCAGTTCAATCCATGCCTTTGACAACACTGCTCAGGCCGCCTGGTTCCACCAGTTCAGCCCCAGGACCCTGAATGAAGCCCGGGCGCAGTTCAATTACACCAACTTTAACGTGGTTCCTAACGAGCCCGGCGAGGTAGGACTCGACATTCCCGGCTTTGCCACCCTGGGAACCAACATCTTCTTGCCCAGCTTTACCATCATGCGTCGCTGGGAATTTGCGGACAACGTCACCTTGATCCGCGGCAAGCACACCTTGAAATTCGGTGGCTATGAATTGCTTCGTGGTAATCACACTGAATCGCACACCTTTTTCCCCGGACGTTTTGTCTTTGGTTCACTCCCCGGTGGAATACTCAGCCCGTGCTTGCAGGTGCCGGCGGCTTGCGGACTCACAGGCGTCAATCCCGCAACCCTTAACTCAATTCAATCGGTTTCTTTGGGATTGCCGCAGTTTTACAACCAGGGGTTCGGCAATCCGATTTACAACTATCCACGGCCCTGGACTGCCCTCTACGCTCAGGATTCGTGGGCGATCAGGCCGAACTTTACATTTAACTTTGGCCTGCGTTACGAACTGGACGCGCAGTACGGAAAGCTGAACACCGACAAGGACAATTTTGCCCCGCGTGTTTCGTTTGCCTGGGACCCGTTCAAAGACCACAAGACTGTGGTCCGGGCCGGGTATGGGATCTTCTACTCTCCGATTTACGGCCAGATTGCCGATGTGGTGCAGACCCTGGGCAACATCAATGGGCTGCGGCCAATTGCTAACTTCCTGCTTCCGCTTACCGGAGCGCCTGGGGCCCCTCCCGGACTTACCTCTGCAGCTATCTTTCAAACCCTGTTCGCCCAAGGGAAAGTCCAGTGCACAACTCCGGCGCCGGGGAATGCCGCTTGCATCACGCCCGCCGATCTGGCCCAGTTCGGCCTCAACATAACTAATACCGGGCCAAATCCACCGCTGACTGTGCTGTTCAGCGGCCAGCCAGATTACCAGAACCCTTATTCACAGCAGGCTGAAGTTGGAGTTGAACGGGAGATCACACCTGGATTCTCAGTTTCGCTGAGTGGAATTTACGTTCATACGCTGAGACTTCCGACTGCCATTGATCAGAATAACCTCCCTGGCGCACCCTTCCAGACGGTGACGTTGGCCAACGGGCAGCCTTTTTCTTTCCGGAACTGGGGAGCGCCACAATGCACCTCCAATCCTTTCTCATGCTTTGCGAATCCGACGATTCTCCAGAACAACTTCTATTCGTCCAAGGGATCGGCCCTTTATGAGGGTGGCATTCTGGAAATCAAAAAGCGCTTCAGCGATCATTTCACGCTGATGGGCAATTACACCTACAGCAAGGCCTTCGATACCTCCACCGATTTCAACAGCGACTTTGGACCGCAGGACCAGACTAATCTGGCGGCGGAGCGTGGGCTTTCCACTTTTGATCAGCGGCACAAGATCGTGGCTGCTGCTGTTCTGGACAGCCCATGGAAGGGCGGCAAGGATGCAAGTATGGGAGAACGGATATTCTCAGGCTTCCAACTGGCTCCGATTTTCCGCTACAACAGCGGGCATCCCTTTAACCTCCTCGCTGGAACGAATGTGAACAACGACCGGCACTCCACCAATGACCGTCCCATTGGGGCCGCCCGCAATACGGGGCAAGGTCCGGACTACTTCAGCGCCGACTTGCGCTTGACCAAGCAGATCCGTTTGGCCGAGAAGAGCAGCGTGCAATTCATGGTTGAGGGTTTCAACCTCTTCAACCGCACCAACTTTGGCGCTGTGAACAACGTCGTAGGTCCTAATTTTGCTCTTCCCACGAGTGCTGGGGGATCGGGATTTACCACGTTTAACGTGAGTGGAAGCAACATCGGGCCAAGCCAGCCTCTGGGCTTCACCTCAGCGCTGCCCCGGCGGCAACTGCAGTTCGGCGCCCGCCTGGTGTTCTAAAACCTCTAACCTCGCAGGGGGACCACAGCTCTTGGTGGTCCCCTTGTACTTTTGGGGGCCCGCGGCTGCCGCAAATTGCCCGGCAGTTCCTCTGCGTTCCTCGGCGCTCTCAGGAAAACCGTTCCGCTAAGAATGTCAGCGACTACATACACAACGTCAAAAGCTGCGCAACAAACAGGCGGCCAGGCTGTCGTAGACGCCCTGATGAAATGCGGCGTTACCTGCGGCTTCGGCATCCCCAGCATTCATAACATCGGCATTTATGATGCCTTGCGGCAGGAGCCGAACTTTCACCACTGGATCGTACGGCACGAGCAGGCTGCGGGTTTTGCCGCCGATGGTTTTTATCGTCGTACCGGCAAAGCTGCCGCTGTTTTCGCATCCACCGGTCCTGGAAATTTATTTACCGTAGTGCCGCTTCTCGAAAGCTTGCAGACGAACACGCCGGTTATAGTGATTGGCACCAACGTTGCAACTCCGGTGCTGGGAAAATCCTGTGGCGCTTTGCATGAGACTCCGCAGCAGTTGGAGATCGTCCGGCCGCTTACCCGGTTTGCTGCAAGAGTTACCTCTCCCAACGATATTGTCGAAATTATCGCTTCGGCAGCCCACGCGGGCGGCCCGGCATTTGTCGAAATCCCCAATGACTTGCTTTATGCGCCGGTCGCTGATGCCGCTTCAGGAGTTTCTGAATCGCCACGCAAAACGGAAACAGCCGCACCAGGCCAGCTCTCACAGGCCTTTGCTCAGATTGGTCAAAGCCGCAGGCCGGTAATCATTCTCGGCTCCGGCGTTCTCAAAGGGGACGCTGCTGAATCCGTGCAGGGACTGGCCGTGACGTTGCATGCACCTGTACTGACCACTACCAGCGGCAAAGGGGCAATTGCCGACAATCACCCCTTGGCCATGGGTTGCATCTCTCGCCTGGGGGTCGTTCAGCAACTGCTGCTGGAAAGCGATCTGCTTATTTCCTTTGGGGCCCGGCTCACGGAATTCGATACTGGGCGCTTCACGCTGAAGCTGCCGGAACGACACATTCAAATCGATCCCGAGCCGAACCATGACGGATCGCTCTTCGCCGCCAGCCTGAAGCTCTCTGGAGATATGGATGCTATCGCCCATAGTCTGCAGATCGGCATACAATTGCGATCAAAATGGTTTGATATTGCCGCAGCCCGGGCACAGGAGAAAGCGAACCTGGAGGCCCTCCAACAGGAAAGCTATGCTGCCCTGATGCTTCTCCGCGACACTCTGAATCGGGACGATGTAGTAGTAAACGACCAGTCCATTCTCAATTATTGGGCCTCGGCATTTTTTCCCGTATTTGTCCCGCGAACATTCTTATATCCCACCGGGTCAGGGACCCTGGGCTATGGTTTGCCTGCGGCAATTGGAGCAGCATCCGCCGAGCCCAACCGCCGCGTAGTCTGTATCGCTGGCGATGGTGGTTTCCAGTACACCTCGCATGAGTTGGCAACGCTTGCGCAGTATCAGTTGCCAGTCAAGATTCTTCTGGTCAACGACAATGCGTATGGCATCATCGGCTTCCTCCAGCGCAACATGTTTGGGCACACTCATGAAATCAATCTCAAGAACCCGGATTTTTGCCGCCTTGCGGAAGCTTATGGAATCCAGGCGGAGCGCGCCTCAGACTTCAAGGGACTGAGCGAGAAGTTTTCTCGCTGGCTTGATTCTCCCGGCCCGGCCTTGCTTGAATGGCAGACCGTCCTCAAAGCGCCATGGGAGGTCGGAGCCATCAACCGGCCAACCAATCTGCCGATGAAGGAGCAGAAGTGATGCCAGCGGAAGCTACTCAGTCCCTGCATGTAAAGCAGCTTTTTGATCTCACCGGACGTGTCGCCATCATTACCGGAGGCTCCATTGGCCTGGGCCGGCAGATGGCGGAGGGTTTGGCCGAGATGGGCGCCAACGTGGTCCTCTGTGCGCGGAAGAAAGAGCGCTGCCAGCAAGCCGCCGAAGAGCTTCGGAAGCTGGGCGTGAAGACCCTCGCCCTGTCTTGTGATGTAAAAAATCCAGCCAGCATTCAGGAAGTGGTGGAGACAACGCTCGCGCACTTCGGTCAGATCGATGTCCTGATCAACAATGCCGGTATCTCGTGGGGCGCTCCCCCGGAGCAGATGGGTCTTGCCGATTGGAATAAGGTGATTGAAACCAACCTGACTGGCACTTTCCTCTGCTCACAGGCGGTGGGCAAGGTCTTGATCTCCCAGGGGCGGGGCGGCAAGATCATCAATATTGCCTCGGTGGCCGGGTTAGGCGGATCGTCACCGGAAGCTGTGCAAGCCATTGGCTACCATGCCAGCAAAGGCGGGGTCATCACCTTTACCAAAGACCTGGCATGCCAGTGGGCCACGCACAATATTCAAGTGAATGCTATTGCTCCCGGCTGGTTTCCCACCCACATGTCCGATTGGGTGATAGAACACAAAAAGGATCTGCTGCTAAAAGAAATTCCATTGGGCCGTTTTGGCAGTGACCATGATTTGAAGGGCGCCGCGGTCTTCCTGGCTTCAGACGCCTCCGCTTACGTTACCGGTCACGTGCTGGTCGTGGATGGAGGACAGACAGCATGGTAGAAAAAAGCAATTAGCAATGGCAATTGGCAAATAGTACTTAGAGCGTGTTTCAAAAATACCTCCTGAGGGTAATCCACAGGCAGGCAATATAGAAGAAGGCGCGGTAGGTGGAGAGCAAGAACTCATGACGAACCAGCAATCGACGAAACTGTCCCAGCCAAGAAT
>Ga0210408_10002908_pt1 | contig 16206 bp, 14 predicted proteins | sample IncBWH4MmetaG_FD_155471 | JGI IMG/M metagenome (GOLD analysis project Ga0210408, IMG submission 155471) | Forest soil microbial communities from Barre Woods Harvard Forest LTER site, Petersham, Massachusetts, United States - Inc-BW-H-4-M | ecosystem: Environmental > Terrestrial > Soil >...
CGCCGCCGTTATCTCGAGCGCGTAGGCTTCCGCCGGCAGGCGCGCGTGCTCGGTGAGCCCGAAGCGCGCCTTGCGCTCGACGTCCGAGCGCAGCACGACGGCGCCGGGCGCCGGCGGCAGCTCCGGCGCGAGCGCCCGCGCAAGCGCGGACTTGCCGGTGCCCGACAAGCCGCCGACGGCGACGAGGCGCGGCGGCGGCGGCTCGATCAGGCGGCAGGCGAGGTCGAAATAGGTGCGCGCCGCGCGGCGGATCGGCGCGCGCTCGCCTTCGGCTGCACGCGCCGCCCGTTCGGCGGTCACCATCGCGCGGATTGCGGCGCGTAGGGAAAGGAACAGCGGCAGCGCCGCGAGCGCATCGAGGTCTTCCGGCCGGCGGGTTTCGAGCAAATAACGGTTGAGCACGATGTTGGCGGCGGCGGTAAGGCCGCGCTCGATCAAATCCATGATCAGGAAGGCGAGATCGTAGAGCACGTCGCCCGATGCGATCACCGGATCGAACTCGATGGCATCGAACGCCACCGGCTCGCCATCGACCAGCGCGACATTGCCGAGGTGAAGGTCGCCGTGGCCGCGGCGCACCAGCCCGCGTTCGCCGCGCGCGACGAGCAGCGGCAAGACCCGCGCGAGCGCCGCACGGCTCGAGCGGTCGAGCCGTGCCACCGCGGCCGGAGGAAACAAATCGGGATCTTCGCGGAACGCGGTGTCGTTCTGCTCGATGTATCGTTCCAGCGCCGCGAGCCATGGCGCGGCCTCGACCACGGGCGCGCGCGCATGAGCGGCGACCACTGCGCGCGCGAGGCGGTCGGCGAGCGCTGCGTCGATTTTGCCGGCGTCGGCGAGCCGGTCGAGCGTGCGGGTCTCGTCGAACCGGCGCATCTCAACCGCCCATTCGACCGGCGTTCCCTTTCCGTCGAGCACGAGGGAACCGTCGCGCTCGCGGGTGATCGCCACGACGCCGCGGTAGAGCTGCGGCGCGAACGGACGGTTGACCTCGATCTCGGTGGCGCAGGCTTCCTTGCGCTTGGCCAAGGTCGAATAATCGAGAAACGGAAAGCGGACCGCTCGCTTGACCTTGAGCGCCCGATCGCCGGCGAGGAAAACGCTTGCCGCGTGAGTGTCGAAGCGGCGCACCTCGGCGCCGCCGTAGGTTGCCGGATCGGCGAGCAGCCGCAGCACTTCTTCCTGCTCGTCGGCGGCCTGCGCCATGCGGCGGTCAGATCAGGACTTCGACCAGATACGGTCCCGGCGTAGCGAGGCCGTCGGCAAGCCGCTTATTGAAATCGTCCATGTTGTCGACGCGCGCGCCGGGCACGCCCATGCCGCGCGCGAGCGAGATCCAATCGAGATCAGGGCGGCCGATATCGAGCATGTCGAGCGCCTTGCGGCCGACGTTCTGCGCGCCCACCTGGGACAGCTCGTAACGCAGGATCGCGTAACTGCGGTTGGCGAAGATCACCGTCGTCACGTCGAGGTTTTCCCGTGCCTGGGTCCACAGCGCCTGCAGCGTGTACATGGCGCTGCCGTCGCCTTCGAGATTGAGCACCTTGCGTCCCGGGCAGGCCACCGCGGCGCCGACCGCGAGCGGTGGACCGATGCCGATCGACCCGCCCATGTTCTGCAGCCAGTCGTGCGGATGCGCGCCGCGCGTCGCCGGGAAGAACCCGCGGCCGGTGCTCACGCCTTCGTCGACCACGATGCCGTTCTCGGGAAGCAGCGCGCCGATCGATTTGGCGAGCGACTCCGGCGTCACCTTTCCGGACGCTAGGCCGGGCGGCCCGTATGGCGCGGGCACGAACGGCTCGCCACGCGCGCCGAGTTCGTCGGCGAGCCATTCGAGCGCGTGCAGGACATCGTCCTCGCGGCGCGCGACGGGATGAATTTGCGCGTCAGGAGCCGCCAGTAGGCTCGGTTTGTTTGGGTAGGCGAAGAATGCGACGGGCGTCTTCGAGCCGATCAGGATGATGTGCCGGAACGGGGCGAGCACGCCGACCGCCTGATCGACCGGATAGGGAATGCGGTCGATCGGCACGCGTCCGGCGCCGCGCTCCATGCGCGCGTTGAAGGTCTCCGCCATCACTTTCGCGCCGGTCTTCGCTGCGATCCGTCCGGCAAGCTCGAGGCCTTCGCTGCGCAGCGCCGGCCCGCCCAGCAGGATCAAGGTCGGCTCGCCTGTGCGCAGTATCTTTGCTGCTTCGGCGAGCGCGGCCGCATCGACCCGCATGCGCGCTGGCACATCGGGCACCGCTGCAATTCCATCCGCGTCGTTCCACGCGGTATCGGCCGGCAATATCAGCGCCGCGACCTTGCCCGGCGGGGTCATCGCCGCCGCGATCGCCTCGGCGCCGTCCTTCGCCACCGATTGCGCGTCGGGCGATGTGCGCACCCACCCGCAGAACGGGCGCGCCGCGGTCTCGATGTCGGACGTGAGCGGCGCGTCGTAGCGGCGGTGATAGGTCGCGTGATCGCCGATGATGTTGACAACCGGGGTCGCCGCCTTGCTGGCGTTGTGCAGGTTGGCAAGCCCGTTGGCGAGACCGGGACCGAGGTGGAGCAGCGTCGCCGCGGGCTTCCCTGCCATGCGGGCGTAACCGTCCGCCGCGCCGGTGACGACGCCTTCGAACAGCGCAAGCACGCAGCGCATGCCCTCGACCCGGTCGAGCGCGGCGACGAAGTGCATCTCGGAGGTGCCCGGGTTGGCGAAGCACACGTCGACGCCGCCGGCGACCAGCGTGCGCACCAGGCTTTCGGCGCCGTTCATGACGCGGCCCTCAGCCGCCGGTCGGTTCAACATCTTTCCCACTCCCTCACGCGGGGCTCACGCGGGGGAGCCATGCCACAGCGCGGCGGACAAATCTATTGACCCCTCAACGCCGCACCGGAACAATTCACGCGGTCCATCCGGACCAAAGAGCCTGGCTCGGAATTCGATGGCGGCTGCGTTGCGGAGCGACGGCCGGATGACAGGAGATAAAGCGAGACCGTTACCGGGGAGTATCGGCGAGCTTTTCGACGCATCAGCCGGCCGTCGCGCCGCAACCCTTCGGGCCGGCCGCTTTTAGCCGCCCGGTTCGTCGCCGATCTCGTCCGTACTCCCCGGTACGTCCTTCGATCGGCTCCTGCCGGAACGGCCAAAAGCGGTCGGCGCAGCCACCATGGAATTCCGAGCCAGGCTCTCTGATCCATCAACGGGAGGAAAGCGTGCTCGTCGATCATCGCACCTATCGCATCAAGCCCGGCGCCATGAATGCCTATCTCGATAATTACGAGAAATTCGGCTTCGCGCCGCAGACGAAGCATCTCGGCCAGCCGGTCGCCTACATGTTCTCGGAATCCGGCGAGATCAACACGCTCGTCCACATCTGGGCGTATGAGGATGCCGCCGACCGCATGAAGCGGCGCGCCGCTATGACGGCGGATCCCGACTGGCAGGTGTTCGTGCGCAAGAACGCCGAAGGCGGCAATCTCGTGCAACAGACCACCATGCTGATGATCCCGGCGAAGTTTGCGCCGATCAAGCGCTGACCGGGACGGCCCGAGCAGATAACTAACAACCGCATCGATGCCCGGCCGCGCTGCGCGGCCGGGCTGCGGCGGAGGTGAGAAATGCGTGCCAAGGACAATATGCGCAGCGGCGGGGAAGTGCTGGTCGACCAGCTCGTGCTGCATGGCGTGCGCCATGCCTTCTGCGTGCCGGGCGAAAGCTATCTCGCGGCGCTCGACGCGTTCCACGACCGCCCGGTCGAAATGACGGTGTGCCGGCACGAGAGCGGCGCCGCCATCATGGCCGAAGCGGTGGGCAAGCTCACCGGCCGCCCCGGCGTGTGCTTCGTCACGCGCGGGCCCGGCGCCACCAACGCGTCGCCCGGCATCCATATCGCGCGGCAAGATTCGACTCCGCTGATCGTATTCGTCGGTCAGGTCGGCCGCGAGATGCGCGATCGCGAGGCGTTCCAGGAACTCGACTATCGCGCCGTGTTCGGCACCATCGCCAAATGGGTAACCGAGATCGACGACGCGCAGCGCATCCCCGAGTTGGTTTCGCGCGCGTTCTACACCGCGACCGACGGCCGTCCCGGTCCGGTGGTGGTCGCGCTGCCCGAAGACATGCTCACCGACCGCGTGTCGGTCGCCGACGCGATGGCGTACGAGCCGATCGAGACCTGGCCCGGCCTCAGCGACATGATGCGCCTGCAGAAGCTGTTATGGGCAGCCGAGCGCCCGGTCGTGCTCGCCGGCGGCAGCCGCTGGTCGGAAGCAGCGCGCGCTTCGCTGATGCGTTTTGCCGAGCGGTTCGCGCTGCCGGTCGCGACCACGTTCCGGCGCGGACAACTGTTTGATGCGCTGCATCCCTGTTACGCCGGCGATCTCGGCATCGGCGCCAATCCCAAGCTTCTCGCGCGCATCAAGGCGGCGGACGTGGTCGTACTGATCGGCGGACGGCTCGGCGAAATGCCGTCGCAAGGCTACACGCTGTTCGACATACCGAACCCGCGCACGAAGTTCGTGCATGTGCATCCGGGCGCCGAGGAACTGGGGCGCGTCTATCGTCCGGACCTTGGCATCCATGCCTCGCCCACGGCTTTCGCGGCGGCGCTCGAAGGGGTCGAGCCGCCGGGCGAGATCAAATGGCGCGAGGCGACCCGCGCGGCGCATGAGGAATATCTCGCCTACAGCGAACAGCCCACCAAGGTGCCCGGCGCGGTGAACCTCGGCGAGGTCGTGGCATGGCTGCGCGGCGTGCTGCCGGAGGACGCGATTGTCTGCAACGGCGCCGGCAATTATGCCGGGTGGGTGCATCGCTTCCATCGCCTGCGCCGCTACGGCACGCAGCTTGCGCCGACGTCCGGCTCCATGGGCTACGGCGTGCCGGCGGCGATCGGCGCCAAGCGGCTGAATCCCGACCGCACCGTGGTGGCGTTTGCCGGCGATGGCTGTTTTTTGATGACGGGCCAGGAGTTCGCCACCGCCGTGCAATACGATTTACCCGTCGTCATCGTCGTGGTCGACAACGGCATGTACGGCACCATCCGCATGCATCAGGAGCGCGAGTATCCCGGCCGCGTCACGGCGACCGCGCTGCGCAACCCGGACTTTTCCGCCTACGCCCGCGCCTTCGGCGGCTACGGGGCCGCGGTGGAGAAGACCGCCGATTTCGCGCCGGCGTTCGAGGCGGCGGTCAAATCCGGCAAGCCCGCGATCATCCACCTCAAGGTCGACCCGGAGGCGATCACGCCGACGACCACGCTCTCGGCGCTGCGGGAAAAGGCGATGGCGGCGAGGGGAGGGTAGGGCGCCACGAAACGCGAGCGATAGCCATTTCCTGGCCCATGGACTATATTAAGCCCATGACACAGAGTGGCGTCGACCGAGAAAAACGCAATGCCGCCCTTCGTGATGTAGTGGCCGGCGCGGCCGGGGGGCTCATCGCAACAGTTACCGCGGGAACTGGAATCCTGCCTGCCCTGGCGGTCGCTGCCGGGACCGCTAGTGTCGTGGCCTTTTTGGAGGCGAACAAGTTGCTGGGCAAAAACAATTCTGAAGGCGTGCCGTCGCGGTAAATGAATTACCTCAATAAATACACGCTAGCTGCCGGGCTCGCTCTGATCTGTGTAATTCTATATCTGTACCTCCATTACACTCGCCATTGCAATATCGAAGCAGGCAACGTTCTGTACGTTGTTGCGGGGACGGTTTTGTTGCTGGTTCTTTACACAATTTTGTTTGTCGAGGTTACTTCTCTCGATGCATCAGAATTGGGACGCTTAAAGGATGAAAAGCCGACCGTGGTGTTGGGCTTGACCTTCATAATTGTGTTCAGTGGTTACGAGCTGTTGTCGACGTTCTACAATGTGGTGAAATTGCCGATAAAGGCCTGCTGAGAAATCTTCATCGACTTGCGACCAGCCGGGCGTGCTCATCGCGGGCTTGTTTAATGATGTCCTGGATATCGAGTTCTTCGCCCAGGCCGGCGTCTAATTCACGCACGCCCGCTTCAATTTCGTTGCGCAACTTGGCGAGTGTGTCGATCCGCTCCAGCAGCTCCCGACCGAGCTGCTCCTGAGCGGCTTCCGAGAGAGCGGCGGCCTTTGTCATCGCAAGTTCGAGCGTCTTCACCATCAAAGAAACATAGCAAAGGTGGTCGGATCTTTCGACCAAAATGCCGCTTGGGCATTGTGTCGCGATGAAGTGAATATATCTTCAGTGAAGAAACGGATTGTGATTCGCTACATGCCCTACCGCCGCACCGAGAACGTGGACCGCCGGCTCGCCGCACGCCGGGAGGCGATCGTCGAAGCCGCTCGGGCGCTCGCGGCGGAAGGCGGGATGGCGGCGGTGCAGATTGCGCCGGTCGCGGCGCGCGCGGGCATCGCGGCCGGCACCGTTTATCGCTACTTCCCCTCGAAAACCGACTTGGTCGCGGCGGTTATGGCCGGCGTGTCGGAGCGCGACCTTGCCGCCGTCCGGGCGGCAGCCGATCGGGCGCCCGGCCCGCTCTCGGCGCTTGCGGCCGCCGTTACCACTTTCGCCGCGCGGGCCCTCCAGCGCCGCCGCCTCGCCTGGGCGGCGATTGCCGAGCCGGTCGATGCCGAGATCGACGCCATCCGGCTCGCCTATCGGCAGGCGCTCGCGGACGAACTTGAGAGGCGCCTCGCCGCCTGCGTCCGGGCCGGCCATCTGGCCGAGCAGGATGTGCGCCTCTCCGCGGCGGCGCTCGTAGGCGCGCTTATCGAGGGCCTGCTCGGCCCGCTCGCACCCGACGCCCCGACGAATACCGGCGCCGCGCGCACAGCCGTGCAGGCGCTCACGTTGTTTGCTTTGCGCGCGGTCGGGATCGTCGATGCCCGCGCGCGCGGGCTCGTGGTGCAGAGCGCGATGCCGGAACCGGACGAGGCCTAAGCCAGTTTAGTGCGACATCAGCGTCGGCACGGTCATCGCCTCGAGAATGCCGCGCGTCACGCCGCCAAGGATGAACTCGCGCAGGCGCGAGTGGCCGTAGCCGCCCATCACGATCAGGTCGGCGCCGGAATCCGCAACGTAGGAGAGGATCGTGTTCGCCACGTTGCTCTCGGTGGCGACGATGCGCTTCACGTCGACCTTGAGTCCGTGTCGCGCCAGATGCTGGCCGACATCGGCGCCGGGGATTTCGTCGGTCTTGCCGCGCTCGCCCACCACGATGAGAACCTCGATGTCCTCGGCACGGGCGAGGAACGGCAGGGCGTCGCCCGTCGCCCGCGCGGCGGCCCGGCTGCCGTCCCAGCACACCAGCACCTTGCCGAGCTTGAACTCGGCCTCTTGGATATAGGGCACGAGGAGGACGGGCCGCCCGCCCTCGAACAGGGCGCTCTCGGCGAGCAATTCTTCCGGGCACACCTTCTCAGGCTCGGCTTGGCCGACAACGGCGAGATCGAACCGCCGCGCGATGCGGCCGAACTGGTCGGATGCCTCGGCGATCGACGCCGCGAGCATCCGCGACTCCGCCGACACGCCGGCGCGCCGCGCCGCTTCTTCGAAGCGCGCGATCGCTGCACTCGCCGCGGCTTCCGCCTCCGCCCGTTGCGATTCGATGAAATCCGCCGGCACGCCGCCCATCAGGGTTGCGGGGACGATCGGATCATGCGCGAAGGCGATCGCGGCAACATGCGCATTGAACGCTGCGGCGACCGCCACCGCAAACGCCCCGGGGTCGCCACGCGAGTCGCCGACCGTGAGGTTGACGACGAGATCCTTGATCATGGGGGCTTCCTCCCTTTGCCGGCGCCGCTCGGTCGTATCGCACGTCGGCCGGCTCGATATTGACCAGGATCAACCCGGTTCCGTCGGCCTCCGCGGGCGGATTATTTCTTTTCGCCGTTCGGCCCGAATTGCTTGAGGTAAGCCCACAGGTTGTTGACTTCCTCTTCGTTCTTGATGCCGGCGAACACCATCTTGGTGCCGGGAATCTTGGCCCGCGGGTCCTTGATGTATTCCTTGAAGACGCTCTCGTTCCAGGTGAGGCCGGAATTCTTGTTGGCCTCGGTGTAGTTGAAGCCTTCGGCGTTGCCGGACTTGCGGCCATCGAGCCCGTTGAGTTCCGGGCCGACCTTGTTCTTGGCCCCCTCTCCGACCGAATGGCACGGGAGGCATTTTTTGAACGATTGCTCGCCGGCGGCGACATCCTGCGCCGAAGCCGCGGCCGTCGAGGCCACAAGCGCGATTGCCGCCAGAACTACCTGTTTCATTACGCGTCTCCCTGTCGAGGACCATACGAGAAGCGGCCGGGCGCCCCAGCCAGTACGGCCGCATGGGGGCGAATACCCGCTTCGATGGCGGGCGCCGTGACCCCTGTCAACGCACAAGTCAGCCGGGCGAGCGACGTTTCGCCGTGGGCGCAATCCTGCTTTGCCGCTATAACATCGCTATCCGGGAGTACGCGATGTCGGTCAAAATGCCCGAGCCGGACGCGCCGGTGTTGGCGCGGCGCGATGCGATCGTGCGCGCGCTCAGGCGCATCGTGCCGGGCGAGGGGGTGATCGCGAGCGAGTACGCGATGCGGCCCTACGAGTCCGACGGGCTCACCGCCTATCGCCAACTGCCGATGGTGGTGGTGCTGCCCGAGACCACCCGCCAAGTCGCACGCGTGCTGCGCTATTGCCACGACGAGGGGATCAGGGTCGTGCCGCGCGGCGCCGGCACCTCGCTCTCGGGCGGCGCGCTCCCGCTCGCCGACGGCGTGCTGCTCGGCATGGCCAAGTTCAACCGCATCCTCGACGTCGATTACGACAACCGCGTCGCCGTGGTGCAGCCCGGCGTCACCAACCTCGCGATCACCAAGGCGGTTGAGGACCGGGGCTTCTACTATGCCCCCGACCCTTCCTCGCAGATCGCCTGCACCATCGGCGGCAACGTCGCGGAAAATTCCGGCGGCGTGCACTGCCTCAAGTACGGCATGACCACGAACAACGTGCTCGGCGTCCAGATGGTGCTGATGACGGGCGAAGTGGTGCGGTTCGGCGGCAAGCATCTCGACAGTGGCGGCTACGATCTCCTGGGGCTGATCAATGGCTCGGAAGGCCTGCTGGGCGTTGTCACCGAGGTGACCGTTCGTATCCTGTGCAAGCCCGAGACCGCGCGCGCGGTGCTGGTCGGCTTCGCTTCGTCCGAGGATGCCGGAGAATGCGTCGCGAAAATCATCGGTGCCGGGATCATTCCGGGCGGCATGGAAATGATGGACGCGCCGGCGATCCACGCGACGGAAGAATTCGTCCACGCGGGTTATCCGCTCGACGTCGAGGCGCTGCTCATCGTCGAGCTGGATGGGCCGCCCGCCGAGGTCGATCACCTGCTCGAGCGGGTGAGCGGCATCGCGCAATCCTGCCGCGCCGCGGTGGTGCGCGCCTCGACCTCGGAAGCGGAGCGCCTTGCCTTCTGGGCGGGCCGCAAGGCGGCGTTCCCGGCCGCCGGCCGCATCTCGCCGGACTACTACTGCATGGACGGCACCATCCCGCGCGCGAAGCTGCCGCTCGTGCTCTCCCGAATGCGCGAAATGTCGAAGACCTACGGGCTGCGCGTCGCCAACGTGTTCCACGCCGGCGACGGCAACCTGCACCCGCTCATCCTTTACGACGCCAACAAGGAAGGCGAGCTTGAGCGCGCCGAGGCCTTCGGCGCCGACATTTTGAAGCTGTGCGTCGAGGTCGGCGGCGTGCTTACCGGCGAGCACGGCGTGGGGGTCGAGAAGCGCGACCTGATGCCGGCCATGTTCAACGAGGTCGACTTGGCGCACCAGGAGCGCGTCAAGTGCGCGTTCGACGCCAAGGGTCTGCTCAATCCCGGCAAGGTGTTTCCGACGCTGCACCGCTGCGCGGAACTCGGCCGCATGCACATTCGGGGCGGTCAGCTGCCGTTCCCCGATATTCCAAGATTTTAGAGCATGATCCCGAAAAGTGGGTACCGGTTTTCGGAAAAGATCATGCTCCAGCAAAAGCATGAGAGCGGGATGGCGTTTCGAACAAAGGTCATCCCGCTCTAATGGTAGACACTTTGCGACCGCGCGACGCAAAGGACGTCGCCCAAGTCGTCGAATGGGCGGCGGGCGAGGGCAAAACCTTGGAGATCGTGGGGATCGGCTCGAAGCGGCGCATCGGCCGCGCGGCGCAATGGGACCTCACACTCGACCTCTCCAGTCTGACCGGCGTCACACTTTACGAGCCGGAGGAACTGGTCCTGTCCGCGCGGGCCGGCACGCCGATCACCGAGATCGAAGCGCTCATCGGCGGCAAGGGACAGGAGCTTGCGTTCGAGCCGATGGATTGCGGGCCGCTGTTCGGCGCAGGCGCCAACAAAGGCACGCTGGGCGGCGTGCTCGCCGCCAACGTCGCGGGTCCGCGCCGCATCAAGTCGGGCGCCGCGCGCGATCATTTTCTCGGAGTTTCGGCCGTGTCAGGGCGCGGCGAGACGTTCAAGTCCGGCGGCCGGGTGGTCAAGAACGTCACCGGCTACGACTTGTGCAAGGTGCTCGCCGGGTCGTGGGGAACGCTCGCCGCCATGACCGATGTCACGGTCAAGGTCCTGCCCAGAGCGGAGACCGAGCAGACGCTCATCGCCTTCGGCCTCGACGACCGCACCGCCGTGAAGGCGATGGCGGCAGCGCTCGGATCGCCGGCCGACGTCTCGGGGGCCGCGCATCTGCCGGGAGATGTCGCACCTCAGGTGGCCGGTGCGGCGGCAGCCGGCCGCTCCGTCACCGCTTTGCGCCTCGAAGGCGTGGGTCCTTCCATCAGTGCACGGCGCGTCGCGCTCGAGGCGCTGCTCAAGCCCTACGGCGAACTCATCGTCGTAAGTGAACGAGCCTCGCACGCGCTGTGGCAGGCGGTGCGTGACGTGACGCCGTTCGAGCCGACGGCGGGTGGACCGGCTCCGCCCTTGTGGCGCATTTCGACCGAACCGACGCGCGGGCCCGAAGTCGTGGCCCAGGTGGCCGCGCAATGCGGAGCCGCGGCGCTCTACGACTGGGGCGGCGGCCTCGTGTGGATGCAGATCGCCGGTCGCGCCGATGCGGGTGCCCGCTTCGTGCGCCGCGCCACCGCGGCCTGCGGCGGCCATGCCACCCTCTACCGCGCCGACGCGGCGGTGCGCGCGAGCGTGGATGTCTTTGAGCCGCAGGCTCCCGCTCTTGCAGCGCTCACCCGCAGGGTGAAAGAGGGTTTCGATCCCAAGGGAATCCTCGGGCCCGGGCGCATGTACGCGGGCACGTAGAGCATGATCCCGAAAAGTGGGTACCGGTTTCCCGCCTGCGCGAAGCCGTGTTGCGGTTGGTCATTGTGGTTTAAGGCTTCGGCGGGCGAAGGCAGGTCGGAAAAGATCATGGTCCAATAAAGGTTCGCATGCAGACCAACTTCAGCCTCGCTCAATTGGCCGATCCCGCGACCGCCGAATCGGAGCGCATCCTGCGCACGTGCGTGCATTGTGGTTTTTGCACTGCAACATGCCCGACCTACGTGCTGCTCGGCGACGAACTCGATAGCCCGCGCGGGCGCATCTACCTCATCAAGGACATGCTGGAGCACGAGCGGGCGGCCACAGCCGACGTAGTCACGCACATCGATCGCTGCCTCTCGTGCCTCTCGTGCATGACGACCTGTCCGTCCGGCGTGCACTACATGCATCTCGTCGACCACGCGCGCGTGCACATCGAGCGCACCTATCGCCGGCCGCTGCTGGACAGGTTGCGACGCGATCTGCTCGCCAAGGTGCTGCCGAACCCATCCCTGCTGCGGATCGCCTCAACATTGGGGCTGCTGGCGTGGTTTCTTGCACCGGTCTTCGCGCTATTCGGAGCGACGCGGATCGCCGCGATGCTGCGCCTCGCCAACGCCATGCCCGTGGCTGCGGCCGATAAGGCTGGGCGGACATTCTTCCCCGAAGGGGAGCGGCGCGGCCGCGTCGCTATCCTCTCGGGCTGCGCCAACCAAGTGCTCAAACCTTCGATCAATGCGGCAGCGATTCGGCTGCTCAACCGGCACGGCATCGAGGTGGTGCTGCCGGAAGGCGAGGTCTGCTGCGGAGCGATCGTCCATCACCTCGGCCGGGAGGATGAAACCCTCGCATTTGTGCGCCGCAACATCGACGTTTGGACGCATGAAATCGAGGGGCGTGGGCTCGATGCGATCCTCGTGACCGCATCAGGCTGTGGCACAATGATCAAAGATTACGGTTTTCTGCTGCGAAATGATTCTGCTTATGCAACAAATGCTGCGAGAGTCGCGGCGCTGACGAAGGACATCTCGGAATATTTGATGAAACTCGGCTTGAACCAACCGGCGCAGGACAGCGGTCTCGTCGTTGCCTACCAGTCGGCGTGCTCGCTGCAGCACGGGCAAAAGGTCGTGTCCGAGCCGAAAACTCTGCTGACGAAGGCCGGATTCGCCGTTCGCGAGGTGCCGGAAGGCCACCTGTGCTGCGGATCCGCCGGCACCTACAACATGCTCCAGCCCGAGATCGCGGCGCGCCTGCGCGATCGCAAACTGGCCAACATCGCGACCCTCAAGCCGGACATCATCGCCACCGGCAACGTCGGCTGCATGGCGCAGCTCAGGACCGCAACGTCGGTCCCGGTGGTGCATACGGTGGAACTGCTCGACTGGGCGACTGGAGGACCACGCCCGGCCGAGATCAAGGGAGTGCTCGCCGGGGCGTGAGGAGGCCGGCCAAGCCGGGGCCGGACAGGCGGCTTTTCGGGTGCGCGTTCCGACCGCCGCTGTGGGGTAAAGCGCGACACGAAGCAGGAGGACAAAGATGGCTAAAGCTCGGAAAGCGAAGAAGGCGAAGAAGGCCAAAAAAGCGAAGAAATACGTGAAGCGCGCGGCGAAGAAGACAGCGCCTAAGGGTGCAAAGCGCGCGGCCAAGAAGACAGCCAAGCGCGCCGCCCCGAAGAAAAAAAAGGCCGCCAAGGCTCCCGCCCCGAAGGCCGCTCCGGCGCGCGCGCCTCGGCCTGCCGCGCCGCGTCCGGCGCCGGCCCCAACCCCGCCCGCGGCTCCGCCGAGCTCCGGCACTTCGAGTTCGCCGTTGTCCGGCGGCTATCGCCCGTTCTCCGCGCCGCCGAAGCCTTCCGGCGAAGGCGGTGGTGGAATCTCCGGTGGGGGTCACCCCTAAGAAGAGGCCGATCTCCTGGAGCGCGTCCGCGGTCGGCGGATCGGGGCGCGCTCCATCGTCTTCTCAATTCCCCATTCGCTTCTAACCATGCGGCAGCGTGATCGCGAGTTCGCTGCCGAAGCCGGTTGCCGCGAGCGCGCGCGTTGCGCTTATCCCGGATGGCGAATAGATTTGGCCTCGGCGAGACCCGGGCGCGCCTGACGCGCCGCTGCGGTGCCTCCTAGCTTTTCCGTCCGACACAGGGAGTGGTTACGTGGCTTACAAAGTGCTGATCTTGGGGGCGTCGTACGGTTCGCTCCTCGCGACCAAGCTGCTGTTCGGGGGACACACGGTGAAACTGGTGTGCCTCCCCGCCGAAGCGGAGGCGATCAACAAGGATGGCGCGCGCGTGCGCCTGCCGGTGAAAGGCCGAAAGGACCTCGTCGAAATCGAGTCGCGCAAGCTTCCGGGAAGTCTCGCGGCAGGCGGCCCGGGTGAGTTCAACCCCGCCGACTTCGACCTCGTCGGCCTTGCGATGCAGGAGCCGCAGTATCGCTCCGCCGGCGTGCGCGAGCTGCTCGACGCGGTGGCGCGGGCCAAGGTGCCGTGCATGTCGATCATGAACATGCCGCCGCTGCCCTACCTCAAGCGAATTCCCGGCCTCAACACCGAGCCGCTCAAGTCCTGCTACACCGACGCGACCGTGTGGCAGAGCTTCGATCCCGCCTACATGACCCTATGCAGCCCGGACCCGCAGGCGTTCCGTCCGCCCGAGGAAAAGGTCAACGTGCTGCAGGTCACGCTGCCGACGAACTTCAAGGTGGCGCGGTTCGATTCCGACAAATACACCGCCGTGCTGCGCCAGATGCAGGCCGACATCGAGGCGATCCGTTACGATCCGGGCGACGGCACCAAGATCGAGCTGCCGGTCAAGCTCAAGGTGCACGACTCGATTTTCGTTCCGCTGGCGAAATGGGCGATGCTGCTCACCGGCAATTATCGCTGCGTGCAGAAGGACGCGGCGCGTTCCATCAAGGAGGCCGTACATACCGATCTCGGGGCCTCGCGCGCCGTCTACAATTGGGTGCGCGAGCTGTGCGTCAAACTCGGCGCCAACCCCGATGACCTCGTGCCGTTCGAGAAATACGCGGCTGCGGCGAACGGGTTGGTGCGGCCGTCTTCCGCCGCGCGCGCGTTGTTCGCCGGCGCCCCCAACATCGAGCGGGTCGACCGCTTGGTGCAGGCGATCGCCGCCCAACTCGGCATGCGCAACCCGGTGGTCGACGAAACCGTCGCGCTGGTCGACGCCCGCCTCGCGATGAACCGCAAGGCGGCAGCCTGAAGGCAGTGATCAGTGATCAAGTGATCAGTGACCAGAACATGAATCTGGTCACTGATTGCTGATTACTGATAACTGATTCCGTTCGCCGACGCGCACGACTTGCATGTGCCGTCGGTGGAACGCGAAGAGCGTCGAGCGGTGGCCGATCGAGACCACGGCCGCGCTTGGCAGCCGCGCCTCGATCAACTGATAAAGGGCCGCCTCGGACGGTTCGTCGAGCGAGGCGGTCGCTTCATCCAGGAACAAAAAGTCGGGCGCGTGCAGGATGGCGCGAGCGACCGCGAGGCGCTGCTGCTCGCCGAGCGAAAGCATGCGGTTCCAGTGAGCATGCTCATGAAGCCGCGCCCCGAACGCCGGCAGGCCCACGGCGGCGAGCATCTCGCGCACCGCTTCGGCATCGAAGCTTCCCGGCGGGGCCGGGTAGGCGATGGCGTCGGCGAGCGAACCGATCGGGAAATACGGCCGCTGCGGCATCATGCGCACGCGCGCGCGCTCGGGCACGCTGACCGTGCCGGAGCCGAACGGCCAGACGCCGTCGAGCGCGCGGAACAGGGTCGATTTCCCCGAGCCGGTGGGGCCGGTCACCAGGACGCGATCCCGCGGATTGATCTCAATATTATCGGCGGTGACGAGTGGCGCGCGGTTCGGCAGCCGCACGTCGAGCGCTTCCGCGCTCAGCGGCGCCGCTGGCGCAGCCGGCGCGACGCGGATCATCGGCGGGGTCGTGGCGGCGGCTTCCGCCGCGGCGATCGCCGCTTCGAAACCCGAGAGCCGCGCCACCACCGCGCGCCAGTCGGCGAGGTCGCGATAGAAATCGACGAAGAACGACAGCGCGCCGCGCACCGCTTCGAACGCGTTGGCGGTCTGGGTGAGGATGCCGAGCTGGCCGTGGCCCGCGAAATATGACGGGCTGATCACCACGTAGGGAAAGATGATCGCCGCCTGCGCAGCGCCGACGGTGAAGAAGGTCACCTTCTTGGTGCGCGACATGATTTCGAGCCAGTTGGCGACGATCGCGCCGAAGCGCTCGAGCAAGCGGCCGCGCTCGGATTCTTCGCCGCGCAACAGCGCGATCTGCTCGGAATTCTCGCGCACGCGCACCAGATTGAAACGGAAATCCGCTTCGAATCGCTGCCGGTTGAAATTGAGGTTTACCAGCGGCCGCCCGAGGAAATGCGTGATGATCGTGGCCACCGTCGCGTAGATGAGCGCCGCCCACACCAGATAACCGGGAATCGGCCAGATGACGCCGAACACGGTGAGCGGCACTTCGTCCGAGAGTGCCCACAGGATGGCAACGAACGACCCGATCGTCACCACCGAGCGCAGCAGCCGGACGCCGAGCGGCAGCCCGTTTTCAATGAAGAAGCGGATGTCCTCGGCGATGCGCTGGTCCGGATTGTCGGCGGCGTCGCCGAGCAGCTGCATGCGGTAGTGATTGGCCGCGCTGAGCCAGCCGCCGAGAAAGCGCCGGGTCATCCAGTGGCGCCATCTGATCTCGAGCCATTGCGTGAGATAGAGCTGATAAACCTGGAGCACGATCGAGGAACCGGCGAGCACGGCGAAGATGGTCAGCTCGCGGGTGAAGGCGTCCCAGTCGCGATCCTGCAGCGCGTTGTAGAAACGCGCGTTCCACCAGTTTATCAGCACGTCGATGCCGACGTCGGCGAGCATCAAGGCGATGACGGCGGCGAGCAATCCGCGCCCGACCCATTTCTCCTCGGAATTGAAATATGGGGTGGCGAGCCGGCGGA
>Ga0210408_10002909_pt1 | contig 16204 bp, 14 predicted proteins | sample IncBWH4MmetaG_FD_155471 | JGI IMG/M metagenome (GOLD analysis project Ga0210408, IMG submission 155471) | Forest soil microbial communities from Barre Woods Harvard Forest LTER site, Petersham, Massachusetts, United States - Inc-BW-H-4-M | ecosystem: Environmental > Terrestrial > Soil >...
GTCGTGGTGGGGTTACGACGTGATCAAGATCGTCGATCCCGACGGAAATGAGTTGTTGTTTCCCTCGGCCAAGTAGTCCAGGCAGCGGGGTGGGGGGGGACTGTCCCCGATTGCCCGGCCTTTGCGCCTAGCGACATGCCAAGGAATGGCCGTCGATGAAACTAAACAGAAAAATCCCCACACGTAAACCCGACGTGTGGGCCACCCAAATTCGTCTTAGGACTTATCGTCGGGGCCACCCGTCTTTCTACGTATCGAAATTATCCCATTCGTCGCCCAGTACCCACCTGAGTGCGGCGTGCTTTCCGGCAAGCACCCCCCATTCATGGTCATCATAGGGACCAAGATTTTTCTTGCCGTATTTTTTCTCTATCTCTCTCGCGCCTTTGTGAGCTTCGACCATCACGCTTAGGCGATCCTTGAACCTCTTTTCATGCCGCCCGTGCCAAAGCGCCATGTGTCGGTCATACCATCTCCTGTCGAAATACTCCTCTTCCGCTTTCTGAACTTCCTTAAGGGAGCGGAGTTTTTCTTTCGCCAGACCAAATTCCATGAGCAAAGTGCGCTTTGGTCCCGCTAATTGCTCCAGCTGTGGGCGCTCCCAGCACTTAATTCGAAAAGAGGGGCGCTTATTTCTCTTATAGCTCTCCAGAAAGTCTTTCCCTGGGTTTGAAAGGAAACCCGATAGAGCAAACAACAAAACATCTGGGCATTCCGCTTCAGCCCAGGCGAGCGCATTTTGCAGTTCTCGGGGCGGGACCGCCTTTGTGAATCGTTTGCAATCAACAAACCACGTTTCGAGATAGCGTGTGTTGTCAAGGTCTTGGCGCGCATACTGGCACACGATGTCCCGCCCACCATCCGCGGGACTACTCGGAAGGGGCGTGCCTTTGCGCCAATCTACGTTCACAAAGCCGAGCCTCGAAAGCAAATGGAAGCTAAAGTCTTCGAAGTCTGTTGCCGACAACACATTGAAATTTAGTCGTCGCACGGGAGGTATATATCATCTCCCTTCCCAATTCGAAAGACCGCACCCTCCTGAAATGGCAAACGCCAAAGGGTGCGCCACCCGCCAGGCTTTGCCGCAGATTCCGGTCAGCCATCTGGTAGGATTTGTCCCGATGTCCGCTCTTGGAACGACAATCGAAAGAAACCGGCGACAACCTCATGGTCCGTTCGACTACTATCTCCGGTTGGCGGACGCACTCTTCAATCGACCTGACGAGTCTGGACACCTCAAGCAACTGGCGCATTCCTTTGGGCGTGACATCCTCAACCTGGCGACCCTCGCCGGTCGCCTGTTATGGTACGAAGGAGTGACTCCGGATATGTGGCGGTCGCATGACTTGGTTGCGGTCGGTGTCGATGCAGAAGCGTACTTTGTGATGCTTCAACAGGCTTGCGACATTATGGCAGATGTCATCTCGACACTTGGGACCAAGCCAGGACAGGCACCATCGGACAGTTTCCATAAGCTAAATGAGTGGGCGATCCGTCATCCCTGGCGACTGAAACCAGAATTCCATTTCCTCGCGCGGAGCTTGCCCTGGTTCGATCAAATTAACGGCGTTCGCACGAAACTTGTTCATCGCGGGGGCAATGTGTGGGTCTATACGGAAAGAACGCGGTTTGAATGGGACATATACTCCGCCGGGGAACGACTGCGCCGTGGCAAGTATCTGCTGTCAACACTGGGGCAACTAACAGAATCCATGTTGGAGTTTTCGAAGGTTCTTGCTGATGTGATCATGCCGCGGCGGCAGCTACGGAGTTGCGAAAAGAAGCTACTGATAAGTGGAGTTTACCTGCCGGCACTTTACCATCTTCTGAGGAAATACAAGATTCCGTCACCACCGCAACGTCAGCGATTGCGGTGGAACGCCAGAATATTGAGTATTTGCGGGGGCTACGTCGAGGCAGCTCGTCTCGGGTATCCCGACGGATTCTGGTGGCGGACTTTACTCATCCTTTCCGATGCACTTGGAACTGCGCCAAGCAGTGGAGCTGTTCTCGTCCAGGCCTCTGACCAAGTCCACGATTGCAAGTTTGTCTTCGTCAAAGATGGAAAGACAGTTGGCGTCGTTGCTTGCGACGAAGTCTCGGGCCACGAAAAGTGGCTCAGCGGTGCGGCAAAGAGCGCGCGAGAGTTCTTGGAGGGGCGCAAACTAAATAGAGCCGTATTGATTGGCAGGCGGACAGAGGGAAACCTCCCCGAATTCTTGCCGGAAACCCAAGTAGCGCTAGTCATAGAGCAAGACCCAGCCTCCGCCGCGAGTAAAGCAGTCCAGCGGCTCACGGCTTAGAATGTTGCCGCATGCCTCGCCGATGGTCGGCGATGGCCGAAGGCCTGCCACCCGCCTGAAAAGCGCAGGGTTGCGGCACCCCAAGGCGTTTTTCGGAATTAAGACGCGGCCACCCGCCCTTGATATGCAATCGGACGGGTCACCGCATTTTATAGGAGTGCCACAGGAAAGACCGATGTATCATTCGACATCTAGGCAGCGTACGTCACGTTCACCGTGCGAGGAATTGTCGGGACCGAGGCGCGGACCTTCCAAGATTGGGTCATCCGCAAGTACACGAAATCCCGTGGCAGATAGGCAAATGCGAGAAAAGCGGCCACTCCGAGGACCTCGGCCGGAGCCAGCGGGGCCGGCGCTCAAAAACTACATCACGCCCGCCGGGTTGCAGCGGCTGAAAGACGAGCATCGGTTTCTACTGAGTCGCGAGCGGCCGGCGGTGGTGGAGGTCGTAGCGTGGGCTGCCAGTAACGGGGACCGCAGTGAAAACGCCGACTACCTCTACGGCAAACGACGGTTAGGCCAGATCGATTCGCGGATTCGCTTTCTCACGAAACGCATTGACGCGGCCGTGGTCGTCGATCCCGCCACTCCGCGGTCGGGGTCAGCCGCTACGCGCATCTTCTTCGGCGCAACCGTTACCTACAAGGACGCCGCCGGCCTCGAACACGTCGTCTCGATCGTAGGCATCGACGAGGTGGACCTCGACCGCGGCTACATTAGCTGGCGCTCGCCTCTCGCCAATGCGCTGATGAAGGCGAGCCCCGGCGACCGCGTGAACCTGCGCGCGCCAGCAAAGACGGAGCATCTCGAGATCATCGACGTCGAGTACGCGCCGATTCCGATGGATTCTTTCCGCGAACCGCTAGGAGCTCAGTCGACGCCCAAGGTCGAACGCTCCTAGACCAAGCCGCCCGACTCTGAGCGTTCCCCCGATCTTTGTCGTTTTGCACATTGCGTCGTGCGGAGCTGGACAGCGAAACGTTTACAATGACTGCTCGGCGATTCCTACAGTCAAATTAGCTTATGTCCGGCGATTCTGAGCGAATCACGGGCAACTCGGAAACTGGCCCATTATCCAACGGATTCTTTCCTTGACGAGTCCGTTATGGACTTGGTACGATAAACAGGTAAGAAACTACGCCCCGACGCTGTTCGGGGCTTTTTCTTTTCTGACGCAGGCGTCAGCCCCTGTAGCGCCTTTTGTCTCCGCCTTCTTCTCCGCCGTTGCTGTTCTCGGTCATCTCTGTGCTCTGACCTCTGTGTTCTCTCGAGGGACGCCTTCGCGCCTTGAAAGACCCTGGGCGCCGGCAAGCTCCGCCCTGCATTGACGGAAAATGGAAAATAGGAATTGGAAAAAGGACAGCAAAAAGACCCCACCCTTGCATGAAATAAACCCGCAAGGATGGGCCACCTAAGGCGTTTTTGGAATTAAGGGGCGGCCACCCGCCAGAAGAATGCCGTTTCGAGGAAGTTAGCCCGCGCGGACCCGCCACGGCACCATACGGCTGAGCATCCCGTCTCGCATAATCAGCGTGTGGAACAGAATGGCTCCAAAATGGGCGACGAATGCGAGGAATAGGAGATAGGCGAGGAACGTGTGCGTCCTCCGCAAGACCGCGTACAGCATCACGCTATGCGGAAGGATGGGAAAAAGATGCAGTGAGCCGAGCAGGACAATCGGATATCGCGCGGCGGACAACATCCCCCACCCGATCAGCGGCTGCACAAACAGCAGGGTATACAACAATACTTCGGATGCATGTGCGACGAAGCGCTCCTGGGACGACATGCTGGCAGGAAAGGGAGGCAGAGTACTGAACTGGCGATTCACGAAACGAATCACGACCACAATCAGGATGGCGATCCCCAACGGGCGGTGAATGGAGACCAGGCGATGGTAGTCGCCGAGCGATGCGACCATCGCAACGCCAATCACCAGCATGGTCAGGACCATCGCGGCCATGAGCCAATGCAGGAACCGCATGGACGCAGTGAACTGCTGCCGATCGGTCGTCGTCCTGGGGCTCACTTTCGCACCTCTGAAGGCGCGATTTCGCTCGGCTCTTTCGTTTCGCCTGCGCGCCTGGTAAACGATTGCGAGTAAATCGCCGACCGCGGGCTCAGCAAGGGATCGTTGGACGGCGCCATGCCGGCCGGCAAAACCAGCGGATCGAAATTGATGTCGCGCGCAGGACTGGTTTCCTCGCTTTCCACAGAATCGAGCGTCAGCGTTCCCACATCCACCTGCTCCCGCCCTTCCGGCCACTGGATGGTAGCGTCGTCGGTCGGATCACCGGGCTGTGCGACGGTCATGACCAGGTGCCATTGCAACGGGTGCTGCTGGATGCTCGCAATCAGCCCATCGAAGAGGAGATTCTTGTCCTGGCTTGCCCCGGTCCCGGCCTCATACGGCCGCACGGGCGCGAGCGTCCAGCGCACGTGGGTGGACGCGCCGCCCGCGTTGACGAATCGAAACGCATTGAGACTGTAGTAGGCGGCGTTGTCGAAACCGGACGACGGCGCATGGCTCTTGATGATTGCGAGCGCCCGCGCGGTTTCCGGGTGGCTCGCGAGGAACGCCGCCACTTTCGCCGGATCGGGTTGATGCGTGTTGGGGTCGCGTTGCGATGCCACCAGGTTGTCGTAAAAGGCCTGCGGATCCTTGAACGGGAACACCGGCAGATTGATCATTGCAGTCCGCCACTGTTCGCCGTCGGGCAGAGAAAACTGAAGCCCCAAGCCGCGGACGGTGCTTAGATCGTCGGTGGCGTGGGGATCGCCGCCGCCCAGGGAAAAGCGGCCGATCACTGGCACGCGGCCGCTCTGGAAGACGACAGCCCTCGAGAGGCGCGCGCCCTGCCCGTTGCTATCGAGAAATCCTCGAACGCATACGCCTTTCGCGTGATTGCGACGGAAACCCGAGTGGATGCCGTTGACCCGCTCAAACTCATCGACGAACCGCGCAGGCGTCAGTTTGTGCGGGCTGAACCACCCGCCCAGATAGAGAAACGCTCCCACAACACCTAGAAGCAGAAACGCCAATACCCGCCAATCGAGCGAACTTGTTTCCTGCGGTCAGGGGTGCTGGATGCTTTTCCATCGATGCGGTTTCACGAAGCAACTCTCCGCTGCCGTTTGTGGTTTCTGGGTCCTGGTTGGCCCCTGACGGTGCCATGGCGCCCTCCCTAACCTTTGGTCCGGAGATAGCAATATGATGCAAATGCAAGCAAAAGGGGACGCCTTTTTTGTGTGCCGCGCCGTAATCGGCCGCCGCCATGCCTTGCGGTCATTACTTGCACGAACGGTTCGATCAAGAGCCGTCGGTGTTGATTCTGTCCTTTCGCGTTTTGGTCTGCACAACCGATTGAAGAGCGCCGGGCGGATGACGGGCAACTCGGAAACTGGCCCATTATCCAACCGATTCTGTGCTTGACGAGTCCGTTGCGGACTTGGTACGATAAACAGGTAAGAAACTACGCCCCGACTCTGTTCGGGGCTTTTTCTTTTTTGACGCAGGCGTCACTCCCTAGAGTGTGTGTGGCGACTGAGAAGCGAGACCCACGTTCGTCGGGCAGGTTAAACCGTATTGAATTCGCGTAAGTTTGTGGCACGGCTGAAGCCGGTGCCCTCGCGTTTGGTCCTGTGACTAGTTTTGCGGTGCGGATTCGGTGGTAAAAGCGGCGGCAAGCCCGCCGCACTCCATAAAATTCTTTACGCACGGCTGAAGCCCTGCGTCAAACAGCAGTTGCCACACAGACTCTGTGGCGCCTTTTGTCTCCGTCTTCCTCTCTGCCGTTGGTGTTCTCCGTTATCTCTGTGCTCTGACATCTGTCTTTCTCAGGGATCCGTCCATGAAACCCAAAAAACTGAACCCCGGACTCCTCTGGATGCAGTTTGAGGATGTTCTCGCGCCGCGTCTCGGCCTGAACGTCAAGGAGCGCGCGGTCTATTGCTATCTGCTGCGCCATTCGCTGGTGGTCGGCAAGCTGCGGCTGCAATTCGCGGTCATCGCCTTAGCGCGCACTTTGCGTCTGTCGATCGGAGCGGCGCGCCAGGCGGTGCGCCGGCTGGATGAGCTGGGGGCTTTGCGCGTGCTGGAACGCAGCAAGAGCGGCCATCTGGCGGAGATGCGCCTGCCGGAGAAGATCCGCGCGATCCGCCCGGGCAAAAATGGCGCGTTGGTAGCCACAGAGGCCGCCGGGCGGCCTCCTGCCTCAAGCCTCGAAAGCACGGATTTCCTGAAAAGCTGGGCGCTCCGCAAAGCGATTCACGACCGCGAACGCGGCGCTTGCTTTTACTGCCTTCGCCGCACTCCCGCGAACGTGAAGTGCCTCGACCACGTCGTGCCCCGCGTGCGCTTCGGACGCAATTCTTATCGCAACCTGGTTTCCTGCTGCATTGAATGCAACACGCGCAAGGGCGACCGTCCGGTCCGGGATTTTCTGCGCACACTTTACCGCTTGGGCCGCCTGACGCCTACCGAACTCGACGGACGGCTTCGCGCCTTGAAAGACCTAGCCGCCGGCAAGCTCCGCGCTGCTTTGCCGGAAAATGGAAAATAGAAATTGGAAAAAGGACAGTAGAAAGACCGCATCCTTGCATGAAATAAAGCCGCAAGGATGGGCGACCCAAGGCACTTTAAGGGGCGGCCACCCGCCGATCCGATAAAAAAAACGTCGAAACGCCCCCTCCCCCCGCTAAGCTGGACGGTTATGACGTTGTGCATAGTTTTGCGCAAAACGTGACTCTGCTTGGATATTGCGCTCGGGTGTCATCCCATTAAGACTATTTTTTTCAGTACGATGGCACTGGTGACGGAATTGCTAGCGATTTTGATGGGAGGAACCATGAAGAGGACACTTTTGTGCCTACTCGTAGCCTGTCTTGCGCCGCTGGCTGCCCGGGCGGATATTACCTACAACATTAGCTTTACTGTTGGAACCGGAAGTGTGAACGGCACAATACAAACCGACGGGGCAATTGGCATACTCGCGGGGACGGATATAACTAGTTGGAACCTCCTTTTAACGGAGGGGTCTACATCATTTGACCTAACCCCGTTGAACTCTAACGTGCAGACCTTGAATAACAGTCTCCCCAATGTCGATTTTACGGCGACGGCAACAACCTTGTCTTACGATTTCAGCGGCCCGGACGGAAACTTCCTGATTTTCCGAAACCCTCTTTTCGGCTCGGTTAACTATGTGTGCTTTGAGGACCTAATTCACCGTTGTACTAGCGGCCTGGCGTCGCCAACCGGGGACATTGACGTTGCCACTTCGTCGAAAGCCCCCCAATTGCTTGACTTGACGGGCGTTCAGGTGGTGGCAACCACGGGCGTCACGCAGACGCCAGAGCCGGGTTCGCTGCTGCTCCTCGGAAGCGGACTGCTGGGCCTCGGTCCCATCAAACGGCGGCTGGCTCGCAGCGGCTCATAGCCTCTACAAGACCTTGGAAGAAGGCTACAGGTTTGCGCCGAAGGCCAGCAGACGGCCATCGCAATCCTTCACCACGAACTCGCGGCAGTGCCAGGGCATCTTGCCAAGTCCTCGAGTGAACTCTACGCCTTGGGCGGCGTACTCGGCATAGAGTGCGTCGGCGTCTTTCACGAAGAGATACGCGTCGAGCAATTCGTCTGCGTATTTGTCCGGATTGACGGTGGGCGGCTCGGCGCAGCGGAAATGAATCACCTGCTGGTCGCGCGCCACGATGGCGTAGGCCGGCGGATCCTGCCACGTCCCCAGACATGCGAAGCCAAGCTTGCCGGTGTAATAGGCCAGCGTTGCGGGAATGTCCATGGTGAAGAACACCGGCGCAATCTGACGGAGCATGTGCCAAGTCTACCCCCGAATGGCGGGTGCACCACTGTTAGCATAACCCGACCCGCTGACATCGCAGCACTCATTGGACGAAAACCGCGTATATTCTCTGCTGCTGGAATGCTTCGCGTCCCATCCGATTCAATTCTAAAGGAGATCCTCATGAGCGCATCCACAGGCACGACCTCCTCCTCCAGCGTCTACACAACTCCCGCGTTCTGGGAACGCTTGTGGCGGACAGCCGGCATCCAATCCTTCCTCTGCTTCCTAGTCGCGTACATCGTCTACGGCCAGCAGCCGCAGGTCGGCGCATCGGGCGACGCACTGGCAGCCTTCTACGACGGCGATCGCATGCGGATTCTGATCGCAGCCGTGCTTTACGGCTTGGCTGTCCTGAATCTTATGTGGTTCGCGGGGGCGCTCAGGGCCACCCTGGCGGATGCGGGACAAGACGGCTGGGGCGCGGCGGCGACCGCCTCCAGTGCCGCCCTCGGAGCGCTTTTCCTCTTGCTCATCGCGGTGGTCGCAGGCCTCGCGTACTCCATCGCCGGAGCGGGGAATCACATGCTCACAGCGGGCCTGAACGACTTCGTATGGGCAGGTTTCGTGTTGACTTCGTTCCCGCGCGCGATGCTTATCATGGCCGCGGCGTTTGGGCTCTGGCGGGCGCGGCTGATCTCGAACGCGCTCTTCGCGGCCGGGGTCGCTGCCGTCGTGCTCGTCTTGCTAGGCGGCACCACCTGGCTGAGCGGCGGATTGTGGGCACCGGACGGCGTCTATTCGCGCTTCGTCTCGCCTGCTGTCGGCGTGGTGTGGGGCATGGTCGTGAGTGGGGTGCTCTTGACGCGAAGTCCTACTACACGTGCTGGGTGGTGAGGCCGACGCTGGCCCGCGATCAAGCCAGTACGCGGACTGGGAAATACGCGGACGAAGTGCTCGCGGGTTATGGCCGGGGAAGGTCGAGGAGGACTATGTCGGAGCGTTCTTGCGCTCGTTCGAGGACGACTTCGCGGCCGTCTGGGGAGATGTCGAAGTCGCGAATGTCGAAGTCGGGAGCGAGGTTGGTCAACTGGCGCTCGGCGCCGGTGTCCAGGTCAATGCGCCAGAGATTTTTATGCTGAATCTCTCCTCGCAGGAGGACGAGGGCATGGCCTCCTGACACGAATGCGAGATGGCGGGCTCCGCGAGTCAGCGTTAGTGATGGGAGCGGACGGGTTGCGGCCTCGGGGGTGACGCCCTTCACCGAAAACGTGGTGCCAACGTCAGGTCCCGAGTAGATAACGAAGCGGCCGTCGGGGGCCCACACGGGGTCGAGCGAATACTCCTGAACAAAGAGAGTGGGGGAGCGACCGTCGAGCGGGACGCGGAAGAGGTGTGGGACGCCGTGATCGTTCGCCGCCGAGGTGATCGATTGGCTGTCGGGCGCCCATGCCGGAGCGCCCTGCAGGCCGAGCGAATCAGTCACAACGCGCGCGTTCGTGCCGTCGGTGTGCATTACATACAGAAGGGATTGGCCGTGTTGGCGAACCGAGAATGCGATGTGTTGCCCGTCTGGGGCGATTGCTGGGCCGCCAAAGACCCGCGCTTCTGGACTGCTCCATAACTCGGTGCCGGCTCCATTGGCGAGCTTCCAGATACTCTGGCTCGCGCCGGTTTCAGAAACATATAGAAGATAGTCGGGCCCTAACCGTGGGAAGAAGCCGGTGGTTGGGGTCAGCGAAATTCTAGCAGGGGCCGACGCCGGGGCGGGTGAATCACCGAGTCGTAAGCGCCAGAGTGTTCTCTTTGTGCTTGCCAGGGTGGCAACCAGATGGCGACCGTCCGCGCTGGCGGCCAATGAGGTGTAACGGTCCAGGCCGGAGTTTAGCCGGTGAGGAATGCGGTGCTCGACGTCCATGCTATAGAGCCAGAGTCCGGAACCATCGGGTTCGCTCGCCAAATACAAAAGCGTCCGCCGATCCAGCAGGACGGGATGGGTCACGCGGCCGGAGTGCGACGTGATCCGTTCCGGAGTACCCCCGGTTGGGCGGATGCGCCAGATGTCTAACTTGTCGGGCAGGGAGCCTTGAACGAAGTAGATGAATTTTGCATCGGGGGACCACAGAGGAAAGTGAGAGTGAAGGCCGGCGGGGGCGGTAAAGATGGGGGGACCGAGCGGACGGCGGCTGGCGTCGGTTACGAACATGGGGTCCCCAGGCCCGGGCGTGTGGTACACCAGCCGCGAGGCGTCTGGCGACCAATCGAACTCGGCAACGCCCTCGAGGTATTGCTTCGCCGGTCCGCCCAGAGTCGGCACTGCCCGAACGCTGATCTTGCCGGCGCTGGACGCGGCGTTCTCGCGAACCCAGAACGTGACGAAAGAACCATCGGGCGAGAATCCCAAAGTGCGGACGGATGGATTGGTGAGTTCTGGCGCGCTGCCGCGGGTCAGGTTGTGGAACTGTCCAGAGCCGAGCTGGGTGAGCCAGACGTCCATTTGCCCGTCGCGGTCGGAAAGAAACGCAACGAAGTGACCGTCGCGCGACACGGCGGCATCCTGCTGCTCGGCGTCGAAGTCGGTGACGGTCTGAAAGCGCGCGTCGGCGATGGGGTTTCGCCAGAAGTAGTCCATCCGCTGAAGCCAGAGCATCACGCCAATAGCCAGCACAGCGGCGCTTACTGCTAACAGGGACAGCACGAGTTTCCATCTGGCTGGCGAGATAGATGTCTCCGAGATCGGCGGCGTCGCAGCGAGAGTTGGGGAAAGAACATTGCCCTCGCTTTGCGGAGCTGCTCGAAGATTCCGCCCGCGTGCCCAGGCGTCCAACTCCGCGCGAAATGCGTAGACCGAGCCCATGTGGTCATGCAGGTGGCGGTGAACGGGCATGCCCTCGCGCTTCTCCCAGCGCTGGACGGTGGTCACGTCGCGGTTGAGGTAGGCGGCGATTTCCTTCCAGGAATCCAGGCGGTCTTCGGGCGGCGTCACGGGTGGGGGTGTGTCAGGGGATGGTACGCCCATCGCAGTCTCCTGCTAGGTCAGCGGTTGTCGCGAGTCCGAGTAACGAAATTGTATCGGCATGGTCCGGTCACGGCAATATACAGCATTCAACGGCAAATGGCGGTAATGGCTGTAATTCTACGCATTGCCGTTTGACGACACCCGCCAGAGTGCCTGATTGTGGCTGCGCGTCTCCATCCCGCGACGCCAAAAAGAAAAAGGAGTTCGCTTATGCGACGAAAACTGAGGTGGTTGGTGTTGCCGTGTGCCGCGATGGTTTTTTCTCAGGCAGTTCACGCCCAATCCTGGCAAGCGACGGCCGGAGCGCAGAGTCCAGACCGAGGCATGCAGGCGGTGGCATTTCTGCCGGATGAGCTCTGGATTCACGCCGGAGACAGCATCACTTGGAGTCTCCCTACCGAGGAGCCGCATAGTGTGACCTTTCTGAAGACTGGGCAGGTGCGTCCGAGTTTCACGGCGGGTTGCCCAGGCATTACAGCCGATAGTTCTCCCTTCGATGGTTCCACGTGCGTAAACAGCGGCCGCATCACGACTGCGGGAACTACCTATACGGTGAGTTTCCCGGCGCCCGGCAATTACCGGTTGGTCTGCCTGGTGCACGTAAACATGACCGGACTGGTTCACGTCCTAAAGCCGTCGGAGCCTCTCCCGCACGATCAGGGCTTCTATGACCGCCAAGCGGCCAATCAAGAGCGCGGCCTGCTATTCGACCGAGACGCCGGCCTGCGCAGAAAAATTGGCGAAGATGGCGACGACGACCGTGGCGAAGCGAATGCCAACGCACTCAACCACAAGGTCATTGTGGGCAGTGGAGAAATCGTTTCTACGCCTGGTGGCATCCAGTCCGCCTCGCTGATGCGCTTCATGCAACCGAGTATCACCATCCACGCTGGACAAACGGTGGAGTGGGCCAGCTCGGATGTTAGCGGCCACACCATCACCTTCGGTCAGGAGCCAGCCAACGTCACGCCGCAGACCCCGCCGTCGGCCAACGTATTCGCCGATACGGACGGCGCGCGACACGCGATTATCAATGCCACGACGGACAGCGTACACTCCGGGTTCATCGCGCAGGCCGGGCACGAACGTGGTGGAGTGGTGCAGGCGCCACCGCCCATCGCGCAGGTGCAGCCACCGGGAGCGGTCACGCGATTTCGCGTGACCTTCATGAATCCCGGAACGTACCCGTACATATGCGCCTTTCACGATCAGTTGGGGATGACGGGTGAGGTGATCGTCCTGCCGTAGCACGGGCAAGGAAGGGGACGGGGGTAGGGAGCATGCAATCCAAGTGTGCCGGTACTTAACGCGCTTTCAGTGTGACCAGTCTGGGTTAACAATAATTTCCCCTCCCCCTGGGTTTTACGTAAGTGTTCATTCTAAAGGGAGTTAAAGTTGTTTGTTTTTTACAGTTTTGCAACTCTTCATTCTAAAGGGGCTTAGGGAGAGCTTGGGAAGCTGCGAACGGCCGACAGAAATGAGGTTGCACGCCGGAATGCCGAACACGTCGAGAACCTGAACAGACGGGGCTGCGCGATAGCCATGGCATAAGATGGCCGATAGGTTAACTACTTACAACTGGACGAAGGGAAAGAAGAGGTGCAGCTGTCCGATTATCGCGGGGTGAGAAGGGTAGCGGAGAAAAAAGAGATGATTTTCTTCCGCGAGACAAATTCAACAAAAGTCAACGGAACGTCCCGTCTGTCGGATCTAGGTGACGGAGGGCAACTTCCGCCGAGGGTGCAACCACCGTTCCAGCTGTTCACTAAGCAGCTTGAAATTCACAGGTTTGGAAATGCAGGCGTTGCAACCTGCCTGTAGGAAACGCTGTTGCTCTGCCACCAGGGCGTGCGCCGTCACCGCGATCACCGGGATACCGCACAGGTCCGGCTGCTGCCGCATCCAGTCGGCCAGAGAAAGTCCATCCTCATGGCCAAGCTGGACATCGAGCAAGACCGCATCGGGCTTCCGATCTGTAAGCACGTGACGCGCAGCGGCTAAATTCTCGGCGCTTAGGACTTCGTGCCCTTCCGCTTCCAGCCAGTCACACAACAACTCACGATTCAGCGAGTTGTCTTCCACGACCAGGATGCGACTTTTCACACTTTCTCCGGCGTACCCAACAACACGGCGCGCTCCAATTGTTTGAGCAACTTGTCCTGCCAAGGCTCCTGTTTGCGAAATAGCGATTCTGCATGCGAGCGAAGGTAGCTCTGCTCTTCTTTGCTCAGGTCCATGCTTGTCAGGATGAATACCGGGAGGTCGGCGGTGCGAGGGCTGGCACGCCACTCACCGAGTAGTTCAAAGCCGCTCACTTCCGGCAGCACCAAATCGAGGATCACCAGTTCAGGCAAGGAAGTGGCCACCTGGGCTCGGGCTTGAGCACCATCCGCGACGGCAGTCACGGCGTAGCCCTTCGCGTTGAGCATTTCAGCAATGAATTCCCGCGTGGCTGTGTCATCTTCGACAATCAAGATGGGCCGCGCCGAGGCTGATGCCGGCCGGCTCTTGACGCGGCGTTCGATAGCGGCCAGGAGAGTAGCGCGGTCCACTGGTTTGACCAGATATTCGTCGGCGCCAAGCAACGCTCCCATACTGGGCTGGTCGACAATGGAGACGACGATCATGGGGATTTGCGCTGTGCGGGGGTCCCGTTTTAGCTGCGTCAAAATTTCCCAGCCGTTTTTTGGCTTCATCACGATATCCAGGGTGATGGCGCTGGGCTGAAGTCGCACGGCAGTCTCCAGGGCATCTTGTGGCCTGTCACATAGGATCGCCTCGTACCCGGCGGAGGTCAGCTGCGATTGAATGAGCTGCGCTGCCGCGCGGTCATCTTCAATCACGAGAATTCGCGCGGGGACAACAGCTCTTGGGCTTGACTCGGTTTTCGCGGAGGACGGTTCGCGCACACCGACGGCAACCGGCAAGCAGAAGTGGAAGCAACTACCGTGGCCGATCTCGCTGTCAAGGCTCAACTCACCGCCGTGCAGTTCGACCAAGCGATGGGTGATTGCCAAACCGAGGCCTGTTCCTTCGGTCTTCTTGCCGGATTCTCGAAGGCGATAAAACGCTTCGAAGATACGTTTTTGCTCCTCAGGAGGAATCCCCGGGCCGTTATCCCGCACTTCCACTCGAACGCGGTCATCGACCAAACGCGCGGCGACTTCAATCCGTCCTCCGTTGGGAGTGAACTTGATGGCGTTTCCGAGAAGGTTCATGAGCACTTGCTTGAGCCTGGTGGAATCGGCGCGAACCGCCAAGCCGCCCTCGACACTCTTGGTCATTTCCTGCGACTTCTTATCTGCCAGTGGTTGCATGGCGCTAAGCACTTCGCCAAATATGGTTTCCACGCGCAGGCTCTCGATAGCCAGCTCCATTCGGCCAGCTTCAATCTTGGACAAGTCCAGAATGTCGCTGATGAGGCTGAGCAGATGTTTTCCACCGGTGTGGATATGGCCGATGTAACGCTGCTGCCGTTCGTTGAGCGGTCCGTAACGTTCATCGGCGAGCAGGTCAGAGAAACCCAGGACGGCATTGAGCGGCGTGCGCAATTCGTGGCTCATCGTGGAGAGGAACTGATCCTTGAACTTGCTTCCGCGCTCAACTTCCTCCTTCGCAAGAAGCACGGAATGAGAAAACTCTTCAACCTCTTTCTTGGCGGCTTCAAGCTCCGCAGTGCGTTCCCGGACCCGTTGCTCCAGCTCATCATGAGCCTTTCGCAACGCTCTCTCGCTCTGCTGGATCTGCGCCAGCATCTCATTGAAGGCATCGATGAGGATAGCCAACTCGGCAGGGCTGCGGATTGGTGTTGCGCGAACCGAATAGTTCTTATCTCGAGAGACGATTCCGGCAATCCTGCTCAAATCGACGATGGGTTCAGCAACGGCTCTGCGAAATATAGATGAAATCAGTAGGGCAGCCAACAGACATGCCGAGAGGACGATGGCCGCGATTACCGCGTATCGCTGTACGCGGCTATGCAACTCCTGCAAATCCGATCGGATGTAGACGGCCCCAATCGGCTTCCCCTCCAGCACAATCGAGCGTACGAGTGCGATCTCCTCATTTTTGATCCAGTGAGCCTCTGTTTGCCCTGAGGGAATTGGGGGCGGCACTGGGCTGTGACCATCACGAGTGCGCGAGTATGAGGCGAAGGGCCGGCCATCCGGCAGGTAGACCTGAGCGGACAAGATATTGGGCGCTGCCTTGAGCGCTAGCAGGGTATTCTCCGCAGACTGCGGGTCGTTGAAGAGCAATGCGGAAACAGAATTGGAGGCGATGATCTGCGCCTGGGTGGAGAGATTCCGCACCATGACCTGCCGGAAAGTGATCATGTCAAAGGCAATAAACGCGGCACATGCCAACAGCAGGGCCGCGCCACTGACCAGCATGTTCATCCATGTAAGTTTCCGGGAGATGGAATGGTTTTGCGGCTTGAACATGTGGGTCAATCTCCAGACCGGTCATTTCTTCTTACCGCTGCGGCTACTTTGAGCAATTCGGAACTCAAGACCAGCCTGGCATTTTCCGCGCTCGCGAGGTTGATCTCGAAACGAACTCTGCCCCCTTCCAGGACAAACTGGATCATGCCCCCTCGGCGAGTAAAACCTGGCATGTCGCTGACTGTCAGAACCCCACTCTCATCGAGCGCGGTGAGAATCTCTTTCAAATGCTTTTCTTCCGCAGAACTGATAAACAGGATCCGGCAATCCCCAGCGTCTTGCGGCTTTGTAATTCGCCGCAGCACGACGGGTTTACCGTCCAGAGCTTCACCCGCAAGAGTGGAATCGAGAATGGGGCCAAAGGGATCCTGACCGAGCAGACAAACTGAAAAGGAGTCGCCTTTGCCGCCAGGAACCGTCTCCGGCCATTTGACGAATCTGCCAAAGTTGTAGAGATAGGTGGCTTTGACTTGGTACTCGCTAGGCTTTGGCTGTTGCGCAAGGAGGCAGGCTGCGCCGAGAAATGTCACTACCAGCAGAAACGCCGCAACTGGACGCCAAGCGCCCTGCACGCCTCTAAGGAGAACACGCCTGATGCTCGATCGCAAACTTGATGCGTTTGAGGGGTGGCCCATGAGACTT
>Ga0210408_10002910_pt1 | contig 16195 bp, 14 predicted proteins | sample IncBWH4MmetaG_FD_155471 | JGI IMG/M metagenome (GOLD analysis project Ga0210408, IMG submission 155471) | Forest soil microbial communities from Barre Woods Harvard Forest LTER site, Petersham, Massachusetts, United States - Inc-BW-H-4-M | ecosystem: Environmental > Terrestrial > Soil >...
CTTTTCTTCGAATCGTCATCCCGCTCTATCTTTCTGTTTGAGCATGATCTTTTCGGAAAACCGGTGCCCACTTTTCCGGATCATGCTTGAGCTTGCGAATCGCCGCCGATGGCACTTTTCGGGCCCATCGCTACTTATGTTAAGTCGTCGCCCGGACCGGGCGGCGGAGCCAGCACAGGGGCCTTGTGACTTCATTCATCGACCAACTGATTGCGTTCGTCTCGGCAAATGCCTGGCTTGCGTATCTGACGCTATTCCTCGCCGCCCTGCTGGAGGCCGTTCCGGTGGTGGGCTCGGTGATTCCGGGCTCCACCATCATCCTTGCGCTGAGCGCGCTGGTGCCGGGCGGCGAGCTGAAACTGTGGTGGGTGCTGGCGGCGGCGATCGCGGGCGCATTGCTCGGCGACGGATCGGCATTCTGGGCCGGCCATCGCTCGCAACGCGGAATCCTCAACACCTGGCCGCTGACGAATTATCCGCGCGTCGTGGCGCAGAGCGAACAATTCTTCCGCCGCTGGGGCAGCTGGGCGGTGTTCTTCGCGCGCTTCGTGCCGCCGATCCGCGCCTTCGTACCGATCACGGCAGGCGCGCTCGGCATGCCGCCGGCGCGGTTTTACCCCGTCAACATCGCGGCGATCCTGCTTTGGGCGCCGGCGCATGTATTGCCGGGCGTTCTGGCGATATCCGCGTTGCACCAATACGCCAGCATCCCCCATCATTCCGGGATCGCCAAGCACTACTGGATACTGGCTGTGATCGGTGGCGCGCTGATCGTCGCGCTGGCCACCTGGACCATCCGCCGCCGCCACGGCAACACGATCGAGCCGGCACGGCCAACCAAGTAAATTTTTCGGGCAAACTCACAAATCAACTTACCGGCTGAACCGCGCCGCGCCCTAGCGCCGGGCCGACATAACGGGCGCGCGGTCGGATTAGCCGGCCGTGCTGCAGTTGTTCGCTGGCATGCGCAATCCATCCGACCGCGCGCGCCATGGCAAACAACGTCAGTTCGCTTCCCGCCTCCAGCCGCAAGCTATGCGCCAGCACGGCAAGGGCATAATCGATATTGACGAATTCGCCGGTGGCTTCCGCGATCCGATCCGGGACCTCCTTGGTGAATTTTCGCGCGGCGCCCGCGCGGGTCAGCGCGTTCAAGAGCGATATCGCGCGCGGATCGCCGCGCTTGTAGACGCCGTGCCCGAAACCGGCAAACCGCTCGCCCAGCGCGACGCGCTCCCGGATCACCGGCGCCACGTCATTGTCGATGAGAGTTTTGACCAACCGTGAGGCGAGCACGCCGGCGCCGCCATGCTTGGGGCCCTTCAGGGCTGCAAGGCCCGCGATGACGGCGTCATACAGATTCAAGCCTGTCGACGCCGCGCAACGCACCGTGAAAGTCGAGGCGTTGAGCTCGTGATCGGCAAGCAGCACCAGCGCGCGCCGGATCAGATCGGCGGCGTGCTTATGGTCCGGCGCCCATGCTTTGCCGATCTGCAGATGCAGCGGCTCGGCCGACGAATCCGTGTTGAGCATTGTCGCAACCAACAGCCGCAGGATGCGCGCTCCAACCATCGCGCGTCCGTCCGGGGCGCGGGTGAAGGCACCGAGATCGGCGCTGGCGGCGAGCGCCAGCACGGCGATCGCCCGATCAATCGGGGCCGCGCGGCGCGCGGCAGCCGCGATGGCGCGCATTTCATCCGACACGTGCGGACAATTGTCAGAGGAGAACGGGTCGACGCGGGTTACGTCCCATAACAGTGTGGCGGCATGTTCGAGCGTGTCTTTTTCCGCGAGATCGACGCAGTTGACGCCACGATAGATCGGGCCGTCCTCGGTGATGGTCGAGATCGCCGAATCCAGCACCGGCAGGTCCGGATCGAAGCTCTTGAAGCCACGCGGCTCCGGAGATGGCGCGCGACGCTCCTTCAGCCCTCGAATATCCTCTGCGCGATAGCGATGGCTGCGTGAATCCGGCGAAGGCTCGGAGCGGATCAGCCCGCGGCTGACATAGGCGTAGAGCGTGGCCGGCGAGATCGCGAGCTCGGCCGAAGCCTCTTGGGCGGAAAGGTAAAGGGCGTCCGGTTTTTTCATATTGATTGATATAATCAAGATTGATCAATCTGTCGAGAGGAACCACTTTTCAGAACCTGGAAAGGAGATCCGGCCGTGAACATGCATCTCACCAAAAGCCAGATTGGCCTCGACGGCGTTCCCGCCGCCGAAACCGTGTTGAGCCACGTCGATGGTGAACGCGGCGAACTCATCATCGCCGGCGAGCACGTCGCCGATCTCGCCGGCAAGTCGAGCTTTGAGGGCGTCACGGCCCGGCTCTGGAACGGCGCGACCGGAAAGGCGCTCAGCGAGGCCACCGTACGCGCAAGCCTCGGCGCCGCGCGCGAAGGCGCCTTTCGCCGGCTGCCCGAACTGCTGCCGGCGACGCGCGACCTATCGATCGTCGACGGCTTTCGCGCCGCCATCGCAACGCTGCGCGCGGAAAACGGGCTCGAGCATGAAGCGACTATCGTTGGTGCATTCCCGGTGATCGCCGGCGCGCTGGTGCAACGGGCCAAGGGCGGCGACCCAATTTCACCCGATCCGACCTTGAGCCATGCTGCAGACACGCTGGCGATGCTGCTTAACCGCAAGCCCGAGCCGCGCGAGGTCGCAGCCCTCGATGCCTATTTCGTGACCGTGTGCGATCACGGCATGAACGCCTCGACGTTCACGACGCGCGTGGTGGCATCGACCCAGGCCGATTTGTTCGCCGCGGCCACGGCCGGCTATTGCGCGCTGACCGGCCCGCTGCATGGCGGCGCACCGGAGCCGGTGCTGGAAATGCTGGACGCAATCGGCACGCGCGAGCGCATCCAGCCTTGGGTCGACGCGGCGCTGGCGCGCGGCGAACGCCTGATGGGTTTTGGACATCGCATCTACCGGGTGCGCGATCCCCGCGCCGATGTCTTGAAAGCGGCAATCGAGCGGCTCGCGGCCGATGGCGCCGATCTTCCCTTCGCAAGCGAAGTCGAGGCCTATATCCGCCAGGCCCTGCGGCGCAAGAATCCGGACCGTCCGCTGGAGACCAATGTCGAGTTTTTCACGGCAATCCTGCTCGACGCGCTCGCCATTCCGCGACAGGCCTTCACGCCGATCTTCGCGCTCGCCCGCGCCGCCGGCTGGACCGCCCATGCACGCGAGCAACAGCGCACCGGGCGGCTGATCCGGCCGAGTTCGTCCTATGTCGGGCCGGTTCCCGGCGCCGCAAATGGCTAGCTGAAACGGCCAAAAAAAGATCGTGACCGTGCGCGGCCTACGCCTCGCGCACCACGGTCTTCAGATAATTATACGCCTTGATGATCTCGATCAGGCGGTCTTCCGTCGAACGGTCGCCGCCATTGGCGTCGGGATGGTGCTGCTTCACCAGCGCCTTGTACTTCACCTTGACCTGTTCGAGCGTCGCCTCCGGGCCGAGCCCCATCACCTGCAACGCTTTGCGCTCGGCATTGAAGACTTTGCGGATCTCGCTCTTGGGCGCCGTGTCCGGACCGGGCCGCCAGCGGCCGCGGCCGTTGAGCTCGCTGAACATCGAGAACGGATCGGACGCGCCGTCAAACTCCGCTTCGGCGCTGCCCTTGCCTCTCTTGGCGCTGGTATTGGCGCCCATTTTCCAGGTCGGACGATGGCCGGTCAGCGCATCCTTCTGGTAGCGCGCGACGGCTTCCGGATTCATGCCGGAAAAGAAATTATAGGACTGGTTATATTCGCGGACGTGGTCGAGGCAGAAATGCCAATATTCGCGGGAATTCTCCCGGCCCTTGGGAGCGCGGTGCGGCGCCTTATTCTTGCAGCTCGGCCATTCGCACACGGCGGCCGCATCGCGCGCCTGCGCCTGCTGCTTCGCGCTCAGCTTGTTGGGCTTGATGCGAATGGAGTCGAAGAATTTCGATGAATCAATCGGCATGACTGACTTTGACTACGCTACGCGACCCGCTTCAAGTCTTGACATTGCGAATACCTCACCTTCGATGCGCCATTGACGAAACGCGGTCGTGGACGTATTGCCGCGGCCATGACCGTCGAAAAAACCGTCAAGCATATCATCACAAACAAGTTGCGTGAAGCTTTCGCGCCGGAAAGCCTCGACGTCACTGATGAATCACATCTGCATGAGGGCCACGCCGGCCACAGGCCGGGCGGCGAGACGCATTTTAGGGTATATATTGTGTCGCAGGCCTTCCGGGGGAAGAGCCGGATCGAACGCCATCGCATGGTAAATGCGACGTTGGCCGGGGAACTTGCTGGTACCGTGCATGCGCTCGCCATCCACGCTCAGGCGCCGGGCGAAGGCGGCTGAGATCTGGAACATTCACGACCGAACTGGTGCAAAGAGGTCAGCCCCGGGGGCATCGGATGGACGGTCCATCATGGATTGAACTGGTCGAAAGAAATGTCGGCAGATTTGGCGATCTTGTTGCCGGCATCGACCCGTCGCTTACCGACATCCCGCAGTTTTTCGACAGCTGCGATGACGGCGTCTGGATCGATCGATTTGTAAATTTCGTTATCGATACGATCGAAGGCCATATCGGTTTCGTAAAATTCCAATCAGCTTACTTTGAAGCATGTGGCCTGGCGGGGCTGACGGCGCTCTCTTCCGCGATCAAGAAGGCACGGGCAGCCGGCATGGGCGTCATCCTCGACGCCAAGAGAGGGGATATCGGCGCGACGGCTGCCGCCTATGCTCACGCCTATCTGACACCCGCGGCCGCCGGCGGCAGTGGCGATTTCGAATGCGACTGTCTGACCATAAATCCCTTGATGGGGCCGGATACCCTCGAACCCTTCGTGGAATGCGCGAACCGTTTCGGCAAGGGGTTATTCGTGCTCTGTCGCACCTCCAATCCTGGAGCCGGCTGGCTCCAGGACAAGAGACGGGCAATCGCATCATTTCCGATCGCCTTGCCGATCTGATTTCCGGAATGGGAGCGAATGCTGGCGGCTCCTCCCGGCTGAATGCCGTGGGAGCGGTGGTGGGCGCAACGGTGCCGCACGAGGGCAGACGTTTGCGGCAATTGCTGCCTCGCTCGATCATCCTGGCTCCCGGCCTTGGTGCTCAGGGTGGTGATCCCACAGCTATTCATTCGTTGCGCGGGAACATTCCCGGCGACTTGCTGATTCCGGTGTCGCGCGGCCTGACCCGCGTCGAAGATCGCAGGATTTTGGTCGAAGATTATCGACGGCTCGTTATCGAGAGAATCAATAGCTTCAAGGCGGCGGTCGCGTATGACTATCCCGGTAGTCGCGCGATATCGGCTTGACGTCCCAAACGCCCTCGCTTTCACATTGAAGCTCGCGCCTTTGAGACCGGCTCGATACCATCTCTAGAACGACGTCCCCGCCCGCTTCGGCTTTTTCTCCTCCACGTCAGCCTCGCCGCGTGGCACCGGAACGATCCGCAGCGCCGTGATGCGGTTGCGCTCGCGGCGCAGGACGCGGAAGCGGAAGCCGTGAAAGGTAAAACTCTGGCCGCGCTCCGGGATCGAACGGGCCTCGTGAATCACCAGTCCCGCAACCGTCGTCGCCTCTTCATCCGGCAAATGCCAATCCATCGCGCGATTGAGATCGCGGATCGGCACCGAACCGTCAACAACGACCGAGCCGTCGGGCTGGCCGCGGACACCGGCCACCACCACGTCGTGCTCGTCGGAAATATCACCGACGATCTCTTCCAGAATGTCCTCCAGCGTCACCATGCCTTCGACTTCGCCATATTCGTCGACCACGAGCGCGAAGTGGGTCTTGCGGCGGCGGAACGCCTTGAGCTGCTCGGATACCGGGCGCATCTCCGGCACGAACCATGGCGGCAGCGCGATGGTCGACACGTCGATTCTGGACGAATCGCCCTCAGCCGCGCGGATCGCGCGCAGCAAATCCTTGGCGTGCAAGACGCCGATGATGTTTTCCGGCTTGTCGCGCCACAGCGGAATGCGGGTGTATTCGGTCGCGAGCACCTCGCGCACCAGATCCTCCGGCGGCAGGTCGGCGTTGATCGTCACCATTTCGGTGCGATGGACCATCACGTCGGAAACCTGCAGCTCGCGCAGATCCAATAACCCGCCGAACATGTCACGGTCCTGCTTCTCCACCTTGCCTTCGCTGTGAAGAAGATCGACCGCGCCGCGCAGACGTTCGAACGGCGACAGGATCGACTGGTTGGCGCCGAGCTTGATGCCGAGCGCTCGCATCAGCAGGCGAACGATCGCCTCGATGACCGTGAGCAGCGGTCCCAGCAGATACACCATCACCTTCATCGGACGCGCCACCAAAAGCGCGACCCGATCGGGCGCGTTGATGGCGATGGTCTTCGGCAACACTTCCGAAAAGATCACGACCATTACCGTCATCACGCCGGTGGCATAGAGCACGCCGACTTCACCGAACCAGGCGGTAAAAATGCCGGTCGCCAATGCCGAGGCGCCGATATTGGCGATGTTGTTGCCGAGCAGGAGCGCGCCGATCAGCCGCTCGCGCATCGCGAGCATACTGGAGACGACGGCGGCCTCGCGATTGCCCTGCTTCGACAGCCGCAACATGCTGGCGCGCGACGCGCCAGTCAGCGCGGTCTCGCTTGCCGCGAAGAACGCCGAGGCCAGTAGAAAGGCAACCACGATGGAAAATGCAAACCAGTCCATGACCTGCTTATTTCTTCGGCGCCAGCTTTTCCTTCAGAAAATCGCGAACCAGCGCTGGCTCGACATTGGGCGCAATCACGGCGTGGCCGACCGCTTCCAGCAGGATGAAGGTGAGCTTGCCGCGCTTGACCTTCTTGTCCTGCGCCATCAGGGTCATCAGGGCATCCGCGTCAGTAAGCCCTTCCTGGGCAAAGCCGGCGATATCCTGCAAATGGGTCGGCAGACCTGCGTCGGCAAGATGGCGCTGGACACGTGCGGCGTCCTGTCCGGAAATCATGCCGAGTTCGGCGGATAATTCCGCCGCCAGCACCATGCCGATGGCGACGCCTTCGCCGTGGAACAGCCGGTCGGAAAACCCGGTCGCAGCTTCCAGCGCGTGGCCAAAGGTGTGGCCAAGATTGAGCAGCGCGCGTTCGCCGGTTTCGCGTTCGTCGCGCGACACGATCGCGGCCTTGGCCCGGCACGAGGTCGCGACCGCGTATTCGCGCGCGGCGCTGCCTTTGAAAAGGTCGGCGTGATTTTTTTCCAGCCAGGTGAAAAAGGCCTCGTCGCCGAGCACGCCGTATTTGGCGACCTCGGCATAGCCGGCGCGGAACTGGCGCGGCGAGAGCGTATCGAGCACCGCGGTATCGGCGATCACCAAAACCGGCTGGTGGAACGCACCGAGCAGATTTTTTCCCTGCGGCGAATTAATCCCGGTCTTGCCGCCGACGGACGAGTCAACCTGCGCTAGGAGCGAGGTCGGCACCTGCACGAAATCGACGCCGCGGCGCAGGATCGCAGCGGCAAAACCGGCGAGATCGCCGACCACGCCGCCGCCCAGCGCGATCACGAGATCATTGCGTTCGATCCTGGCCGCGATCAACGCCTCAGAGACCCGTTCGAGGCCGGCATAGGTCTTCGCGCCCTCGCCTTCGTCGACGATGACCCGCGCGGTCGCAATCGCGGCCGCCGCCAGCGAGGCTTCGGCCTTTTCGAGCCAGTGCTTTGCCACGGTGCGATCGGTGACGATGGCGGTGCGCGCGCCGGGCCGCAGCGCGGCGACACGCGCGCCGAGCGAAGCCAGCACGTCGCGGCCGATGATGATGTCATAGGCGCGATCGCCGAGCGCGACATCGATAGTGACGGCGTCAGAATGTTTCAATGGCGCGGTCATCATGAAGCGCCCATGATGCCGGATGTCTGATCGGCAGCCGCCTCGGCGCTGCCGCACAAACGCGCGTGCAGGGCATCGATGCATTCATCGACGACTTTCTCGTGCGGCACTTCGCGCGACCAGATCGTCAGATCGGCATGCTGATAGACCGGCTCGCGCTCGCTGATCAGCCGCCCGACGGTGGCTTCGGGATCTGCGGTCTGCAATAACGGGCGATCGGCGCGCCTTCTCACCCTGCGCATGATGATATCGGCGTCCGCCTTGAGCCAGATCGAGACCGCCTTGGCGCCGACGCGGTTGCGGGTGTCCTCGCGCATGAACGCGCCGCCCCCGGTGGCGAGCACCGCCGGGCCGCCCTCGAGCAGCCGCGCGATCACCCGCGCCTCGCCATCCCTGAAATGCGGCTCGCCATGGACTTCGAAAATATCCGAGATCGACATGCCGGCCGCCGCCTCGATCTCGGAATCCGCGTCGAGGAACGGCATTCCGAGCCGCGCCGCGAGGCGCCGTCCGATGGTGGATTTGCCGGCCCCCATCATGCCGACGAGCACAATGAGCCGCGTTCCCAGCGCGGCCAGAATTTCGGCCTCACGGGACGCGTTAACGTCGGCCGGCAGGGTTGTCCCAGGCATTTGGTTGCTCAGTTGCCGCACAATGCGGCGTTTCTCGCGCCACCTATACTACCGCCGCCAATCCCCATGCCAGAGACTCTTGCAACGGCGGGGCGAACATGTTGGATAATTTCATTGGTTAATGAGGCCTCGACATGCCCAGCCTGTTCCGCTTTCTGACGGTTGTCGCCGTGATTGTCGGGGTAATGTATGGCGTGATTTTCGCACTGGCGAACTTCGTCAACCCGAAGCCGCGGGAGATGATCGTGACCATCCCGCCGGATAAATTCCTCAAGAAATAGGCGGTAATCCCGAAGGATGCGTTCCAAGACCTCAGACGCGAAACTCATCAACCTGTTCCTCGACATGCTCGCGGCGGAGCAGGGCGCTGGCCCCAATACGCTGGACGCCTATCGCCGCGATCTTACCGATTTCTCCGAATTCCTCGCCCGCAACGGTTTCGGCTTCGCCGGCGCGCAAACCCAGTCGCTGCGGGATTATCTCGCCGATCTCGACACCCGCGGCTTCAAATCATCCAGCGTCGCACGGCGGCTGTCGGCGATGCGGCATCTGTTCCGCTTCCTTTTGAACGAACGGATTCGCAGCGACGACCCCGCGGCGATCCTGTCCGGACCAAAGCGCGGGCGGGGCTTGCCGAAAGTATTGTCGATCGCAGACGTCGATCGCATGCTGACGCGAGCGAAGGAACTCGCGCAAGCAAGCGAAGCCTCCGCGGCGCAGCGGCTTCGCGCGATGCGGCTCTATTGTCTGCTGGAAGTGCTTTACGCCACCGGCCTTCGTGTGTCGGAACTGGTGGCGCTGCCCCGCTCGGCGGCACGGAACGATTCCCGCATGATCGTGGTGCGCGGCAAGGGCGATAAGGAGCGGCTGGTGCCGCTGAACGACGCTTCGCGGCAGGCAATGGCCGACTACCTCGCGGCAACACAGGCGCTCGAGACGGACAGGAAGAAAAAAGCAAGCGGCTCGAAATGGCTGTTTCCCTCTTTCGGCGAGAGCGGACATCTGACGCGGCAGCATTTTGCCCGCGACTTAAAAGAGCTTGCGGCCGCATCCGGCCTTGCGCCACGGCTGGTCTCGCCGCACGTGCTGCGCCACGCCTTTGCCAGTCACCTCCTGCACAATGGCGCGGACTTACGCATCGTGCAGACGCTGCTCGGCCACACCGACATTTCGACCACGCAGATCTACACCCATGTGGTGGAAGAGCGGCTCAAGAGCCTGGTGCGCGACCTGCATCCGCTTGCGGAAAAATAACCGCCGAGAACCTCGCGCCTTGACTTACGCCGCGATCTCCCGTGAAAGAGCCGCGTCCCGCCCGCGAGGCCTCGAGCGCGCCCTCGCCTTGAGATACGCACTAAGCCATTGAACATGCCCGCTTTCCGCAAGCAGACCGAAACCGTTTCGCCTCACACCGCGTTCTTATCTATATTGCCTTGATGCCGGACCAGATGCGCTCCTATCTCGATTTCGAAAAGCCCGTTGCCGAACTCGACTCCAAGGTCGACGAGCTGCGCGCGCTGGCGGCTTCCGGCAGCGACATCGGCGAGGAGATTTTGCGGCTCCAGGACAAGGCGGGTCAGGCGCTTGCCGAGCTCTACACCAATCTCACGCCGTGGCAGAAGACGCTGGTCGCGCGGCACCCGCAACGGCCGCATTTCACCGATTTCGTCAGCGCGCTGATATCGGAATTCACCCCGCTCGCCGGCGACCGCAAGTTCGGCGAGGACGAAGCACTGTTGGGCGGATTCGGCCGCTTCCGCGGCGAGAGCATCTGCGTGATGGGCCAGGAAAAAGGCGCCTCCACGGAATCCCGCATCAAGCATAATTTCGGGATGGCGCGCCCGGAAGGCTATCGCAAGGCGGTCCGGTTGATGGAAATGGCCGAACGATTCGGCATTCCCGTGCTGTCGATCGTCGATTCCGCCGGCGCCTATCCCGGCATCGGCGCCGAAGAGCGCGGCCAGGCCGAAGCGATCGCCCGCTCCACCGATGCCTGCCTGTCGCTCGGGGTGCCCAATGTCGCGATCGTCACCGGCGAAGGCATGTCGGGCGGCGCGATTGCGATCACGACCGCCAATCGCGTGCTGATGTTCGAACATGCGATCTACAGCGTGATTTCGCCGGAGGCGGCGTCCTCGATCCTGTGGCGCGACGGCACCAAGGCCCAGGAAGCCGCCACCAGTATGAAGATCACGGCGCAGGACATGCTGCGTTTCGGCGTGATCGATGCGATCCTGAAAGAGCCGGTGGGCGGCGCGCACCGCGACTCAGCCGCCATGATCGCGACGACGGGCGAAGCGATCGCGCAGGCCTTCATCGAATTGCGCAATCTCGATGCCGACATGATTCGCCAGCAGCGCCGGCAGAAATTCCTCGATATCGGCCGAAAACTGAGCTGAATCCGCCAATTCTTTGCCGAAAAAGGCTCCCTCGCAGCGCATTGGCACTCTTTTTTTGCCCGAATCGGTTATTTCGGCCGCAATTAGGCCCAGACCGCGCTATTTAACCTCTATTGACCATGGCCTTAGGGAGCCCGGCGCGACCCCCTGTTCGGGTTGCGGCCAAGGCTGCCCTAAGTGTAATATTTTAATCAATGGCTTCAGGGCATGAACGCTGGAGCATGATCCGGAAAAAGCCTGTCCCGCATGTGACGCGGGGTGGGTCCTTTCTCCGACCGGATCATGCTTGAACAAGAGTTGGGGTTGCGAACATTGCCCGGTGGGTGTGGAGCTTCGCATTGAACTATCGCACGCTTGTACGCGCGCTCATCGCATCCGCCGCGCTTGCGGCCGGAGTGGTATTGGCCGGCTGCGATAGCGAGGAGATTTCGCTCGCCGCCAACGCCAAGGCCAACCAGCCGGTCCCGCCGAAGCTGATCGCGGCGATGGTCGAAAAGGACATGGATCTGCAATCGCCGATCCTGGTCCGGCTGTTCAAGCAGGAAGCCGAGCTTGAGGTCTGGAAGCAGGATCGCTCCGGCCGCTTCGGGCTGCTCAAGACCTATCCGATCTGCCGCTGGTCGGGTGACCTCGGGCCCAAGGTGCGTGAAGGCGATCGTCAGGCGCCGGAAGGTTTCTATTCGATCTCGCCGGGCCAGATGAACCCGCAGTCGGCGTATTATCTGTCGTTCAACACCGGCTACCCCAATGCCTACGACCAGGCGCTTGGACATAGCGGCTCGCAGCTGATGGTGCATGGCGATTGCTCCTCGCGTGGCTGCTACGCGATGACCGACGAGCAGATCATGGAAATCTATGCGCTCGGCCGCGAATCCTTCTTCGGCGGCCAGAAGGCGTTTCAGTTCCAGGCCTATCCGTTCCGGATGACGCCGATCAACATGGCGAAACACCGCAACAATCCGAACATGGCGTTCTGGAAAATGATCAAGGAAGGCTACGATCATTTCGAGGTCACGCGGCAGGAGCCGAAGGTCAATTTCTGCGAGAAGAAATACGTGTTCGATGCCGTGAAGGCGCCGGACGCGACGCGCGATCCGGTTTTCCAGGCTTCCGCGAAGTGCCCAGCCTATGTGATCCCTGACGAGATCGCGGACGCCGTGCGCGAGAAGCAGGAGCAGGATCAAGCCGAATACGCAAAGCTGGTCGCGAAGGGCACACCGGTGGCCAAGCTCAATACCGGCATCGATGGCGGCATGAACCAGGTGTTCGCCGCTCGCGTGCCCGGCGGCAATACCGGGCTGTCGGAAGGCGGCGAGGGCCAGAGCTTGTCGCTGCTGGCGCTTTCCCGCGCCCCCGGCACCATCCCCTCCACCGTCAACCCACCGCACACACCCGGCGCGGATGAACCGGTCGTCGCAGCTGCAGCGCCAGCATCGGCACCGCCGCCGACACGGGTGGCCTCCGCGGCGCCGACGGCGCAGTCCGACGGTTTCTTCAGTAACCTTGCGCGCAAGATCGGCCTCGGCGGCACGGCCGATACCACCGCGACAGCGCCGCCGCCGGCCAAGCCGAAGGCGGAGGCCAAGCGTGGCGAACAACCGCATCCGGAGGCCGCGGTCCCGAAGGCCGCGGCGTCGAAGCCGGCCGAGACCAAGCAAGCCGCCACTCGCCCACCACTGAAGCCGTCGGTAACGGATAGCGCGCCGGCCGCTGAAACGCCTGCTCCCAAGGACACGCTGGTCGCCGGTTCGCGGCCCATCATGCAGTCCAACTCGTTCGACAGCCGCTTCGGGGCGATCAAGTAGGTCACGTCGTCCCGATGAACGCCGGGACCTAACCATCGATATCGATGTTGCCTCAGGCTGGGGCCACCGCCCTATCCACAACCACGATCACCGGCTATGGGTCCAGCCTTCGCGGGGGGACAACCTCGACCGGTTGTGACAGCGGCTCGGCGTAGGTTGGCGTTGGCCGCTCACGCATACTTGCCGTGGCAATGCTTGAACTTCTTGCCGGAGCCGCACGGGCAATCCTCGTTGCGGCCGACCTTGCCCCAACTCGCCGGATTTTTGGGATCGCGATCGGCCGAGGCCTGCGGCACCAGCGAGGCACTGGCGAACGCCATCTCGTCCTCGCCCGTGTTCGGGTCGAATTTATGCGCTTCCATCTGCGGCAGGGCCGGCTGTTGCTCTTCCGGCGGCACGATCTCGACGCGCATCAATTGCGCCGTCACCGCCTCGCGCAGATGCGCGGTCATCGCCTCATACAGGCCGAACGCTTCCGACTTGTATTCCTGCAACGGATCGCGCTGGCCGTAACCGCGCAGGCCGATCACCTGGCGCAGATGATCGAGCATGATCAGATGCTCGCGCCACAGATGGTCCAGCGTCTGCAAGAGGATCGTCTTCTCGACGTACCGCATCACATCGGGGCCCCATTGCGCGACCTTGGCCGCCATGTGCTCGTCGACGCGCTGCTCGATGCGCGAGAGCAATTCCTCGTCGGCGATGCCCTCTTCCTTGGCCCATTCATCGACCGGCAGGTCGATGTCGAGCACCCGCTTCAGTTCTTCCCTCAGGCCGGCAGTATCCCACTGCTCGGCATAGGCATGTTCCGGCACATGCTTGGCGACGACATCGTCAACGAAGTCGCGGCGCATATCCGCGACCATTTCGGCCACGTTGTCGCTCTTCATCAGGTCGATGCGCTGGTCGAAGATCACCTTGCGCTGGTCGTTCTGGACGTTGTCGAATTTCAGCAGATTCTTGCGGATGTCGAAGTTGCGGGCTTCGACCTTCTGCTGCGCCTTTTCCAGCGCCTTGTTGATCCAGGGGTGGATGATGGCCTCGCCCTCTTTCAGGCCGAGCCGCGTCAGCATGGAGTCGAGCCGATCGGACCCGAAGATCCGCATCAGGTCGTCTTCCAGCGACAGGAAGAATTTCGAGCGCCCGGGATCGCCCTGGCGGCCGGAGCGGCCGCGCAGCTGATTGTCGATGCGCCGCGATTCATGGCGTTCGGAGCCGATGATGTAGAGCCCGCCCGGCCGACTCGCGGTCTTCGCCGGCTTGTTGCCCTTGGCGGGCTCGATCTCGATGGAGTCTTCGGCCTTCAGCACGAGGTCGCGGAACCGCTCGACGTCGGCCTTGATGCGCTCGATCCTCGCGGCCTTCTCGGCCTCGTCGGTAATCCCTGATGTTTCCTGCTGGATCCGCATCTCCAGCGAACCGCCGAGCTTGATGTCGGTGCCGCGGCCCGCCATGTTGGTCGCGATCGTGATCGCGCCGGGCACGCCGGCCTCCGCCACGATATAGGCTTCCTGTTCGTGGAAGCGCGCGTTCAGCACTGCGAACAATTTGGCCGGCCTGCCCGCGCGCGCGGCGGCATAAAGCTTCTCCATCGCGTTTTCGTTGCCGAAATCGATCTGCTTGTAGCCGTGCTTCTTCAGGTACTCGGCAAGCACCTCGGACTTTTCAATCGAGGCGGTGCCGACCAGGACCGGCTGCAACCGCGCATTGGCGCGCTCGATCTCGGTCAGGATCGCGGCGTATTTCTCGTTCTGGGTACGATAGACCTCATCGTCCTCGTCGAGGCGCGCCACCTGCACGTTGGTCGGGATTTCGACCACCTCGAGCTTGTAGATGTCGAACAACTCGTCGGCCTCGGTCGCCGCCGTGCCGGTCATGCCGGCAAGCTTTTCATACATCCGGAAATAGTTCTGGAAGGTGATCGAGGCGAGCGTCTGGTTTTCCGGCTGCACCGGCTGATGCTCTTTTGCCTCCAGCGCCTGATGCAGACCTTCCGAATAGCGCCGGCCCGGCATCATGCGACCGGTAAACTCGTCGATGATGACGACTTCGCCGTCACGGACGATGTAATCCTTGTCGCGCGTGAACAGGGTATGCGCGCGCAGCGCCTGGTTGATGTGGTGCACGACGGAGACGTTCTCGACGTCGTAGAGCGAATCGCCCTTGAGCTGGCCGGCGTCGCGCAGCAAGGTTTCGATCTTTTCCATGCCGGCTTCGGTCAGCGTCACCGTGCGCTGCTTCTCGTCGACATCGTAATCGGTCTTATCGAGCTTGGGGAAGAAGGTGTCGATGGTGTTGTAGAAATCCGAACGGTCGTCGAGCGGACCGGAGATGATCAGCGGCGTGCGCGCCTCGTCGATCAGGATCGAGTCGACTTCGTCGACGATGGCGTAGCAGTGACCGCGCTGGACCATGTCCTCGAGGCGGTACTTCATGTTGTCGCGCAGATAGTCGAAACCGTATTCGTTGTTGGTGCCGTAGGTGATGTCGCGCGAATAGGCTTCCTTGCGCTCGGCGTCATCCAGCCCGTGCACGATCACGCCGACGGTAAGGCCGAGGAAATTGTAGATCTGGCCCATCCATTCGGAGTCGCGGCGGGCGAGGTAGTCGTTGACGGTAACGACGTGAACGCCCTTGGCGGCGAGCGCGTTGAGATAGACCGCAAGGGTCGCCACCAGCGTCTTGCCTTCGCCGGTCTTCATCTCGGCGATGTCGCCCTCGTGCAGCACCATGCCGCCGATCAACTGTACGTCGAAATGCCGCTGCCCGAGCGTGCGCTTGGCGGCCTCGCGCACGGTGGCGAACGCCGGAACCAGGATATCGTCAAGCGTCTTGCCGTCAGCGAGCTGCTTCCGGAACTCGGCGGTGCGGGCTTTCAGCGCCTCGTCGGACAGTGCGGCGACTTCCGCTTCGAGCGCATTGATGGCGTCGACGCGGGACTGGTACCCCTTCACCCGCCGGTCGTTGGCGGAGCCGAAAAATTTGCGGGCGAGCGCGCCGATCATGCCGAATTCCTGTCCTCGCGGTTCACGCGTTGCAGCCGTGACGTGGTCCACCGGATTGCCCATCAACTCGCCGTGACGCGTCGCGGCAAAATCCCCGAACCTAAGGACCGACCGCCGATCAGTGGGAATTAGGCAATCCAAGGTGCAACGGCCAAAAACGCAGCAAAATAAGCGCTATCGCCATTGACACGATGGTGGCAGAGATATGGCTGGGTCGCATGCTTGTCAACGGCGCCCCGGCCTTGGCGATGTCGCGAAGCTGCCAAGGAATTCATGATTTTGACAGACTTTTCGCGTTGCCAAGGTCCCATGATTGGGCGAGTGTCCCGCCTCCGAATTTGCCCTTCTCCAAGATAAGGATTTTCCATGACCACTTCGTTTCCGGTAACGAAAACCGGCTTGCGCCTGGGCTTCGCCGCGGCAGTGGCGGGCTGTCTCGCCATCGCGCTCTATGCGGGCCCGGCCAGCGCCGAAGACAAGGTCCTTGCCAAGGTCAATGGCGTTGAAAT
>Ga0210408_10002912_pt1 | contig 16186 bp, 17 predicted proteins | sample IncBWH4MmetaG_FD_155471 | JGI IMG/M metagenome (GOLD analysis project Ga0210408, IMG submission 155471) | Forest soil microbial communities from Barre Woods Harvard Forest LTER site, Petersham, Massachusetts, United States - Inc-BW-H-4-M | ecosystem: Environmental > Terrestrial > Soil >...
ACCGGCGAGAACGATTAATTTTACTGTGAGCGCGTCGGCGTATGACTGCCGCCACTCCAGCAGCATCCAACAGAGCGGAACGAGCGCGGCTGCAGAGCAGAACTTGGCCGTGATCAGGGCGGCAAGATGGCCATGCCCCTTGATACCGGCGGCGACAAGGGCGGATAGCAGGCCCTCCTGCTTGGCGGTACCGACGATCTTCGTTACTGCAATCTCGGCTCCAAGCCGCTGGTACCAGGGAGTGCGCGGAATCCGGGCCGTTTCCCTCCCATGGTGCAGATATCTGCGTACCGCCCCCAAAAGGCGCTTTTCTCGGTCCTCGCGCGTTCCGATCCGCCAGAGGTTGAGCGCTGAAACGAGAGCTGCGGCAAGCGACAGGATAACGATGCTCGTATCGAGCGACCCAAATTGCATCTCGCCGAGGCGCAAGGTGAGATATGTCTCGATCGGGGCGCCCGGCGCTGTGATGTCCAAAGCGGCGAACATTGTTAGCGCAGGCTCCTGCTGATCATCGCCTTCATCACAGCGATACCCAAAAGCAGGCTAACCACCGCGATTCCCAACATGAAACGGCCACGAGGGTCGACGAACAGGGCCGACATCACCTGCGGGTTGATGACGAACAGCCCGAGCGCCGCCACAAAGGGCATCGTCGCCACGATCCCAGTCGATGCCGTCGTCTCGGCAGTAAGGGCCCGGGCCTTTATGCGCACCGCTCTGCGCTGCCGAATAATGGTGCTGAGATTGGCAAGCGTCTCGGCGATGCCGCCGCCCGTCCGCCGCTGTATGAGAAGGCTGGCGACGAAGAAACGAAAGTCGGGCACGCGAATCCGCTCGGCGGCGTCCTGCAACGCGTCTTCCAGCTCGACGCCAATGCGGATCTCACCCAGCATCCGTTCGAATTCGGTGCTCACGGCGCCGCGAACATCACTCGCCGCAGCCTCGATCGCCTCGAGGATCGGCAAGCCGGCCCTGACTGCGCGGACGATGAGATCGAGCGCGTCCGGGAAAGAGTCTAGGAACTGACGCTGGTATCGACGTTGCACGAAGCGCACCAGAAGGAAGGGAGCATACAGCGCGGCTGCGCCCGCCAGAACTATCGAGAGACCCGCCGGAGTTCGCATTATGCCGGCAACGCAACCGACTATCGCCGCCGCGAGGCTTCCAGCCGCGACAAGGTGAGCCAACCCGATCCGACCCCCAGTCCCTGCAAGTGCGACATCTAGGCGCGCCAGCAGCACCGCAGGCAGCGCTTTGCGGCCCAGCCGGGGTCTGCGTAGGGAAACGATAGCCGGGTCGGGGCTGGATCTCGGTTCTGCGATCGCCCTCAATCGCGGTTCGAGGATTGCCTTGCGGCGCTCGGCGCGCAGCACCCAGAACAGCGCCGCACCGAGCAGAATCGTCGAGCCAAGGGCAGCGAAGAAAATCTGCTCGTGCAATTTAGGCGGCTCCGATGTCGAGTGCCGCCAGCAAGCTGCGGCTGAACCCGTATCGTGCGGCGCGTCCTACAAAATCTGGCCGCATCCGGGTCGACACGAAGTCGCCTTCGATAGTGTTGTCGTTCGGCTCGCCGCGATAGTGGAAGGCGAACAACTCGCGGGTGGTGATGACTTCGCCTTCCATGCCGGCAATCTCGGCGACGTTCTGGACGCGCCGGATGCCGTCGCGCATGCGCTCGATGTGCACGATGAGGTTGAGCGCGCTGGCGATCTGCATGCGGATCGCCCGCAACGGTATGCTGAGGTTGGCCATCATCACCATATTTTCGAGGCGAAAGAGCGCGTCGCGCGGCGAGTTGGCGTGGATCGTCGACATCGAGCCGTCATGCCCGGTGTTCATCGCCTGCAGCATGTCGAAGGCTTCGGCGCCGCGCACCTCGCCGACGATGATGCGGTCGGGCCGCATGCGCAGCGCATTGCGGACGAGCTCGCGCTGCGGGATGTGGCCGGCCCCTTCGATATTGGGCGGCCGCGTCTCCATCTGCACGACATGCGGCTGCTGCAGGCGCAGCTCGACCGCGTCTTCGATCGTGACCACCCGTTCGTCTCGGTCGATGTGTTGCGAGATCGCGTTCAGCAATGTCGTCTTGCCGGAGCCGGTGCCGCCTGAGATCAATATGTTGAGCCGCGAGCGCGCGGCAATCTGCAGCACCCTCGCCATCTCGGTCGACAAATTGCCCTGCCCCACCATTGCGTCGAGAGTGAGAGGCTCCTTCGGGAACTTCCGGATCGAGATGGTGCCGCCGTTGAGCACCAGCGGCGGCAGCACGATATTGACGCGGCTGCCGTCGGGGAGCCGCGCATCGACCATCGGGCTGGCCTCGTCGATGCGTCGGCCGACCGCGCCGGCGATCCGCTGCGCGATATTGACGAGATGCTGGGCATCACGAAACCGTGCGGCGGTTTTTTCGAGCTTGCCGCGGCGCTCGACGTAGACGTCAAACGGTCCGTTCGCCAGGATGTCGGTAACCTCGTCGTCATCGAGGAATGGCTCAAGCGGCCCCAGCCCGATCATGTCGTCGCTGAGGTCGGCGGCAAGCGTCGCTTCCTCGAGCTTATTGAGCTGCGCCCGATCCTCGGTAGCTATTTCGCTGACCAGCTGCGCGACTTCCCCGCGAAGACGCGCGCGCGGAATGCGGCCCGCTACTGACGGGTCTATCCTGGTCATCAAAACCGCCCGGATCCGCTCTTTCAGTTCGCCGAGCAACGCAATATCGGCGGACGGGGGAGGAGGCCCGACCGGGGTAGATGTTACGAGCGTCAGACCCAGACGTCGCGTTCCACTCACGGGAGGTTCGCTTTCGGTTGTCACGATCAGTCCAGCCTCACCATGGAGTGTACTTCGCCGGCTCTACTAAGGCTGCTTTACCGCTGCAGATTTACTACCGCGAATCACCTCCACCGACGGCCGCTCGGCGGTTACCGCCCGGTCTGGGCGCGCCGCGTCGATAAGCGCCGGCGAAACGTCTCCAGCCCAGGTAGACCTGACGCCCGCCGTCCTGCTCGACGCAGGAGGGAAGGCTGCCCCACTGGCGTCGGCGGTGATGATGCTGCGCAATGTCAGGGACAACTTGCCCAGCTCCACAGCTACATTGATCTTCTCCGCTTGTTCCTGCGTCACTTCCAATGTCACCGTTCGACCGAAACCGTTACCTGCTCCGGTGAGCTTTGGGTCGATCGCGTCGACTGCCAGAACCCGCAGGCTCTGGACGACCGTCTCGCTGACGGACCGACGGGCGAGCAACGAGTCGTTCTTGAAACTTTGGGTCAGTACGACGTCGACGCGATCACCCGGGTACAACAGACCGGTGCTCGCTCCCCCAGTAGTCACCGGGATTGCGATCGCCCGTGCTCCAGGGGAGAGCACAACCTGCAGAAAGTCGCGATCGCCTGGCTTAACTATCCCGTCGCGTCTGATCGATTCCCCGGTCGCTAGGCCGAAGCGCAGAGCCGCGCCGTAGACTTCTGTGCGGAGTTGCTGATCCATCTCGAGGGTGGTGTTGCCAAGCCCACCCGCGGCGCGAAAGATTTGGGCAGGCTCAGGACCATTTGTCGGCTGCCAGTTGAGGTCTTTGGCACGAAGGAGCGTGCCGGCGGGAAGCGTCGCAGCCGCGACGAGGATCTCGGTCCGCGCGCCCACAGTATCGGCGTTGACCCGTTGGGGCAAAGCGTGCAGCGAAACGATGGCTATCACGCCTAACGAGATCAGAAACAGAAGCGTTAAAATGGTCTTGGCAGGCATGGTCAGTCACTCGCCATTGCGGCATTCACAACACAGGTCTCAGGATCAACATGACAACGGCGGCGCTGGCGACCGCGACGCCGTAGGGGACGGTCGGGCGCATCGGCGGCCCGCTGCAGCCCGCTATTGTCCCCTGTGCGCTGTGCCGGCGGTGCAGGCGGAGCCGGTCCCGAGTAATAATCGCCAACGCCAGCACTCCGCCGCACAGACTTATGAGCAAGAGAAAGTCGAACATGTTATGAAAGCCAATAAGCATTATCGTTGCGCTGATGAGCTTCGCGTCGCCACCACCAAAAACACCCCGCCAGAAGAGCAGGAATGTGACTGCGAACACCGCTGCACTCGCTACCAGGGTATGACCGGCCGCTACTGGATCATCAGCGAGTAACATTCGCGCCAAGCCGAGTATGGCGATGGCAGCCGCGAGGGCATTGGGGATGCGCCGCGTCCGCACATCGCCATAGGCGATGGTGATGAGCATCCCAATTGCGACAGCCACGACTATTGTCTGCACCGGATTAACCGGAACCAGATTCACCCTGGGACGGCGCGTGGGATCCAGGATATCGCCTCACGACCCGCGGCTCGCGGCGCTTACGGGTTGGGGATTATGACGTTTGTGTTGAGGGTGGTCGCGATGTTATTGAGGAGGTTGCTGAGGCCACCACCAAGCGCTTGTGCGCCAACGGCGATCGCGAGGGCGATAAAGACCACGAGCATAGCGTATTCCGTAGCCGTGGCACCGCTTTCGTGCCGGTAAAAGCGCTTGACCAGAGGGAACATATTCCTTCTCCTCTAAGGGGTGCAGTGAGGCCTTGTGGCCAGTGCGCATGATTTCGGTATTGCCACTTGCCATCGCCGTTTTAACCATGATCGCATCAACGCGCTGTCCAGTGCGTCGTCAGAAAACCGTCCCTTCCAAAAGATTTGATTAGATTTTGACGCTATTGTGCATGAATTTTCGTGCTGCCGGACCGCCCTGTCTGACTGGCCGCGTCGGCCGGGACAATCAATCTGCTATTACGGGAGTTCGGCGAATAAGCGCCTATCACGCAGCAGCAGCGGTTGCGGTCGGAAGCGAAACAGGATCGTGGTTTGCAACGGGCCGCGGTCAGATGCCGGACCAGCGCGCGCGCTCGGCAACCCGCTCCTGGTAGGCGTCGATTCTGTCCTCGAGTACTCGACAAAGCGCACTCAGACCGCGCGCCCGCAAAGGCGGCAGTAGATCCTTGTATCGGATTGCGCGGTCACCAATCGGCTGGGGGACGGCCTGATCCCATAATTCGACCGGGGTCAGGCTGGCTCCGAACGCCGTCGTCTCCTCCACGCCGGCGGCCAACAGTTCGAGGCGGGTCCGCAAGCACTTCTCGCAGTGCCCGCAATTGGGTCGATCACCGATATTGTCGGGGCAGACGCGCAAAGCGGCGAGCGCTGTCGGCCATTGGGCAAGCTCGCGCACCTTCTCGAGGCGAGAGAACCGCGAGCCGTCGTGGATCACCGTTACGCGCTGGCTTGAAAACAGGCCGTCGACGGCGGGATGCGATCCGACCGGTACAGGATGGGATACGTGGTAGGTACCGCCGATGAAGAGAAACGCAGGGCCGAGCGTCGCTGCGTGACCGACAGCGGCTAGGGCCGCACCGTTGTGCCGATTGGCCCAGAAACCCGGTTTTGAGGGCAGATGACGCAAGTTGGTTCGGCATCGAATGAGCCGCAACCCGGTTTCGGCCGCCACGGGCTCAAGCCGCGCGAGCGCCATTCGAAAATGCTCGTTCTCGGGCCTGCGTGCCCGCTTTCCGATATCAAAGCCGTGGACGAAGAGTGCCTCGCGAATATAGGCAGGATCACTCGGGCGATAGAGCTGCCGGTTGCGCAGCAGCATATGGAGCCCGTCCACGCCGCCCGATAAGCAGGCGACGGCGCGGCGCGGCGTCGTCAGATCAATGGCTCGTCCGCCTGAGAGACTCTCGATCACGGGTGCCTGGGGAGGCATCCCGCCCCAGCTCGCCCACCAGGCATGAGCAGTGCGCAGTCCCTCCACCAGCATCGGGCATGGATGCCCTTCGATCCGTACCCTCGCTTCTCCGTGTAATGCAGCGAGCGGAAAACACCCGGCGAGGAACGCGTCCGCACAGGGTTCATCAAATTCGCATGGTTTGGTTGTGTTGCCGTCATCGACTTCGAATGAAAGGACTTGTTCGGGGTAAGCCCGATCCTCCCACTCGATTGTAGCGGAGATGATCCGCGCGTTCGCGACAGCTATGGCAAGATCGCGAATTATCATGAAGGTTCGTCCATTAGCCGACACAATTTTGCCCTAATATGGTTAATTACGCTTACATGCGTCAAAAAAGTGTCCAATCTGGGTCATATGGAATTGGATTGGCACACTTGGCGGATGATTCGGTTGACAGGACGCGCGTTGGCAATACGCGCGAGCCCCTTGCCACACGACCAAGTGCAGCGGCTCAAACGGATGATTCAGGACACAGCCGCAACGGCAACGGGCAATGGCGATCCTGGTGTGCTAAGACAGCATTGTCTAATTGACAATCATGGCAGCCTATGATATCGATCAGACATCCAGCCATTATCAAACATAGGGCGGAAACTGGATCCACCAGGTAGTGCTATATTGGCAATTATTGCCGCTGTATCACAAAACAACGGAAAACAGCGGCAGAACAGCGGGCGGTCTCGCTGTTTTTCAGATCGCCGAGGCGGCGGCGCCCCAGGATTTCCGCGGAGAACGAGATGTCGATCGCTGATAATTTATGGGAAAACAGCAAAAACAGCGGGAACCGTCGCGCGGCCGCCTATTTTGTGCATCTTATGAATGCGTCTGAGCACTAGCGCCGTATGCCTTCCACCGAGTTCTCGCGATGATCCGACACGCATTCATGAGGAAGCGTCATGAGCGATGAACTCCCGACCGCCGCCCGCGTGTCGGATCCCGGCATTCGCGCGCTCTACCGGCTCGAAACCCGTTGGCAGGCTTGGCTCGACGTAGAGACGGCGCTGGCTAAGGCCCAGGCGGAGCTTGGCATCATCCCGCGGCCTGCGGCCGACGCGATCGCGCGCGCGGCTCGTCTGGAGCTCTTGGACCGGGCGCGAATCGACGAGGGTTTCGCGCGCACGGGGCACACCATCGTGCCGTTGGTCTGGGAACTCAGCCGCGTCGTCGGCGAGCCCCATGGCGGGTGGGTGCATTGGGGCGCCACAACGCAGAACATCACGCAGACGGGCGACCTTCTGGTGCTGCGCCGGGCCCACCACATCTTCCTTCGTCTGATTGCTGAGGCGCTTGCGGCGATGGCCGATCTGGCCGAGCGGGGCGCTGAGATGCCGATCGCCGGGCGCACGCATGGCCAGCACGCCGTGCCGGCAACCTTCGGCTACAAGCCCGCGGTGTGGATCGACGAAATGATCCGCCACGTCGAGCGCTTTCGGCAGTTAGCACCGCGCCTCTTTGTCGCGATGCTGGGCGGCGGCGCCGGCACCTTTGCCTCCCTCGGCGCGCAAGGGCCGGCGGTGCAGGCCGGCATCGGCGGAGCGCTCGGAATGCTGCCGATGACGGTGCCGGCGCGGACGATCGGCGACCATCTCGCCGAGAACATCTGCGTCTTGGGCCTCTTGGCGGCGACCTGCGGCAAGATCGCGCGCGAGATCTATACCTTGATGAAGACCGAGTACGGCGAGGTCGAGGAGCCGGTGCCGCCCGGCACCGTCGGCAGCTCGACGATGCCGCAAAAGCGCAACCCAAAGCTCTGCCAGGACATTATCGCCGCCGCCTCCGAGGTCCGCGCCGCCGTGCCGCTCGCCTTGGAGGCGATGCAGACCGAGCACGAGGCCGACCGCACAACGAGCCTGATCATGGAATCGGCCGAGGCGCGAGCTTGCATTGCTGCGGGCGACATGCTCAGCCGCCTTGTCGAGGTCCTCAAGGGGCTGCGCCTCGATCCGGCTCGGATGCGTCAGAATCTCGACCTCGGTGGCGGACTGATCATGGCCGAAACGGTGATGCTCGGGCTTGGCGCGGCGATCGGCCGACAGCACGCGCACGACGTCGTCTACGATGCCGCCCAGGCGGCTTTTGTCGAAGGCCGCCCGTTCGCAGCGGTGCTAGCGGAAGATCCGCGGGTGACCGCACATCTCGATCGCAAGGCGATCGAGGGACTGCTCGATCCGACCGCCTATACCGGGCTCTGCGCCGAGATGGCGCGCGAATCGGCCGTCCGAGCTCGCGCCGTCGCCGGCGAGATCAACCGCGAAGACACAGCGACTTGAGGAGGCATTTCCATGGATATCGGCGCTGGGATCTTTTTCACGGAATACTCGATTTCGCCCACCGAGCTCGGGGCGGCGCTCGAAGAGCGCGGCTTCGACTCGCTCTGGGTGGCCGAGCACTCGCACATCCCGGTCACCCGCCGGTTTACCCACCCGCAGGGCGAGGCGGCGCTGACCAAGGAGTACTATGACGTAATGGACCCCTTCGTCACGCTTAGCGCCGCGGCGGCCGTCACCAAGCGCCTCAAGCTGGGCACCGCCGTCTGCCTGGTGATCCAGCGCGACACGATCCAGACCGCGAAGAGCGTCGCTTCGCTGGATCAGGTGTCGAAGGGCCGCTTTCTGTTCGGCATCGGCTGTGGCTGGAACGCCGAAGAGATGGAAGATCACGGCACGGTCTACGAGAGCCGCACCCTCAAGATGCGCGAGCAGATCGAGGCGATGAAGGAGATCTGGACCAAGGAGAAACCGCAGTATCACGGCGATATCGTCGATTTCCCGCCGATGACGACCTGGCCCAAGCCGGTGCAGAAGCCGCATCCGCCGGTCATCGTCGGTGGCGCCTTCCGCCTCGCGGCGCGGCGCGCGCTTCGCTACGGCGACGGGATACTACCGGCAGCGCCGAGCGCGGGTTCCGGCAGCCCGGAAGAGTTCATGCCGCGCTGGCGCCAAATGGCCGAGGAGGCGGGCCGCGATCCAAAGTCCTTGTCGGTGACCCTGGGTGGCGCGCCCGAGGATCTCGACCTCCTGAAGCGCAATCGCGATCTCGGCGTGGCGCGGATGAATGTACGCCTGCCTCCGGTCAAGGCGGACCAGATCCTGCCGGTGCTCGACCACTGGGCGAAACTCATTCCACAACTCAAATAGCGAGGAGCACGATTCAATGCCGAAAATCGAGCAATACGCCGCCCGCGAGGTCTTCGACCCGCCGACCTATTCGCAGGCCGTCAAGGTAACCGGCGCCGAGACGATCCTATATCTCGCGGGCCAGGTAGCCTACGACGACAATGGCGGCGCCGCCCATCCCGGCGACTTCAAGGCCCAAGCCCGCGCTGCGCTGCAGGCGGTCAAGGCCCAGGTCGAGGCCGGCGGCGGCACGATGGCCAACATCGTCAAGGTCAACACCTACCTGACCGATATCCGCCACCGCGCCGATTACGGACCGATCCGCGAGGAGTTCTTCGGCAAGAACAAGAAAATGCCGGCGAGCACCCTGGTCGCGGTCACAGCACTGGCGCAGCCCGAGTTCCTGATCGAGATCGAGGCGATCGCCGTCCTTTAGTCTGCTTGAAGCAGCGCATCGCCGTGCGGCTCATTTGAGCTGATCGGCCACCTTGTCGAGGCCATCCTGAACACACGGCTCGTCAACCCCGGGTGAGCCGGAGACGCCGACCCCGGCGATCACCTCCTCGCCAAATTTGACCGGCAACCCGCCGGGGATGGCGATGACGCTGGGCAACGTCACCTGCTGGCGCACCACCGGGTCGTTGTCGGCAAAGCGCTTGGCGTAGGCCGTCGTCGAGGTGCGAAAGCTGCGCGCCGTATAAGCCTTGCGCCGCGCGTTCTCCATCGTGTGCGGGCCGGCGTTATCGGCGCGCATCGCGACGATAACCTCGCCGGCGCGATCGACCACGACAGCCGAAACCGCGTAACCCTTGGCCTTGCAGCTGTCGATCGCGGTTTCCGCGATCGTCTTGGCGATCGCATAGGAGAGGTCGCGGTGGGTCAAGAGCTGCGCGTGGGCAAGCGGCACGAGCGTGCCCACGGCGGCGGCCATGGTCAAACAAAGCGATAGGATCCGATACATCGTTTTCTCCATCGGCTCTGTCACCGCCACCAATCGAACTCGACATCCGCCTCGGCCAGCAGGTCGGGCAGGCACCGCCGCGCGATCTGCGAGTGCTGCACCGGCCCAACCTCGACCCGATAGCGGCGCCGGTAGATCTCCGCCACCGCAGGCTCGACGGCGGCCAGATGGCGCGAGATCAGCTCTCCGACCTTACGCGAAAACGGTCCCGTCTGCTGCTCGATATAGACCACCCGCAGCGCTCCCGGGCGACCCGGCTCGCGCTTCAGCCGCTCGCCGAGCCAGCGGTCGACGATTTCGACACCCCCCATCGGGTCGCCACCGGCGGGGTCTCTGCCATAGAGCCCGTCGAATACGTAGAATTCGTCGGGCGCGCGGCGCGCTCCGGCGATCGCATCTATGGCGGGCATCCCGCCCCCCGAATGGGCTGAGAGAATAAACTGGTCGACCGCCGGCGTATCCCGGCCCGCGGCCCGGGCGAACCGCTCCACGCCGTAATCGACCAGTCGGTCGATGCCGCCGGCGAGCAGGGCAGGGAAGTCGTACCACGTATACCTCAGCCAATTGCCGCGCGGCAGCAAGACGATGGTCGGACGCTTCCGGCCTGCGAGATCAAGGCCGCTGCCCGCCACCTTCTCGGTGAGCAGCATAGCATCCCGCTGTTGCGAGAAGCCGTGCAGATAGACAACCGCGTCGATGGCGGTGGCGGCGAGCGGGATTGCGTTCCATCGCAGGAACAAGTCGGGCTGCGAGCCGGCATGGGACCGCAGCACCGGCGTCGCGCCGAGAAAAGCCTCGCCCGGCATAACGCTGTCACCGGCGATGCTGACTTTCAGCTCCTCCATCTGCTTCTCACGTCCCCTTCGCTGTCCCACGGGCAGATCGGGTGACAACGACGCTTTGGTTTGGTGTCGGATTTGCCGACCACCTAGGCGAGGTGGAGCGCCGATATCCTTGCAGAACCGGCGGCGAATGCCCATCTTAATGATTGTCGCCTTCTTCATGGTTCGGCCTGCCCTCCCAAGCGCGATCGAGCGCCGGACCGCTCCCCGTTCGATGTGATGGCACGACCCACCGTCGCATATGAGCGGCGGCGAATCCCCGATTACGCGAAGGGCCAAGATGACAATTGGTACCGTGAAGTGGTTCAACACCCAAAAGGGCTACGGCTTCATTCAGCCGGAGGACGGATCAAAAGATGTGTTCGTGCACATCTCGGCAGTCGAGCGCTCCGGCATCGGCAATTTGCGCGAAGGCCAGCGACTGAGCTTCGAGCTGGAACGCGGGAATCAAGGCAAGACTTCCGCGGTCAATCTCAAGCAAGCCTAGCTGGCCAATGACCTAGCTTACGAATGAAGGAGCCCGATGCGCGGCTCCCCTCTTTCCCGGGGGCCGATAGGGCGGCACCTGCAGCAATGGACTATCCATCAACCACACCGCCACTTCCGGCCGAATATTATCGCCGCCATGCCGAGCGGATCCGGCAACTCGCCAGTGAAGCTACGACGGCCGCGGTCAAGGAGCATTTACGCTCAGTGGCGCTGCAATATGAGCAGCTCGCCGAACGTGTCGATCACAGCGCGCAGCCGACGGACCCCTGACGGCTGCAGGAGCGGCGGGGAGCGTTGGGCTCCCCCCACGAGGACGACGCCACGAGCGCGTTGGACGCGAGGACTAGCTCACAAGATCATCAGGAGCGCGAACCGGTGCCTACCATCTCTCTCAAGGTCACGCACGTGCCACCCGGTGCCGCGGCTCGCCCGACACCCCAATTTGACAAACCGCTGTTTCGGGGTACCGGCGACACCGATTATCTCTGCGGTAATTGCGGGGCCGCCATCGCTGCGAGCATGGGACCCGCCCAGCGGGTGATTATCGACGCAGCGACCTGCTCCGCCTGCGGAGCGGAGAACGAGTTCCCGCTTTCTTTACGGGCATGACCGGGGCAGGTGGGCTGTGAACAGCCAAAGTCAATATCGCGTGTCGTGAAATGCCAAAAACACACCCTCACGCCGAGGCAACCTATCGCGTCGTCCCGTTTGACGACGGGTTGTTCGGTGTCGAGGTAAGTATCCCAGGCAGTCATCCGACCAGGATCAGCATGTTCAAAACCGAAGCCGACGCCGAGGCGTGGATCGACGAGCATCGACGCCGGGTGGAGGCCCAAACCGGGGTGGGCCGCTGGTTTCGCCGGTCGAGCAGTCTGCACCGTTAGCTTCGGCCCGCTCGTCCGCGCAAGACGACTTAAAAATTGTTTCCTGCTGATCCGGTGCAAGTTGCCATTGCAGCAAGATTTTCCCCCGACGGCCCGGGGTCCGCACCGGGAAGTCCGCGCGCTCGAGCGCTCTCAATGGATGCCAACAGTCTGCGGGTTGATTGAGCCGGCGCCTGCCTGAAGTGTTGCCGCGTCGACTTCGTATGCTTGCCGAGGCCCGTCGCATAATGCCGTCTCGCCCGGATGACGGGCGATGCATGTGTTATAGGCGCGGACATCGCGGCCCGCGGACAAGGCGCAGCCGGTCAGGACGATCGCGAGCGTCGATAGCATCAGCAATTGTTTAACGCGCGTAACGCCCAGCGTTGGGGTGGCGCTCTGCGGATCGGGGCTCATTGTGCGGATCCTCCGGGGGGTTGAGGAGATGCCGCACCTTACCGATTATAGGGTTAGCCAAGGGTTAATTTGCGTAAAAAACAGTATTCGCGCACTCCGTCTCAGCTTCGCCGCTTGCCCTCACTTACGCGGGGCAGCGGGCGGCGACGAGAAAGATCGTCGCCGGTAGACGGATCGGGCCGGAACGGGCTTCGGCGGCAAACGCCGCCTCGATTTCGCGGGCGACCCTTTGGCGAGTCTCCTCGGCGGGGTCCTTCTCCTCGATCAATCTCGCTGTCGGTCCCATCAGCAGCGCCTGGCGCGCTTCCTCCTCGGGGCTGCCGCCGATGATTGTCGGATGGGCCCGATCGACCGTGATCTCGGCGAACCCGGCAGCCGCGAGAAACCCGCGGATATAGTCGGGGTCGCCGAAGGCGAGCGGGCCGGGCTCGTGGGTCGGAGGAGGTACGGGCGGCCCCAGATGGTGCAACGCGATGTCGTAGGAAATCAGCCAGTGGCGGTTCTCCGCGAGCGGCGCCCAGCAGGCGAAGACGAGACGGCCGCCGGGCTTCAACGCACCCTTGATGTTGCGGAAGGCAGCCGCAGGATCGGCAAAGAACATCACACCCATGCGCGAGGTCGCGAGATCGAAGGCGGCCGGCTCGAATTCGAACACCTGTGCGTCGCCATGGGACAATGTGACGTTGCGCAGCCCGCGGTCGACGACCCGCTGCCGCGCGGCTCCGAGCATCGGCTCGGAGATGTCGACCGCGACGAGGCGGCCCCCTTCGCCGATCGCCTCGGCGACCGGCGCGGTCAAAGCACCGGTGCCGCAGCCGATTTCGAGCACGCTCTCGCCCCCCATTAGCCCCAAGCGCGCCAGCAATAATGCGAGGCTTTCCTGATTGCGCCGCTCCCTGAATCCCGGGCTGGCAACCCAGCGCGGTCCGGCGACTGTATTCCAATAGCGGCGCTGGGCCGCGTTCGCGTCGAGAGCTTCCCCGGCCATCCCGCAAATCCTTGTGTCTCGGCCCCGTACTCCGCTGACGGTAGCGCAATCGCGCGCAACGCGGCCAGCCTCTTGTCGCAACTGTCCACCGGAGGGCTCAGCTGTGCACTCAGGTGATTTCGCTGACGAGCCGCGATCAGGAGCTGGTCGGGCGGACGACGACGCAGGGCAGTTGGCGCTGGTTGAGACGCGCGCAGGCGCCCGACGCAGCGCTCGCCGACAGATGAGCGAGGCGGGCGCGAAAAAGGACGGTATTGCCAAAGGGTGCTGTCGGCTGCAACGCCAGCGTGGCGGAGCGAAGCTGGTCCGGTGCTTGGGTGCGCGCGCCTTCTGCCACCGCGCGGGCCAGACCCGGATTGGCGAAGGCGCCCACCTGGATCGCCCAGTCGCCGCCCACATCGGCGGGCAGGCTCGGCTTCTGCTGCGGTAGCGGCGTGGTGAGTTGGTGGAGGGCGGCGGTTGTCGCCGCGGAAACCGGCTGGACCGGCGGCGGCCTCGGGAGCGAAGTTTCTCGGGGCGGGGAAGATGCGGCCGCCATCTGCGGCAAGGACGTGCAGGGCCGGCTAGGGTCGTAGGCCGCGTTCAAGTCGCAGCCATTGGCACCCAGTTGTGGGACTGCGGCGGTTTGGATCGGCGCTGGTTCGGCTGCAGCCCGCTCCAGAGACGTGCAGGGGTGGTTTGGATTATAGGCGGCGTTCAGGTCACATCCCGCCGCCAGTGTCGCCACGGTCGGGGTGAACCTCTGCACCCGACCGGAGCGGGCGGAAGCATAGGCCGCGAAAGGCCCCGACCGCGGCACCTCGGTGCCGAGGTTGGGCGTGATCGCAGCGACGTAGTTGACCGTCTCGTCCGGCAGGACGGCTCGCCCGGCCAGGTAGCGATCAACCCGGTCGGGACCGGCATTATAGGCGGCCAAGAAACCGGGCGCGCCGAAGCGGTCATACATTTCTCGAATATAGGCGGTGCCGGCCAGAATATTGTTGTGCGGGTCGTACGGGTCGTCGCCGAGCTGGTAACGCACCCGCAGTTGTTCATAGGTAGCGGGCATGACCTGCATCAGACCCATCGCCCCGGCCGAGGAGGTCGCCTGCTGCTCACCGCCCGATTCCTGGCGCATCACCGCTCGTACCCAGCGCTCGGGCACGCGGTATCGCCCAGCAGCCTCGCGGATATAGGGGCCCCAGGGATCCTCCGGCGGACCCGGCGGCGGATAGTAGTGGGTCGGCCTCCGCCACCCGTCGGCACCGATTTCGATCCGTCCGCCGCCCGGGCCATAAGCACCCTGCGGGGCGCAGGCGGCGAGAAGGAGGACCGGCAATAGCTGCAACAGCGTCTGGTGGCGACGTACCACAATCGGTCTGGGATGCCGCATGTCAGACCCGTTCGAAGGGCATTCGCTACCCGCTCTTTGTTCGTTGAAGGAGGCAGAGATCCGGAATTTGCTGGTTTCGCTTTAAGGTCGTACTCATCATCGGTGAGAGCGCCTTTAGCGATCTCGAGTTCACGGGACAAGCTTGCCGACTCCCAGCGTCGGCGGATCAGGATGACGGAGCCGTCGGCTGGGCTGGGGAGGGCGCTTCGAGCTTGTGCAAAAACGTAGCGAATGCGCGGCGCGCACCGCCAATCGCTACGATCTCAACCGGGACCCGATCACGCTCAACGATGTCGCGCGTTCAAGGCGCGAAGGCTGATGAGCGCGCAGTTATTTGGGTAGTACGACAACGTGGGACCCGAATCGGCGCATCCGATGTCGGTCCCGTGCTGGCCTTCACGGCTGTCCCGGTTAAGCGGTTTTCCTCGCCAAATCGGCCCAGATCGGTCGCCTGCCGCCCTCACCCTCCCGCCCCTCTCGGCGCACGCGTGCGTGCGCCTGTCGGGTGGCGCATCTTGGATGCGCCAGGGGTCCTTGGTCGCGGCGACTGTTCCTCGAACTGGTGCGCCGCGTCACAACCGTGATCGCTAAAACCGACGGCCGTGTGGTGTGCCATGGAAGGCGTTTCGCTTGTGCCAATCGGCCGGGCGCATGACAGAGCCCGGGTAGCCGAGAACACCTGGTGGTGCCGGTCGAATTCGATGTCACCAGGAAGGTGGTCATTGGATGCCCCGCGGGGTGTTGAATGGCCGTTGCGCTGCTGATCGCTCGACTCCCCCTCGCGTTCGCTGTCGCGGGCGCGGCGAAGCTCGCCGATCTCGCGGGCTCGCCGCGCGCTCTCGAGGTGCGGGTGAAGACCAAGGGTCCGAGGCTCGTCCTCGTGTCCACCGGCACGGTCGAAGCCAACCGGGCGAGCGGCTTTCGCTCGCCGGTGCTCCTCGATCAGAGCTTCGCCGCGGGCCGCGCCCTCGGCGTCACCGGCACCCCCTCCGCGGTCCGGGTGGATGCCGAAGGCAAGATCGCCTCGGGCATCGCTGTCGGCGCCTCCGGTGCTCGAGCTGGCCGAATCTCGCGCTGAGGTGCTCCAAGGGGGTTGAATTTCGCATCGCTTAGTGCTAATATAATAAATCATTAAGTGTTTTATTAACAATCACGGACCGATGCAAAATGCCCGCCAAAAGTCTCCCTGCTGCCTCCCTCAACACCGCAAATCTTCTCCCTGCTGACCGATGCTGCGCTACGCCATTAACTATCTGATATGCAAAGTCTTATCGTCGGTCAGACCGGTGATTTTCGCCCCGATTCGAATTTTCTCCCTGCTCTCAGGGAGGCCCAAGCCCGAGGCCCGATCAGACCGGGTCGAATTCGCGATCCTTGCTG
>Ga0210408_10002913_pt1 | contig 16169 bp, 26 predicted proteins | sample IncBWH4MmetaG_FD_155471 | JGI IMG/M metagenome (GOLD analysis project Ga0210408, IMG submission 155471) | Forest soil microbial communities from Barre Woods Harvard Forest LTER site, Petersham, Massachusetts, United States - Inc-BW-H-4-M | ecosystem: Environmental > Terrestrial > Soil >...
GGCAATTTCCCACAGGCCTATAGTCATGTGGGCCTCATCAATTGCGCTCTCAGCCTAAGCCGGCAAATGGGACCTGTGGAGGAGCGCGCCGACGCGGAAACCCGGTGAGAACGGATATCAGGGGGGGCTCGTGTCAGAGTTGAGTCACTCGTCGGCCAGCGTCCGAATTCAAGATGTAACGAGAATCGCTTCAGGAGCACAGCTATCGCCTCGCATCAAAGACGCAGGCGCGTCGACCCATGGGCTTCCGCGTCGAGGACACGGTTCAAAACTAGACTTCCGCGCGGCTACTCCGCTGGCAAGATCTGCCACCAGCGCAAACTCACAGACGCGCGTCGGTCCGAATCTGCAGACTGTAGTTCTCATCGACGCCGGTCGGCGATTCCTAGCCCACGCATCATTCGCACAACTCGCGTCAAGAGAGCGCAAGCAATGCGCCTCGGGGGGGCGACTAGCATTTGACGCAAGTACCCGGTTTCAGCCCAAGTTGCGTGAGACGGGACGCGCGCGAGCGCATTGGCGCGACACTGCCGCCGACCCATTGAGAGGAGACGACCGTGGCACGAATCCTTGTTCTGTACTACTCCACGTATGAACACGTTGAGACACTGGCGCATGCTGTGGCCGAAGGTGCTCGCGCCCGAGGCGCACACGTAATCCTTCCGCCCCTGGCCACCATCTCTCAACGACTTGCCAGTCGCTCAGCCCGTCGCTGTGTCTAATATTCTTCGACGTGTCTAATATTTTTCGGCCCGGCAGTGCACGCCGCGGTCTGCGCCGGTAAACCGCCTGCGTCGTCCGGCGGTCATCGTGTACCGCCGCTCGGTGACCTCCGCAGGAGAGTTCGCGTCGCCACGACCGAGGAGAGCGACGTCTATGGCCATCATTAACTCCCAAAGCCTTTGATCAAAGAAATCGCGCGTGATCAATCAGATGATTTAACGCGACCAACTGCCCATCGATCTTGGACTGCCACTAGTCGATAAGTCTTAGATGCTTCGTTGAGGCTCGCAGGGAGGGCGCGACTGCGGATAATGAAGGAGCAACGCATGAGAATGTTTAAGGTTGTCGCGCCGGGAAATTCGAATCAGTGGATCCCGACTATCGACGAGGATCGGCGTCGCCGGGGCGATTTTGCGGGATGCGGCTTTTCAAATGACGAACGTTGCCGAGTCTGCGGGGTGATTTCTTTACGGGAAATTTCCCCATTCAGGCACCATATTTTCCAACCGAAAGCGTCCTACTTCCTTGGCATGATGAGTATTGGTCGAGCACGGATGGTATGACATTCACGTCTTCTTCAATTGCAGAGGAAGCCGACCGCATTGCTGCGCTAGACTGAGGCAACACTTCCGGATTAAGCTTATGGTGCGCCATGCGAACCATTCTCTCGGCAATGGTGCTTGTTCCGCTTGCGGTTGGTTATGCCGGACCGTCCGCCGGTGTGACCCCAAAAGGGTCGGTGGAACACACGCTGGATCGTAAAGAGCAAGAGTTGGAACAGCTCTATGCTGCTTACTGGCAAATCCAGTATCAGCTTGAACTGGGTGACACCAAGGCCTCGGACAAGGAGGTTGAAGGCAAGCTACGCGATGTCATCAATGATCCTGCATTCCTCGAGACATTGAAGGCGGCGCGTTTCACGGACCCGATCTTGCGGCGCCGACGGCAGTTGTTCCTGGAAGTAGCGGCGGATTTGCAGATCTCCACCAATGCTGAACTAGCCACTCGCGTGGAGTCGATTCGGAAAGACGGTAGCGCCATACGATATAAGGTTGGCGGGAAATTGCTGGATCGTCCAGAACTCGACAATGTTCTTGGGCGTTCCGCCGATCGCGATCTTCGCCGGCAGGCCTGGTACGCTCAGGCTGACCTGACCAAGCTCACCGGTGATCGCATTCGCGAAGTGATCAAGATGCGGAACGAACTCGGGGATCGCTACGCAGGCCAAAAATTCAGTAATTTCATGCTCCAACGCCGGGCCACCAACCGACGGGATCTATCGAACTGGTTTGAACAAATCAAGACGTCGACCGAGCCGGAATATCGAGCCCTTCTTTCCCGTATGCAACGGGAGTTGCGGGTCGAAAAGATCGAGCCGTGGGATTTGCAATATTATTTTTCAACGCTGACACCTGAGTTAGAGAACAGATTCGGATCTGACGGCGCTTGGGAGCGAACTGCCAAAGTCGCCAGCCTGCTGGGATTCGACTTCAGCCGCTTACCGGTGGACGTAAAGATTACCGACATCACGTTCGGCGGCTACACCATGCCGTTCTGGTACGGAAAAGAAATCAAAATGCTCGTCAGCAAACACGCGGGAATTCTTTTCGCAGATACGATTCTGCACGAATCCGGACACGCATTGCACTTCAGTTTCGTGCAAGAGCCAACTTTTATTCTTAAAGACAACTACCCTCCGCCCATGGACGAGGGGCTGGGCCAAACCATGTCCTTGATGCTATTTCGACCGGAGATCTCCACCACTGTTTATGGGCTTTCGATCGAGGAGGCGCGCGCACTGCGCGAGCGCCGCCGCCTGGAAACAAACTATTCCATGCGCGCGCTTATGGTGCAGTCTGAGTTTGAACTTGAAGCTTACGACAATCCCGACCAGGAGCTCGACGGTCTCTACGATCGTATTTGCTCAAAGTATCTTGACGTAGATTGCCATCGATCACGCACGTGGGGATATGACCCTTTCTACGCAGCGATTCCTATCTATCAGCAGAACTATGTTCTGGCGGAGATGTTCGCTTATCAGATTCATCACTCGATCGATCAAAAGTTCGGCAGGAACTGGGGTCGGCAGGGAGGAACTTATCTTCATGACAAGTTTTTGATTCGTGGGGGATCGTTGACGCTGAACCAGATCATGCAGGAGGGCACAGGTGAGGGGTTGACGGCAGAGTACCTAATCACGGCCCTGAAGGCCAAGCCTCTTGGGGAAAGGTAAACTCGAATCGAAGTGAGCCGGCAACTCAAGGTCTAAGTGCAGACAGCGGTGGTTGTCGAAGAATTTCTCCTCCCTTCATAACGAACACGACACTCTCCATGGAACTGATGTCTTTGGTCGGGTCACCCGAAACAGCAATGATGTCTGCGGACTTGCCTGCTTCAATGGAGCCGATTTCGCCGGATAGCCGGAGTAATTCGGCGGCGTGACTGGTTGCGGCTTGAAGAGCCTCTATCGGTTTCAGCCCACCTTTGACCATTGCTGAGAACTCCTTGGGCAAAAAGTCGGGATCGTCGTCCAGGCCAAACGCAATTCTGAGATGGTGTTGGAGAGCTCGGTGAAAAGCTTCGGACTGGTAGGTTAGGATCGTTCGGGACTTCTCCAAAGCTACGGGATCCAATCCGCTCGAATTCCCGATTGCCGCATATCGCTGCATGACTGACAACGTGGGCACCAGCCATGTGCCTTTTTTCTCCATCAATGCGGCACCTTCGTCATCGAGCATGGTGCCGTGCTCGATCGAATCGACACCCGCCCTTACGGCTGCCTTGATGCCATCGGCACCTTCGGCATGAGCCATGACTGGCTTGTGGGCACGGTGGGCCACCTCAACAGCTGTGCTCAACTGTTCTTCGCTTAACTCCTGCACGTTGAAGTCACTCATCGGGTCAGAAATTCCGCCGGTCGCAACCAGCTTGATCCAGTCCGCGCCGTACTTGATCTCATGTCTAACTGCCGCGGAGACATCGTCAACGCTATCCGTGAGATTGGGACGACGAGGAAGAGCCTGGTCCGGAGCCAGGACATCAGCGTCTCCATGACCTCCCGTCACGGATATGAAATTGCCTGCTGAGACCATGCGCGGCCCCTTGATTAGGCCCATCCTTATACTGTCCCGCAAGGCGAGTTGACCGTAGGCAAGATCTGACTCGCCCGCATCCCGTAGGGTGGTAAAACCGTGATTCAACCAGGTCTGCAAGTTATGAACGCCCCAAAGCGTGGCTTGAGGCGAGGACATACGCAGTGGAGCAAACGCCGACAGATCCTTCAGGTTTCCGAGGACGTGGGCATGACAATCGATCAGGCCTGGGAGAACCGTCAGACCTGAAAGATCGACCACTTTGACCTTCCCTGAAGCATGCCGGCTGACCAGAAAAGAGGGTCCAATCTCGACTATCTTCTCTCCCTCAATCAGAATAGCCTGGTCGCTCAACAGCGTTCCCGTTCGTGTATCAATCAGCCTTGTTGTCTTAATCAGAACCAGTTCTTTTGTTGCGGCAACAGCCGATGTGAAATGGATGGTGGTGACGAGCAAGAAAGCCAGCAGAGTATTGCGAATCATGGTCCCTCCGGAACGTCGGGTTGGATTATCCATGAGTCCGGCGCTCGTGCTCCAGGATCCACTAGTCGAAGAATGCAATAGAAGATTTCGACCTGAATAAAGATGGTGGCGCTTCGCCTCAAAGAACTTCCGACGCTGTTCAATCGCAGCTTCCACAATCGGCTCGTCATATTTCGCGAAGAGTATGTCGGGCCGGTTCGACTTGAAGAGATGATCTCCTCGAGCGCGCGGTACGTGTGAATGCCGGGAGCCCGTCGGTATTGCTCACGGCGGACATCGAGCTGCCGAGCCCGATCGCCCAGTAGCGCGTATGCGCTATCGAGCAGAGCGAGCCGCTGGTATTCATTGTTCGGTGCAAATGGGTGTCCGAGCCAGCGCAATGCCCCAGCGGCATCACCGCACTCTACGTAGTGACTCGCGATATCAATCGGTTGGAGTTCATTAAGCTCAGGGGAGTGGATGCGGATCGATTGCTCGTGAAGCACCGGGTCACGCAGCGCACGTGCGATCAGGCCCAATGCAGAGGAGGGCGCGAATACGTCATGGAACTCCCGGTTGCCGTCCATTGCGCGCTCGAGCACGGCTCGAGCGTCCCGCTCAAAACGCGCCGCAAGCGCCCGCAGTTCGTTCTCATGGAGCAGCCGATGGGCTTCCTCAAGTAAGGGCTCGCGACGCCGTAGTCATTCGCCTGATAGAGGTCGTACAACGCTGCTGCCCAATCTGCATCAGCGCCTGCATTCACCTTGCGTGCCGCGGCCGTCGCGTCGAGCCAAAGGACACACGCCGCCCGCAGCTCGTCGCCAATCAGACCGTCGGAGTCATCCGCTCGGTTGAAGATCACGTCATCAAGGGAGAAAAGCTTCTCAGCAAGTGCTGCAGCTTTCAGCGGATCCTTCGGCAGAACCTCGGCTCGGATGTCCGCGGCGATGATACCGAGTTCGGCAGCGACTTCGCGCGCCTCACTATAGCTCACGAAGCGCTTGTTGCTGCGAATGGAGCGGAGGCGCCCCTGCAACGCCTTCGCGGCCGCATCTGGGTCAGTCAGGTAGTCGAGCCGAGCAGAGACCTCCGCCGAGTCAGTCGCCAGCCGCTCGATAAGCCTTACGAGATCATCCTTTGAGGCGGCCGCCAGCTTGGATCGCATGGAATCCGGAGCTGCGGACGCCGAAGCAGACGGCGAGTGGTCAGAGGAAGTGGCTTTGGGGGCAGTCACGACACCCTGTATGCTTAACGCTATCCAGTCTGGTCAGCTACGGACCAAGCGATGACAGTCTCACCGCTCGAACCACTTCGCAAGCCTGCCATTCTCATACTGGATCGGGGCTTTCAGCCGTGCTCCGCCGAGCCTGGTGATGAGTTGTATCCGAACGGCATCTGTGAGTACAACATCACGCGATTGTTGGCCGTTATACACGCCCACACAGAGCGGTTTCCTACTGAGTCTGTTGAGCTCGTCGATATACCTGACTATGGCGGAAGCGGCAGCCTCGATGAAGCTGCCATCGGTGCGGCCGACGTGTCTCGCCCGATCCTCCTGGCTGAAATCGCTCCCTATCGTTACAACGTGATCGCTGGCAATCACCGCGTAGCAAAGGCGCGACGAGAGGGGCTGCGCCGCATTCCGGTGCATCGGCTGCGATGTCCCGAGCACGTCGCCTTTCTGACGTCCACCAGAGCGTACGAGACGTACGTCGAGTACTGGAACTCCAAGCTGGACGACAGTTCGTCAAGAAGTGGACGTCGCCGCCGACTCGGCCAGGCGCCCCATGCATGGGATTACTCATAAGCGAAGGCGCACCGGCCAACTGCTCTGCAATTCGGATGCAAGCGGAACTCACAACTCCGACATGCGAAAGCGCAAACGAAAACCTCGCTGTATCGTCATTGCGGGACCAAATGGCGCCGGAAAGACGACATTTGCGCGTCGATACCTCCCCGAAGATGCGGGCATGGTTCACTTCGTTAACGCAGACCTGATCGCCGGAGGGCTATCGCCACTCAAGCCGCAGTTGGCCGCATTTGCGGCTGCCCGGATGGTCTTGCAGGAGATCGACCGGCTCGCGGCTCAGCGAGTAGATTTCGCATTCGAGACGACACTCAGTGGATTGAATTACGCGCGGCGGCTTCGAGGCTGGAAGCGTGCCGGCTACCGCGTCGAGATCGTGTATCTAAGACTGCGGAGCATTCAACTCGCGCTGCGGCGGATTGCCGCCCGCGTGCGCCAGGGCGGTCATGACGTGCCGCGGCGTGATGTTGTTCGAAGGTTCTCAAGAAGCGGGGAGAACTTTGAGCGAATATATAAGCCTCTGGCCGATAGCTGGGCTGTGTACGACAATTCTGCCCGTACGCCGCAGCTCTTGGAGAAGAGTCCATGAAGGCGAAGACGCAAGCCAAGGTAAGTCGATCCCAGAGCTTTGCTGCGGGCGTCGGACGCGCCTTGCGTCGTGCGGCAAAGGATGCGCGCAAGACCGCCCGCATGTATGGCACGCCGCTTTACGTCTGGGAGGACGGGAAGGTCGTGGCGAAGAAGCCGTGAGCCTTTGCTGTGCCGCGAACGTGTCGAACTCAGATTGGGTGTGCCGGGATCGGGGCTGGCAAGCGCTGTAAGTGATTGATTACAAAACCCCTTGAACCAGAGATAACGGACTGAAAATCCGCGTGTCGGTGGTTCGATTCCGCCCCTGGCCACCATCTAGTCGTCGGTCCGTTCAGAGCACAGCGCTTGAGTTGGATTTCCAGCCTCAGTCACCACACATACATGCAGCGTATACCCCGCCGCCGCTCTAAATCTCAGTCAATGGGTGTCAACCGCGCAGCGCGCGCAGACTTCGCAGCCGGAATCAAAAACGATGCGCCAAGTGTCCGGGGCTTCCAAGCGCCAGATTGAAGTGTATGTACCGACGAGCTTGCCGGCAGCATCGTGCACCGGGCCGCTGCTCAAGGCGAGCCGGCCTGAGTCCAGCACCTCTACCGTCTGGGGCTCCCAGGAAAAGGGCGGGCTCGCGCCTTCGTAGAGCTTTCGCCAGCCGTCGATCACTTGCTGCCGCCCTCGCAATGGTTTGCCGCCAGAGACGAAGACGGCCTCCCGCGAGATGAAGCGCCCGAATGCCACCAAATCGCGGTCGGCCATGGTTTTCGCGAATGCGCGCTCGGTCGCGGTCACCTGCTGCTGCAGGGGATTTTGATGCGCGGGCGGCGCATCGGCGGCGCCAGTCACAGCGGGGATCGGCGCGAGGGCGAGGTTAAGGGCGAGCGGCGCAGCGAACACGCGAGCTCGCGAGACAAGCCGCGATCGTGGGCGGACGGGCGCTCGCAATCTGTTCACGTGCATCACCACATCATGACGGGGCTTGCGAAGATTTTGCCCTAAGGAATTGCCGCAAGAAAGCTTTCATCCAATGACGCTCGCAGCACATTTGCCCGTACGGCGTCTTTGGTTTCCACTCTGGCTTCCAACTTAGCCGGAGCCTCTACTGAGCCCCCGTTTCCGCGTAACAGGTCGTTCACTTGGGCGTCCCCGGAGATTGATTGCGGCGCGGCACTGCGTGCTAGTGCGATTTCATACTCGCGGTTTGCGATGCGGTACTGCTCCGCCGGCGCCCATTCCGGATAGGGAGCTTTGAGGGCTTGCGATTGCGCCGGACCACTCCAGCCCGATGAGTACTCAGGTCCGGCAGGCCGCTGTAGGTTCGCTGTACTTGTCTCTCGCCGCAACGTCCAGCGTTCAGCCGTCTGCATTTTAACGATTTCGCCGGTGAGCTCATCTTAGGTCTCAGAGCGAGCGGGTTCGTCGACGCGCCCGTATGCCGCGCGTGCAATCGGCGCAGAGGAAGGAGTAAGAGATGCTGAGGTACTCGACCGTTGCCTGCGCAACGAGCGTTCTCATCGTGATTTGCTCGTACGCGAGGGCTTCGCCCGTACCCTCAGCCGCAGGGGCGGCACGCGTCCTAGCGTCTGCACGGGAGGCGTACGGGGACACTGACTGGGGCCATTTAGGGGTGCTGGTGGAGACGGGGACTGAACAGTCATCCGGCCTCGGCGGACGCTGGCGCCTGGCACTCGACACTTCCACCGGACGCATGCACGAGACGGTTGACTATGGTGTGTATCAGTTGGCCGAGACTTGGGACGAAACGCACCACTGGCGACAGGATCACTCGCGCGGCGTGCATCCGTTGAATTCCGCCTTCGCTCGTGCCAACGCCGCAACCGACATGTGGCTAACGCGGCGCGGCTTCCTGCGAACCGACGCTGAAGGAGCACGCATCGAGTACCTGACTGCCCGGCGAGCCGATGGGCGAACGTACGAGAGGCTTCGTGCCACGCCGAAGGGAGGGCAACCGATCGAATTGTGGTTTGATAGAGAGACGGCATTGCTCGCGCGCACCGTCTGGGTGATGCCAATTGAAGTCACCACGATTCGCTATGACGATTATCGACGCGTCGGTACGGTTATGGTGCCCTTCAGAGTCATTCGTCAGGAAGGCGATACTAATCCCGCAAGCATCACGGTAGAACGGGTCGAGTTTGTGGAGCAACCGGCGGCGGACGAGTTCGCCCCGCCCCAAGCGCCAGATGATTCAACGATAGCAGGCAAAGCTGCAACCCTACCGATCACCTACGAGGGCGACGTCGTGGTCGAGGCCATGCTGAATGCCAAGGGTCCTTTCAGCTTCATCCTCGATACCGGCGGCCATGACATCCTGACGCCGGATGCCGCGAAGGCGCTAGGATTGGCCGGGACAGGCGCGGGCGTGTCTGGCGGTGCAGGTGCTGGAACGCTCCCTGAACAGTACACGCGCGTCGAGCGGGTGGACATTGGCGCGGCCACGCTGCGTGATCAATCCTTCATCATCGTCCCCCTCCAATACAACACCGTGGAGCGGGGTGCTAAGCCACCGCTGGCGGGTATTCTCGGTGTCGAGTTATTTGAGCGTTTTGCGGCAGAGCTGAACTATCGGGCTCAAACGTTGACACTGCGCCCACTCCAGGATGCGCCGCTCGGCCATGGTGTTCCGGTTGCGATTACCTTTACCGATGACCAGCCGATCTTCAGCGCCAAAATCAACGGTGTCACTGGCGACAATGGGCTCGACACGGGTAATTCAGGATCGCTGGTCGTCCAAGGCCGCTGGGCCCGCGGCAATGGCCTGGCCAAGCAGATGCGCCAGGGGATTCTAACGGCTGGTTTTGGTGCCGGCGGCATGTCAAAGAATTGGGCAAGCCGCGCCGATCTGGAAGTGGCCGGAAAAACCTTTCGGCACATCGTCGCGCGCTACTCGGAGGATAGGAAAGGAGCCTTCTCCTCGCGCACCGAGGCCGGCAATATTGGCAACGAGATCTACGAGAACTTCACACTTTCGTTTGACTATGGGCGCGGTACCGTGTGGTTTGATCCGGTGTACCCTCCGCAGAAACGGCAGTACGTATATCCTCGGGCAGGAATGAGCGTATACAAGCAGTCACCAGAGGTGTTCACGGTGGCAACCATCCTGCGCAACGGGCCAGCGGGAGAAGTCGGTATCGAGGCGGGGGACCTGATAGTTGCAGTCAACGGCGTGCCGGCAGCTACTCTGTCCGGCTGGGATTTGAAGCGCATAGTGCGCGAACCTCCCGGCACACAGGTGAGACTCGACTTTACGCGCGCTGGGCAAAAGCGCTCAACCATTGTCACATTGCGAGAATTGCTGCCGTGAAGCGCGCTGCGGAGCACCCTGATCCTCGGCAGCTGGGATGACCGCAGGTGACGCTGGATACAGATTTTGGCGGACTGAAAATCCGCATGTCGGTGGTTCGATTCCGCCCCTGGCCACCATTCACGGATGACCGTCGGTAGGCATCACCGCAGACTTTGTAATGTGCTGGCCGAGCGGCAATGACGCGCCGTCAATGCGCAAGGAGACCATCGCTGATGGCGCGGTCCCTGGCCCTGATTACTGCAACCGCACTGGCGTTGGCCGGGTGCGCTAGCCTGCAGCGTACGGATCCTCCTCTAGTGACGGTGGTGGGGATCGAGCCCTCGCCGGGCGAGGGTCTCGAGGCGCGCATGCTGCTCAAGCTGCGCGTTCAGAATCCGAACGACGCGCCGATTGAATTCAACGGGATCTATGTGGAACTCACTGTCCTGGACAAGAGCTTCGCCTCCGGGGTGAGCAACGAGACCGGGACAGTGCCGCCTTTCGGCGAAGCGGTCATCGGCGTGCCGGTGACGGTCTCGGTTTTGGCAATCGTGGGCCAAGCGATGGGCATGCTTGGTGGCAAGCCGGTGGACAAGATTACATATGAGATGCGTGGGAAACTGAACAGCACCACATCCGGGACGCTGCGATTCAAGTCGCAAGGCGTGTTGACGCTGCCGACCTCATCAGCTACCGACGAGGGGTGATGCCGTCAGGGAGTGACCCGGTCGATATCGCTCGCCTGTCCACAAACGCCGGGGCTCCTACGCTGCCGCCGACGGTTCGCTCCAGCAAGTCAGCTGACCTGCCCAATCGGGGGGGCGCCTTCCACGTCCCATCCAGGGCCGCCGACTTTGACGAATACGCGTCGCAGAGCGGCCACTTCCTTGTCCTCTCCCGGCGAGTCGTGCTGAAGTGCTCCGAGCCAGTGCAGCGCGTTCGGCGACGCCACGAACGAGCGCAACCGACAGTTCTGGGGTGAGCCGTGCAGGTCTCGAAGACGAGACATAAAGGTTAGCGCTTGCCGGTTCCTGATCAGTGCGTCGTTTGACCGGACTGCGAACGCGCCGCGATCAGACGCGGATTCAAGCTCAGCCAAGGTGAGGTTCGGGACGTCGATCTCGACGCAGCGCAGAGACGTTGACGCTAGCTGCGGAATCGCGAGAGGAGGAGACTTCAATCACTCAGACTGGGCACTTTGGAGCTCACCTCCGCCGCGATCTTAGCGGGGTCGGCGTTGGCCACCGAGTACGATTGTGACCACAGCAGCGAGCCACCCGACACGGCCACCATCCTCACGGTACGATTCTGCCCGGGCTCATCAACGGCGCCATAGAGGACATATTTCGAATGGAGGGCGCGTCCCCGCGCCACGGCGGCTGACAGATCAGGAGCAGAAAGCGGTTCTTTCGTCAGGCCCACCTGACCATGATGGGAGAGTTCCACTCTTCCGTACACCTGAGCGAACGTCGACTCGGCGAGTTTTTGGGCGGCAAGATCGTCAGAAGGCGCGCTGAAGGGTATCGCAGGTGCTGCGGATACGTCAGGAGTAACGCGACCGTGACCTGTGGCGTCGCGGCGAGGTGCTGAGCTACCACGCAAACAGTGCCGTCGGCGAGATGCCTCCGGAGCGAAGGGCTGCTTGCCCTTCGCCGCCACCAGGAGCATCAGGCACTTGAATCGTTCGCTGATCCATCGCGCTGGACACAAGCGGTCTCGCGCAATCCCAAGGGAGCAGCTGCTGTTTCCACTTCGGTTTCCAATCCAACGTAACCCAGCAGCACCCGGGAGCACCTCCCGAGGGTCCGTTTTCGCGTAACAGGTTGTATTAGGTGCTCCTGGGTGCTCCCGGGTGCAGAATGTGGCGGACTGAAAATCCGCGTGTCGGTGGTTCGATTCCGCCCCTGGCCACCCCTCGGATCAGCCGGTTGCGCCAGTTTTCCCGCAGGTTCCGCCGCGTTTTTTCTCGTCGGTGACCATTTGGTGCCCAGTTGCGAGCGCGGCGGCGATCGCGCCAGCGCTGAGACTTCACCTGGCAATAAAACAGTATGAATGGGGCGGGCACCCTCCCAAAACGCATCGTGCAGCCGTGTCTCCTACGTTAGCCTCGAGTAATGCTGCCGGACTTTCTGCATGTGAGCTTAGAAGATGGCCGCCTGATGCTCTGCGAGCTTGAAGAAGTCGCGAACGGTGGCTACTGCGCGGTCCTCGTCGAATTCTCCGCAGGTGTACAGGATCGTCGACAGAAATCGCGGCTTGACCCAGGCCGCGATGTAAATGCCCGAATCAATCAGCGGCACGAAAGCATCGTAGCCCTCATTGAGATCCTTGCCCTGGCCGCTCGTCTTGTGAATGATCGGATCTCCATAGGTTCGCAGCCCTAGCTCACTGGTAATGTGCCGGAAATAATCCCGCAAGACGCTTTCCGCCATGTCGCTTTGGAAGTAACCCTCAATTAGCAGGCGCTTGCGAAAAATATCCGGCGCGATGCTCGTCAAAGCAGTTCTGTTCATCTCATGTGCTCCTGCCCGAGCACCAGAGACCACGGTGCCGTCGAAACGACCTGCTGCCTGCGGGCTAATGGAGGGGTGCTCTGGCGTCCGGGGAGTAAGATCGCCCGCATGGAACAAAAGCGCAAGATTGGGCATTGAGTACGTCGGTAATCATTTCGTGCTCCCGCACCCCGTCTAGGAGACCCGCAGGTAGCGTCGTGAACGGATGTCCGAGGACGAGAGACCAACCATGATCGATCCTTCAGAAAAATTGGACACTGAAGCAGTCGTGAGAGATCCGGCGGACTATTTCGCGGCGCCCATGGACGTCGTCAACGATTCCCGCTTCACCCATGACGAGAAACATCGGCTTCTCGAGTCCTGGGCCCTCGATGCTCAACTCCTATCACAGGCTGAAGCTGAGAACATGCCAGGCAAGGACCGGCCGCGGCTGCAGGAGGTCCATCTGGCATTGCTAGAGTTGCAGAAGCAGAAGTAGCCGCACTCCGGAAACGGTAGTGCGCGGAGGCCATAGCGTCAGCCACGCGGGTGATGTTGCGCGTGCAGATCCTTCAACCGGCAGGCCTTCACAAAAGAGCCGCCCCGCGGGTGGTGCTGCGCGTGCTTCAGGCGCGTGCGCTCCACGTGCGCGTAGACCAACAGGAAATCGACAAGCTCAAAAGGCCTCGGCTTTTTGCTGCTGGTCGCGCCTGATTTGGCTTTGACTCTCATTTGTCTATGCCCTTCCGGTCACCAGCCAGAATCATTCGGGTGAGATCGAGCTCGCGCCAGGGGCAAATAACCGGGAACTGCGCCTGGCATTGGTGGTCCTTAGTGCTCCACCGCACTGACGACGCGCATCCGCGCGTGGTATACGGATCTAGACGATCGCGCCTCCACCTGAACTTATTTATCAAACATGGCGAGCGCGTGTCACTGTGGGGTGCTCTTGGGCACCCCACATCTATTATCCTCGGCGACATGTGTCGCGTTGCCTCAAGGAAAATGTTACCCGACGGGGCGCTTCACGTACTGAGGACTAATGATCTACGCTCAGTTGACCGGGGGTAGACTTCTCCTAAATGCTTGTTTTAGATGACGGCTGGGTCACGCTGGATGCAGATTGGCGAGGACTGAAAATCCGCGTGTCGGTGGTTCGATTCCGCCCCTCGGCACCATCAGATCAAGAAGCTAGATCGAGCTTCAGAGTTCTCATCACCTGTCTGGCGACCTCAGCCGTCCACGGCTCGACGATGTTGCTGCCCTGTGCCGCGATCTTCCGATCTTCTCCAGCGCCTCGAATAGCTTCGGGCCGGCGGTGATCAGGCGGGCATCGTGAAATCCATCGGCCCGCTCGCCGGGGGTCTTGTCGACCAGGAAGGCGATCCCCCGCACGGTGTCGCTGTCGATCACCGAGCAGGGGTTGCCATTGACCATCGTGCGCGGGGGCGCCTGCTCAGCTGATCCGCTGATGCTCGCAGGTCACCCGAGTATTCCAGTCAGCGAAGGCCCCCCTGGGATTGTGCTCCCATGCCCAGACATGCAACTCGTAGAACGCGGGTAACCCATACCGATTGGGGGCGCCGACGAGGTTCATCAGGTTTCCGTCGAGGGCTGGAGGATTGCCCTTTGGGTTCCGCTGTGCCCAATCGGCGGCCAGCACGATGAACTCCACTCCAACAAGGCGCATCGCGCCACTCGGCATCGGCTCATAAATCAGTGCCTCAGGTTCGTCCGCCTTAACGATGCCATCGCCAATGCGCGCCGGCAGTACGAAGTGCACCCCCATGGCACCGGTGTCCGGACCACTGACACACGGGGTCGCAGCCACCCACCCTTCCGCAATGGCGATGTTGATGTCTACGAAGCGCGCAGTCGCGGCCCGCACCTTTTGTGCGAGCGGGCCGTCGTGCTCCTCAGTTGCCAAGGACGCTTTAGGTGCACTGATGCACAACGCCACGGCAACTCCCAGGGCACCGATGGCGCGCGAGACCGCAAGGTTTCTTTTCATGACTTTGTGCTCCTTCCCCGCGTCGTGATTGGAGGGTGGTGCGACACGAGCCTGCGGGCGGGGCTGGCGCGGGCAGTGAGGCACCCCTGCAGACTCCCTCATGTGCGCGCCGAGATCTTGAATGCGCTCTGAAATGCGTATGAAGTGTTGCGAAGAGCCGTCTTATCGGACTGTGCCCCTGCAAACGGCGTTCCCGTGGGCGCGCTGGGGGGGCCAGCCCGCGTGGCCCGATGGAACGCCTGCCGTTTTGCTTCGAAAATTCAGCCGGTCCAGCAGCCCGCTCAGCCCCAATGCCGGCACGCGCACCGCCGCCAGCTCGATCGCGAGCGGGTTACCGTCCAATCGACGGCAGATATCCGTGACCAGCGAGTGATTGGCACCGTCAGCTTGAACCGCTGGTCCGCAGCCTTGGCACGCTGGACTAAGAGCTCCACGGACGCATCGCGAGCGCAGTCCTCGTCGGGTGCGCACGCCCGTGGTACCGGCAACGCGCCGAGGCGATACACAGTCTTGCCCGCGATGCCGAGCGGCACCTGGCTGGTGAGTAGCGCGCGTATGTCCTGCGTGTGCATCGGCAGTGTTGCGAGCGGAGTCGCAAGGGCATCCCGGATCCGTTCCCCCAGGCTGCGCTGCAGAGCGCGAGCGTCGCGATGCTTGCAACGATCGGCTGCGGGTGAAATGCTTCGCAGCTGCCATGACTGGCTGCTGAGAGAGGAGGAGTTGGCATGTTGAAACCAGATGAGTTGCGCGCCATTCAGACTCCCTTGAAGCAACGCTATCGTGAGACGCCCGAGGCAGCTCTCATAACGCTGCGTGCGCAGGGCCGGCTGGCCGACGGCATCACCTGCAAGATCGAGACCGGCAAGGCGCTCGTGTCAGCGGGGCTGCACACCGCGACCGGCGGCAGCGGCCTCAGCGCTTGCTCGGGCGATATGCTGCTGGAAGCTCTGACCGCCTGCGCGGGAGTTACCCTGAATGCGGTGGCTACCGCACTCGGGATCGAGCTGCGCGATGCGACGATCGAGGCCGAAGGCGACCTAGACTTTCGCGGTACGCTCGGGGTGTCGAAGGAGGTCGCGGTCGGCTTCCAGAATATTCGCCTGCGCTTCCGGCTGGACACGGACGCATCTGAGGCGGAAGTTGCCAATCTGCTGCGCCTCACTGAGCGGTACTGCGTTGTCTACCAGACACTGGTTCGCCGGCCCGCCCTGACCGTAACTCGCGATCCACATCGATGACTAAGGGCCGGGAGAACGGCCGCCCGCGCTAACTGCTTCGATGATCAGGCTGCGAGTCGTAGGGAGGGGAGCTGAGCACCCGCTACTGGCTGGCCGGAGCGCCGGTTGATCGCTTTTCAGTCGCGTACGCGAGCGTCCGGCAGCCGGATGGCGGCTACCGGTTCGTTCCAGCTCAAGCGTTCTGGGAACATCGCAGTGCCGGCGGAAGCATCCTTGATCACCAGATCACGTGCCCCGACTACCCGGTAGCGCGCAGCTCATGATCATGCTAATGAACAAGCGGACGGCGAACGACGTCCGGATCCTCCAACGGTCCAGCATCGAGCTGATGGTGACGCCTACAGGCTTTCGCAATCTGGACGGCTGGAGCCAGAGTGTCGGACTTCACGGCCCCTCGATCTGCCCGGCCGACAGTTGTGGGGTCACGGGGGGGGGTTGATCGAGGCGCGGCA
>Ga0210408_10002916_pt1 | contig 16165 bp, 13 predicted proteins | sample IncBWH4MmetaG_FD_155471 | JGI IMG/M metagenome (GOLD analysis project Ga0210408, IMG submission 155471) | Forest soil microbial communities from Barre Woods Harvard Forest LTER site, Petersham, Massachusetts, United States - Inc-BW-H-4-M | ecosystem: Environmental > Terrestrial > Soil >...
GAGGTGAGAGGTAGTCACCCCGCAAAACTCAAAACCCAAAACGCAAAACTTGAAATTCCGATGCTGCAAATCCGAGAGCTAGAAGTCGCCTATGGTTCGATAACGGCCCTGCACCGAATCTCGTTGTCTGTCGAGACGGGCAAAATCATTACGTTGGTCGGCAGCAACGGAGCTGGGAAATCGACGACTCTGCGAGCGATCTCCGGTTTAGTCCGTGCCAGGCACGGCAATATTCTCTTCGAAGGAGAAGAAATAGCCAATCGAGCCCCACACCGAATCGTGGCAATGGGCATCACCCAAGTGCCGGAAGGCCGAATGATATTTTCAAACCTGACGGTAATGGAAAATCTGCAGATGGGAGCTTATCGGCGCAGGAAGACCGCGGAAATCAAGAAAGATTATGACTATGTGTTTGACGTTTTCCCCAGGCTGAGAGAGCGCGAAAAACAAGTCGCAGGAACCTTAAGCGGAGGAGAACAGCAGATGCTTGCGATTGCTAGAGCGTTAATGTCCAAACCCCGGTTTCTCATGCTGGACGAGCCCTCGCTGGGGATTGCCCCGATCCTCGTGAAGACAATTTTTTCGAAAATTTCAGAGATCAACCAACAGCTCGGTATCACGATCCTTTTGGTCGAGCAAAACGCGAATATGGCCCTGGAGATCTCAGATTATGGCTACGTCCTGGAAACCGGACGAATAATTCTCGAGGATGAATCCGCCAGGCTAAGGACGAATAGCCTCGTGAAGGAAGCTTACCTCGGCGGCTAGACCGCCGAGGTAAGCTTCCTTCACGGTTTTGAGTTTTGGGTTTTGAGTTTGGGTGGTTGCGGCGTGAAATGTCCACTGACGCCGCTATCATTGAGTCCTTGCCGGCTCGTATATCGATGAGGGAACGAATCCACTCAAAACTCAAAACTCAAAACCCAAAACTCAAAACTCTTCAGCCTCCATGGCCCGCGAATACCAGCTCAAGAAAATCGGCTCGGTGATTTCAAGTTCGACCGATTATCGGGCCGAGTTGAACGATCAACAGTACGAGGCGGTGACCTCCGGCCCTGGTCCGGCCCTGGTGTTGGCCGGGGCTGGCAGCGGCAAAACACGGACGCTCACTTATCGTGTCGCATGGCTGCTGGACAACGGAGTTGAGCCCGAGTCGATTTTGTTGCTGACCTTCACAAATAAGGCTGCTCGCGAGATGCTCGGGAGGGTTGCTGCTCTATTGCCGTTAGAGACCCGTGCCATCTGGGGAGGGACCTTCCATTCGATTGGTAACCGCCTATTACGCAGGCATGCGCGAGAAATTGGGTTCCAACCCGGATTTACCATCATGGATCGCGAGGATTCGGAAGATTTGATTTCGACCGTAGTCGGGGGGATCGACACGAGTGCGGTCCGGTTTCCGACTGCGGAAGTCTTGGGCGACATATTTAGTTTCGCCCTCAACACAGACCGTCCCGTGCCGGAAGTGATTGCCGCAAAATACAGGAGGTTCCAACCCCTGACGAATCAGATCGGGTTTATCCAGAAGAAATACGAGGAGAGGAAGCGGTTTGCGAATGCGATGGATTTCGATGATCTGCTGGTAAAGACCGTTCAAGTGCTGCAACAGAACTCGACCATCGCGGAATTCTACCAGCGGCATTTTCAATTCATCCTGGTAGATGAATACCAGGATACGAATAAACTTCAATCAGAGCTCATCGATCTGTTGGCGATTCGTCACCAAAGCGTGATGGTCGTTGGGGACGATGCGCAGTCAATCTATTCCTGGCGTGGCGCCAACTATCAGAACATTCTCGATTTTCCGCGGCGTTACCCGAACGCGAGAATTTACCGAATTGAAACGAACTATCGGAGTGTGCCGGAAATATTGGCATTGGCGAACGCCGCAATCCGGGCAAATACGAAGCAGTTTTCGAAAACGTTGCGAGCTCACCGCGACGGGTCAGAAATCAGACCGGCCCTCGTCTCGCTTTTCGACGCCAATCAACAAGCAGCATTCGTTACGCAGCGGATCCTCGCGTTGAGAGAGGGGGGCGTGGATCTAGGAAGCATCGCCGTTCTGTATCGCGCTCATTTCCAATCTTTGGAGGTACAGCTCGCGTTGACTCGATCACGGGTTCCGTTCTCGATTACGAGCGGGCTACGATTTTTCGAACAAGCCCACATCAAGGACGTGGCGGCGTTCATGAAGTTTGCCATCAACCCGGCGGACGAAGTCGCTTTCAAGCGGATGGCGCGCCTCCTTCCAGGTGTCGCAGTCAAGACGGCCGAGAAACTTTGGGAGCAGCTCTCTTCGGTGCCGGATAGCGAACGAGGGGATTTCCGGAATTGGCTCGGTCATTGCCGCGTAGGTCAGAAGCCGGCAAAAGCGTGGCAACAGCTCCGTTACACTCTTGACGAAATCGCTCCCGGACGCCAACCGGTTTCTCCGTCGCTGATGATTCGAATCATTCTTGAGGCCGTCTACGATGATTATCTGCAGGCGAAATACGCAAATTACGAGCAGCGTCGAGACGATTTGACGTCACTGGAATCGTATGCCCGGACTTTTGAGGCCCCGATTGATTTTCTGAGCCAGTTGTCTCTTTTGGCGACTACCGAGACGGAGAGCATACGTGAGCCGGACCAGGAAACGGAAAGGATTACGCTCTCCACAATTCACCAGGCAAAAGGCCTCGAATGGCGAGCGGTATTCGTGATCTGGCTCACCGACGGGATGTTTCCCAGTTCGCGTTCACTGGAGTCAGTTGACTCAATGGAAGAGGAGCGCAGGTTGTTCTATGTGGCTGTTACCCGGGCAAAAGACGAGCTGTATCTGACCTATCCCGCTTATTGGCCTGGTGGATCTGGAGACAACCGGCTTCAACGTCCATCGCGTTTTTTGAAGGAAATTCCCCATGACCTTTTCGAAGAATGGCAGGTTGGGCTGTGACCGCCTGTCGGCGCAAGACAGACCCACTCGGACTCACACAAAGGTCACCAAGGTCACCAAGGAATTATGAAAGGCGTCTCGATCGATCCTTTTTACTCAACGAAGTACCATCGTTAAAATCCATTTTTGAATTCCTTCGCCACTCCTCTGAGCTTAGTGACCTTGGTGACCTTTGGGTGAGTCTCTCTGCCAGACGCCGGTCCGCTGTGGCTTTGAAAATCATGGCGACAAACCTTTCCTACCTGTGTTAAAGTGCGCACCAATTTTGTGAGTCGTTACATCCGTGCCATTTATGCCCCGCTTGTGGGAATTCCGTTCACGAATCAGGAGATGCTCGAGGCGATCGCGGCGAGATTCGAAGCCCTCGAAGTGGATGATTCCGAAAAGACGGCACTGTTCGACTTTATCCGCCTGCTCCTGATCGGGCATCGAACCCGCTATAACCAATACGGGGAGGGTTTCCTTTGGATGGATACATTTTCCGACCATGCCGAGGCGTTCACTCGCGCACTCGAGCAATCCATTTCAGCTATCGCCGATCAGATTGAGAGCGCGCCGCCTGGCCGACAGTTTGATGCCGTGTTTGGCGTCTCCAGCGAAGGACTGCTGCTGCCGGGTATCGCGGAACGCGCGGCTCGACGACTTGGAGGTCTGGTCGCTAGAACTGCAACTCAAATGGATATCGGGAATGGTGGATGTACGGCCAGCGTGCGCACAGTGCAGCTGGTAAAGAATCTCGCTCCTGAGATCCGGAATGTCCTGATCCTCGCGATCGAACCATTGTCAACTCTGATCGATTCGAAGTCCGCCGCTCGTTCGAACTGGCAAGGTATCTGCACGTTCGGTGACGGGGCGGCAGGCGTTTGGATTTCGGACGAACCTGGAGAAGGTGCTTTAGCTCTGGGGGAATTATCATCTTGGAGAGGCGATGCTACCGAGTTGATTCGGTGGGACTTGGGAACGGACTACTATCGGTTCGGCATCGCGGACCTGGAGCAATTTGAGACGCAGGTTCGCAGCGAGGTACTTAAGGCGATGACGGAGCTCCGGGTCGAAAAGAATCCAGGAGCCGCATGGGCAATTCATCCAGCCGGAATCATGCTGCTACTCAGTCTGGCGAAAAAGCTCGGGCTCGCTCGAGCGTCGCTTGAGCCGTCGATTAACCATTTCAGATCGTGTTCGAATATGAGTAGTGTGAGTATCTTGCATATATTAAAGAACATCATAGGATGCAGCAAATCGGGCCAGCCGATCCGATGGCTTTCCATGGGTGCCGGATTCCATGTGGCGTGCGGAGGCGGCGTTCGAGTTTGAGCTAATTCTATGATCGAGCGGAAAGCAGTCTTGGAAGCGATAGCGGAGTTCTTCGCGGAAAATTTCCCGAATGTCCCGAGGGACAATATCGAAGGTATGAAGGCGAGCGATGTGATTCAACAGAGTCTCGATCTTGTCGAGTTCGTACTGCACCTTGAAGAAAAGCTCGGACTCGAAATCAATATCAACACTCTTGGGGAGAAGTTGATCACCAAGACGTTTGGCGAATTGGCAGATGATCTTGTGACGATCGGGAAAGAGGCGTAAAAACGCTTGCACGCACGGAGTTATCCCCTATGTTCACGACTCTTCAGAATTATGGCAGCGAGTGACAACATAGATCTGAGCGCGTTTCGGCTGCACGAGAAGGACACTGGGAGTGCAGACGTCCAGATCGCGCTGTTGACCCGTCGGATAAATCAATTGACCGATCACCTCAAGGTCTTTCGTAAAGATCATTCCTCTCGGCGAGGTCTTCTGAAACTCGTGGCCACCCGAAGAAGCCTGCTCGATTACCTCAAGCGGACATCGCAAGATAGATACAAGTCAGTCATCGAGAAACTTAATTTACGCAAGTAACCGGAGCCGTCCTGGTGGGCGGCTTTTTGTTTGGACCTGGCAACAGATGCGCCTATGGTCCATAAATCCGGCTTGGCGAGAGTTTCGTCCTACCGGTTCGCTATGCAGTGGCGAAGCGTCGGCAGGGCGAGTCTTCCGACAAGCCGATCAACCGATCAAAACCCTAACCCTTGCCTCTGAGATCCACCAGGCGGCCTTGGTCTTAGGTCCGAGCCCCGAGGATCCTTCGGAGTTCGGACCTACGAGCAAGGGCCGATAGCGTTGGTCATCTCGGAGGCTCATTCAATGGAAAAACGAGTCTCAAAAATCATTGGTTCCTGCGATCTAACGATCGAAACAGGCAAATTAGCAAAATTAGCCGACGGCTCCGTCACGGTTCGGTCCGGCGAAACAATAATTCTGGTTGCGGCTGTCTCCGCTACAACCGTCAAGGAAGGGCAGGATTTCTTTCCCCTGACCGTCGACTACCGCGAAAAAGCAGCAGCTGCCGGTAAATTTCCGGGAGGTTACTTTAAACGAGAAGGTCGTCCGTCCGAGAAGGAAACCCTCACTTCTCGCATGACGGACCGTCCGTTGCGTCCGCTGTTTCCAAAAGGCTACTTCTACGACACACAGGTGATCAGCGTCCTCTTGAGTGCAGACGGAGAAAATGACCCGGATATTCTAAGCATCAACGGCGCCTCGGCTGCACTTTGCGTTTCCGATATTCCGTTTGCGGGCCCGATCGGGGCGGTCCGGGTTGGACGTGTCAACGGCGAATTTGTCGTGAATCCGACTCATTCCCAGCGTCAGCTCAGCAACCTCGACCTGGTGTATGTCGGAACTTGGGAAGGCGTTCTGATGATTGAGGGCGCGGCGGACCAGCTGCCCGAGGAGGAATTTATCGGAGCGCTGGAGTTTGCGCATCCATTCGTACGAGAGATTATTGAGATGCAACAGGAACTCGTTTCTGTCGCCGGTAAGCCAAAGCGTGAAGTTGAGCTCCTGAACGTTCGCGATGAGCTTCTCGAAATTGCATACCAAGTCGCAGGTGATCGGATCGAAGGGGCTCTTTACACCTCAGGAAAAGTTGCTCGCAGCAAAGCGGTCGATGCCCTTCGTAAAGAAGTGGAGACGGCGATTCTCGTAAAGTATCCGGATGCCACCCCCTTCGACATCTCACAGGCGTTCGATTACCTGCAGAAAAAGGCATTCCGCGTCAGCATTTTTGATCGGGAAAAGCGTTGTGATGGTCGAGGTTTCCACGACATTCGTTTACTGCACGCAGAAGTTGGGTTGTTGCCTCGCTCACATGGTTCTGCCCTTTTCTCGCGCGGTGAAACCCAGGCAGTGGCGCTGGCGACCCTGGCCTCCGTAGAGGAGGCTCAGATGATCGACGGTTACACCGGCGGGGATCAGTCCAAGCGCTTTATCCTGCACTACAACTTTCCGCCGTTCAGCGTTGGGGAAACCGGGCGGTTCGGCAGTACGAGCCGGCGCGAGATCGGGCACGGGGCGTTGGCCGAACGGTCGATTGAACCAGTTATTCCGCCCGAGGGCGAGTTTCCTTACGCAATCCGCATCAGCAGTGAAGTGATGGAATCGAACGGTTCAACGTCGATGGCCAGCGTGTGTGCGGGCGTCTTGGCGCTTATGGATGCGGGAGTTCCGATCCGCAAACCGGTGGCCGGCATCTCCGTCGGACTGGTCACCGAGTACGAGGTGAACGAGCTGAAGCGGTACACGACATTGATCGACATTATCGGATCCGAAGATCATTTCGGCGACATGGACTTTAAGCTCTGCGGTACCAGGGACGGAATTACCGGTTTTCAATTGGATCTCAAACTGCCTGGGATTCCGTATAAGATAATGGCCGAAGCAATTCGCCAAGCCCGGGATGCTCGCATGCGCGTTCTCGATGTGATGGCCGAGGCAATTAATGTGCCGCGTAAGGAGTTGAGCCAGTACGCGCCGCGAATCGAGACCGTTAAGATCCAACCGGACAAGATCGGTCTCCTAATCGGTCCCGGAGGGAAAACGATAAAGGGGATCGTCGCGGAAACAGGCGCTGAGATCAATATCGACGATGACGGGTCCGTCCATATTTATTCAGCCAACCGTGCAAGCCTCAACCGTGCAAAAGAGATTATTATGGGGATGACCAAAGAGATCGAGGTTGGAGAGATCTATCACGGCCGGGTTGTTTCGATCAAGGATTTCGGTGCGTTTGTGGAAGTTCTACCCGGTAAAGATGGCCTGGTGCATATCTCTGAGCTCGCAGATTTCCGTGTGAAGAGTGTTGAGGATGTCGCGAAAGTCGGCGATCTGGTCTGGGTCAAATGCATTGGAATCGACGAAAAGGGCCGCGTAAAACTCAGTCGCAAGGCGGCCATGAGAGAACGTAACGCGGAGGCTGAAACCGCTCTTGAAGAGCGGTAGGGGGTAGGGGAGGCGTGTCGGCGTGGTAGGGACGCGCTCCTGGACGCGCTCCCGCGCGATCCGGCGTCGGGCGTTTCTACGGCTTTTTGCTGTTTTCTGACATGGGTTCCCGCCCGTGATCTTGGTCTCCGGGCGGGCGGTACACCCATGTCACCTACCTTGGGGGAGCGCGGTCCCACGTGCTATGACGGATCGCGCGGGAGTGCGTCCCTACCACGCCATACGCGCGCCTCGCGCCCTCAGCCGCGTGGTATTAGATTTTAATGAAACGCGCGAAAAAATTCTCGATTCGGGGCCAAAAAGCCGTTGCCATTAGAAAAAGTAATATTAGCCTTCCACGTTTGTTGGGAGCGATTGAGATGTACGCAGATTTTGATTGCCTAAGTCAGCGAAGCCAATATTCTCGGGCTCTTCAAAAAGCTTGAGATGTCGCTTGAAAAAGACGCTGTTAACCCCAGAGGACTGTAGGCAATTTGGTTGCTGTAGTCGTGTCGCACTCTGCGCTCACACACATTTGAACTGTTTTGTGATGTTGCATGGCTAATATCTTTCCTCGCTCAGCGAATTACCTGCCGTTAAAGATCGTGTTCTGCCTCCTGGTGCTGGGTGGCGCAGTTTCAGCAGTCTATTGGTATTACCTCACGCCAGAGTACATGAGGGCAGGTTACCAGCCAATCCAACCGGTGCCGTTCTCTCATAATATCCACGTGACGCAATTAGGGATGGATTGCCGGTATTGTCACTCTTACGTGGAGACTTCGTCTCACTCAAATATACCGACCACCCAGACCTGCATGAATTGTCACACGCAGGTTAAAGCCAACAGCCCAAAATTGGCCGCAGTGAAACAGAGCTGGGAGAGCGGAAATCCGGTCGACTGGGTGAAAATCCACCAAATACCTGATTTTGCGTATTTCAATCATGCGGTGCACGTCAATCGCGGGATCAGCTGTGTGAGCTGCCACGGTCAGGTGAATCACATGGATGTTGTTTACCAGCAAGAACCGCTCTCGATGGGATGGTGCCTGAGCTGCCACCGCCACCCTGAAAATAATCTGCGTCCCGTAAGTCAGGTCTTTAACTTGGATTGGAAGCCGGATAACGGACAGTCGCAACAAGGGATCGGTCAGGAATTAAAGGAACAATGGGACATAAATCCGCCGCAAAATTGCGCGGGTTGCCACCGATAATGAAGACAGTTTTTCGACACCCTCCCGAGGATTTCACCGGTAAGCGCTACTGGCGCAGCCTGGAAGAATTAGCCGACACGCCACAGTTCAGGTCGTGGTTGGAACGCGAATTTCCAGCAGGAGCTGCGGAATTGGATGGGGTCTCACGCCGCAATTTTCTGCGGCTCATGGGCGCCTCGATGGCGTTGGCTGGAATTGGGTTGAGCGGCTGCCGGCGACCCGAAGCGTATCTGGTCCCATACACCAAGAGTGTCGAATGGTTGGTACCAGGCAAAGCAGTTCTTTATACAACTTCGATGCCTGGGCCGTCGGGCGGCTTGCCGCTCATCGCGACAACCTACGAAGGGCGTCCAACAAAGCTCGAAGGAAACCCGCTCGCGCCTTCCAGCAACGGCGGAACCGATGTTTTCGCACAAGCCGTTGTGCTCGACCTCTACGATCCGGAGCGAGCTCGGACGTTTGTTTCGAATGGCAAACCAGCCACGGCCCAGCAGTTTGATCAGGTTCTCGAAAAAATCCGAAAGGAGCTCGCAGCGAGCAAAGGCGCGGGAATCGGCATTCTAACCGATGAACAAACTTCGCCGACTCGTGATCGGTTGTTGAGGTCTTTGAAGGAGCAATTCCCGCAAATCGGCCTTTACTCCTACGAGCCCCTTGGTTTCGAAGAACCCAACAGTGCGGTCACCTCTCTCTTCGGTCCGGATGTCGCCGTTAAACCGGCCTTTGCGAACGCCGATATCATCGTCTCGCTGGACTGTGATTTTGTGGGGTCCGAACTAACGCTGCAAGGTGTCCGAGATTTTAGTCGTCGCCGGCGTGTCCAGGGGTCGACTGATGCGATGAACCGCCTTTATGCGGTCGAGAACCGCTTCACCACTACGGGCGGAATGGCCGATCATCGCTTGCGCTGCGCTGCGTCTCAGATTCCCGCGTTTGCGATACAGTTGGCAAAAAAGGTGGCTTCCTCGACAACCGATCGAGTTCTGAACGGTGTAGTTACTCAGCTAAAGGACACCGGCGGGGAATTCGACGACGCGTGGCTTACGGAGTGTGCCAACGATCTGGTGGCGAGAAAAGGGAGAAGTCTAGTATTGGTAGGCAACCGCTATCCGGCGTGGGTGCACGGCCTGGTTCTCGCCATAAACAACGCGCTTGATGCTTTCGGCACGACGCTGGAAGTATTCAGCGCTCCGCGGGTAAAGATGGCGAATCTTCGCGAACTGGCCGCTGATGCAAAATCGAGCGCGATCAAAACGCTTTTTGTTCTAAGCGGCAATCCGGTTTATACCGCGCCGGCAGATCTCGACTGGTCCGGAGTTCAAAAGTCGATCCCGGAAGTCATTCGGCTCGGCTACTATTTCGATGAGACCTCCCGCGAGGCGAATTGGCATGTGCCTGAAGCACATTTCCTTGAATCCTGGGGAGACCAGCGGGCGGCGGATGGTACTTACCTGCCGATTCAGCCGATGATTCTCCCGTTGTTCGGCGGGCTATCCCAAATAGATATCCTCGCCAGGTTGGCCGCTCTTCCGAACGGTGTGCAGGCGATTCGCGAGACTTTTAAGGCCTTCACCAAAGAGAACGACTTTGAGGCCGCCTGGACGAAGTTTCTGCGGCAGGGTTATGCAGAGAAAACCGGCTACGAAGCCGCGAAGGTGGAATTAAATCCGAATGCTTTGCCTGAGTTGTTGAAATCTGTGGGTCCGTTAGAAGGCCCGGTGACGCCTAGCGCCATGGAGATTGTCTTTCCGGCGGATTACAAGGTTTACGACGGACGCTACACCAACAATGCGTGGCTCCAGGAATTGCCGGACCCGATTACGAAGCTGACTTGGGACAATGCTGTACTTTTGAGCAAGTCGACTGCGAAAGCGTTGCAGGTTGCGGATGGAGACCTGGTGGAAATCAGTGTTGGCGACCGAAAGCTACCGGCGGCAGTGATGATCGCACCTGGGCACGCCGATTATTCGCTCAGCCTTTCGCTAGGCTACGGCCGATGGGTGGTTGGCAAGGTTGGGCGGGGAACCGGGTTTAACGCGTACAAGTTGCGAACCACCGACGCGCCCTATTATACCACGAGGGTCACAGTGAAGTTGATCCAGAAAAATGGGCATAAACTCGTCCAGACGCAGAATCACTACAGCATGGAAGGTCGCGCTCTGGTGCGCGAAGGGACGGTCGAAGATTACAAGAAGAACCCGGCATTCGCCAAGGCGGTATGGATGGATGCTGACATTCCGCCAAACGTTTCGCTTTACAGCCATCCACCGCTGAACGCCCCGAACCAATGGGCGATGGTGGTTGATCTCAACACATGTATCGGTTGCGCCGCGTGCGTTTTGGCATGCCAGGCGGAGAATAACATCCCGGTGGTTGGCAAGGAGCAGGTGAATAACAGCCGTGAGATGCACTGGATGCGGATTGACCGTTATTTTGCCAGCGCCGATGGCGATAAGAACAATCCGCACCTCGAGGATGACCCGGAAATGGTGATGGAACCCATGATGTGCCAGCACTGTGAGAACGCACCGTGCGAGACCGTCTGTCCGGTGAACGCAACCGTCCACAGCGAAGATGGACTCAACGTGATGGTCTATAACCGCTGTATCGGCACGCGGTATTGTTCGAACAACTGCCCATTCAAGGTTCGGCGCTTCAACTTCTTTAACTACAACGATCGGCCGGTCTTGGATCGCATCGAGAACGGCTTGCCTGGGTTCCAGGGCAAATCGGAGCTGTATCTCGGGCCGTTGGCTCCATGGGGCATGGACGAGATCTCGAAGATGCAGAAAAATCCAAACGTGACCGTCAGAACCCGTGGGGTCATGGAAAAGTGCACTTACTGTGTTCAGCGAATCGAAACGGCCAGAATTTCTCAACGGATAAAGGTTGGTGTTCGGGGCGATCTGGCACTGCCGACAGATTCTGTGAAATCGGCCTGCCAACAGGTTTGTCCGGCTGAGGCGATTGTTTTTGGGGACATGAAAGATCCGAAGAGCGGCGTCGCGCAGCTCCAAAAGCTTCCGCAGAACTACCACCTGCTCGAATATCTCAACCTGCAGACGCGCACGAGTTATCTGGCCCGGCTTCGCAACCCGAATCCGAAGATGCCAGGTGCCAGTAGAGTCGGCCGAATCAATGTAGACGAAAACGGGGATCAGAGACACGGCTTACCGCAGGCCGACACTCAAACCACCGGAGGAAATGCCTAATGGCTGAAAGCGACGCATCAACGACTGTTTTCGTGGAACGGATGCCGAGACACCCGCTGGTTTGGAATAACCATTCGATGGCGTGGATTTCCGATCGGATCGCCGGGATCGTCGAGAACAAGGCTCCGCTCTGGTGGTGGGTTACGATTGCTATCACGAGCTCCTTCGCCGCTTTCGGCGTCTTCTGCATTCTCTATCTCCTGTTCACCGGGGTTGGTGTCTGGGGGAATAACATTCCGGTAGGTTGGGCCTGGGATATTACCAATTTCGTGTTCTGGATCGGTATCGGTCACGCCGGGACTTTGATCTCAGCGATTCTACATCTCTGCCGTCAGAAATGGCGAACTTCGATCAACCGAGCGGCCGAGGCCATGACCCTGTTTGCGGTGATTTGCGCGGGAATTTTTCCGGCGATTCACGTCGGCAGGATCTGGATGGTCTGGTTCATGGCTCCGGTTCCGAATCCGAATTGGATTTGGCCCAATTTCCGCAGTCCGTTAATGTGGGACGTCTTCGCGGTTTCCACCTATTTCACAGTCTCAGTTTTGTTTTGGTATCTTGGGCTGGTGCCGGACCTGGCGACGATGCGGGACAGGGCAAAGGGACGAGTTTCGCGAACCATTTACTGGATACTCTCGTTCGGATGGCGCGGCGGCAATAGACAGTGGCGCCATTACGAGATGGCCTACCTCGTCTTGGCCGGTATCTCGACTCCGCTGGTCTTATCGGTTCACTCGACCGTGTCATTCGACTTTGCGACTTCGTTGGTACCCGGTTGGCATACGACGATTTTTCCTCCCTACTTTGTCGCCGGAGCAATTTTTGGAGGATTCGCCATGGTGCTGACATTGATGCTTCCGGCGCGTTCCCTGTACAAGCTCCACGATGTTTTCACGTGGGATCATATCGACGTGATGTGCAAGCTGCTACTCGTGACGGGCTCGATCGTGGGATACGCGTATTGTATGGAGTTTTTTGTGGCGTTTTATGGAGCGAACCCGTTCGAGCGATTTGCGTTTTTAAACCGATATTTCGGGGCCTACTGGTGGGCTTCCTGGACCATGTTCACCTGCAACGTGATTATGCCGCAGCTTATGTGGGTTCGCGCGTTCCGCAGAAACTGGGCCATCGTCTTCTTCGTATCGATGTGCGCGAACGCGGGCATGTGGTTCGAGCGCTTCGTGATATTTGTTATCTCGCTGCACCGGGATTTTTTACCGTCCGCGTGGCGTATGTATTACCCTACTTGGGTGGACGTGTTCACTTTCATTGGAACACACGGAATCTTCCTGACCCTCTTTTTGTTATTTATCCGCTTCCTTCCAATGGTCGCGATGTCGGAGGTCAAGAGTGTGCTTCCTGAGTCCGATCCTCACTATCATCCGCCGGCCGGCGGAGGGGAAGAACCTGTTGAGGAGGCCCACGCATGAGCGCTGCAGCAATCAGAAGGCCCGTTTTCGGGATAATAGCGGAATTCCCGAGCGCAACGACGTTATATGAGGCCGCAGAAAGAGTACGGGACGCAGGATTCAAGTTCTGGGATGTTCATTCGCCTTTTCCGATCCATGGGATGAACAAGGCGATGGGACTCGGGAAATCACCGCTCGGTTACATCATCTTTTGCGGGGGCTTTCTCGGGTTTACAACGGCTGCCTTGCTCGAGTTCATTCCTTCGTCGTTTCTTTTCCCATTGATCGTACACGGCAAGCCGGTGAATTTTTTCACCGTTCCACCTTTTTTCCCGATCATGTTCGAGCTGACCGTGTTGATCTCAGCGTTCACCGCGTTTTTTGGCGTATTCATTTTGAACAGGTTACCTCGAATGCACCATCCCCTCTTTGATCATGAACCATTCAGCCGTGTGACAAATGACGCATTCTTCCTGGTGATCGAGTCGGTGGATCCGAGGTTTTCGGAGACCGCGACTCGAGAGTTCCTGGAGGGAATTGGTGGTAAAGCGGTCACTGTGCTTTACGCGAATGATTAAGAATTTCCTGATCGGATTCATCTTACTGACGATCGTTGCGATAGCGTTGCTGGGCTTCCAGGGGCAACGTCGTCAGGAGACCGCCATTGAATTCTTCGGCGACATGAAGCGCCAGGATAAGGTGAAATTTCAAAAGCCAAGTTCGTTTTTCGCGGATGGCCGGGCGGCGCGCCCGCCTGTCGATGGAACAATTCCGATGGGATACGACATTCCGGGCCATCCGATGCAGAACTCTGAAGTTCCAAAGGACGATATCAGTTCGCCCCTGGGAGAGTTTTCTGCCGGAACCGACTATCTTAATACCGGCAAAATGGGAGACCAGTGGGGCACCGGCCTTCCGTTGCCGGTCACAGCCGAACTACTTCGGCGAGGTCAGAAAGTATTCACCATCGATTGCGCAGTCTGTCATGGTGCGACCGGGCAGGGCAATGGGATCACGTCGAAATATGGACTGCTCGGCATCGCAAACTATCACCAGGATAAGTATCGCCAGATGGCGGACGGCCAGATCTTCAATACGATCACGCACGGCTATAACACGATGATGGCTTACGGCGATAAAGTGACCGTGAAGGATCGCTGGGCGATCATCGCATACATTCGCGCATTGCAGAAAAGTCAGGACGCGCGCTTAGCGGATGTTCCTGAAGATCAGCGAGCCGCACTCGAAAAAGAGGGCAAACAGGAGAACCCGCCTCAGCCGACGCAACCGCCTCAAACGCAAACGCAGCCAAAGCAAACGCGATAGGAGCAATGAGCCACGATCATTTGACCGTTCCAAAGCCAGAGATTTTTGAAAACCGGAACATCAACCGGCTATTGTTAGGACTCCTGGGAATTGGTGTGTCCTCCCTGCTGGTCACGCTAATCATCGGTTTCGCCGCTCCTGCAGGCAGCGAGTTGCGGAAGCAATTCGCATTCTCGTGGCTGTTTGCCTTCCTGTATTTCTACACAATTCTGATTGGTTGCTTCTTCTGGATCATCTTGCACCACGCGACCGATTCTGGTTGGGGAGTCGTTGTCCGGCGCCAGATGGAGAACTTGGCAAGTCTCCTTCCGTGGATGTTTCTGTTCTTTCTGCCGCTGTTCATCGTTCGTCGCGATATCTGGGATTGGATCGCGGCAAAGGATAGCCCGGTGGTTGACCCGCATTTGAGAGACAAGCTTGGCTATTTCGAGCTGCGTTTCGGATTGATTGTGGTTCCTTTCTTCTGGATCCGGGCCATTCTTTATTTTGCATTCTTCGGCTTTGCGGCGCTCTATTTTCGGCGTACTTCCGTCCGCCAGGACAGCGACGGAGATCCCAAGTGGTCGATCCAGATGCGTGGATTTTCTTTTCCCGGGATTCTCCTTTTTGCAGCCTGCACGACCTTGATAGCCTTCGATTGGTTCTCGTCGCCGGACTATCGTTGGGCCTCGACGATGTGGGGTGTTTACATTTTCGCCGGCGCGGCCGGCGCCGGCATCGCCCTGATTATCCTGGTGGTGATGGCACTTAAAAATGCAGGCTACCTGCAGTTTGTGAACGAAGAGCATTACCACATCATGGGCAAACTCCTCTTCGTCTTCTCGATTTTCTGGGGGTACATCGGCTTTTCCCAGTACATGCTGATCTGGTATGCCAACATTCCGGAGGAAACAGAATGGTTCCTGCGCCGGAACATCGAGTCATGGAACGTTCTGAACACCTTCCTGGTCATTGGCCGGTTCTTTATTCCATTCTTCTATCTATTGTTTCAATACACGAAGAGGAACGCAAAGCTCCTGGCTGCAATCTCCTTTTGGGTGCTGGGAATGCATATTCTGGACACCTACGTCACAATCTTGCCGTTTGCGCACCCGCGAGGGTTCGAATTGAGCATTCTGGACCTACTAAGTCTGCTGGCGATCGGCTGTCCGTTGGCAGTTATTTTTATCCGGCGTCTTGGTAGTGTCTCGCTCTTTCCGGCTCGGGATCCGCGCCTGCTTGAATCATTAAAATTGAGCAACTAAGGCGATGGCGAAGAATACACAAAAGGACAGAGTTTCACTTTCGGTGATCATCACCAGTCTGGTGATGATGCTGTTGTTTGTTGGCCTGGCTGCCTTTCTGATCTCGCAGCGCGATAACATTCCTACTGTGGATGAACAAACTGCAGAAGCGCGTTTGAAAAACCTCGCCGAACTGAATGCAGAAAATCAGAAATTCCTGACACAGTATCACTGGGTAGACAAAAGCAAGGGCGTGGTCGGAATTCCAATCGATCGAGCGATGGATTTGGTTGTGGCTCAATTGCAGGCAAACAAGCCGCACGCAGCAGGGCCGATTAATCCTCCTGCCGTCGCTCCGGCGGCGGCGTCTCCGGCGCCCTCTCCAACCGCTCAAATGCCGGGAGCTCATCAATGAGTGCCGATCTGCGAGCGCCAAACGCCAAACGCCCCTTTTGACCTAACCGAACAATTGATCTTTAAGAGCGCACATAAGTGATGGAACAATCCGCCATTTCAGAGCCAGAGACGCGATCCGAGTCAGTAAAAGAACGGAGCG